>Ga0335082_10006441_pt1 | contig 12807 bp, 11 predicted proteins | sample Lox_Sample_41_FD_206718 | JGI IMG/M metagenome (GOLD analysis project Ga0335082, IMG submission 206718) | Soil microbial communities from Loxahatchee National Wildlife Refuge, Florida, United States - Lox_Sample_4.1 | ecosystem: Environmental > Terrestrial > Soil > Wetlands | place: USA... | reverse complement strand
TCACCAGGCCGCGCAGGAAGTGACCCTGCGGCGCGTGGTCGCGCTTGAAGGCAACGAACTCGTCGAGGAACTCACGCGGCGACAACGCCCGATCGGTCAGCAGGCCCATAGCTCTCCTCCTTCAGTGCATTGTCGCGGATTCTATCTGCGTGGTCTGCGGTTGGAAAGTACCGCCGTGACCACAGACGGCAGTTCATCGAAGGATGCCACCATGGGTCCAAACCCCGCGATCTCGTCAGGGTAGCCGTGCCCATAGTCGCAGCCCACGAAGCGGCAGCCGACAGCCTGTGCCGCCTGCACGTCGCTGGCACGGTCGCCGACCATGATGAGCTGCTGCGGCGACCGCTGCTCGCGCTGCATGTACGCCCGCAAGATGTCGGCCTTGCACCTGAGGGGGCCGCCGCCGTCGACGCACAACAGGCTGACGAAGCAGCGCGCGATGTCGTACGTCGCCAGCACCGTTTCGACATACACGCGCCGCCCGTTGGAGGCGACCGCGAGGGCGTGCCCGGCGCGCTGCAGCTGCGCCAGGGTCACGGCAACGCTCGGGAACAGAATGCCTTCGCGCCGCGCGACAGACGCGCAAATCACCCGTTGCGTCTCGCTGGAGAGGAGCTGCAGCGCGGCCGGATCGCTCGTTGGAAACAGTCGCGCCAGGATCACCGGCAGCGGCCAGCCGACGTGGTTGAGGATCTCGCGGGTCTCCGGCACACGCGGGAACGTTCCCGGCCGCTGTGCATTCACGGTGGCGATCGCCTCGCGATACGCAGCGCCGAGGAACGGCTCGGAGCTGTACAGCACACCGTCAAGATCAAATGCGATCAGCGCTTGCACGCCGGTGACGCTACTGCAACTGCCGCGGCGCTTCAACGCAGCGCTCCGTGCGCACACGGCGCACGCGTGAGTGATGAAAAGCCTTCACCCGCGGTATAAGCGACGCCCTATTGCTACAACGCCTGGAATGTGGGCAGCAGCACCGGCACCAGTCGGCAAACTCCGCAGGCATCGATCCTTTCGGCGTGCCTAGGCATCGAGCAGCGCGCCACAGCGCGTCGTGCATTCCACCCTGCAACACAAACGTCACGCCGACCAGGCTTGACCCCATGCCGCAGCGCGTTACGTTTTCAGGTGGAGACTACGAAAGGAGGTACCGATGAATCCAGCGTACCTTTCTGGCGGGCTCGCGAACGCTACTATCCCGGAGGGCTTGATTATTCAGGCTCCGCAGGCCTGGGCCGTGGTTCTCACGGCACTCGCGGTCTGCTGCGCATTCCTCTGGTTCCTGACGCGCAGCGTTGCGAGCGTCTCTCCCGACGACCGCACACATGACGCGGCGCGTTCAGGCCGACGATCGCACCCTCGCAGCGGTCAGACGCCCCGGCCGACGCTGCAACCCCTTGCCCACCACGGCAGCCGAGCTGCGTGACGCTGCCGGCACGATCCTCCCCCTGCAGCAGCGGGAGCCGGTCCCCCCGGCTCCCGCTTTATCGTCGGCGGTCCATGTAGTAAGTACCGGCCTCGTGATCGTCAGCGTGGTCATCCCCACCTACAACCGCCGCGCCGTGGTGCGCGAAGCCGTCGTGTCGGTATGCGCCCAGGAGGGCGTCGCCCGCGAGATCATCGTCGTCGATGACGGCTCGTCGGACGGTAGCGCCGCAGCCCTGCAGCACGAGTTCGGTACTGGTATCCGCGTGTTGCGCACGGCCAACCACGGCGTCGCCGCGGCACGCAATCTGGGGGTCGCCGCTTCCGCCGGCGAGCTGATCGCCTTTCTCGACTCCGACGATATGTGGCTGCCGGGCAAGCTGGCGGCGCAAGTGGCGTTCTTTGCCGCACACCCGGAGGCGCAGATCTGCCAGACAGCGGAAGTGTGGATCCGTAACGGCGTGCGTGTGAACCCGTGCGCGCACCATCGCAAACCGAGCGGCGATATCTTCGAGGCCAGCTTGCTCCTCTGCCTGGTCAGTCCATCCGCCGTGATGCTGCGCCGCAGCTTGTTCGAGCGTGTTGGAGGTTTCGACGAGAGCCTGGCGGCGTGTGAGGACTACGACCTGTGGCTGCGCATTCTACGCACCACGCCGGTCTGGCTCATTGATCGGCCGCTGGTCATCAAGCGCGGCGGCCACGCCGATCAGCTGTCGCGCCGCTTCTGGGGCATGGACCGTTTCCGCGTTGCGGCGCTGCTGCGCCTGCTGAGCGGCGGCAACCTGACGGAATCCCAGCAGGCGGCGGCGCAACGCGTCCTCGCCGAGAAGTGCACCATCCTCGCCACTGGTGCAGCGCGCCGCGGGCGCTCCGCTGAAGCGCAGCGCTATCGAACGCTTGCCGCCGTCTATCAGCAAGACACGGTAGGCGGAGCGCACCCTACACATTGATGATTGAGTCGGACGTAGAGACGGCGATCCGCGCGTATGCCGGCACGCGCATGTATAGCGCCGCCACGGTGGAACGCTGGCTGCGCCTCGCAGCACGCGATGCTGGCGCACTGCTGCAGCTCGCGACCGAGTTGCGACTCGGGGAGAATCAGCTGCGCGATTTGTGGGATTGGGCGGAAGAGATCGGAGAGCGCGACGGCCTCGCACTCAGTCAGGTGTTCGCTGCGCCACCGATTGCTGCCGCTCGCGGGCGTGCACTGGGACGCAACGATAAGCTCAAGGCCATCAAGGCGGCGCTACGGTGTCTGCGTTATCCGCAGCTCGCCGCGGTCGAAGGGCGCCTGGCTGAACTGGTGCGCACGCTCCAGCTGCCGCGCAGCGTCCGCGTCACGCTGCCGGAGCACCTCGAAGGCGATCAGCTCCGCGTGGAGATCGCCGCGGATAGCGTCGCGGCATGGCGGGCTGCCGCAGCGGCGCTGTTGGCCGCCGCCGACACGCCAGCCTGTGCGGCGCTGTTCGCGCTGCTGGACGAGGCGCCGTGATGCGCGCGACGCGTGATGCGACGAGCTGGGAACCTGCGCAGAGGTGGGTGCCCGACTCGGTTTGGATCGAGCGCACCGAGGAAAACTCTCCCCTGGCGCGGCGTGTGCAAGCGCGTCTGCCCGGAGCGTTGACGTACGTGACCGATGATCTGACCGCTGCAGAGCCTGGCGACAGCTTCGCCGCGGGAAAGCGCCGGCTCGTCGTGCAGCGGCACCGCGGCAGCTTCCTCCAACACTGCCCGGCCGGCACGACGGGTATGGTCTGCTGCAACTACCTGGTGATGAACTTCGGGTCGAACTGCCCCTTCGACTGCAGCTACTGCTTTCTCCAGGAGTACCTGGCCAACAACCCCGCCCTGAAGGTGTTCACCAATGTCGCCGACGGGTTGGCCGAGGTCGACCGCCTGCTGCGCGCGCATCCGGAACGCACCTTCCGCATCGGCACCGGCGAGTTGGCGGACAGTCTGGCGCTCGATCACCTCACCGACCTGTCGTGCGAGCTGGTGCCATTCTTCGCCGCACGCACCAATGCGCTCCTCGAGTTGAAGACGAAGAGCGACTGTATCGAAAACCTCCTGCGCCTCGATCCGCAGGACCGCGTCGTCGTGTCCTGGTCGGTGAATGCCCCGGCGATCATCGCCGCGGAGGAGGCGGGCACGACCTCGCTCGAGGCGCGGGTGGCGGCCGCTGCACGCGTCCAGGCTGCCGGCTACAAGGTCGGTTTCCACTTCGATCCGCTGATTGCCCACGACGGCTGGGAAGAGGGTTACCGCGACGCCATCAACGTGATCTTCGGCCGCCTCGACACGCGCCGGGTCGCGTGGGTGAGCCTCGGCAGCTTGCGCATGACGGGGCGGCTGAAGGCTGCCATCAAGGCGCGACCGCAGCGCGGGCCGCTGCTCACCAGCGAGCTGGTCCCCGGCCCCGACGGCAAGGACCGCGTGTGGCGCGGCTTGCGGGTGAAAATGTACCGGCGGCTGTTAGAGTGGCTGCGCGTGGTCGATGAGCGCATGCCGCTGTACATTTGCATGGAACCCGCCGGGGTGTGGGAGAAGGTGTTTGGCGATGCCCCAGCCGACCGCGAGGTCGCGCACCGTCTCGTCGCCGCCCGTCCATGAAAGCGAGCACCCGGAACGGCACGCGCAAGCAGAACGGCAGCGCCGCCGCCAAGCGCGGCGTGGCCGCTGTGTCAGCCGCCATTGGTATCTTCGACTCCGGCATCGGGGGTCTCACGGTGATGCGCGAGATCATGGCCACGCTGCCACACGAGCATCTGATCTATCTCGGTGATACCGGCCGCTATCCGTACGGCACGAAGTCGGCGGACACGGTGCGGCGCTACTCGATCGAGAATGCCGCGTTCCTCGCCGATAAAGGCATCAAGATGCTGGTGGTCGCCTGCAACACGTCGGCGGCTGTCGCGCTCGACGTACTGAGCGAGCAGCTCGAAGTTCCTGTCATCGGAGTGATCGAGCCCGGCGCGCGCGCCGCCGTGAAGCGCACGCGCAACCGCAAGGTGGGGGTCATCGGCACCGAAGGCACGATCGCCAGCGGCGCATACACGCGGGCGCTCAAGCGTCTCGATCCGCAGCTCGAACTCTACACGCGCGCCTGTCCGCTCTTCGTGCCGTTGGCGGAGGAGGGGTGGGTCGACAATGCCGTCGCACGCGGCGCGGCTGCCTTGTATCTCACCAGCCTCAAGCGCAGCGGCATCGACACGCTCGTGCTCGGCTGCACGCACTACCCGTTGCTCGCCGACGTCATTGCAGAGGTCATGGGCGACAAGGTGCGCCTCGTGGACTCGGCGCGCACCACGGCAGAAGCCATTCGCGAGACGTTGGTGCGGTACGGCCTGCTACGGCGCTCGGGCCCCGGATCGGCCAGCTTTTTCGTTACCGACACGACGGACCGCTTCACCAAGGTCGCCGCCCGCTTCATGGGCCACCCGGTTGAATCAGCAGTCCGCATCGAGCGCTGAAACCGCAGATAGTCCGGACCGCGGATAGTCCGGATTAACGGCCGCATTGACATAATGCCCCGCCATCAGACGTTGCCGTTCTCCCCGCGGTCCCCCTGAGCGAGCGCGACCCGGCGAAGCTGCCGTGGCGTAACCTCGGCGTCGTCCTCGAATGCAGCGGTCTGTTCACCGACCGCGAGAAGGCGGCGGTCCATCTGGCGGGCGGTGCGAAGAAGGTCATCATCTCGGCGCCGGCCAAGGTGTGGACCTCACGGAACCCAAAGCGTTGGATGGCCATGAAGGCGCCCGCGGCCTCTTCCACAGGCCGCGTTGGAAACCCGGGTTGCCGCTGTGCTAGGCTGCGAGCATGGCCGCCAGAGGCATGTACGACACGGTCAAGCAAGCAATCCAGGACCTGATCGCGCCGGACCTCGAGCGTCTCAAAGGCGAGTTCATTGCCGTGCACGCTGAAATACAGGCGGTGGATGGCCGCGTCGGCGCGCTGGAGAAACGGGTCGATGAAGGCCTACGAGCCGTCAACGACCGCATTGACGCGCTTAATGACCGCATCGACGCGCTGAAGGAACGGGCCGAGCAGACGAACCGTCGCATCGAAGAAACCAACCGGCGCCTCGACCAAGCCCTTGACATCCGCGAACGCTTGGCCGTCATTGAAGCCCGCGTCGCGGCGCGCGGTTGACGCAACGGCATCCACGACGAGTGGTGGTCGTGCCGCCAACCTCAAAGGCCGTCGAGCCGACAGATGCATCGGCCTCGCCAACCTGCTAGTCTCCCCCCGGTGAAGAGAAACACGCGAAGCGTCGTACAGTTCAAGTTTTCATGGGTTCAAGCCGCGCCGCCTTTGAACCCACTCAGACCATGCTGAACATAGTCAAAAAGATCGTCGGCACCAAGAACGACCGCGAGCTGAAGCGGATGCGGCCGCTGGTGGAGCGCATCAACCTCTGCGAGCCCGAGGTCTCGGCGCTCAGCGATGAAGCCCTGCGCGCCAAGACCGACGAGTTCCGCGCCCGCATCCGCGAGCAGACCGCTACGGAGCGACAGCATCTCGAGGAGTTGCTTGCGGAGCAGCGCCGGCAGGCGGACGCGGCGACGACCGAGGACACCCCCGAAGGCGCCAAGGATCTCAAGACCCAGATCGACGATGCCGACAAAGAGCTGCGCGCCGCCGAGAACCGGGTGCTCGATGATATCTTGCCCGCGGCGTTCGCCTGCGTTCGGGAAGCGTCGAAGCGCACCACAGGCCTGCGCCACTTCGACGTGCAGTTCATCGGCGGCGTCGTCCTGCACGAAGGCAAGATCTCCGAGATGAAGACCGGCGAGGGCAAGACGCTGGTAGCCACCGCCCCGCTCTACCTCAACGCCCTGACCGGCCGCGGCGCGCATCTGGTCACCGTCAACGACTACCTCGCCCGCCGCGACGTGCAGTGGATGGGTCCGATCTTCCACCTGCTGGGCGTGTCGGTCGCATCCATCGTCCACGACTACAGTTACCTCTTCGACCCGACCTACGTGGTGAAGGACTACCGCATGCTCAACTTGCGCCCCATCGAGCGCAAGGAGGCATACCTCGCCGACATCACCTACGGCACCAACCACGAGTTCGGCTTCGACTACCTGCGCGACAACATGAAGTTCACGCTGGATGAGTATGTCCAGCGTGAGCTCAACTTCGCCATCGTCGACGAAGTGGACAACATCCTCATCGACGAGGCGCGCACGCCGCTGATCATCTCCGGGCCAGCAGAAGAGTCGACCGACAAGTACTACATTATCGACCGCGTCATCCCGCGCCTGAAGAAGGGCGAACGCAAGGAACGCCAGGGCGACACGCCGGCGGAAGAGTCCGGCGACTACTGGGTCGATGAAAAATCGCGCTCGGCGGTGCTCACCGAGGGCGGTGTGGCCAAGGTCGAGCGCATGCTCGGGGTCACCAATCTCTACGACCCGAACCATATCGACACGCTGCACCACGTCAACCAGGCGCTGAAGGCGCACGCGCTCTTCCAGAGGGACGTCGACTACATCGTGAAGGACGGCCAGGTGATCATCGTCGACGAGTTCACCGGCCGGCTGATGCCCGGACGCCGCTGGTCCGACGGCCTGCACCAGGCCGTCGAGGCCAAGGAAGGCGTGCGCATCGAGCGCGAAAACCAGACGTTGGCCACGATCACCATCCAGAACTACTTCCGCATGTACAAGAAGCTGGCCGGCATGACCGGCACGGCGGACACCGAGTCGGTGGAGTTCAAGAACATCTACAAGCTCGATGTCATCGTGGTGCCGCCGAACAAGAAGATGATCCGTCTCGATCATCCCGACGTGGTCTACAAAACCGAGCGCGAGAAGTTCAACGCGGTGATCGAGGAAGTCGAAGAGTGCTACGAGCGCGGCCAGCCGGTGCTCGTCGGCACCGTGTCGGTCGAGAAGTCGGAACGTCTGGCGAAGATGCTCAAGAAGAAGGGCATCAAGCACAACGTGCTCAACGCGGTGAACCACGAGGCCGAAGCCAACGTCATCGCCCAGGCCGGCCGCTTCAAAGCGTTGACCATCGCCACCAACATGGCCGGCCGCGGCACCGACATCCTGCTCGGCGGCAACCCGGAGTTCCTGGCGCGCTCGGACATGGAGAACGAGTGGATCCAACGCTCCTCCGCACTCCCCGAGGGCGGACAGCGCTACGAGGAGGTTCTCCAGAAGCTGCGCGACCAGTACGACGAGACGATCCAGCAGGCCCGCAAGCAGTACGAGCCGAAGTGGCAGCCGTTCGAGGAGAAGCAGGCCGAAGCCCTCGACCGGCTGACCGAAGCGCACCGGACCTACCTCGAAGCGGCATTCTGGGCGGCGCGCGCGGAGTACGAGGAGAAGATCGCCCAGCTCGCCACGCAGCCCGAGCCGGCCCTCGCGGCAGCCTGTGCCGACGCAGCGGCCACCTACAGCGAAGCGTTGCAGGGAGTCGACCGCGTCACCGGCCCGTACTTCGGCGACGAGGGCCAGCAACGCTTCCTGCGCGCCCTCGACGAGCTGCAGGAGGCGTTGCGCGAAGCGAGCCACAACGGCGGCGGCAATCCCAATCGCATCAGCGCGGCGCAGACGCTCTTCGAGCGCTCACGCGGCGAATACGAGCGCGCCATCCAAAAAGCGCTGGCCGCCAGCACCGGCGCCGACAACGACCTCGAAACGGCCCGGCGGGTATACGAGGAGACTGAACGCGAGTACAAACAGGCGGAGGCGGCGTACCTCGAACAACGCAAGCCGTTCGAGGAAGCCGTCGCCAAGGCGCAGCGCGACTACGAAGAGACCCGCCGCAAGTACACCAAGGCGGTCGAGGACGTGCGCGAGGAGATGGAAAAGGCGCCGCTCGAGTTCCGCAGCCGCTACGAACAGATCCTGCACAAGTATCAGGAGCTGTGCGCCCGCGAGCGCGAACAGGTCATCGAAGCCGGTGGCCTGTACATCGTCGGCACGGAGCGGCACGAGAGCCGGCGCATCGACAACCAGCTGCGCGGCCGTTCCGGACGCCAGGGCGATCCGGGCGCCTCGCGCTTCTTCCTCTCCCTCGAAGACGACCTGCTGCGCATCTTCGGCGCCGAGCGCATCCAAGGCCTGATGACCCGCCTCGGCATGGAAGAGGGCGAGCCCATCGAGCACCGGCTGATCACGCGCGCCGTCGCCAACGCCCAGGGCAAGGTCGAAGGCCACAACTTCGACATCCGCAAGCATCTGCTCGAATACGACGACGTGATGAATCAGCAGCGCGAGATCGTCTACGGACGGCGGCGCGAGATCCTCGGCAGCCTGAACCTCAAGGCCGACGTGCTGGTGATGGCCGACGACGTGGCCAGCGGCATCGTCGAGCAGTTCGCCAACCGCGAAGTGCACCCCGACGAGTGGGATTGGCAGGCGCTGAGCGACAGTCTGTTCAAGAGCTTCAGCCTGCGCTTCCAGCTTTCCGACGAACAGAAGCAGGGAATCTCAGCCGAGCGACTCGAGCAGGCGGTGATCGATGCGGTGCACGCCGTCTACGAAGAGAAAGAGCGCACCTTTACGCCGCCGGTGCTGCGCCATCTAGAGAAGCTGGTGCTGCTCGAGACCCTCGATTCACTGTGGAAGGACCACCTGCTCTCGATGGACCATCTGAAGGAGGGCATCGGGCTGCGGGGGTACGCCCAACAAAACCCACTGCAGGAGTACAAGAAGGAAGGCTTCGAGCTATTCGAGGGCATCATGCAGCAGCTCGAAACCGACGTCGTCGAGAAAGTCTTCACCGTACAGATTGCCCGGCAAGAGGACGTCCAGCGCATGGAGGCGCGGCGCCGCCCGCAGCCGATGCAGATGGTGATGGGCGGCGGTGGCGGCCCACAGCCAGCGCAGCAGCGCAAGCCCGAGCCGGCGCGCCGCACTGCCGACAAGGTCGGCCGCAACGACCCGTGCCCGTGCGGTAGCGGCAAGAAGTACAAGAAGTGCCACGGAACCTAGGATCCAGTGTCGAGTGCTGAGTCCTGAGTGCAGACCGACGTCCGGTAAGCGGACTGTCGATTTTCTCAGAGGCAGCCCCTCGATACGGCCCCTGAGAAAACGGGGCCTACTCGGGGCAAACGGATTTTCGGATCTTCCTCCGCAGATGTCAGACCGTTCACCCCGAGTAGCCGCCTTCTTTTGGCGGCCTATCGAGGGGCGCATCTGCTTGGTCGACAGTCCCTAAGCGGACAGGGAGATGAAGCTTGCAGTCAAGCGGACGCCGATCCGCGTCCCCGGATTCCGTTTCGCTGGCGTGCGTTGCGGGTTGAAGGAAAGCCGCAAGCGCGACGTCGCGGTGATCGCCTCCGACGTGCCGGCAGCGGCCGCCGCCGCGTTCACCACGAATCGAGTCAAAGCGGCGCCGGTGTTGATCGGCATGCAACGCGCGCCAGCCGGGCGCTTGCAGGCCATCGTGGTCAACAGCGGCAATGCCAACGCCTACACCGGCCGCGGCGGCTTGGCCGTCGCGCGTGAGATGTGCGCCCTCGTGGCAGGTGAACTGGGCATCGACGAGGCGCTGGTCATTCCGTCGTCCACCGGTCGCATCGGCGTGCCGGTGCCCCGCGATCGCGTGCGCAAGGGCGTGCGCGACGCCTGCCGCCAGTTGTCGGCGGACGGCTTCTACGCCGCCCTCGAAGGCATCATGACGACGGACGCCTTTCCGAAGTTCGCCACCGCAGGGGTGGTCATCGACGGGCGCGAGATCACCATCGCCGGCATGACCAAGGGCGCCGGAATGATCGCGCCGCGCATGACGCTGCCCCACGCGACCAATCTCACGTACGTGATGACCGACGCGGCGGCGGCACCGGCGGCGCTGCGGCGCGTGCTCGCGGTCGCGTTGCCGCAGTCGTTCAATGCGGTGGTCGTCGACGGCGACACCAGCACCAACGACACACTGGTGCTCATGGCCAACGGCCTGGCCGGCAACCGGCGGCTGACACCCGCGGCCCGCGCCTTTCCCGCGTTCTGCGCTGCCGTGACGCGCGTGCTCACCGCCTTGGCACGCATGGTCGTCAAGGACGGAGAAGGCGCCACCAAGGTGATCGATATCCGCGTGCATGGAGCGCGCACGCTGCGCGACGCCGAGCGCATCGCCGACACCATCGCGCGCTCACCGCTGTGTAAGGCTGCGTTCTTCGGCAACGATCCGTACACCGGCCGTATCGTCTGCGCGATGGGTTATAGCGGCGCCGTCTTCGACCCGCACAAGGTCGACGTCTACTTCGACGACGTCCAGGTGGTTCGCCGCGGCGAGGAGATCGTCGACAGAGTCGAACGTCGCGCCGCCGCGGTGGTGCGGCGGCCCGAGTTCACGCTTACGATTCACCTGCACGCCGGCAATGCGGTAGCGTACCGCTGTACGTCCGACCTCAGTCTCGACTACGTGCGCTTCAACTCTGCGTATCGGACGTGAGGCAGCTGTCAGCTATCAGCCATCAGCTTTGGGCGCTGATGACTGATCGCTGATGGGGATAGCTTCCTGGCTGATAGGTTCCTTCAACTCTTCTTCCCCTGCAGCGTCTCATCGATCATCTGCTTGATGCCTTCGACGGAGCGGCTGGCGACCTTCTTGCCGTTGAGGTACAGCGACGGCGTACCACCCACCATAGCCTTCTGGCCTTGCTGCATCTCCTCGTTGATCTGCTGCTGCACCTCAGGCGACGCCATGTCTTGCTCGAACTTCGCCCCGTCGAGGCCGATGTCCTGGGCGAACTGCTTGATGTTCTCCGGCGTCAGAGCGCGCTGGTTGGCAAACAGCTTGTCATGCATCTCCCAGAACTTGCCTTGCTTGCCCGCGGCGAGTGCAGCGCGCGCCGCCGGCATCGCGTTCGAGTGCATGGGCAGCGGGAACTGCTTGTAGACGAACTTGACCTCCTTCGGATAGGCTTGCAGCACTTGGTCCACCACACGGGGGACCTGGGCGCAGTAGGGTCATTGGAAGTCGGAGAACTCCACCAGGACCACCGGCGCATCGGCCGGGCCCTTGAACGGGGAGTTGCCCGCGGGGATCTCATACACCCTATTGGGATCGAATTGTGGCCGGCCCGCGGGCGCCGGCTGGGCGCTGATCTTCTTCTCCAACTCGGCAATCTTGACCTCGAGCTTGCGTTGGGACTCCTGGAGCTGTTTCAGCTCCTCGCTACTCCCGCACGCCGCCAGCACGCCAATGACGCTAAGGGCAACAACGTGTCGACGCATCCTGGGTTCCTCCTTCCAAACACCAATCACTGTTCCCGGTCCCTGGTCCCCGGTTCCCGGTCCCTGGTCACTGATTACTGATCACTGACTACTCTAGCTCTTCTTCGCCTGCATCGCCTCGTCGACCATCTGCTTGATGCCGTCGAGGCTGCGGTTCTGCACCCGCTTCCCCGCGAGGAACAGCGTCGGCGTGCCATTCACGGCCGCCTGCCGGGCTAGCTGCATATCCTCGGTGATTTGCTGCTGCACCTCCGGGGATGCCATGTCCTGCTCGAACTTCGCCACGTCGAGCCCCAACTCCTGCGCGTATTGCTTGAAGTTGTCGGGCTGCAGCGCACCCTGGTTGGCGAACAGCTTGTCATGCATCTCCCAGTACTTACCTTGCCGCTGCGCGGCGAGCGCGGCGCGTGAGGCGGGCATCGCATTCGGGTGCATGGGCAGCGGGAACTCCTTGTACACGAACTTGACCTCCTTGGGGTACGCCTGCAGAACTTGGTCGACCAGCGGGTTGGCACGTGCACAGAACGGGCATTGGAAGTCCGAAAACTCCACCATTACGACCGGCGCATCCGCCGCTCCTTTCACCGGCGACTTGCCGATGGGGAGATCGTAGACCTTGTTCGGATCGACTTGCGGGCGCGCGGCTACCGCTGGCGCCGCAGCGACCTTCTTCTCCAGTTCGGCGACCTTGGCTTCGAGCTTGCGCTGGGACTCCTGCAACTGTTTCACTTCCTCGCTGCTCGCGCAGGCGGCAAGTGTTGCAGCAACACCAAAGACTATCATGTAGCGACGCATTCCATCCCTCCTGGCAATTGATGGTAATCTTGGCTTCATACCTGCCACTGCATTGAGACGCAAATGCTTTTTTGGCGCGTTGCTCGCCTCCCGACGATCCACTATGTGCGAGGCATGCGTGTCATCGCGGGGAGCGCCAAAGGCCGCCGGCTGGGAGCGGGACGCGGCATGGCGGTGCGGCCGACGGCAGACAAGGTAAAGGGCGCACTGTTCAACATCCTCGTCAGCCGCTTCGAAATCGAGTCGACGCACCTGCTCGATCTGTTCGCCGGCAGCGGCGCGCTGGGCATCGAGGCGTTGAGCCGCGGCGCGGCGACGGTGACCTTCGTGGAGCAATCCGCAGCCGGCGCGCGGGTCTTGCGTGACAATCTGCAACGCTGCGCCTTCGTGGCGC
>Ga0335082_10006440_pt1 | contig 12807 bp, 10 predicted proteins | sample Lox_Sample_41_FD_206718 | JGI IMG/M metagenome (GOLD analysis project Ga0335082, IMG submission 206718) | Soil microbial communities from Loxahatchee National Wildlife Refuge, Florida, United States - Lox_Sample_4.1 | ecosystem: Environmental > Terrestrial > Soil > Wetlands | place: USA... | reverse complement strand
AAACCGGGGGACGTATCATGATGCGCCTTGCCGATGCCGATGTCATTCCGCTCGATTTCTCCGATGCCGTCGAAACGTATGAGAGCTATGTGAAGAGTCTTGCAAAACTCGTCGACGATATGCGGACTGAAACTGAGGAACAGAATACGAAGATCTCAAACCGCATATTCGAACTTTCCGCGGACCCAACGCAGACCTTTATTCCTCCCCGGCCGAAGGATCCGGTTCCGTATCTTGATTTTTCACCCCTCCAAAACGCGATTACGCGGCTTCGCACCGCATCGACCGGCTATGAAGCCGCCCTTCGCGGCACTGCCGACGGTCTTCCGGTCGCGAACGATAGCAGAGCCGCACTCGATCTTCTCTTGATGAGTGCCGAGCGCACGCTTACCAAACCCGAGGGGTTACCGCGCCGGCCATGGTTTATCCACGAAGTTTATGCGCCCGGGCAATACACCGGCTATGGGGTGAAGACGTTCCCTGCGGTCCGTGAGGCAATCGAACAGTGCAACTGGAGCGAAGCAAGAGAGCAAATTCCGGTGGCTGCATCGGTGCTGGACCAGTTCTCAGCCACCATCGAGCGGGCAACCGGCATCGTCAAATCCGGTATAAAGTAGCCCGATGCCGCGTTTCAAGGTAACTCTTGAATATGAGGGTACGCGTTACAGCGGATGGCAGGTGCAGAAGAATGCGAGGACGGTTCAGGGAGAACTCCTCCATGCATCCCGCACGATTTTCAAGACGACCGATCTCGAATTCCTCGGCTCCGGCCGTACCGATGCCGGAGTGCACGCCTTGCAACAAGTGGCTCACCTCGATGTTCAAACCGTTCTCGCGCCGGAAATCATCCGGTTGAAGCTGAACGATGAGCTTCCGGCAGATATCAACATCCTCGATGTCCGCAAGGCATCTCCCGACTTTCATGCCAGGCACGATGCGGTAGCACGAAGCTATTGTTACCAGATTTCCCGCCGACGAACCGCTCTTGGGAAACGGCTTGTATGGTGGATCAAGGATCCTCTCGACATTGAAAAGATGAAGAGAGCGGCAAAAATCTTTGAGGGGATGAATAATTTCCAGTCGTTTACGGCCGACGATCCGGAGGAAAAATCGACGACCGTTCTCGTGGAGCGTGTGGAGTGTACCGAGGCCGGAGCTCTCGTATTGATACGCATCATCGGATCTCATTTCCTATGGAAGATGGTGAGGCAGATTGTAGGAATGCTGGTGGAAGTCGGGAGAGGGAAGACAACCGAGGAGGACATCAGAACCTTTCTGCGGAAACCCTCCGATGAACCGGCGAAATTTACCGCACCGCCGTCCGGCCTTTTCCTCGAATGTGTCTACTATCGGGGAGACCGAAGGCTGGAGAAACTCGAACCCGTTCTTTTCGTCCGGTAAGTCTTATAAGGTTGACTCGAGGAGCAGTGCTTTCTCTCTGAGGAGAGAAAGGGCGAGGTCAATCGTTTCGAGATGTGTGCGAAAACAGAGGACCGCGACCCGAATGATGAATTGGCCGTTCAATCGCGTTGATGAAAGAAAGACCCTCCCGTCGCGAACAACTTCCTGAAGCAACCGTTCATTAAACTCGTCCGCATCTCCGTGTTTGGGGATGTACCGGAATGTTACCACTGAAAGGTCCGGATATGCTCCGACCTCAAAGCCGGGGGTGGTGCGGATCTCTTCGTGGAAATACCGGGCAAGCCAGAGTTTTTCCTCTAAAGCCGCACGAAAGGGAGCAATGCCAAGAAGTTTCAGCGGAAGCCACATGCGAAGCCCGCGGAAATGTTTTGTCAGCTCAGGTGAAAGATCTGCCGGCGAGAGCTCTGTTGTTGCCGCGTCCTGGAGATAATTTGCCTGATACCAGAAGGCATTGAAGAGTCTCGATCGGTCCCGTACCAGAACAGCCCCGCTGCCGTAGGGGAGAAAGAGTCCCTTGTGGGGATCCATCACGAGAGAATCTGATCTGTCCATTCCTTCCAGAAGAGACTTTCCCTCATCACACAATACGAAAAAGGCGCCGTAGGCACCGTCGGTGTGCATCCAGAGTTGGTGAGTTTGGGCGATGTCGGCAATAGCTTTGAGCGGATCAATGGCGCCGGTATCTGTCGTTCCCGCAGTGCAGATGATCAGCCAGGGATGCAGTCCGGCATGCTTATCCTCATGGATGAGTCGTTCGAGTGCATCGGCATCCATGCGATAGTGCGCGTCCACGGGAACGGAACGTATGACACAATGCTTGAGGCCTGCGATCCGTATCGCCTTATCGACCGAATGATGTGCCTGTGCCGTAAGATAGATTACGGATTGCTCAATCTCCTTCGGCGTCAATCCCACTGCATCCCGCGCTGCGACGATGCCGACGAGATTTGCAATGCTTCCACCGGATGTGAGGTTGCCGCCCGTTCCGGGAGGAAATCCGACGATCGAAGCCATCCAATCGATCAGCATCTGTTCCATGCGGACGGCTCCGGTTCCGACAAAGAAAACGCCCGCGTAGCGGTTGGTCACGTCGGCAATGTAATCACCAAGTGCGGAATAATAGATGCCGCCGCCGGGAATGTATCCAAGATGCCCGCCGGATGCGGGGTTGAGTCCGGGAAGGTCGAGGTTCTCATGGATAAGATGGAGTGCGGAATCAATCGTGTCCGGGTTCTCGGAAATTGGAGATTCGAGTATGCCGGCTCCCTGATCGGAGCTTGGAGTGAATGCGGGGAGCGTGTCGATGTGATTCAGGAATTCTTCTGTGTATTCGAGGATCCGGCTCCGTATAACCTCACGGCGCGATTCGGGCGGTTCTAGCAACCGGGCGATAGTTTCGAGTTTCCTGATCTTTTCAAGCACGGTGATTACACCGGGACTTATTCTTCGACAATATCGTCGGGAAGCTCGTTGGTATCCTCCGGACGGCGGGGAAAATATTTTGCAAGCTCTGTACCGATGACCCTCACCGCTTCCGAAATTCCCTGGACGTAATTCTCCTTCCTGAAGTGATCCGACATGCCGGCGGCAATCCGTTCCCAGGTTCCTTCAGTTACCTTCGAGTGTATTCCTTTGTCTGCGATGATCTGGAATTTCCTCTCGGAAAAGAGGACCAGCAGAAGTACGCCGGTATGGTCACGAGTGTTTTGAATCCCGAGTCGGTGAAACTCCCTGAGAGCGAGATCATGAAGGGAGAGTTTCCTCTCTCTCCAGTGGCGGCTATGGCGGGCAACGACGCGGATTTGTCCCGATGTGCTCTTCTCGGCGTCGGCAATTGCCTCTGCCAGTTTCTTCAAATCCTCTTTTGTGAAATACCGCTTCATAGTCAATAATTGGACTGCCGGTTACCAGCTACCGGTTGCTCCGCCTCCTCCAAAACTTCCACCACCGCCGCTGAAACCTCCGCCAAACCCTCCTCCTCCTCCAAAACCTCCACCCCCAAATCCACCGCCGCCTAGTCCGCTCCACCACCACCAACCGCCTCGTGAAGCGTATTTACCCGGGCCGACGTAATGCCTTCGGCTTCCCAGCACGGCCCGCATGACGGAGAAGAAGATCGGAAAGAAGAGAAATACCAGCACAAACGGAATATGCTGGCTCTGGCGGCGTTGTCCCTCTCCCTGAAATTCTCCTTTCGTGACTTCGATGATCGCATCAATCCCCGCACTAATGCCTCCGGCGAAGTCTCCCTTCTGGAAATAGGGAGCAATAATATGCCGGATAATCTGATTCGAAAGTGCATCCGTCAGCGTTCCCTCCAATCCGTATCCCACCTCAATCCGGATCTTATGATCATCCTTCGAGATCAGAAGGAGAACACCGTTATCGCGCCCTTTCTTGCCGAGCTTGTTCTTATCGCACACCGCCATTGAGTAGTCCTCGATGCTCTGATCACCGGGCGAGGAGATCATGAGAACGACGACCTGATTCGATGTCTGCTGTTCGAACGCGGCGAGTTTTTGTTCCAGCATCTGCAGATCGTCGCCGGAAAGAGTCCCGGAGAGGTCTGTAACGCGGTGATGAATTTCAGGAATATCCTGAGCGTGAGCGGTCCCGCTGGAACATGCTATCGCAAGGGCGAGAAATCCAATAAGAGCTAAACGTACGTACATTTAGAACTGTACCTTCGGCGCCTTCTCCGCTCCCGGCTCCGCCTGGAAGTATTGCTTCTGTGAAAATCCAAAAATGCCTGCAAAGATCATCGTCGGGAATGTCCGCACCTTCACGTTGTAGTCCTGAACGACTTCATTAAACCGCCGGCGTTCGACGGAAATGCGGTTTTCGGTTCCCTCGAGCTGCGACTGGAGCTGGAGGAAGTTCTCATTGGCCTTCAACTGGGGATAGTTCTCCGCAACCGCCATCAGGCGCGACAGGACCGACGATAGCGCTCCCTGAGCTTCATTGAATTTCCGAAAAGCCTCCGGATTGTTCAATACATCCGGGGTTATCGTCAGTTTGCCGACACTTGCGCGGGCTTCTGCCACGTCGGTAAAGACCTGACTTTCATGTTGAGCATAGCCTCTTACTGTTTCGACCAGGTTGGGAATGAGATCAGCGCGCCGCTGATATTGATTCTGAACCTGCGCCCATGACTGATTGACGGTTTCATTGAGTTTGACGAGAGAATTGTACATTCCGGTTGCCCAGCCGAAAAGACTGAGGCAGATAATAAGCAAACCGCCAACGACTGCAAGAATAATGATTGTGCTTCGTTTCATATTGTTTCCTCGATAATGGAGATTTTCAGCAATTTCGGCTGAAGTTCAAATCAATATTACAAATCGTGAATAGAAAAACAACTGAAGGCCTGAACTGCTTTCTTAAGTATACTGAAATGGTGCGAAAAAGTTCTCTGCGAGAATGGAATCCCGGAATGAACAAACAGAAGGTGTGAATAAGCGCTTCAGTCCAGCATCATCTCGCGGGTTGCCGTAAGCGCAAGTGCTGCCGTTCCATCCTGTCCCTCGCCGATTTGCTGCCGCCACATCGCAAAGTATAGTCCTTTGAGATCCAGAAGTTCCTGATGCTTCCCGGATTCCACAATCCGCCCCTTTTCCAGAACGAAAATCCGGTCAGCGTGAAGGATTGTGGAAAGCCGATGGGCGATGAGGATGGTGATCATGTCTTTGCGCGTGGTAACATCGCGGATGGTCTGACTGATTTCCTCTTCCGTCAGGGAATCGAGAGAGGATGTTGCCTCATCGAACACCAGCAGATTCGGCCGGCGCAAAAGAGCGCGGGCAATGGAGAGCCGCTGCTTTTCACCGCCGGAGACTTTAACGCCGCCTTCGCCGATCACAGAATTCAACCCCTTCTCGGCCCGGGCCATCAATCCCTGGCAGGCGGCTTTCTGAAGCACTTCGAGACATTCTGTGTCGGTGGCACCGGGGTTGACGAAAAGGAGATTCTCCCGGATTGTTCCGGAGAAGAGTTGTGTATCCTGTGTGACGAATCCTATCCGTTCGCGCAGCTGATCGAGGTCAATTTCCGTACTCGCAGTGCCGTTGTAGAGGATCCTGCCGGAATGCGGTTGGTAGAGTCCGACAAGGAGCTTGATGAGCGTGGTTTTCCCCGCACCGGATGGTCCTACGAAGGCGATGGTTTCTCCCGTGCGAACCGCAAACGAAATGCCGTCTACCGCGTTGCGATTTCCTGATTGGTGTTTGAAGGCAACCCGGTCAAACTCCAGCAACGAGATGTTCGGAATCGGGACGGGATGTGACGGTCTCGATTCCTTGGGCGTATTGAGGATGTTCTGGAAATTCTGAAGAGAAACCTCGGCCTCACGATAGATATTTATGACGTTGCCAAGCTCCTGCAGCGGGCCGAAGATAAAAAACGAATAGATCCAGAGTGAGAAGAACTGACCAAAGGTGATCTGCTGGACGAAGATGAGATAGAGCATCAGTCCGAGTATACTCGTACGGAGAAAATTGACCGACGTTCCCTGGATGAAGCTGAGACGACGGAGATAGCGAACCTTCTGCAGTTCGAGCTCGAGAATTTTTCCCGTGGTGGAATTGAGCCGATCCGTTTCCTGCTGGGCAAGCCCGAGACTCTTGACAAGTTCGATGTTCCGGAGCGATTCCGTTGTTGAACCTGCAAGAGCGGTGGTTTCCCCGACGATGACCTTCTGGATCTTCTTGATTCTCTTGCTGATGGTAGAGCTGATGATCGCCAGAATCGGAATCGTTGAGAAATAAACCGGTGCAATGAGCCAGTGTACCGTAATGGCATAAATCATCACGAAGATGACTCCCACGAGAGTCGTAAAGAGTATGTTGATGGCTGCGCTGATGAGGCGCTGGACGTCGTCCCGGACTTTTTGAAGCTTGCCGAGTGTTTCCCCGCTGCGCTGGTCTTCGAATACCTGATAGGGGAGATCGAGAGAATGCCGGATACCGTCAGAATAGATGCGTGCTCCAAGCTTCTGTGTGACGACGTTGATGTAATAATCCTGAAAATTCTTTGCAACGCGTGAAACGAACGCGACACCCATTGCAGCAAGGAGGAGAATGCCCACGCCGCGGAAGAAATCCGTGGAGCTGAACTGTTTAAACCGGGAAACGTATTCGTCGATGATGTGCCGGAAAATGAGCGGATCCAGAAGGGAAAATACCTGGTTGACCGTTGCGAGGATCAGGGCAAGAACCAGGAGCTTCCAATAGTGGCGTAGATAGGAATAGAGCAATTTCATAGGGACGGTGTCCAGTGATGAGATAAGATAGGAATTTTGAATGTGAAATGCTTGGGGCCCATCTCCCGAAAATGGCCGGCTGGTCTTTGGAAATTGTTCTCGTTTCGTTACATTAATCGTTACCACAAGACCAGGTGAATCAATGAAGACACGGATCATCCGCCTTCTGAGCGCCCTTGCTGCCTGTGCTTTTTTTTCGATCCTTGCCATTGGAGCGGGAAAGAGTTCATCATTCATCTCCCAACAGCCGGAGAAGAAGCTCGTCCTGATGTGTCTTTCGGCGCACCCCGATGATGAGGATGGAGCGACGCTTGCCTACTACGCAAAGCTGAACGGAGTCAAGACCTACAGCATTTTCTTCACGCGCGGCGAAGGCGGACAAAACGAAACCGGCTCGGAACTGTATGCAGATCTCGGCATTGTGCGGACCCGGGAGACACTCGAGGCGGCAAAAATTCTCGGGAGCGAGGTATACTTCCTCGGGTTTCCCGATTTCGGATTCTCCAAGACTGCGAAAGAGACATTTGCAAAATGGGGAGGGAAAGACAATGTCCTTGCTCGTCTTGTCTATGTCATTCGGGCGCTTAAGCCCGATGTCATCATTACCAACCACGATACGGTGACCACGAAACCAAGTCGCCAGCATGGAAACCATCAAGTCGTGGGAATCACGGCATACGAGGCATTCGCCCGCGCCGCCGATCCGTCGTTTCATCCCGAACAGCTCAATGATAGCGTCACGGTCTGGCAGGTGAAGAAGCTCTACAACCGCTTATTCCGCCGGGGTGGAACCGCTGACACGAGCGGGAACCAGGTTGTTCTGGATATGTCCGTGAAGGACCGCGAAGGGAACCCGATCGATGAGCTCGCCCTGGAAGCACTGCGAAAACATCGGTCACAGGGCATGGATAAGCTTGTGATGAGTGATATTCCCACGTTCTTCCGGACACACCGCTATCGCCTTCTTCGCAGCAATAGTGAATACCCGTTTGATGCGCATGATCTCTTCTCCGGAATGGAGCCGATCTCGCGCAGGAGTGCAACGATTGCATCATGGAACGTTACTGCCACCGGCTCGAGCGATGCATTCCGGCCCTACAAAGGACATGCAACTTTTGCACCGGGCATTGAGATCGGTCTCGTCTATACGTACGACAGTACCCTCGAAGAGACGATGAGCTCGTGTGGAATCCACTATGCCCTGATTGATTCGGCAGCCCTGGCCTCCTCCGACCTGATGAGATTTACGACAATCATTCTTGACCTGCGCACGTATGAGTTTCGGTCGGATGCTGCACGATTTAACGACCGGCTCCTGAAATATGTCCAGGAAGGGGGAAACCTCGTTTGTTGCTATCACAAACTCGGCGATTGGAACGAAAAGCACTATTCCCCATACCCCATTACTCTTACAAGTGAACGCGTAACTGAAGAGGATGCACGTGTCGTGCCGCTCATTCCGGATCATTCCCTCCTGAATAAGCCGAACAGGATTCTTCCGGACGATTGGAACGATTGGGTCCAGGAACGGAGCATTTACCTGCCGAGCGACGATACCGCAAAAACATCGGGCCGATATGAACGGCTCCTGTCGATGAGCGACGAAGGGGAACAGCAACCGCCGACCTCGCTGCTGTGGTGTACCTACGGCAAAGGAACCTACACATACGTTTCACTTGCGCTGTACCGTCAACTAAGAATCGCCAACGAGGGCGGCATGAAACTCTTTTTTAATCTGATCTCACAATCCCATTGATGAATGGCCGGGTCCGCTGATCAGGGGCACGAAGGTTCTCAACCGCAACTGATTCGGGGGATCGGATTGTTCGGCGCGACGACGCTGAACATGATCGACATGATCGGCGTCGGCCCGTTCATCACCATACCGCTTATCGTTGCCGCGATGGGCGGTCCGCAGGCGATGCTCGGCTGGATCGTGGGCGCTGTGCTCGTCATGTGCGACGGTCTGATCTGGGCGGAACTCGGTGCCGCGATGCCGCACTCCGGCGGATCCTACCGCTTCCTGAAAGAAATCTATAATCCTTCCGGCTTCGGGAAGTTCATGGCGTTTCTTTTCATCTGGCAATTGACATTCAGTGCCCCATTGTCCATTGCATCGGGATGTATCGGATTCGCACAATATGCACGCTATCTTGTCCCGAGCCTGGGAACAGTTTTCTTCCAGCATGAATTTCAACTTCCTCTGCCGCTGCTCGGAACTCTTCACATCAACATTGTTCTTGCAACCCAGGTCCTTGTGGCGATGGGCGTGTGTGTTCTGGCCATCATACTTCTCTATAGAAAAATCGCCGTCATTGCCCGCATCTCCGAATACCTCTGGATTGGCGTCCTCCTCTCAATTTGCTGGATCATGTACTCCGGCGTGGCGCATTTCAACAGCGGTAGGGCATTCGACTTTCCACCGGGTGCATTCAACCTGTCATTCGGCTTCTTTCAGGGTCTCGGTGCAGGAATGCTTGTTGCGTTGTATGACTACTGGGGATATTATAATGTCTGCTTTCTGGGAGATGAGGTTCGCGAACCCGGAAGGACGATTCCCCGGGCAATCATCATATCCATCTCTCTCGTTGCGGTCATCTATCTTATTATGAACGTGAGTATTCTTGGTGTGATTCCCTGGCAGGAATTAAGTGAGACAGCCCGGTCTGATGCGCGGCGCTACATTGTCTCGGTGTTCATGGAGCGGTTATACGGATCCTGGGCGGGAAACGTTGCGACGATACTCATCATGTGGACGGCATTTGCTTCCGTCTTCTCATTGCTGCTTGGTTATTCCCGTGTCCCGTTTGCTGCCGCGAGGGAAGGAGACTACTTCCGTCCGTTCGCGCGACTTCACCCGGAACTGCGCTTTCCCTATGTCTCTCTTCTGTGGCTCGGGTTCGTGGCCATGCTCTTCTGCACGCTGAGTCTGACGCAGGTCATCACGGCACTTGTGGTCATCCGGATTATCGTGCAGTTCCTCGCACAGGCGGTAGGTATCATCGTACTCCGGATCAGGAAGCCGGCGATGGAACGGCCGTTCAGAATGTGGCTTTATCCCATCCCTGCGCTTGTCGCAGTGGTCGGTTTTCTCTACACGCTCTTTATGCGGGAGAATTTCCTCGTAGAAATCCGCTACGCACTTGCGATCATTGTTCTCGGGAGTTTGCTCTTTCTTGCCCGTTCGTGGAAGATGCGCGAGTGGCCTTTCCGCGCGCTTCCCAAACCCAAAGGGGTTTTCTGATGAATTAGTGGATTTTTTGAAGTGCGTGTATCCGGTCGATCACGGGAGGATGTGAATATTTCATCTTCACATAGAACGGATGTGGTGTGAGATGAGAGAGATTTTCGGAAGAAAGCCGCTTGAGCGCAGCGATCAACGCGTTTGGGTTTCGTGTCTGCACTACAGCAAACCGATCGGCTTCAAATTCATTCTTTCTCGAAAGCGCGTGCATCAGAAGGGAAAGAAAAAATTCAATCGAACCGAAGAGCATCCCGAAAAATAAGATCCCTCCGTACACAGAAACGTGTTCCATATAAAAGGCATCGAACAATCCCTTCGCTGAAAGGAATTGGGAGAGGAGGAACAACATGAGGCCGGTCTGGAGAATACCGATCACGATTCCCTGGAGGACATGTTTCTTCTTGTAATGACCGATTTCGTGTGCGAGTACGGAAACGAGTTCGTCGGTTGTGTGGTTTTTGAGGAGGGTATCGAAAAGCGCGATGCGTTTGTTCCTTCCGAAGCCGGTGAAAAACGCATTCGACTTTTTTGATCGTTTTGAACCGTCCATCACGTAGACATCCCGCACCGGAAATCTCACCGAATCTGCAAACCCGAGTATTGCCGTCCTCAATTCTCCCGGCTCAAGCGGTGTGAATTTATTGTACAACGGCATGATCCAGGCCGGCGCGACAAACTGAATGATCAGGACAAGAACAGTTGCCGCAATCCAACAATAGGCCCATGCCATTCCGTCGGCAATCTGAAAAAGCCAGAGGACGAGGTAAAGAAAGGGACCCCCGAGTACCAATCCGAGCAAAATTCCCTTCAACAAGTCCAGGAAGAAGGTGAGAGGCGTCGTTGTATTGAATCCGAACCGTTCTTCAATCACGAATGTGGAGTAGATGCTGAACGGGAGGGAAAACACGCCGCGCAGGAGAAGGAGGATCCCAACATAGATAATTCCGGTCCAGATGTCTCCAAGTTTCCATGCGCGCACAAGCTCATCGAGAAACTCAAACCCGCCGGCAAACCAAAACGCGAGAGTAACGACCAGCCCGGATACGGACGACACTATGCCAAACTTGATTCTCGCTGCGGTGTATTGCTCTGACTTGCGATATGTCACACGATCGAATGTGTCCGCGAATTCCTTTGGGAGCTCTTCGTGCAGCGTGCCGAGGTTGAGGACGTCTGCGATTGTGTTGAGGACAAATTCTCCCAGGAGGGTAATGAGAATAATGAGAGCGTAGGCGTTCATGCCGGGTCAGGGATGATGGAGCATCTGATCGATCCCGCTCCGGATCATCATGACCGCGATCCCTGCAAGGAAGAGTGCAAAGACTTTTGCGATGGCACGCGATCCCGGCTTGCCGACAACTGCGGTGATCCGGTGTGCCTGCGCAAACACCAGCCACACAATGAACATGTTGACAAGAAGTGAGGCGATGGTCCAGGGATAACCGTGGGCATCCACAAGGAGGATGATGGTGGTCAATGCGGCCGGGCCCATGATCAGCGGGATCCCGATGGGAACGACACCCACTGTGGCTTCCGGGTCACGTTGGTCCTGTTTGGAAAAGAGAAGGTCCTTGATTGCCAGTACCAGGAGAACAATTCCTCCGCCGACGCGGAAATCGTTTTCGGTGATCCCAAGGAAGGAAAAAATTAATTTTCCCGCGGTCAGGAAGAGAAGTGAAACCGCGAAGGCGGTGATCGTTGCCTGAGTCGTGAGCGCCTTCTTTTTCCGTTTGTCGAGTCCTTCCGTCAAAGCAATGAACAGCGGCAGCACGCCGAAGACGTCGATGGCCACAAAAAGCGGAATGAACGCCAGCAAAAATGTTCCGAGCATAGGATCCCGGTTCTACACGATGATGAACGTCAGAGAATATCTGGAAAGAAATATACCTGCAATTCGGCTGACACGCAACCGGTTGAAAGCGGGGAACAGCTGCCGTGTTTTGCTTCTTTTTGCCGAAAAGAGTATTATTCATGAAGAAATTTCCTAAATGATGTAATCTATTCCAATTTTCATGCCTCGACGGATTTCACTGCGACTCGTTTTCCTTCTGTTCATTGCCTTGACCGCGAGAGAGATCTCTTTTGCCCAGGAGTACCAGGCGCATCACGTGCTGATTCTTTTCGAGGGGAGTGATGTTCCCACCAATTATGCACGGGGTGACGCGCGTCAGCTTGCCATGCTGATGGGACACTTCACCGTCGATTACAGGCTCCAGGGGGTCGATGCGTACACGCCCGGTGAAATCAACAATTACGACATCACGTTTTTTATCGGATTCAGCAAACGGTACGATCCGCCCGAGAAATTTCTGCGCGATATCTACACGACATCGCAGCGCGTGGTCTGGATGAATACCGGGATGGAACGGTTCGCAAAAGAGTTCAATCTTCCGAAGCATTTTGGGTTTTCGTTTTCTCGACTCGATACGCTGCTTCAATTTGATGTTGTGCGTGCAGGGAAGAAAAGCTTCACGAAGGGAGAGCCGAATCTCAATATCGTCACTGTCACGAATACAAAACTCGCCGAAGTTGTCGCTACGGCCTATTCCACGAAGTCCCGCAAAGAATCCGCCTACATCCTCCGCAGCGGAAACTTTATGTACATCGCCGATTCTCCGTTCGCTTCCGCAACGGAAACGGACCGGTACATCTATTTTGCCGATATGCTCCATGATCTCCTCGGCCAGGATCACGAGGAAGTCCATCGCGCACTCCTTCGCATTGAAGACGTCGATGTGTTTGAAAGCCCGTCAAAGTTGCGCGACATCGCCGACATGATGTATTCGAAACATCTCCCGTTTCTTGTCGGGGTGATCCCCTTCTTCAAGGACCCGGGAGCCGGAATGTTTCTCAGCATGTCCGATAAACCGGAATTTGTTGATGC
>Ga0335082_10006438_pt1 | contig 12809 bp, 10 predicted proteins | sample Lox_Sample_41_FD_206718 | JGI IMG/M metagenome (GOLD analysis project Ga0335082, IMG submission 206718) | Soil microbial communities from Loxahatchee National Wildlife Refuge, Florida, United States - Lox_Sample_4.1 | ecosystem: Environmental > Terrestrial > Soil > Wetlands | place: USA... | reverse complement strand
CGCACCAATTCGGGAGTGTCGTGGCTGCTCATACCCCGGCTCATCTACCGGCGCCCAGGCACAGGCGAGCGTCCGGCAAAACGCCGCGCCGGGCGTACCGCCGCATACGCCTCCAGCAGTGTGTGCGTCTCGCGCGGCGCGCTGGCGTGCAGAATCACGCCCGCAGCACCGGCGGTGAACTGATCGACGATGCGGCGCGCGCAGTGCGCCGCGCTGCCCACTGCGTTGCTGTCCGATAGCCATTGGCGTGGATAGATGTCCCGCAGGGTACGCAGCTCATTGTCGGTGAACTCGGTGGCGTCCGCCAGCCGCCCCTGCAACAGAGGATGCGAGCGCACGCGATCGAGGACCGCGCGGTCCCAGCCGTTAGCAGCGACGATCAGTTCGCCGTAGCCCGGGATCTGCATGTACGTCGTCATCCGGCGAACGATGTGTCGCAGCTCGACCGGCTCGGGCAACGCGCACGCGGTGACCAGACACGACCACACTTGGACGGCGTCGGGATCACGGCCGGCGCGCTCGGCGCCGCGACGTACGCGCGCTACGCAATCGGCCACGGCCTGGTCGGTCCAGTGCGAGTGCAGCAAGACGGCGTCGAAGGCACGCCCACCCAACTCCTGCGTGCGCGGCCCGAGGGCCGCGAGGACCAGGGGTGGCGGCGGGTCGGCGACGTGGTCGAGGCTCAGATACGGGAAGCGCCCCGCGGGACCGTCGTGCCCCATGATCTTCTCGCCCGCCCACAGCCTGCGCAGCAACGCCGCAGTATCCGCCAGCATCGCGCCCGTGACGCGCGGCGCGCCCCACATGTCGGAGCGGATGTCGAACCCGCGTCCGAGCCCGAGGGCGAAACGGCCGCCGCTGAGGGCGCTCATCGTCGAGCCGATGGCCGCGGTTACCATCAGGTGCCGCGTGTTCGGGTTGGTCACGCCGACGGCGACGGCCAGCTCGCTGGTCGCCGCGGCCACCGCGCCGCTGAGCACGGCTGACTCCTTGACGTCATGACGCTCCGAGATCCATACCGAGCCGAGCCCGAGAGCCTCCGCGTCGCGCACCTCTTGCAGCATCGGGCGTGGATCGGCCACACGTCCCGGTAGCGTGTAGAAGCCGATCTCCGGAAAACGGACGGGCATGCGTCACCTCGATCTCATAAGGGTTTCGTCAACCACGGACCGTTGCGCCAAGATCGCAAAGTGATGTGCCTCGGCCGCCATCGAGCTGCGCATCATCCCACATATGGAGACCAACATGAAGTCGGCCGACTTCTGCCTCACCGGAAATCGTGGGACTTGGGCAAGGGGGCAGGTTGTTCGTTGCTAGGTTGCTGGTTGCTAGGTTGAGCTTCGAGAGCCGTTGGTGTGACACGCATGCGGTAGCCGTGGCCGGTGAGGCCGATGGGTTGCTGCGGCAACGACAGCGCCCGCATCCGTCTGGCGCGTACGTGGATGACGCCGTCCACCTTCTGCAGTGGCCCCTCGATGAATAACAGCGCCGCGGTGTGGATCACCGAGCGATAGCGCTGGAACATGTCGGGCACGACGACGGCGTTGGCGGTGCCGGTCTCGTCTTCAAGGGTGATGAAGCAGAAACCTTTCGCCGTCCCCGGCCGCTGCCGTACGATCACCAGGCCAGCGATCTTCGCCCATTGCCCGTTACGTGCCTTTCTCAGATCGATCGCACGCAGCACGCCCTCGCGCGTCAGCTCGGCGCGCAGATGTTTCATGATGTGCGGACCGATGGTGATGTCGCTGTTCTTGTAGTCGGCGAGGGTGCGGTCCGCTGCAGTCATTGGTGGCAGTGGACACTCGACAGTCGACAGTCGAGAGTTGAGAGTCGAGGAGTCCGCCCTCCTTACTGAAGGTGGAGTCCCCTTCAGGGGACCTTTCAGCGGCTCAGCCGGGGAATTCATTCCCCGGTCCGACGCTGCAGCCCTGGCAAACAACTCGCCCTTCGGTACCGCCGCGGCCTGCCACAACGCTTCCCGCCGTGTCAGTCCGAACGCCGCGAAGGCGCCGAGATGCGCGAGCGCCTGTGCCTCGTTCTCGCGCAGCGCGCAGCGTGTGATCACATCGCGGATTGAGGTAAATGGCGTTTGCTGCCGCGCCGCAGCGATACGCTGCGCTGCCTCCTCGCGCAGACCGGTGACGTAGCGCAGGCCCAAACGAAGGGACAGTTTCTGGTTTCCGGTCTCTGGTCTCTGGTTCACAGAAGCCGCGAGAGGCGGAGAACCAGAGACCAGAGACCAGGGACCAGGGACTTCCACCGTGCATCGCCACTTGGAGCGCGTCACATCAATCGGCAGCACCCGCAGGCCGTGCCGCTGCGCGTCCTTTACCAGCGTGGCCGGGTGATAGAAGCCGAGCGGCCAGTTGTTGAGCATGGCGCAGGTGAACGCCGCAAGATGATGTGCGCGCAGGTACGCCGAGGCGTAGGCCAGCAGCGCGAAGCTGGCGGCGTGCGATTCGGGGAAGCCGTAGAGAGCGAATGAGGTAATGCTACGCACGATGTCGTCCTGCGCCTTGTCGGTTATCCCCCGTTGCGCCATCCCGGCGCGCAACCGCGCTTCGATCTGCCGCATGCGCTCCACCGAGCGCTTGAAGCCCATGGCACGGCGCAGTTCCTCTGCCTCGCCGCCGGTGAAACCGGCCAGGGTCATCGCCATGCGCAGCAGCTGCTCCTGGAAGAGCGGCACACCGAGGGTGCGCTTGAGGATCGGCTCCAGATCCGGATGCGCGTAGGTCACCGGCTCGCGGCCGTTGCGGCGGTTCAAGTACGGATGCACCATCTGCCCGACGATCGGCCCCGGCCGGATGATCGCCACCTCGACCACGAGGTCGTAGAAATGATCCGGCTGCATGCGCGGCAGCGTTGCCATCTGCGCGCGGCTCTCCACTTGGAAGACGCCGACGGTGTCGGCGGCGCGCAGCATGGCGTAAGTCTGCGGATCATCCGGCGGCAGGTGCGCCAGATCGATGTCCTTGCCTTCGTGTTCCCGAATGAGTGGAATCGTTTCTTCCAGTACTGCCATCATGCCGAGGCCGAGCAGGTCGACCTTGATGATGCCGAGATCAGCGCAATCGTCCTTGTCCCACTGCACGACCACGCGCCCGGGCATCGACGCCGGCTCCAGCGGCACCACGGTATCGAGCCGTCCCGCCGCGATGACCATGCCGCCGGAGTGCTGGCCGAGATGGCGCGGCAGGTTGCGGATCTGCTGCGCCAGCGCAACCAGCTGCCGCACGCGCGGCGCTTGGGCATCGACGCCGCCGGCGCGCAGCTGCTTCGACAGCTCGTCCATGTCGTCGCGGAACTCGAACCGATTGAGCAGCTTCGACAGCTTGTCGACCTGCTCGAGTGAGAACCCGAGCGCCTTGCCGACTTCCCGCACGGCGCTGCGTGTGCGGTAGGTGATGACGTTGGCGGTCATCGCCGCGCCGCGCTCGCCGTAGCGCTGATACACGTACTGGATCACCCGCTCGCGTTGGTCGCCGCTGGGCAGGTCGATGTCGATGTCCGGCCATTCACCGCGCTCCTCCGAGAGGAAGCGCTCGAACAGCAGTTCCATGCCGACGGCGTCGACGGCGGTGATGCCGAGGGCGTAGCACACCGCCGAGTTCGCGGCCGAGCCGCGCCCCTGGGCGAGAATGTGCTGCTCGCGGCAAAAGCGCACAATGTCCCAGACGATGAGGAAGTAGCCGGCGAGATCGAGCTTGCCGATGATGTGCAGCTCATGCTCGAGTTGCCGGCGGACCTTCGCCGTGATGTGCCCGTAGCGCTCGCGCGCGCCGGCGTAGGCGAGTTGGCGCAGATAGCCGATCGGCGTCTCACCGGACGGCACCGGATAGTCGGGAAAACGGTAGCCGAGGTCGGCAAGGGTGAACTCGCATTGCTCGGCGATGCGCTGCGTGTTGGCGATCGCCGCCGGCAGGTCGCGGAACAGCGCCGCCATCTCCGCCGGCGATTTCAAGTGGCGTTCGGCGTTCTTCAGGAGCTGGCGTCCGGCCGCGTCGAGCGTGATCTTGTTGCGGATGCAGGTGAGCACGTCGAGCAACGGCCGCCCGGCGGGCATGGCATGACGCACGTCGTTGGTGGCCACCAGCGGGATGTGGAAGTGCTCGGCGACATCGATGAGCACACGGTTGAGCCGCTCTTCGGCAGGATCGAGGTGGCGTTGCAGGTCGATGTAGAGGCGGTTGGGGAAGAGGGATTGAAGGGAGTCGACGGTCGAGAGTCGAGAGTCGAGAGGTTTGTCGGCCAGCGGTCCGTCGGTGCCGCCGGCGAGGCAAATGAGACCTTCGGTACGGCCTTCGAGATCGCCCCACGTCGCCATCGACTCACCTTTCGGGGCGCGCAGCTTGGTTTTTGTGATGAGCTGGCAAAGATTCTGATACCCGATGCGATTGGCGGCGAGCAGATACAGAGTGGGGGTGTTGGGTGTTGGGTGTTGGGTGTTGGGGAGGGACCCCAAACCCGACACCCGACACCCCACACCCAGTGTCAACTCCGCACCGACGAGAGCGCGTAGGCCAGCGCGGTGCGCAGCTTTATGGAAACGCGGTGCGCCGTACACACCGTCGCGGTCGCCGAGCGCCAGTGCGGGGTAGCCAAGCACCACCGCTCGCTCGACCAGGTCTTCCGGCAAAGACGCGCCGGCGAGGAAGCTGAAGGCGCTGCGGCAGCGCAGCTCGATGTAGAGAGAACTTTCAGAGCGTTTCACCACGGAGACACCGAGACACGGAGAATATTAGGAATTGATATGCGATGGACCTCGATCCCCGCGCCAATTATTCCTTCCGTCAATCCTTCATGAATCATCTCCGTGCCTCCGAGCCTCCGTGGTGAAATTCTTCAGTCGTAAATGCCCTCCACGAACCAGCTCCGCGTCGTCAGATCGCAATACAGCCGATACACACAGCCGTCGCTGAGCTGGGCGTCGTAGTAGTCGCGGGCGTAGCGGCCGGCGCTCCACCATTCGCCCTGCACGCGCCACGGGCCGGCGGCGTGGACGACACGGCCGGCCAAGCGCGCGCCGCGCACGAACTCCGGCCGGTCGCGCGTGCAGAACACCTCCACCGCCTGCGGCGGACGCACGGCGCGCAGGGCGAGGGGGAGAATTTCAGTTGAGAGTCGACAGTTGAGAGTCGAGAGTGAAGCCGATTTCCGGAGACCGTTTTCTCTCTCGACCCTCGACTCTCGACTCTCGACTTGCTGGTTGGGTGCGAAGGCGGCGAGGCCATACGCATCCGGCCGATGCGTGTCCGCCACCTGCGGTGCGCCGACGCGCTCGGCGCCGCAGATGGCGGTGAGCCGCGCCAGCGTGACCGCCAGTCGCGCCGGCGCCGGGCCGTTGGGACGGAACAGGTCGAGCTGGGCGGCACGCAGGCGCTCGGGAACGGCGGCGACCCACACCGCCTCGATGGCCGCCGGCGGCGGATGCACTTCGAGCTGCAGACGTATCAACGTCAACAACGCCTTCACGTCGTTGCTCGGCGCAGCGACGGTGACGGTGCGCTCATCGCGCCCACGCGTCGCCAAGCGCAACGACAGACGCAGATCACCACAGATGAAGCCGCGCACCGCCAGGCGCGCCGTCAGCCGATCGAGCAAGCCGCGCAGCACGAAGCAAAACGGCTCCAAGCCGTCGATGCCGTACTCGAGGTCGATGCCCTCCTCGAAGTGCAGCGGCAGCGGACGCGGCACCAGCGGGCGTTCGTCTTCGCCGCGCGCGCGCCGCACCAGCTGCACGCCTTCCGGACCCAACCGTGCTCCCACGGCGCTGGCGGGCAGGGCAGCCAGCTCGCCGATGCAGCGGATTCCCCACCGCTGCAATGTCGCGGCCAGCTCGGGACTCGGTGCGAGCAGCGCCACCGGCACCGGCGCGAGGAAGCTCCACTCTTCTCCACGGGGGATGACCGTCACACCACCACCGTTGCGCGCTGCCAGCGCAGCGGCGACCTTCGAGCCCGCAACGCCGACGTGCGCGTCGAGGCCCAGGTGGGCGGCGCGTTGCGCCAATGCGTTGGCGAGTTGCGACTCCCAGTGGGGGGAGACTCCAGACGACAGACAACAGACGACAGACTCTTCAACATTGGCAAGCGTTGGATTCTGTTGTCTGTGCTCTGTTGTCTGTCGTCTGGCCAGTTTTGAGGCAGCCTCTCCGTGCCTGCCGTCGAAGAGCGTACCGAGCCCGTCGAGATCCAGGTAGGCCACGCCGTTGCCGCTGTCCTCGACGCGCGGCGAGAACGACTCCGCGGCATCGCAGAGCGCCGCCTGCGCCGCGCGCAGAAGGTCGGTCGAGATCGGCCGCACCACGAGACTGGCATCGATCGCCACTGCTTGTGCAACCGTCAGGTTGGTCGTTACTCCCTGGCGTGCCGCGGCGGTTGAGACCGCCAGCAGCCGTGCCCGCGGCCCAGGGGCATCGGCGACAACGACCGGCTCGCCGCGCAGCTCCGGCTCGACACGCAGCAATGCCGCCAGCGGAAAGTCGGGGACGAAAAGGCAGGCGAGGCGCATGGACAAATCAGCTCCAAGTTTAAAGTCGAAAGCTGAAAGCCAGACTCTGGCTTTTCACTTTCAACTTTAGGCTTTGCGCTTCAGAGACGCCGAGCTTGTTGCGTTCGACCAGCAGAGTGGTTTCGAAGCCCTCGAACAGCGACCACACACCGCGTTGCCACAGCGGCGCGCGCGGCCGCAGGCCGAGGCTGAGCACGGCACAGCTGCCGGCGATGCGCTGCGGCGCCAGCACGACGAGCGCGGTGTGCGATTGCTCGGCGGCATGCAACAGGCGCGGCCACACGCGCGAACGCAGCGGGCGTGGCAGCGGCGCACCGAGATCGAAAGCCACCACACCGAAGCCCCCCGCTTGCAGCAGCAGCTCCGTGCAGCGCAGTCCATCGGTGAGCGACGGCGGCCGTACCCACAGCACGCGCTCGAGGGCGGCGCCCGCCGCCGCTACCGATGCCGGGTGCAACGCGTCGGCGAGGTCGATCCACGCCACCACCTCGCCGCGCCGCGTCGCCGCCGCGAGCAGCACCCACAGCAGCGACGTCTTGCCCGACGTCAATGGACCGAGCACTTCGCTGATGCGCCCGCGCGGCAGGCCGCCGCTCAGCAGCGCATCAACGCGGGTGATTCCGCTGGGTAGCCGGTGCACCGGCTCGGTTGCCGTCAGGCCGAGCCGGACGTTCTCGGGCAGCGCAAGATCGGCAAGACGAGCGCGGGCCGCGGCGTGGCGTGAGGTGGAGGCCAGCACGCTACAATTTTCGCCTAATTTTCGCTTTTACGCAAGAAGAGCTTTCAGCCATCAGCAATCAGCTGCCAGCAGGAGGAGTGCCTGATCGCGAAGCAATCGGGAAGCAACACCAAGCGGATAGCGATCCTCCTTACTGTGCACTCCCCGTCGGTACGGCTGAAAATACGCCAGAGGCCAGTCGACCCTGCTGCTGGGCCGTGGTACGGTCCCCATCGCCATGACCACTGCAACAACACAGGGGTGTGGTTGCCCGCCGAGCGCACCAGCGGTGCCGTCCGTCAATGGCGTCCATCACGTATTCCTGACCGTCAACGACCTGGCGCGCTCGCGGGCGTTCTACGCGGCGCTTATGCCGCGGCTCGGCTACCCTGGCGTGTGGGAGTATGAAGGCGCGCTGAGTGTTGGCTTTCTGGGTGCCGGTGGCAGCTTCTGGATCAAGCAAGCGCCGCCGGAGTACGTCAACGCCACGTTCTCCAAGGACCGTGTCGGGTTGTGTGAAGTCGCCTTTCGCGCCGAGAACCGCGCGCAGGTCGATGCGCTGGCGCGCGATCTATCGGCGTGGGGCGGGACGATTCTCGATGCGCCACGCGAATACCCGGAGTACGTTCCCGGCTACTATGCGGTGTTCTTCGCGGACCCAGACGGCATCAAGCTCGAGTTGGTGTACCTCCCTGGGTGAACGGACTCACGCAAGCCGCACCGGCGTTGCCTTCGCAAAGGAAGATAGGACGACGCACGAGTGAGTCAGACGAGGAACTCGACATGAGCATCGGCGTCTCTCGCCCTCCCAGGTCGTCAGGTTGTTGTTGCCTGCCGAGCCGTCAGCTTCTTCAGAAGAACAAATGCAATTCTGCGAGCAGAACGTTCTGGTTATGCGTCGGATTGGAGACCACACCGTTGCTGATCCGATAGAACAGCCGCGTCTGTAGGAAGCGGTTCCAGAACGGCTCAAAACCGAAGCTGACGCGGTTCTCGTTGTCATCCGTCTGCACGCCGGCGCTGCCGTCCCAATCGGAGTAGTCGACCGCCACCTTGAAGTTCAGCCAGTTGAAGAACAAATAGTCCCCCTCGCCGTAGGCGATGAAGCGGCCCGCCGTCTCGCCGTTGGTCGCCTGGTTGTGATCGTCGCGAAAATCAACCTCGCCCAGGAACGTGAAGCGCTCGAAGTTGCTGCCGCCGAAGAATCCGAACACGGTGGTCTGACTGCCCGGCGGCCCGACGCGTGAGAACGAGTTGCCGAGCATGACGTTGCGCACGACCGGCAGATCGGTGAACAGCACATAGACCGTGCTGGTGACCTGCACGTCGCGGTCACCCGACGGCCCGTTGGTCACCGCCAGGCTGCAGGTCACCGGCCCCGGCTGGAAGCCGATCTCTCCCCCGGCCTGATATTGATTGAAGCTGAAGCCGGTGGTCGCCGAGCCGTTGGTGCCGCCGCGGATGAACGCGCCGTCGTCCTGCAGTTGCAGGCCGTACGGCAGAAACATTTGGCCGGCCTTGATGTAGCCGTTCCATGGCAGCACGCCCTTCAACAACCCGAAGGCCTCGCGGTTGTCGACCGTGGGCTGCAGGCGCTGGTCGATGTAGAGAATGAGATAGTCGGGGATCAGGCGGACTTCGCCGTAGAGCACCGCCTCGGTCGTGGCGAGGCTATTGGTTTCCAGGCGGCCACGGAACACTTTGTCGTTGCTGACACAGTTGGTGGACGATTGGCTGGAGCCGGGGCACTTGGCCGGGGTGCCCTGGTCTTGAAAGGTCGCCGTCTCGCTGACGCGCAGATCGGAGCCGAGCGCCAGGTACTGGTTGAGCTCGCCGCTGAAGAAGTCCGGTGGGTTGGAAAACTTTCCGAAGAAGTTCGGCCAGTGAAGAAAGTCGCGCGCATGCGTACGCACCAGGTCGGTGCGCATGCCACCGCCGTTCTCGTTCACGTGGCACGCCGGGCATGGCAGGCCTTCCCGTACGGCGAAGTATGGCTCAGCCAGCCCCGGTGTCGCCCAGAGCAGTAGCCAAAGCGCAAAAGTCCCGACTCGTCGCGGCGCCGTCGCCATTGGTCGGGGACGATTACGCAATGGGCGCAGTCGGGTCAAGATGGTGAATCGTGCTCGTGCCCGCGGGTCAGATGGGAAGCGCCTCACAGCCTTACTGGCGTGGTGCTAATGAAAGCCTTGGAAGCTGCCCTCTCCCGCGCATCTGTTCCGCGCGGGAGAGGACGAAGGTGAGGGTGCTAGCGCTGTTCGGTGTACAGCTCAGGCACGCACCCTCACCCACCCCTCTCCCACGCTGAGGTGACGCGTGGGAGAGGACAGCTTGCGACCTCAGGACTCATGAACACGATTCACGATCTTCTCCAGCACCGCCTCGACGCTGATGTGCTGCATGCAGACACGTCCAATCGGACAGCGCTTGAGATAGCACGGGCTGCACGGCGCCGCGCCGCTGATGACGCCGTCGGCGCTGCCCCAGGGCGCTGACCGTGCCGCGCTCGTCGCGCCCCAGAGCGACACTACCGGCGTGCCCACAGCGGCGGCGATGTGCATCGGCCCCGAGTCCGGTCCGAAAGCGGCGCGGGCGCGCGCGAAGATGCCGATCAGATCGCGCAACGTGGTGCGGCCGGCGAGGTTGGTCACTCGTGTCGGTGCCGCCTGTGCGACTGCGTTGGCGAAGGCAACGTCGCCGCTGCCGCCAACCAACACGGTGCCGATGCCCCGCGCCGCCAGCGCATTCGCCACCGCAGCGGTGCGATCGGGGAACCACAGTCGGCTCTCGCAGCTCGAACCAACGAAGGCAGCGACAAACGGTGTGCGCACGTCGGCCAGCAACGCATCGACCCGCTGCTTCTCGGCGTCGGAAAGCTGCAAGCCGAACGTCACTGGCGTTGCTTCAATTTCCAACCAATCGCCGAAGGCCAGAAACTGAAGGAGCTTGGAGCTGAAGTGCGCCATCGGCGGCAGCGCATGGGTGTTGAACAGCCAGTTTCCCTCGCGCGAGTTGTGGCGATGAAACCCCAGGCGGACCGGCGCGCCCGACACGCGGCTGATGATCCCACTTTTCAGATGGCGCTGCAGATCGAGCGTGAGCTGCGGCCGCTGTGCGCGGATCTGGCGCAGGAAGCGCACGAAGGCCGGGGCGCCGCGCGGCCGTTCGAAGACGAGCACCGCGTCGAGCGCCGGATGCTGCTGCACCAAGGCTGCTGCCGCCGGTTCGACCGCCCAGACGAGGCGCGACTGCGGGAAGCCGTGGCGCACGCGCTGCAGCAGCGGCAGCGCCCGCGTCACGTCGCCGATGGCCCCGAGCAGCACGATCAGGATACGATCGGCGTTCACTCGCATGTCGATCCGTCCCAGTATGCCGCCCGCAGCAACTCGAAGTCCGCAGCCGTGACATGACGGCCTTCGCGGTCGAGTTTGCGCAGCGAGCGCCACAGGCGGTCGAGATCCCGAGCCGGCGCGTCGCCGTGGTTCGCAGCGAGACGCGCGCGGTCGAAATCGATGAACAGCACGCCGGCGGCCGGGGACACGAGAATATTGTTCGCGTTGAGATCGGGATGCCGCGCACCGCATTCGTGCAGGCGGCGGATGGCTTTACCGATGTCCGCGAAGACCTGCCCGTGGCTTGCGATCGCGGACGGGGCGGCGGACACCCATTCCCAGAAGGTACGGGCGCCGTCCACGTAGCGTGTCGCCAGCCAGCCGCGGTAACACGCCGGGAAGCGCCACACGACGGCGGCACCGTACACCTCCACTACCGGCGCGCCGCGCTCGCGCAGGGCCGCCGTGACGCACAGCTCACGAAACGGCCGCGGGTTCCAGCCGAAGTACGTATCGCGCAGCAGCCAAGCCGGCAGGCCGCCACGCCGGTACGGTCGGACGACGACGTGGTGTGCGAGAACGATGCGTGCGCCGCCACGGCCACCGACGAGCGGATGCGTCGCATACCCCGCCCACTGCGCACGCGCTGCTCGCAGCAACGGCACCAGCCAGCTCTGTACGTCGGCGCGCACGAGTAGATGCAGACGCCCGTCCCGTACCAACTCGAATCCGGGCGGAGGCGTCACGCGGCTCACGAGCGCGCCGCGCCGCGGGGCCCGGCGCCGCGGGCCACCGGTGTACTGAGCACGACGTCGCCGAGAAAGCTGGTTTGGGCGGTGAGGATGCGCATTGAGGAAGCCGTCAGCTTTCAGCTGTCAGCCTTCAGCTCAGAGTTGACAGCTGATGGCTGATCGCTGACAGCTCTCTTAAACCGGCAACGCCTCGTCGATCAGCATGACGGGAATGTCGTCCTTGATCGGGTACAGCAGCTTGCACGCGTTGCACACGAGGCCGTCCTGCTTCTCGTTGAGGTGCACGTCGCCCTTGCACTTTGGGCAGGCAAGTATGTCGAGCAGTTCCTTACTGATGGCCATTCACGTCCTCCTGTGAGTCACGCCGGCGCGGCGCGCGTTCCATCACCATCCGCACCAGCGCGTCGCCGTCCTCGATTTCCGGCGCTATTCGTAGCGCAACCAGTTTGCCTTTGGCAAAGGGGAAGTGTTCGAGCTTTGCCAGATCCTTCTCGGTGGTGACGACGAGGTCCACATCGCGGGTGTCGCGTGCCAAACGCTGCCAGTCGGCCGGCGTGTAGCGATGGTGATCCGGGTACTCGAAGATTTCCTCGATCTGCGCCTCCCACTGGCGTACCGCCGCATAGAAAGGGCCAGGCTCCGCGATTCCCGCCACGACTGCCACGCGACGACCGGACATCTCAGCAATGGGCCGTTCGCGCCAGTGCCCGCCGTCGGACTCCACGAGCGCCTTGGCAACGAAGCGGACATTGAACACGGGCTTGTCCGCGCGTCCGCTCGGCGGCGGCGGCGGTGCTCCCTCGGCGCTCTTGTCGACTACGGCCACCGCGTCGGCACGTTCGAGCGCACTCGCCGGCTCGCGCATCGGACCGGCCGGCAACAGGCCACCGGATCGGCCACTGAGCAGCACGAGGTCGAAGTCGCGTGCCAGCGCGCGATGCTGGAAGCCATCGTCCAGCAGAACAACGTCGCAGCCCAGTTGCTCGGCAGCCGCAACGCCGTCGGCGCGGCGGCGCGCCGTGAGCACGGGGCCGCTGAAGCCTTTGGCGAGCATCACCGCTTCGTCGCCTGCGGTGGCGACATCAACCTCCGGTCCTGCGCCCTTCGACACGATGGTTACCGCGCGGGCGTGCCCGCGGTAGCCACGCAGCAGAATCGCCACACGCGCGCCCTTGGCTGCGAGCTGGTGGGCGAGCCACAGGGTGATCGGCGTCTTGCCGGTCCCACCCACGGACAAGTTGCCGACGCTGACCACTGCGATGCCGGCGCGATGCACGTGCAGCAGGCCGATGCGGTAGCCGAGATTGCGCAAGGCCACACCCGTGGCGAACAGACCGGTAGCCGGCTGCAAAACCAGCCACGCCGCCCAGCCGCGAATGCCGCGGCGCGGCCAGACGACCTCGCGAATCTGCTGTCTCACGCGCGACATGTCATCCTTCCGCCATGTGACGGCGGACGAGCGCGGCGGTGCGCTCCGCCACTGCCGCGTGGGCGGCG
>Ga0335082_10006437_pt1 | contig 12811 bp, 7 predicted proteins | sample Lox_Sample_41_FD_206718 | JGI IMG/M metagenome (GOLD analysis project Ga0335082, IMG submission 206718) | Soil microbial communities from Loxahatchee National Wildlife Refuge, Florida, United States - Lox_Sample_4.1 | ecosystem: Environmental > Terrestrial > Soil > Wetlands | place: USA: Florida... | reverse complement strand
GTAATGACGTGATGTGCGCGGTGTGATGGGCGGAATGCCAGGCGTACATGGCGAGCATCTGGTCGAGGGTGAGACTGCCGCGCTGGGGATGAAGGAGAGTGCGAGCGAAATCCGATGGCTGCATGGAGCGTACGAGGTCGACCCAGCGTGACTGCAAGCCGGCGAGCAACTGCAATGAGACATCAATGGGCGTGATGGCGCTGTCGGGAAGCTGCGCCCACTTCGCCTCATCATAAGGCCGGATCGTGGGATGGTCCTCGGTGAGCGCCAGCTTGAAACGCACATAGGCGTTCAGGTGACTGTCGGGCACGTGATGTACCACCTGGCGAACGGTCCAGCCCTCGGGGCGATACGGCGTGTCAAGCTGCTGCGCATCAAGTCCTTTCACCGCGGCGGTCAGGTTGTGCGGCAACTGGGCAAGAACGTCAGTGTATTGCAGACGCCGCTTGGCCATCTGCTCTTCGTTTTCCGCAGGAATCCACTCGAACTTTCCGATCGGATAACGTAAGTCAGCCACAATTCTCCTCCTCGCTCACACAGTCTAGTCCAGGGTCCGCACCGCGTCGGCGGGCTTCAGCTCCAGCGCGCACGGGCCGGCGACGGTTTGCGAGTTGTCCTGAGTCGTGATGGTGGCGTTCATCTTGTGTGTTCTGACGCTTTTGGCAGGCGAGGTCTGGGTTGTCCCACAGGCAACCACGCCGCGTCGCGGAACGTGGACTGACGAGTTTGGCGGAAAGGCCATCGATACCGTCGTACGTTCCAGTAGCAGCGAGAGGTTCCTGAGCGCGTCGTCGCCTTTGAGGAATTTCACCTGCTCCACCTTGGACGGTGAAAGCAGGAGATTAAATTCTCCGCTGCCCTTGTCTGACTTATCCAGCGGAATCGTACGCCGTTCTTTCAACTCCTGGCGGCCCCGCTCGATCATCTGGTCCAAACCCTTCGTAACCCCGAGCGCGGCCAGGCGCGCTCTCGCCTCATCGCTGGGAGTGGAATCGGCCAGGGCGAGAACGTAGGCATGGATTGCCTTATCACGCTCGCCCCGCTTCTCGTAGATCTCTCCCAGATGTTCGCCGATGTTCCCGCTGCCGCTGGCCAGCCAGGCCGAGGCAATGTACTGCTGCGCCAGATCGAGGTTTCCGCGCTTAAACTCGATCCATCCCTTGGTGTCCCAGACGTTGTAGAGGAAGCCCGACGTGCCGAGGTCCTGGTAACGAAGATTGTCGAGGTTGACGTCGCGCAGTTGCGTCTCCACCGCGTTGATGGCCGCGTCCGCATACTGATCGGCACGCTCCAGTTGCACATTCTGTTCAGCAAGCGAGTAGGCGATGTTGTTCCAGGTGACCGGCACCGGAGCCAGGCTGATGGCCTTCTCAAAAGCGGCCATCCCTTTCTCCGTCTGGTTGGTCGCAATGTAGCTCTGGCCCAGCGAGATCAGCAATAGCGGGTTTTGCGGTTGCAGGGACACCGACTTCTCCAACTCCGGCAGTGCCTCCGTAAACTTCTTTTGCTTCACGAATACCTGGCCGAGAGCTCCGTGGGCGACGGGATCGAGGGGGTTGATCTCGATTTGCTTCCGGAATTGCTGAATGGCCTCGTCATATTTCAACTCGGCCTCGTAAGCGAGCCCCAGGTTGTTGTAGGCAAATTGATCGTAAGGATTGATCTCAACCTGCTTGTTCAGGGCGGCAATTGCCTTTTCATTCTGATTGAGTCCCATATAGGCGCGGCCCAGATTGTTCCAAGCCAACTTGTGCCTGGGGTCCTGCTGCACGGCGCGTTGAAGCAAATCCACTGCCAGCTGAAAGTTGCCGTTCTTGATCGCCTGGACGCCAGCGTCGTTGAGGTCGTCGGCTGACTGATTGCCACCGATGCCGGCGGAGCCAGGAGACTTGTTGTCGAGAACAATCTCCTGTGCCTGGTCTGCCGCCAGGGCACGCTGGAAGGCCTGGTAGTCCTGCAGCCGGTCGAATGGCAGCTCCCGAACCAGTTGCTTCAGTTGCCTGACCGAAGTTAACTGGTCGTTGTCAAGCTTATAGCTGGAATGGTATTCCGCGTAATCGCGCCGGACATCCACTCCGATCGGAGTCTTGACCCTGAACTTGTCGGGCACCTTGAGTTGGACTTCCACCTCGGTATCGGATGGCGCGCCCAGCTTGATTACTTTCTCCGGGACCTTCTCGTCCTCATCGAGGCCAGGTTCCCCCCCAAGACTTATCTGCATGAAAGGCAGCTTGATCTTGGCCTCAGGCGCCGACCAGTCGAAAAAGTTGCTGACCGTCGCTGTGAGGCTTATTCGCAGAGGATTGTCCGTATCGCTGGGATCACTGACATTCAGGTTGCTGATCTCGGCCCCCTTCAATCCCACCCGCTGCAGCATCGTCTGGAAGAGGTCCTTCCAATGATTGCCGGGTATCTGGCGCAGCGCAAAGCGGAAGCCTACTTCCCGGTCCCCGCGAGTGATAGCCGAGATCTGCATGGTGATCTTCCCCGTATCGCTGAGGGAGGCATCGATCTTAGTGTGATCGATTGCCTGGAATGGCAAGTCTGCCGGGGTTCGCACCAGGCCCGACTTTCCGTCCTGCTTGATCAGCAGTGCCTCCTTGTCGCGTGTGCCGGCCATCAGCATGCGGAACGGCAGCACTCCGCTGGTGCTGTCGAGCCAGATTTCCTGGCCTCCAACCGGAACGCGGGTGATCATGTGATCGAACTGCGCTGGAGACGGGACGTCGGGATCGAGCCTGCGCTGGAGATCGATCAGCACTGAGGAAGACTCTATCCCCTGTGTCTGGAGCAGGGCCGCAAGCAGCGTGTTCTTGTCCTTGCAGTCGCCGTAACCATTGGCCAGCACCTCGCTCGCCGCATGGGGTTGAATGCGCCCCAGTCCGAAGGAGAGGCTGACGTAACGGATGTTGCGCGAGACATAGTCGTACAGCGCTTTCACCTTGTCCATTTCATTGCTCTTCCCTTGAACAAGTTCAGCGGCCTTGGCCTTGATGGCTTCGTCGGGCTGGCGGCGGGTCCGTTCCAGAAATGCATACCACGCGCCCACGTCCTCCCAGGTCTGAAAGGTGCTGAGTTGCACTGACGGTACCTCGTCCGGGTTGGACCGTTTCAGACCCTTTCCACTGGGCTGGTGGGTATGGGTCCAGCGGTAAATGCGCCGGTCTCCTTCTTCGGTCACTTTAGGGTCAAACCCCGGCGTTGCCTTGAGCTTGATACGGCGGGATTTAGGAACATTGATCTCTAATTGCTCGTCCAGCACCACCCCGATCTCGGCAAAATTGTAGTTCGCCCAGAACTGATCGGGAGCGAGGGGATTGACGATGGTGCGGACGACTTTGTACTCCAGCACATCTCCCGGGCGCAGCGAAGGCACGCTGACATGCTTTTCGTGATAGTCGGTGTACACCGGAGCATTCTTCGTCATCGTCAGGTCCTGGACGGCAGACTCCTGGGCATTCACGACCGTGCCGTCGGGCTTGCGGACGCGGACATAGACGATATCCAGCTTGTCGCTCAACGCGCTGTAGCCGATTTTGAACTGACCCAGCGCCTGCACGCCGCTTTCGCTGACGATTCTGACCCTCGCCTCGATTTCCTCGCGGCCGGTTCCATCATCTTCGAACTGCATCGAAGTACGATTGTGCTCAACGACGTAGGCTTCCTGGGCATAGTCCGGAGGAGGCGGCAACTGGGCGGTCCCGGCTTGTCCCGGCGCGGCTCCTGTTGGCCGCGAGCTGCTTGCCGCAGGTCCAGGGTCAGTGGCCGGGGTCTGCTGTGCGGCAATAAGTGTAAGCGTCTGGAAGAGACACAGAAGACCCGCTGAAACTCGATTGATCATTGGCTGGATTATCCATCCATCCTACGCGAGCGGACGGCGGAACTCCACCCTACTCGTTGTGGAGAGCCACTATGGGATCGACCTTGGTCGCGCGCCGGGCCGGCAGGTAGGAGGCCGTAGTCGCAATCAAAGTCAATAGGAAAGCAACCGATGCGAAGACTATCCATGCGCTGTAATTCAGACGGTAGAGCAGGCTTGCCATCACCCGCGTGATGGCAAGGCCGGCAACGACACCGATTCCCACACCCGCAAGCGCGGCGACAATTCCCTGGCGGATCAGCAGGCGCACGATGTCCTGGCGTTGCGCTCCAAGGGCCAGGCGAATGCCAATCTCGCGTGTGCGCTGCAGCACTGAATAAGAGACAAGGCCGTACAGACCGATTATGGCTAGAACCAGGGCGAGGGCAGCGAAACTTCCAATCAAATAAAAGGGATAACGGCGAAGGAAAACGGCGGGAGAACGATTGACAATCTGCTCCATCGACTGAGGTTGAATGATCGCCAGCTGTGGGTCCAGCTCGCGTAACATTCCGCGCACCATACCCATCAGCGCAGCCGGGTCACCCGTTGTCCGGACGACATAACTGAGATAGATGGCATGGCCGGAACTCTGATCAACCGGAAAATACATGACCGGAGGCGGCGGAGTGGCGAGAGTGTTCTCAGCCACGTCGCCGATTATCCCGACGATTTGGCGAGATGGCTCCTGCGCCGAAAATGTCATACGTACGCTCCGACCAATGGGATTCTCGCCGGAGAAGTACCGCCTTGCCCAGGCCTGGTTGACAATGGCCACTTTGGGTGCATCCCGGTTGTCGGCGGAGGTAAAGAATCGACCTGCCAGGAGGGGGATCTGCATGGTCGCGAAATAACCCGCATCCACGCGACGGGTGACACAAACCTCATCACGACCCTCCGGACTGGGGCGGCCCTCGATGACGAAACGGTTCTTGGTGAGGGCTGCGGTTACAGGAAGGGCGCTGGTGGCGGAAGCTCCTTGTACTCCGGGCAAACTGCGCAAGCGATCGAGGAATTCGTGCTCGAGACGGAGTGCATTCGAGTTATCGAACGGCCAGGCTTTCGCCGTGGGATACGTCGAACCGGGCAGGTCGATGTAGAACGTCAATAAGTGCTGCGGTTCGAATCCGGGACTCTGCTGCAGCAGGGCGCGCAGGCTTTGCAGCATCAGGCCGCCGCCTACCAGCAGCACCATTGACAGCGCAATTTCGCCGATCACCACCAGGTTCCGCAGGCGTCGGTGCGCGCTGCTTGTGCCCCCACGGAATTCGTCCTTTAAGACCTCAGTAATCGGTGTGTGTGAAACCGCAAAGCCCGGACCGACGCCGAAGAGGAGTGCCGTAATGAGTGTGATACCGCATACGAAGGCGAGCACTGGAAGGTTCACACCAGCGTCTTGAAGGTAGGGCATGGACTGCAGTTGCGCTTCGGGCATGGCGCCCACCAGAAGCCGAACGCCGACGGCCGCCCCTACGACACCAAGAACTGCACCCATCAGGGAAAGTATCAGACTCTCCGCAAGCAACTGGAGAAACAGATGGATTCGACTGGCGCCCAGGGCCGAACGAATGGCGAACTCCTTCCGGCGATCGATAGCGCGCGTCATCAGCAGAGTGGTGACATTGGCGCAGGCAATCAACAACACAAAGCTCACTGCGCCGAACAGCACCAGAAGCAATTGCCGGACATTACCGACAATCGCATCCCGCAAGCTGCCAATAGTCACGTACATCGAAGCATCTTGTTTCGGATACTGCTGGGCAAGTTGCGCGGTAATGGCCTCCATTTCGGCGCGCGCCTGCTCGATGGTGACACCCGAGGCCAGACGGCCAATTACCTCCAGCCACCGGGCACTGCGGGCTGTCGCCGTGTAGGCATTGGTGTGCAACGGGACCCAGAGCGGCGGTGACCCGACCAAAGCGAACTCGAAATCGCGGGGCAGCACGCCCACCACGGTAACGGCCTTGTTGTCCAAATGAATCGCCCGGCCGATGATGTTCGGATCAGCTGCGAAGTCGCTCCGCCAGAAGCCATAGCTGAGGAGTGCGACAGACGGCCCAACGCCCTCAGGCAGTTCGTCGCCGGGAACGAAGTCGCGTCCCATCATGGGCTTCACTCCCAGGGTGGAAAAGAAATTCGACGTTACCATCGCCCCGAAGATCATCTTCGGGTCACCGGTGCCGGTCAGGGTAAAGCCATCCGAGGCAAAGCCAGCGAGCGACTCGAAGCTCTTCGCCGAATGCGTCCAATCAAGATAATCAGGATAGGAAGATGTGAAGGCGCAACAATCGGAGTGGCGCCGGTTCTCGCCCAGGGTCACAAGCCTGTCGGGCTGCCTGTAGGGCAAAGGACGCAGAAGCGCCGGATAGACCGCCGAGAAAATCGCCGTATTGGCGCCAATAGCCAGAGCCAGGGTGACGACCGCCACGATCGTGAAGCCACGGCTCTTCCGCAGCATGCGCACTCCGTAGCGAAAGTCCTGCGCGAGTTGTCCCATGGGATGAATGTCTCTTATAGCGCGCTTATCCGCCGGTGGCAACCCTCTACTATTAAGCGCCTTCTAATCGTGTATTGGGTTGAGAAGACGAACCCTGCAGCCATGCGATTGCTCATACCTGGGAGGTGTCATGAAAAAGACATTGGCTTGGACAGCCGTTATTCTGGCCGTGGCCGGGGCCATTTGGAGCACCGCGCCCGACATCAAGCGCTACATCAAAATTACCACCATGTAAGCCAACAGCGGAGCGGAGACTCAGCGGCAGGATTTGTCCTGGTCAGGGAGTGCCGCCCCAAGGTTCATAAATTCGCTCGGCGGCCACGGGCCGCTGAGGCGTAGCCGAACCCCCTCCGACGGACCCGCGCTTCGCAAGGCAGCGACGAAGCGCTCGCGGTCCTGGCGGGACACTAACGCGAACCAGCGATGTAGCCTGCGCTCCTGATGCACGCGCCATTCCCGCACGGAATCGCCCGCCACGTTCTTGAGTTTGTTGTTCAGGGCCGCGACCCGTTCTGATATTGCCTGTCGGCGCTTCACGTATTCCCGCCCGCTGATGGGCGTAGCCAGGTCGGCCTCCTCATCCTGTGCCCAGGTTGCCACGATCTCGTATTGCACTGCATCGCCAATTCGGGCCAGCGCCGCACGATATAGCTCCTGTTTGTCCGCTAAGAGATCTTCCATCCCGACGGCGTTCTCCATCACTGTCGGAAAAGGAAATGGAAGTGGAGTCGTAACCGATAGAATCTGGCGTAGTACCTGCTGAAACTGTGACGCAGCTTTCTTCACGGACTCGCTGTCATCCAGCCATGATTCGGCATTCGTGATCTCGCTCCAATAAAATCGTAAGCCCGCGGACTCGTGCCAATGCATCCGGGAGTCGCATACTCCGGCCGGGATGCTCAAGGACTCATTCGCTTGCGTCACGCAATAAAGCAGAATAGGCATTCGGACAGCTAACGAAATAAAAATTTGCTCAATAAGAAAAGGGAGAACGTTGCGCTCTCCCTCGATCGTTGTTCGGCAAACGGACTTCCTAGCGGCGCGGGCCCCGACGTGGTCCGCGATCGCCGCGCCCGCCCTGGCCGCCACGACCGCCACGTCCGCCGTAATGACCGCCATCGCGACGGCCGCCAGCATGTTCCCGCCGCTCGCCGTCCCGGTTATAGTTGGTCTCCGGGCTGGCTACATCAGCCTTCTCGTGTCCACCTTCGAAGGTGACCGCGCCCGAGGTGTCTGCCGGTGCTTCGCCGCCTCCCATCTTTGCGCGCTGCTCGCGAAGGATGGCCTTGCGCGACAGCTTAATGCGATTGCCGTCCACCGCCAGTACCTTCACCAGTACCTGGTCGCCTTCCTTCAACTCGTCACGAACGTCGTTGATGCGATGCTCGGCTACTTCGCTGATGTGCAGAAGGCCGTCGGTACCGGGGAGGATTTCGACAAACGCACCGAAATCGGCCAGCCGCGTGACCTTGCCGAGGTAGGTCTTCCCTACCTCGGCGGTCGCGGTGATGTCGTTGATCATCTGGATGGCCTTCGCCGCAGCTGCCTGGTCGGCCGATGAAACGTTGACCTTGCCGCTGTCTTCCACGTCGATCTTTACGCCAGTCGCTTCCACGATCCCGCGGATCACCTTGCCGCCGGGGCCGATGAGGTCGCGGATCTTGTCGGTCGGAATGGTCAGGCTGTAGAAGCGCGGAGCAAATTCGCTGATCTTGGTGCGTGGCTCCGCGATTACCTCCGCCATCTTGTCCAGGATATACAGGCGTCCGTGCCGCGCCTGCTCCAGTGCCTCGCGCATGATCTGAGGCGTGATACCCATAACTTTGATGTCCATCTGCAAGGCGGTGATACCGTCCCGCGTGCCGGCGACCTTGAAGTCCATGTCGCCGTAGTGGTCTTCGGCACCGGCGATGTCCGAGAGGACGGCGTAATCGTCTCCTTCCTTCACCAGTCCCATAGCCACACCGGCAACCGCGGCAGCGAGCGGGACGCCCGCATCCATCATGCTGAGCGAAGCGCCGCAAACCGTCGCCATCGAGGAAGACCCGTTCGACTCCAGGATGTCCGAAACCACGCGCATCGCGTAGGGCCAGTCGGTTTCCGAAGGCAACACCCACGAGACTGCGCGCTCGGCAAGTGCACCATGCCCGATTTCGCGGCGGCCTGCTCCACGCAGGAACGCGACTTCACCAACTGAGAACGGCGGAAAGTTGTAGTGCAGCATGAAGCGCTTCTTGGCTTCGCCTTCGAAGGCTTCGAGACGCTGCATATCTTCGCCAGTGCCCAGCGTGGTCGTCACCAGCGCCTGCGTTTCACCGCGGGTAAAAATCGCCGATCCGTGGGTGCGTGGCAACACGCCAACCTCAATCCAGATATCGCGAATCTGGTCGAACTTGCGCCCATCCGGACGCCGGTGCTCCTTGATTACCTGCTCGCGGAAAATCTGCTCGCGCAGGACATCGAAATACTTGCCGGCTTTGGCCCGGCCTTCCTCATCTTCTTCGGGAACCGTTCCTTTGAACTCGTCCTTAAGCTGCTTGATCAGTGTGTAGCTCTCGTTCTTGGGGTGCTTTTCAGTGTTGACCGCGTCGAGCAGACGTTCCCCGACTTTGGAGCGAATCTCGCTGAGGTAGGCTTCGTCGATAACGACAGGCTCGACCGCACGCTTTGGCTTGCCAACCCGGGCGGCGAGATCGCTGATGGCGGCGCAAATCTTCTTGATCTCCTGATGGCCGAACTCAATGGCCTGGACGACGGTTTCTTCCGATACCTCGCGCGACCCTGACTCGATCATCACGATGCCTTCGGCGGTACCCACCACCATCAGGTTGAGGTCGCCGTCGCGCCGCTCGGCATATGTGGGATTGATGATGAAGTTTCCGTCCACCTGACCGACTCGGACTGCTCCGATGGGGCCATGGAACGGAATATCAGAGACGCTCAGCGCCACAGAGGCGCCGTTGATGCCGGCAACGTCGGGATCGTTTTCCGTGTCCGCGGACAGCACCATGGCGATCACCTGCGTCTCGCAGCGGAACCCCTCGGGGAACAGCGGCCGGATGGGCCGGTCGATCTGCCGGCTGGTCAGGATCTCGCGCTCGCTGGGCCGCCCTTCACGCTTGATAAATCCGCCGGGAATACGTCCCGCGGCATAGGTGTATTCGCGGTAGTCAACCGTCAGCGGAAAGAAATCGACTCCTTCCCGTGGATCAGGATTGGCGCATGCGGTGGCGAGCACTACGTTGTCGCCGATGCGCACGATACATGAGCCGTGTGCCTGCTTCGCCAGCTTTCCTGTTTCAAAGTGTATGGATTTTCCGCCGTCCAGTTGGACACTGACTTCTTCCTTATTGACGCCGTGCAATGTGGCCGTCATTTCTTCGTTCATGTCTTAAGTTCCTTCCGTTCTGAACGCAATCGAACTTGATGTGCCGCTCTTCCCCACCTCAGGCTAGCGAGGCCGACCTGCGGGGAGTCGAGCAAGCTGCTTTTCGTGAAATGCGTTGAACCTTCACGACGGTGGCAGATGGAGTGAATCGGCCGAGAGAAGCTGAAAGCCTGGCTCTGCCCCAATGGTCTGTCCCACCCGAAGTGCCCTTTCCTGACCGGCCCGCAGCGGGCGCGAGTCGGAAGGCGGCGTTACGCTCGAAGCTTGGTAGTTCAGTGGCTGGCAAACTGTTACTTGCGGATGCCCAGTTTCTGAATGACGGCTTTGTAGCGTTCGGTATCAGATTTGCGGAGATAATCGAGCAAGCTACGACGCTTGCTCACCATCATAAGAAGGCCCCGCCGGGAGGCATGGTCCTTCTGGTGGGTCTTGAAATGCTCCGTCAATTCGCCGATCCGGGTGCTCAGGATGGCAATCTGAACTTCCGGCGAACCGGTATCGTTGTCGGCCCTCCGGTTTTCTGCAATCAGGGCGGCTTTTCTCTCTCGTGCTAACACTGAATCGGTTGCGCTCCTAGTCTCTAATCGTATGTTGTTACATTAACAAGGATAACATGCAGTGAAGGGAACGGCAAAAAAGCCAGCTCGGAATGGCACAAGCTCGAGACCGGCATTGCACAGAACCCGTGGCGCATCGAAATCGAAGGTTACTCCGGCTGCACCACTACGAATGTCGTGCTGCCCCGACGATTAACTAGGAGCACCAGTGTCTGCTTCCCGGCCTGGCTGACCAGGCGCTGGTAGTCGGCGACCGAGTTTACCGGATGACGGTTGATTTGCTCGATCACGTCCCCACGTTGGAGGCCCGCCTCTGCCGCCGGCGAGCCGTCCGAAACATTGCTGATCACGACTCCTTTGACATCGGGATCCAGACCAAGCTGCTGGCGAATGTCCGAGGTGAGCTCTTCCACTTGCACTCCGCGCATTGGACTGTTCTCCGCCTGGCCGCCAGGAGCATTAGCAGCGTTTTGGCCGGCAGGCGTCTCTTCCAGCGGGACGTTGATATCGTGCACCGTCCCGCCGCGATTCACCTTGAGATGCACGACCGTTCCCGGCGCCATGGCAGCCACCTTGAGGCGCAGGTCGTTCGGCCCGATGACCGGTTGCCCATTCAACTCAGTAATCACGTCGCCCCGCTGCAGGCCGGCTTTGGCGCCGGGGCTGTCGGGGACAACGCTTCCAACCAGCGCGCCTTTCTCCGCCGGAACACCGAACGCCTTAGCGAGCGCAGGGGTGAGTTCCTGGATGCCCACGCCAATGTACCCGCGCACCACCTTCCCATGCTTCAGGATTTCATCCATGACGTACTTCGCCATGTTGATGGGAATAGCGAAGCCGATGCCCTGGTTTCCACCGGAGTTACCGGAAAGAATGGCAGTGTTGATTCCGATCAGCTCACCTCTGGCATCCAACAGCGCTCCGCCCGAGTTGCCGGGATTGATGGAAGCATCGGTCTGGATGAAATCCTCGTAATCTTCTATGTCCAGGCCGTTGCGGCCGGTGGCGCTGATGATCCCCATCGTGGCCGTCTCACCCACACCGAAGGGATTGCCGATGGCGAAGGCGTAATCCCCAACCTGGAGGTTGGAGGAATCTCCGAACATGAGCGTTGGCAGACCGCTAGCCTCGATCTTTACGACTGCGATGTCAGTCTTAGGATCGGTGCCAATGACTTTACCTGGAAACTGCCGCTTGTCGGCCAGCACCACCTTAAGCTCAGTGGCTTTGTCTACCACGTGATTATTAGTCAGAATGTAGCCATCAGGGCTGACTATGACCCCCGATCCTAAACCCATCTCCCGCTGCTGTTGCGGCGCGCGGGGCAGCTGCCCTCCGAAGAACTGCTGGAACAAAGGATCGTTAAAGAAAGGCATCTGAGGGACTTTGACGACACGTGATGAAATGATACTCACGACCGCGGGCAGGGCCGGCTTGAGAATGGGCGCAAACCCCATCCCATTGGCGGCAGCGGCTTTCTCGGCTGCGCCGGCTTGTGTGAGGTACACCGGGTTACCGCGCAAAGACCCGAAGACCGGGCGCCCTGTCCAAGAGGCCAAGCCGACACCCAGAGCAGTTCCTGCCAGCAGTATGCAGATTCCAATGAGGAGCGAAAATGAACGGCGCATCGGAGCAGACCTTTCCAAGTTAATCTCCCCGCTCTCGCCCCTAACTCCCAGATGCTCTTAGGAGTCAGCAGGTTGCGCCCCAAACCCTGTTATCAGCATAGAGATTATTCTCTTTCGTTCATCGCTCTGTAACCAACCCCACATGGCATGACCGCTTTTTTCGACCTGATGGCAGGCGCACGAGAGGGCCTATGATGAACGCCAGAATTATCGCGTCGACTTCTCCAGCAGATACATATAGGAACGGTATATCTGTCCGGTCGCGCGGGTCATCCCGATTTCGCATGTGCGGCTGCTGGAGTAGCACTCATCCGGCTGCTTGGCTTTCACCTCTGCAGCCTCCAGCCGGGTGGCCGACTGCGTGAGTTCCGGAACGAGGAAGCCGCGGTCGCCCGCAAAGGCGCAGCATCCGGCGTCGGCGGGGACTGTAACTTGCTCGCTGCACGCACGGGCAATGCCTTCCAGCTTCCCGCCGATTCCCATCTTCGTAACCGAGCATACGGGGTGCAGGGCCACGGAGCGTGACTTCCGCTTGACCGCAAGCCTGGGCAGCAATTCGTCATGCACGAACTCGATGGCGTCAAGAAACTTGATGTGGTTGAAGCGCCGTTGGTTTTCTTCCGTCAGATAGCCACGCGCCGTGCGGAAGCCGTACGTGCACGGGCTGGTGTCGATTACGATGGGCAGCTTTCCCTCCTCGGACCAAAGCCAGCAACGTTCCACGGCTGCATTGATCGCAATACGGTGAGCCTGGCTGAGGCCTTTCGAAGAGAACGGCGTGCCACAGCAGATGCCGGCAACATCGTCGGGAATAAACACGGGCATTCCCGCACGCCGCGCCACCTCGACCATAACCTCCATGAGCGAGGAATCTCTGGGTTC
>Ga0335082_10006434_pt1 | contig 12815 bp, 10 predicted proteins | sample Lox_Sample_41_FD_206718 | JGI IMG/M metagenome (GOLD analysis project Ga0335082, IMG submission 206718) | Soil microbial communities from Loxahatchee National Wildlife Refuge, Florida, United States - Lox_Sample_4.1 | ecosystem: Environmental > Terrestrial > Soil > Wetlands | place: USA... | reverse complement strand
GCCACACGGCCTGCCCTTTTTCATTGCGGGCGATTTGCGTCACCATGGCGCGCGCCATGTAGGTCCGCGTGGCCTCGTTGTTCTCGAATTTGAAATAACTGAGGGGCGCCTCCACCGTCAGGTACCCCCGCATCGGACCGAACGTCCTTTCCGTGTTCGCGCCCCCCTCCCGCGTCGTGATGCCGCCGTACCCGCTGTCGAAGCTGCGCTCGACGCCCCACGACTGCGTCCGCATCGAGGTCATGCGGATGAACCGTGTTCGGACTTTGAGATTGAAGAGCGCATTGCCCTCGATAGACGGCCCCTTCGCCGGACGAAGAGTCACGGTCTTGGTTTCGTCCGGTGCCGCCGACGTGGTCAGTAAAGCCGAGTCCAATGTCCTCGGACTGCTGATCAGTAAGCCGCCCGTTTCCCTAGCTAGAGACTGCAGGGCGGCAACCGGACTCTTTTCCGCGTTCTCCGCGGTATCGAGAACAACCACTCGTATCTTGTTTTCCTTGCAGATGTCCGTGGTCTGTCTCAGTCGATTCTCCGACTCCGCCGAAAGCGGAGGGCTCTCCAGCATAACGACAATCAGCTTCGTGCCCGTGCGCTGCCCCAGCGCTTGAGCCGCCGCTTCCAAGGAACTCAGGAATCCCGCAAGATCGCTTTCGCGTGCCTCCCGGGCCGTGTCAAGGAAAGCCTGTTCCCACTGCTTCGAACTCAATTTAGGGTCCGGAACCAGCCCCTCGGGGTTGCCGGCCCGGCGCAACTCAACGGTTGAACCACCCTTGTCGAGCCACCGGCGAGCCGCCGCGGCCGACGCTCGTGCCGCCTGCCGGCCCGGTTCCGCGCCTCCCGGCCCAAACAGAAACACGACTGTGCGGTCACCCGCCGCCAGAGCGGTCAGCGCTACAAAGATGAGGCAATCTGCGCCGCGTACTCTCAATGCTAGATTATTGTCTCATCGCAGGCGCTTCAGGTCTGCAGCCGCGAAATCAAAACGCTCGGCGATGAGCTGTGCACCGGACAGCCGCTTCTTGAAAACGCCATCCTTCGAGTGATCGTGAGACTTGGTCAGCATGTGAAACACTTCGTGCGCCACCACGCGCGCCATGGCCCTACCCAGCAGTTCATCGCCTCTTGCGACTTCCCCAGCCCACATGGCCGACCGGGCTGCCGTACGCACGTTATCGCAAAAGACCTCCGTGAAAGGCAGAATCTCCCCGTCGGCAGTATGAGTAAACGCGAGCGGACCGCGTTCATCGAACACGATCGGCATCGTCTCCATGCGGCAGGAGCCACGAAACCGGACTACAGCCAGGTCATTTACGCTCTCGCCGGCTCTCAGATCGTCGCGCAGTTTCCAGTCGATGCGGAGAGGACTTGCCTGCAATAGCCGGTCAAGTTCTTTCTGCATCGCGGCCATCGATGCGGCCGCAGGAGGGCTCTCGTAATCGACAACAAGCGTGAGAGGACCGGCTTCGCTCGCCAGGACGCCGGCCAGACATAGCCAGAGTGGAACCAAGCGCATCATGGAGCTTCCCCGCGCCGGACCTCATGGGCCGGGCAACATCAGTATATGACGAAAAAGTCAGGGAACGGGATCTTTCTTTACTTGCGGCTGCGTCAAATGCCGGTAGAATCCCAAATCCTCGCCCGTAAATGCCTTCGTGGCGAACATGATTTGGGCCGTGTGTTGCGCGAAGTGTTCCACAACGTGATAGATGGCCTCGAGAACCGACACCTCATACGTCTGCGGCTTCACAATTCGCAGCAGGTCTTTTTGAGCCTCCATTACCGCGACAGCCTCGTCGAGCGTCGAGTAGAGGCGATCCCGCAGCTCCTGTTTCGCCACGCCTCCGCGCGCTGCAAACTCACGGTCGCGCACGCGGACATCCGGCGCCCCGCCAATCCCATGCACGATCCACTGCCGTACGTTCCCCGCCAGGTGAAGGCAAAGATTTCCGACGGCATTCGCGTTCTCCGACCCCCGCAGCCAGATCTGCTCATCATTGAGTTTCTCAAGACAGGCCTCGATGCGCGACGCGAGCTGCCGCAGCTTTTTGACCGAGAAATCGAGAAATACCCCCTCGACGGTGTTCATCCGAAGAATCCTTTCTGACGCTTGCCGTTGAGCAGTGTGTCCAGTTCAAGAATCAACATGCGCGCGCGCAGCGAACGATGCGTGAGTCCCAGGTCCTCCGCCTTCAGGTCATTCTCGTGCAAATACTCGGCGAAGTCCATCACGCGTTCGGCGCAGTCTTGTCGCTCATTCAGCGAATCGCACGTCGCGTCGCGGCAGCGGCACAGCAGTTCGAAACTCTCCTCGAGCATCGATGCCGCCTTGCCAGCCTCCTCTTTCAAACCGAATACCCACAGGCGGCGCGTCAGCATCGATTGCACGATGAGCCGGTCGTCGCTGGGTTTGGCCTTGGTCGAGGCCTCAAGAGCTTCCAGCGCCAGCGGCCCGCGCCGGGCTTCCGGCGTATCCTCCCGGTCGAGCAGTTCAACCAGTACCACCGCCTTATCAATGCCTCGCTTCTGCTCCCTCCCAAGCGCAAGCGCCTCCTCGAACGATAGTTTGGAAATATCCGGATCCGAGGCCGACTCCTCGTCCTTCTTCTGCTTCTCTTTTTTCTCCGGTTTCACATCGCGATAGCGCTTGAGGCGGTCGGCGTACGTCTCCACCAGGTCGGGTGCGATCCTCTCCGCAACCTGAACGAAACGCGCATACCCTGCCGGCGTGTTGATCGCCCGATAAGCCTTCTCGAGCCCCGCGCGCGACAGAGCCGGATGCGCCGTGCCATGGCCCTGGATGTCCTCGAGGTACCGGTCGATTTCGGCCTGAGTCGCATCTGGCGGCAGCGCATCAATGACGGAAGCAAACAGCGCATCTGCGTCTTCCGGATGCTTCTCCTTGGCCCGGCTCAGCAACTCCCCGGCCAGCGGCGAATCGACGGCGCCGCGGGCCCAAAAGCGGCGTGCCGTCGCCAACTGCTCGGGCCAATCCTTGACCTGTCTCGTCACCGTTACCGAGCAGACCGCGAGCACGTCCGCCATGTCGTAGCCCTGCGTGTGTCGCGGAAGTGTCGCGCACACCTCCTCGGCTCGTCCCGGGTCCAGGGTCACCAGCACTTCGGCGATCCGCACCGTCAACGTGCCCCGAGTGGCTGTCTCCGGAATGCCTGCAGTGCGCGCCAGGGCCGCGTCCAACATCGTGAAGGCATCGCTCCTTCGTGTTCTGCCGAGCGCCTTCGCCGCCGCGATCTGCGTGTCGATTCCCAGAATGGGCGGCTCGCCGGCGGCCAATGAGCTGATCTCGTCGATCAGTGCCCGCGCCGGGTCAGGCGCCTGTGCCGCCAATGCGAGCAGAAGCACCCCAATCAGAACCATGGACTACAGCACTTGATCGGACCAGTTCTCCAGAACCGCTTTCACCTTCTGACAGAACTGATCAGCCAGGGCGCCGTCGATCAGACGATGATCGAATGTGAGCGCCAAATGAGCCATCGACCGGATGGCGATGGCGTCGTCCACCACCACCGGCATCTTCTCCACCGCGCCCACGCCCAGAATGGCCACCTGCGGCTGATTGATCACCGGAGTCGCGAAAATGCTGCCGAAGCTGCCAAAGTTGGTGATCGAGAACGTGCCGCCCGTCACCTCGTCCGGCTTGAGTTGCTTGGCGCGGGCGCGCGCCGCGAGGTCCACGATGGACCTTTGCAGGCCGACGATGTTCTTCTCGTCTGCCTGCTTGATTACGGGCACAATCAGGCCGTTGTCCAATGCAACCGCGATCCCCACGTGGATCTCGTTGTGGTAAAGGATATTGGTTCCTTCCACCGACGCGTTGACCACCGGGAACTGCCGCAAGGCTTCGCAAGCCGCGCGCGCAAAGAAGGGCAGGAACGTAAGGCCGAATCCGTACCGCGATTGGAAATCGCCCTTGATGCGGTCCCTCAGCTTCGCCACCTTCGTCACATCCACGCGGTGGACCGTCGTCACATGCGCACTGGTCCGCTTGCTCATGACCATGTGCTCGGCAATCTTCTGCCGCATGATCGACATCGCTTCCACGCGCGTCCGTGCGGGCTCGACACGAGGCAACGGCTCGGCCACGAGTGCTGGCGCCGGCGGAGCAGCCGCAGCCGGCGCTGGTGCTGGCACTGGCACAGGTGCCGCACCGCCAGATGCCAGGTAATTCTCAATGTCTTGCCGGGTAATCCGGCCACCGGCCCCAGTGCCCTTCACCAGGCGCAAGTCGATATTGTTCTCCCGTGCCATGCGCCGCACCAGCGGGCTGATGGGTCCAGCCGCCTCTTCGGCGCCAGCCGCCGCAGACACGGATTTGCCGGTTCCAGGCGCTCCAGCGCCACCACCCTCGCCCACTGACATGGACGCCTCGCCAGTACCCGGTACCCCTGCGCCGCCGCCCTCACCAACCGACATCGACATCTCTCCGGTTCCCGGCGCTCCAGCGCCGCCGCCTTCACCGGCGGACATCGACACTTCACCCGTGCCGGGAGCACCTGCTCCGCCGCCCTCCCCACTAAAGGCGATCGCCGCGGCCGGTGCTGCCGCCTTCACCGCGCCGCCGGCCTCGGCCACACGCGCCACCACCGTGTTGATGGCTACCGTCGCGCCTTCCTGCACGAGGATCTGTGATAGCGTGCCGCTGACCGGCGATGGGATCTCGGTATCGACCTTGTCGGTCGAAATCTCGAATAGAGGCTCGTCTCGCTGAACGCGGTCACCCACCTTCTTCAACCACTTGGTAAGCGTCCCCTCAACAATGCTCTCCCCCATCTGGGGCATCAAGACATCTGCCATGACACTGCCTCCATTGCCTCGCTCAACTCGAATTCGAACACGCGCGCAAACTCTTCAATAATGGCCTGTTCGACGGCAGCGCGCTCTACGTGCACTCCCAGCCGTTCCATGCTTGTCACGGGCCGCGTTAGCCCGCAAGGCACGATGTAGCTGAAGTAACGTAGGTCCGTCGTCCAGTTCAAAGCAAATCCGTGCGTGGATACCCAGCGCGACAGGTGCACCCCGATCGCACAAATCTTAGCGCGTTCCGGACCGTCGCCGGTCCAGACCCCCGTCGCTCCCGCCTCGCGGCCGCCCGCAATTCCGAATCGCGCCAGCGCCCCGATAATTGCTTCCTCGATGCCTCGCACATAGGCGACCACATCCCGCTTCCAGTCCTTGAGATCGACAATCGGGTAACCCACAATCTGCCCGGGCCCGTGGTATGTAATGTCTCCGCCGCGATCGATCTCAAAATAATCGATCCCAAGTTCCCGCAGCCGCTCCGGCGACGCCAGGATGTTTTCAGTTCTTCCATTACGTCCCAGCGTCAGCACATGCGGGTGCTCGACGAGCAGCAATTGGTCGTAGACCTCGCCGCGCTTGCGCTGCTCGGCGAGTTGCCGCTGCAGAGCCCAAGCCTCGGCGTACGGCACACGCCCAAGCTGCCTGATTTCGAGCTTACGCATTGATCGCCAGGCCGTACACGTTGTTGAAGGCCTCGCCCACCGCTTCGTACAGCGTCGGGTGAGCGTGAATCGTCGCCATCATCGTCTCTACCGTCGACTCCGATTCCATCGCCGCAACGGCCTCTGAAATCAATTCGTAGGCATGCGGACCAATGATGTGTACACCCAGAATCTCGCCGTACTTCGCATCGGCGACCACCTTCACAAACCCATCGTGGTGCCCGATAATCGAGGCCTTCGAGTTCGCCATAAACGGGAATTTGCCGACCTTGACGTTGTAGCCGGCCTCCCGCGCTTGCCGCTCCGTCAACCCGACACTGCCGATGCCCGGCTCCGTATAGGTAGCCCCCGGGATCCGGTTCTTTTGGATCGGCGTGACGTCCTTTCCGGCAATGCGCCCCACCGCCACCATGCCTTCCCGAGTCGCCACATGCGCCAGTTGCGGCGTGCCCGCCACAATGTCGCCGATCGCGTAGATGCCAGGCTCAGCCGTCTCCTGCCACTCATTCACCTTCACGAATCCTCGATCCGTTTGGACCTTGGTATTCTCCAGCCCGATGTTTTCGGTATTCGGCTTCCGCCCCACCGCCACCAGAAGCACATCGCCGGAGAAATGCTCCACCTTCCCGTTGCTCAAGGTCGCATCCAGTTCCACGTGATCATCGAACTTGACCGCGTTTGATACCTTCGCCCCGGTCTCGCAGCGGATACCCTGCTTCCGGAAGCAGCGCTCCAGTTCCTTGGAGACTTCCTCGTCCTCCACCGGCACCAACCGGGGCAGCATCTCGAACACGACCACATCGCTCCCAAAGCGCTTGAAAATTGACGCGAACTCGACCCCCACCGCCCCGGCGCCGATCACCAGCAGCCGTTTCGGCACGTCCGCCATGCTCAGAATCTCGATGTTCGTTACGACGCGCTTCGGATCGGGCGTCAAGCCGGGCAGCATCCGCGCCTCGGATCCCGTCGCCAGAATGATGTTCTCCGCTTCGATCGTGCGATTGCCCTTCGGACCCATCACCTCCACCTGGCCCTGCCCTTTCAACCGGCCAAACCCCGCGATGACCTCCACTTTGTTCTTCTTCATCAGGAACTCGACGCCTTTGGCATGCTTCAGGACGATCTTGTTCTTCCGGTCAAGCACCAGTTTGTAATCGAGAAGCGGATTTTGCACGTGCATTCCCTGTTCTTCGGGGTGCAGAAAGTAATCCCAGACCTCAGCTGTATGTAACAAAGCCTTGGTCGGGATGCATCCCACATGCAGGCAGGTTCCCCCCAATAGTGGATCCTTCTCGACGATTGCAGTTCTCAGTCCGTATTGACCGGCGCGCACTGCGGCGGAATAGCCCCCAGGGCCGCTTCCGATGACGATAACATCGAAGGAAGACATCGCTTATCAGTGTAGCGCATGAGAGCTTTTTCATCCGATGAAGCCTCTGATTTTATTGATGATATTGAGTTTGGCGGCGCAGTCCCAGACCACGCCGCGCAAGAAGGCGCCTGCCCGCCCCGCACCCCCTCCGGCTGAGCAAACCGTGCCCGATAAATGGCGGCTGGACGAACTAACCGTCCAAGGCACAAAAGTCTATCCCGCTGCTAAGATCCTCGGCATCGCAGGAATGAAAACCGGCACGAGAGTAGGGAAACCGGAGTTCGAGGCGGCCCGCGACCGCTTGCTCGCCAGCGGCTTTTTCGAAACCGTCGGCTTTCACTTCGATCCCGTTCCTGGCCAGCCCGCGATTCGGGGTTCTTTCGACGTCGTCGAAATCGCGCAGGTCTATCGCTGGCGTGTGGACGATCTGCCCATCACAACGGCCGAATTCGCAAAGCTGTTGGCGGTCGATGAACCACTTGTCGGCGAAAAACTACCCGCCTCCGACGTTGTCATGAAACGTCTGGCCGGGCGCCTGCAAAATGCCGTGCTGGCCAAGGGATTCACCGGCCCCGTCTCCGTGCAGATAGTGACCGAAGCTGCTCAAAACATGGTGGTGATATTCCGCCCTAAGCAGACCCCGCCCAACATCGCCGAGGTGAATTTCGTCGGCAACAAAGCAGTGTCCACGGGCGATCTGCGCCGCACCATCGCGAATCTCGCCATCGGTAGTCCATTCACCGAGGCGCGGTTCCGCGAGTATCTTGCCACCACTATCATCCCGATGTATGAAAACGTCGGACGCCTCAGGGTGACCTTCCCCAAGATCACGAACTTCCCCGCCGGTGATGTCCGCGGTGTCGGGGTCAAAGTCGAAGTCAACGAAGGCCCGGCCTACGATCTGGGCGACGTCGAGGTGCGCGGCACACCCTATACGCCCGCGCAAATCGAGCGCACAGCCCATTTCAAATCCGGGCAAGTGGCCAACTTTACCGAGATCGGCCAGAGCATCGACGCCGTCCTCCGTGAACTGAAGGACAACGGCTACCTTCGACCCACGCAACAGGTGACTCGCAATATCAACGACGAAAAGAAAGTCGTTGACCTCATCGTTGATGTCACGCCGGGCGACCAGTATACCTTCGGAAAGCTCGACATCAACGGCCTGGACATCGAGACCGAACCCGTCATCCGCAAGATGTGGGGCCTAAGACCGGGCGCGCCTTTCCCGGCAAGCTATCCGCAAGTTTTTCTCGACCGTGTTCGTTCCGAAGGAATCTTTGACAATCTCGGGGAGACAAAGTCGCAGCAGGACGTCAACGATGAACGGCACACCGTCAACGTCCGGCTCATTTTCAAAGGCGCTGGCCCGGGCCCCGGCCGGCAGCGTCCTCACGACGGGCGGTAGCAGCTATCGGTGGAACATCTTCTGCCGGATATCGGGCCAGAATTCCTTCAGGACATTCGAGACCGTGTCCGTTCCGACCTGAACCCCAAAACGTCCCAGGTTGTCTTTTAGGCTTCGGGCGTCCGGATAATAGGCATTCGCAATTCCCACCGTGGCGGCATTGCCGGCGATTTCGGAAGTGTTGAACCGGCTGCCACCGCTGTCGGTCTTTGTCACCAAGATGCGGCTGAGCGCATAGCCAGTCCGGTGCATCCCGCTACCGCCCGATGGCCCCATGCGGAAATATCGAGGATCCTCATGCAGCATCGACGGCAGAATCCCCTCCGTCATGAAATTACCGATGACAACGTCGCCATAGCCCCGCATGTAGCGGTTGGCAAATCCGGACATGCCTTGTCCCAGCGACGGATTGCTGTTCTGAATCTGCCCGATACCCGCGTAGACTCCTGCCAGGAAGTACATCGGGTAGTCGAAGGAATCCTTGGCCGCAATTTTCATCTTGGCCTTCGACGAAATCGGGCTGAACGGTTTCGCCTGCTCGACCGTACGGTAATTGGGCAGAACGCCGAAAACGCGCTTATCCAAACGGCTGGGCTCAGCAGGCTTCTCGTCCTGCGCAAAAGTGCTGCCTCCAAGGATGAAAGACAGCAACATTCCTCCGATCTGCCGGTGTACGCGCATTACCCCTCTCGCCCATGGATGCGCGCCAGGGGTGGCCTGGTTTACCTGTCAAACGACAGGTCGGGTGCTATTTCTGCTTCGCGATGATCAGCGCCTTTATTTTGTTATAGGTTGCTGCGGGAATGATGTTCTTCTGAACCAGTTCGTCCTTGCCTTTGTAGGGCCGGCCTTTGACGATTTTGGCCGCGTAAGCATCACCGATGCCCGGCAGCGTCTTCAGTTGATCTTCCGTGGCCGAATTGATGTCCATCAATTCACCGGCCTTCTGTGCAGCGGCGGGCGCGGCTGCGGCGGCTTTGTCCGTGGCCTTCTTGGCGGCACCGGTCTGTCCGAACACCAGCCCGGCGGCAACGAGCGTCAGCGCGAGGAGTCGAAGCAGTTTCATAGTGCGGCTATTGTACCGCAAGGCCGCAATAATCTACGCTACCCGCTGATTCGCCGCCACTCTCTTGTTCATTGACCGCAACGCAATGACCAGGTCCTCCATCACTCGCAGTTCCGTCTGGCATCGGCGACACCGCGACAGGTGTCCTTCAGCCAGCGTCACCTGCCGGTCCGGCAAGTCATGTAGTGCATACAACCCAATAGCACCCTGATCCAGGTGCTTCGTCTTCGTAAAGATCGACATAACAATTCCCCTCACTCACCCGGCTTCTCCGTAGCCGTTCTCTCGGTACTAGCTGATGGCAAGGTACCATTACGTACCAAAAGTGGAAATCAGTATCTTCACTTAGCTGCCGAGTCAGGTCCACCGGAGAACACGCGTAGAACTCCCCATGACTTTCGATATACCCCAGGCATTTTCCTGACGGTATAGTCCATTTACTCGCGATCACGCCCCAAAGCCGCCTGCGACAATGTCCCCGATGAGGATCGCGGTGACGTCTGACCTCCACTTCGACGTCACGCCTCAGAACCGCCAACTTGTCCTCTACCTTTTCGACGAGATGAAGCGGCAATCCCCCGATGCGCTGGTCTTGGCCGGCGACCTCGCCAATCCCCTCGCCGGCTGGGGTGAGGTCTTACGGCACTTCCAACCGCTGCCGTTTCTCAAACTCGTCGTGCCCGGAACAGCAGGTACGATTTCTCGCTCCGCGATCTTCGACTTGACCCGTATATCGGGCATGACGAATACGAGCGAGGGCACTCTGGCCGATGCCAATGGGTCTATCCAGGTTTGGAACGATACTCGATACGCGGCTTGGCTTCGCGATCCGCATTCGAACGACTGGCGCAAACGCCGCCATCGCCTGACGGCGCGCGAAGTTTGCACGAACCTCACGAATGCCTTGGAGCCAGATTGCCTGAAGATCGCCGGTGACGTGACGAAATTCGTCGTCGCGATCCACACCAATCCCTTCCGCAACTGTATTACTCCGCGCACACCACCGGGCCCGTTTGACGCCTTTGAGGGCAGTGTTCGTCTTGGCGAATTGATGGTCCGCAGGGGTGCCAATCATAAAGTCATGTGTGTTTGCGTGCATCGGCACCAACCACTCGATATCATCGAATCGGGAATCCGAGCTGTTCGCGCGCCCGTCGGCTACCTCGACCGCTTCAAAGGCGACTATGAAGCGCTCGCCGCCGAGGTGGTCCGCGTATTGGATGTTTAGCGCAGTGAGCAGTATCCAGAGATTTGGCGTCCCCAGCGGGATTCGAACCCGCGTTATCGCCGTGAAAGGGCGGTGTCCTAGGCCGGGCTAGACGATGGGGACCTGGGAAAGGAAGAGCAGAATCTTCTCTTGTTTTCATTATATACAAGAGGCATGACTCGCCGCGAGTTGCTCGCGTCCGCCTCCCTCCTTCACGCCGCCGGCCCTCAAACCTCTTCGCCGCTCACCCTCTGGTATCGCCAGCCCGCCGCCACATGGATCCACGCACTCCCCGTGGGCAACGGTCGCCTCGGCGCGATGGTCTTCGGAGGCGTCCGCGAAGAGCGTATCTGCCTCAACGAGCAGTCCCTCTGGGCAGGCCGTCCCCACCCGCAAGACGGAGCCAAATTTCGCGAAGCGCTGCCCGAAGTCCGCAGCCTGCTCTTCGCCGGCAAGTATGACGAAGCCAACGCCCTCGCCTCTAAGGCCCTAGTCGGCGAATGGGGCCCTTGGTTCGGCATGTACCAGACCCTTGGCGATCTCATTCTCACCTTCCCCAACGACACCCCAGGCGACTATCTCCGCGAACTCGACATGAGCCAAGGCATGGTGAAAGTGCGCACCGCCCTGCGCCGGCAAACCGTCATCGCCTCCCACCACGACGACTTCATCGTCATCCGTCTCGAAGGACTCGGCGACGGCCCTCTCGACTTCTCCGCCCGCATCGAACGTCCCGACTGCTCGATTCAGAACGAGCGCGACGTCCTTCGCTGGCAAGGCGAGGCGCCCGAAGGCGGCGTCAAGTGGCAGGCCGAATGCCGTATTCGTCGCACAGGCACGAAGGTCGCAACCATTCGCATCACGGCCGGCACTTCATTCCCCGGACACGAATTCAGCGCGCTACCCATCCTCGCTTGGGACGAATATCGCCGGCGCCACCTCGAAGCCTATACACGCCGGTTTCACCGTGTCGCCTTCGATCTCGGCCCCCAGCCCGATCGCCCCACCGACGAACGACTCAAGGCTGTGCGCAACGGCGCCGAAGACCCCGCGCTCTGCGCGCTGTACTTCCAATTCGGCCGCTATCTGCTCGCTTCGAGTTCACGTCCAGGCGGCCTGCCCGCCAATCTGCAAGGACTATGGAACGAGCGCATCCATCCGCCCTGGGAAGCCGATTACCACGTCAACATCAACATCCCCATGAACTACTGGCCCGCCGAGGTCACCAATCTCGCCGAATGCCACGACGCGCTCTTCGCGTTCACCGAACGCCTGCTCCCCTCCGCACAACGCACGGCCCGCGAGTTCTACGGAGCCCGCGGCGCCACCATGCACTTCACCACCAACGTCTGGGGCTTCACCGAGCCCGGCAACGCCCTCGTCTACGGCCTCTGGCAGGACGGCTTCGCTTGGCTTTGCCGCCACCTGTGGGAGCGATGGCTCTTCTCCGGCGACCGCGCGTTCCTCCAAAAACGCGCCTGGCCCCTCATGAGAGAAGCTGCCCTCTTCTACCTCGACTTCCTCACCGAGAACCCGGCCACGAAACGCTTCGTCCCCGGACCCTCCGCCTCCCCGGAAAACACCTACATAACCACCAGCGGCAAACGCGGCTCGATCGCCATGGGATGCACCACCGCGATTCAGTCCATCCGCGAACTCTTTCTCGAATGCCAGGCCGCCCTGCGCACGCTCCAGATCGAGCCGGACCTCAGCCGCAACATCGACGAAGCCCTTCGCCGGCTTCCGCCACCAGTCGCAATCGGACGCTACGGACAAATCCGCGAATGGCCCGAAGACTTCGACGAAAGCGAGCCCGGGCACCGCCACGTCTCTCAACTGTACGCCTTGCATCCCGGCACTGAGATCACTCCCGACAAAACACCAGAGTGGGCCGCGGCCGCCCGCAAGACCCTCGATCGACGCCTTGCGCACGGTAGCGGACAAACCGGATGGTCCGCGGCGTGGATGGTGAATTTCTTCGCTCGCCTGCGCGAGGGCGGCAAGGCGCACGAGATCCTCTACAAACTCCTGCGCCAGAGCACGGAGGACAACTTCTTCGATACCCATCCCGCCGGCGAAGGCCCCATCTTCCAGATCGACGGAAACCTGGGCGGCTGCGCCGGCATCGCCGAGCTGCTGGTGCAGAGCCACGCCGGCGAAGTGCATCTCCTGCCCGCCTTGCCCCCGCAATGGCGCGACGGAGAAGTCCGCGGTCTACGCGCCCGCGGCGGCTTCGAAGTCGCCATCGAATGGAAAGGTGGTCGCATCCAAAAAGCCCGCAT
>Ga0335082_10006433_pt1 | contig 12815 bp, 12 predicted proteins | sample Lox_Sample_41_FD_206718 | JGI IMG/M metagenome (GOLD analysis project Ga0335082, IMG submission 206718) | Soil microbial communities from Loxahatchee National Wildlife Refuge, Florida, United States - Lox_Sample_4.1 | ecosystem: Environmental > Terrestrial > Soil > Wetlands | place: USA... | reverse complement strand
CGACGCCTTCGATCCCGCCACCAACGTGGCCTACGGCGCCGATTTCCTGAAGGACCTCCACGACCAGGCCAACGGCTGGCTGGCGGCCGCCCGCCGCTACCACTCGGCCACGCCCGAGAAGGGCCAAGCCTATGGCGAGCTGGTGTTGGCCAACTGGACCGGCGCCGCCAAGCAGACCGAGCTCGCCGCCGACGCCGCGGCGGTCATCCCGGCAGCGAAGCCGGAGCCCATTCCGCTGACCAGCACTCTCGGCTTCCTGCGCGCCCGGCCCGTCCGCGCCCTGCCGGCGACCGGCAACAGCTCGCTGTTCGCCCAGTTCTACAACCCGCCGCCGCGGACGATGGCGCCGGCTCAGACCGCCGGCAGGACGACCGCCCAACCGGCCGCGACGAGCAACGGCTCGCTCGTCGCCTCCACGCAGCGGATCTTCCAGCGCCGCGTCGCGCCAGGCCAGACCGGCCTGACGCTCAAGGACTACCGCGGCAACTGACGGCTGGGCTCCCGCCTCACTCGCCGCGATCGAGCTTGGCCAGCAGATCCTTGGCCGCCTTCCCGACCGGCTGATCGGGGGCCAGGTTCGCGGCCTGCCGCAGCCACTGCCGCGCGATCTTGGTATCGCCCTGCGCCGCGGCGCTCCGGCCGGCCCGCCAGAAGAGGTCGGCGGCAGACTTGCGATCGCCCCCCTGCATCGCCGCCTCCCCCTGCACGGCGAGGACGCGCGCGAGACCGCGATAGTCGATCGTGTCGCGCCGCAGGGCTTCGGCGCGTGTGGCCTCCTGCAGCGCGCGCGCCGAATCGCCGCGCCGCAGCGCAACGCGCGCGGCAAGCTCCGCCGCGTCGGCCTGCAGCGGCGGCGTGCCGGCGCCCCGCAGCTTGTCGGCCGCGGTCGTCAGGCCCCGGTCGTTGCCGCGCTCGTCCGCGATGAGGCCACGCAGGAACGTGGCGCGTGCCGAGGCCTCCGCATCGCCGCCGCCTTCCGCCTGCGCGGCGACCGCATCGGCCTCGGCGGACGCGCCGGTGCGGTAGAGGGCCGTGGCCTCGACCAGCGTGAGCGCGGGAAACGGCTTGGCCCCGCGGCGCTCGAGCTCCGTCCGGGTCATGCGGGCGGCGGCGAGGGCGCGATCGGGCGCGTTGGCTTGCAGCTCGGCGACGGCAAGGTTGTAGCCGAGCGTGCCGATCTGCTCGACGTCGTCGCGCGCCTCGGCCCGTTCCAGCGCCGTCCGGTATTTCTCGGCCGCCTCCTCCGGGTGCTCCAGGTCATAGGCGACGCGTCCGGCCTGCGTCTCCCGCTCGAGCGCCTTGTCGACCGGCGTCTTCGACTCGTCCGGCGCGGATCCGCCGCAGCCGGCGACGAGCAGGAAGACGAGCATCAGCCGCTTCATGGCTGGACCTCGGTCGATGGCAGCCGGGCCGACGGCTCTTCCTTTGCCGCGGCCGTGCCGCCGAGCAGCCAGGAGCGGCGGAGCTGCGCCAGGACCAGTTCCAACTCGTGAGCGCTCTGTTGCGTCTGCGTGAGGAGGCTGGGGAGATTGGCGGTGGTATTCTCGACGTTCCTGGCGATCCTCGGCGCCCGCTCCGCGGCCGCCGCCACATTCCGCATCGCCGCTTGCAGCGTCGCCAGCGTGGCGTCCGCCCGCCGCAGCAGCTCCGGCACGCCGTTCTCGGACGCATTCAATTGCGCCAGCATGCGCCGCGCGTCGGCGACGGCCTCCCGCGCATCCGCCGCGGTCGCCTCGAGATTGCGCATCATCGTCTCGTCGCTGACCAGCCGGCCGATATTGCCCTCGCCCTGCTCGACCCGCTTCATGGTGACGGCCAAGGAGGCCATCGCGCGCCCGGCATCGTCGAGAACGGGGAAGATCTTGGCCCGCACCTCGTCGATCAGGGCGCCGACGGTCTCGGTCGGCGCGCGCTCCGTCTCCGCCTGGATCACGGCGTAGTGCCAGTCCAGTTCCTGCCCGCGGCCGCGCGAGATGTCGACATAGGCCGCGCCGGCCACGCCGAAGCGCCGGCGGATCACGGCCTGACTGTCGCGGCGGATGAAGGCCGTCGCCTGCTCATCGATCTCGGCCACGGCGTGCATTTGCTGGCTCGGGTCGATGACGACCCGGGTTATCGTTCCGGCCCGGGTGCCCAGCACTTCGACGTCCGCTCCGACCGACAGCCCGCCGACGCCGGATTCCGGCAGCACGATCTGCAGCGTCGACACCGGCTTGAACCAGTCGCGCAGGACGCCGGCCTGCAAGGCCACGCCGAAGAACACGACGACGCTCAGCAGGACGAGCAGCCCGACCCATTCGTCCATGTAGCGCGTTCGGATCATGCGGCCCGCCTCGCGGGAAACAGCCCGTAGTCGCGCAGCCGCAGCCGATGGGTGACGGGAGCGGAGCGGTCGCGCCACACATAGTCGCTGTTGGTCAGCCAGATGGCCGCCGCACCCTTTTGGCGCGCGGCGGTCAATGCCTCCAGCAGCGGCACCGCCAGGTCCGCGAACCGCGCCTGCAGCGGACTCTCCAACAGCAGCAAGGCGGGCTCGCCCAGGAACGCCCGGACGCAGGCGGCGCGCGCCAGATCCTTGGCGGACAGGTCCCGCGGATGGCCGGTGGGCAAGCCGGGCAGGCCGAAGCTGCCGGCGAGCCTCGCGGCCTCCTCCCGCAGGTCGCGCGCGTCGCGCCGGGTGTGATGCAATTGCGGGAGCAGGACGTTGGTCGCCACGTCCAGGAAGTCGATCCACCCGACGTTGCCGAAGACGCGGCCGATGCGGCCGCGCAGGGCGGCGGCATAGTCGAGAGTGAGGGTGCGCCAGTCACGCCCGAGAAAGCTCACGGTTCCCTCGGTCAGGGGAACGAGACCGCAGCAGAGATCCGCGAACCATGCGGCGCGTCGCGGGTCGTTGGTGTCGACCAGCGCGAATTCGCCCGGCAGCAGCTGCAGCGTGATGGGCTGGATGCGGAATTCGTCCAGGCCGGCTTGAGGCGCCGCTTGCCAGATGTCGAGGACGGGCTGGGTCGATGCCATGGGATCACGCCAGGAAGCTGAACGCCAGGCTGGCGATCAGGATCATCAGGACGCCGCGCGCGAATCCGCGCGGCAGCAGATGCGCGCCGTCGTCCTGCGGGCCGGCGGTGAGGGCGGTCAGGCCGACCGTGAGCGCCGTCAGCAGCCCGATGACGATCAGCTTCGTCGGCACGATGATGAAATCCCTGACGTGCAGGGCCAGCAGAACCCGGTCGAAGAATGCCCAGATCGAGATCTGCACCGCGTGCAGCAGGCTGCCGGCGACGAAGCCGGTCACCAGGGCCGCGAAGATGAAGAGGATGCCGAGCGTGAAGGCCGCGATCGCGAAGGCGCAGGCGCGCGGCAGAATCAGCAGATTGAACGTATCCAGGCCTTGGGCCTCGAGCGCCCGCAGATGGCCGCCCATGCCGAGCCGGCCGATCTCCGACAGCACGACCATGCCGCTGCGCCCCAGCAGGATCAGGCCGATCAGGACGGGCGCGATCTCGCGCACCAGGACGGTCACCAGGATCGGCCCGATCAACCCTTCCTGGCCGGCCGCGCCGAGCCAGTAAAGCGCCTGGTAGACCATCAGGACGCCGATCAACGCGGCCGTGATGAGGACCGTCGACAGCCCGCCGGCGATCGCCTGCCGGAGCGCCCGCCGGAACTCGACGCGCACCGTGCGCCGCCAGGTGCTCGGCCAGGGCATGGCGCGGACCACGCCCCAGGTGAGCGATGCAAGGACGAGCATGAACGTCGTGCGCCGCCGGGTCTCGCGGCCGATGCCGGCCAGGACGCGCCGCGGCCAGCCTGCGCGCGTCGCACCGGCCGGCGGCGGTGAACCCGTGAGCGACGCGTCGCTCATCGCCGCCCCGCCAGGATGAAGGTGCGGGCCTCGCCGACCCCCGGCAGATAGAAGGCGCCCCGCGGGCGAAACACGAAGTCGTGCCGTAGCCGGTCGTAGGCGGCCTCCGTCGCCTGCACCGCCCCGGGCAGCCCGGTGAGCGCCATGCGCGACGCCGTGCGCACGGCTTCGCCCCACAGGTTGAAGACGCGCGGGTCGCTGCCGATCTCGCCGCCGATGGCCGGCCCGCAGTCGATGCCGATCCGGAACTCCTGCCGCTGATCGCTGTCTTCGAACAGAGCCAGGCAGTGATCACGAATGGCGAGGGCGACATCCGCGATGAGCAGCGCCCCGCCCCCGTCGGGCGCGCTGAAGCCGGCGGCGCCGACGACGTCCTGGCCGACGATCTTGAGGTAGGGAATGTCCTGCTTGCGCGCGACCTGCTGCAGCGTGCAGGCGATCTGATCGGAGATCGTGTTCTGCCCCGACGCCGGACGCACCGAGAGCGCCACCGGATCGACGAAATGCACCACCATCACGGCGACGCTGGGATAGATGTCTCCATCGATCGTCGCCGGATTGATTCCGCGGCTCGCCAGCTCGGCCGTATAGCTGCGCTTGGCCTCTGGTTCCGCCGGCACCGGCGCCGCCACGGCCCGCTCGGTCGGGGTCGGCGCCGCCGCGCCTTCGGCCATGCGGAGCGCCACCATGTTGGCGACGGCGCGCACGAAATCGCGCGCCTCCGTCTTGTGCGGCGCATCTTCCAGCCACACCGCCCCGACGACCCGCTCCTCCCGCCTGACGGGAACGGCGAAGAGCGCCCGGCTGCCCAGCGGCCACATCACGACCCGTTCGAGCTCGCGGGTCCGCCGGTCGTTCGCCGCTTCGGCGACGTCGATCTCCTCTCCCTTGGCGAGGGTCGCGAAGAACTGCGGCAGCTCCTCGCGATACAATCTGAGGCCGTCGGTATGGCCGGCGCTCTCGCGCTCGAAGCTGTCCTCGCAGCACAGCGTCCGCCCGCCGTCCGCGAAGCGCCATACGCTCGCACGGCGGGCACCGGTGACGCCGGCCAGCGTTTCCGTCAGCGCCCGCGGCGGCTCGTTGTGCATGGGGTCGAAGAGATCCGCCTCCGCGGCCAGCGTCGCAAACGCGCTGCTCTGCCGCACGATTGCGCCCTGGCGGTCGAGCAGGAGCCGGGCGCTGCGGTCCGCGCGCAGGCCCTGGCGGACGAGCAGCGCGGCGAGCAGGCAGGCGATCAGGATGATCCCCATCGACAGCAGCAGGGCGTGGCGGTTGTTGCTGGTGACGAAGCCGACGAATTCCTCTTCCGGCACGACGGTGAGCACGTACCAGTCGCGTCCCGCCGTCGGCAGGGGCGTGACGGCCGTGACGTAGCGGCGGCCCTGCACCTCGATCACGCGGCGGCCATGACCTTCGACGCGGAAGCGATCGTAGGCCGCCGTCAGCGCGGGATCGCCGAGCTCGTCGACGCGGGCGGGGGTGAGGGTTCCCGCCGCATCCTTGCGCATGACGTCGCTGCCGCCGGGTGTGGCAATGACGACGCCGGAGCCATCCACGATGATGGCCCGGCCGCTCTTCCTGATGTCGAGCGAGGACAGAAATCGCGACAGGTCCTGGAGCGCTATGTCGGCTCCGATCACCTGCAGACGGCCATCCGGCGCACGGTAGCGTGCGGACGCCGTCAATCCGGGCTGCTTGTCCGTGAAAAAGATGTAGACGCCGGTCCAGAACACGTTTTCCGTTGCGGCCGCGCCGATGTACCAGGGCCGCGTGCGCGGATCGAAGGCGTCGGTCGGATCGTCTTCCCGGCCGATCTCGTCGCCGGCGGCATTCCAGTGGATCCAGGTGACGCGGCGCGGCCCTGGGGCGTTGTCGATCACCTTGAGGTCGGTACCGCCGCTCCGGCCGCGCCGGACCAGGAGATAGTTCCCGTCCTCGTCGGCAAAGCTCAGGTTGGCGATCTGCGGGATCTGTCTCAACAAGCTGGCGCCCACGGTCTCCAGCACCGGGAGCCGATCCGCGATGGAGCCGCCCTTGATGACGTCGCGCGCGACGGCGACGGTGCGCGTCGCGGGATCGAGATAGGAGGAGACGGCCAGCGCGACGCGGCTGTCGAGCGCGTTCAGCAGGTCGGTGGACAAGCCGAGGACGCCGGACCGATTGGCCCGCTCGGCATAGAGCGCGATGGAGAGAATGGCGGCGATCATCACGACGACGGCCGCCACCGGAAACCCGATGCGCAAAAGGGCGCGCCGCCGCCGACGGCGCTCGTCGAGCTGATCGACGCTGACGTCGATCACCTGATCAGCACTAGCAACGGCCACCTTGCCCTCCGCAAGGACAGCGCCACCCCGGCGCCGGATCACTCTCCGCCGACGAGCTCCTCTTGTTTCCCTTCCTAAGCCGGCGCGAGCGAAAGGACCCGGGGCAATTCTGTGGCGACTAACGCTCGCGGGAACGCGTGGGTTCCCGTTACCCAGGACTCCACCGACCGAAGCCGCATGGGGCAATTGGACCTTGGTCCAATCCCATGCCGCGCGCGGCAGACATGTGCCCGACACCGCTGCGACGGGGCCAAGGTCAAACGCTCGCTTGTCACCCGACGAACGTCGGGTGATCCACAATCACAGGCCGCGTTGGCGGATTCCGGCCTTCGCCGAAACGCTTACGGAAGCCCGCGCTAGTTGCCGATCTTCGCCTTGATGGCGGCGACGTCGGCGGTAGACATCTCACCGACCGTCGTCACCTCGCCGTCCTTGATCCGCCACAGGCGGAACGGGCCGGTGATGTCGCCGTACTCGTCGAACTGGACCGGGCCGATGACGCCTTCGTAGCGGATCGGCTTGCCTTCCTTGATCAGGGCCAGGGCCTTGGCGAACTCGTCCTTGCCGGCGTGGATGACCGTGCCGTTGGGATCGACGACCTTGCGGATCGCGTCCTTGATGGCGGCCGCGTCGGCCTTCCCGGCCTGGGCGATGGCCAGACCGACAATCGCGCCGGCGTCATACGAGCGGTCGGCCGCCGGATTGCTCGGGTCGATGCCGGAGAAGCCCTTGTACTGGGCGTTGAAGTACTCCGTGGACGGCGTCGGGCTGGTGCCCGAGGAGGTGCCGTAGGCATCGTTCAGATACTTGGCGCCGACGCTGCTGATGAAGTCCGTGCTGTTCATGCCGTCGTTGAGCAGGAACTTTGCCGGACCGCCCTGCGAGATCCAGGCGCGGGCGATCGTGGCGCCGTCGACCGGATAGCTGACGAGGTAGAGCGCATCGGGATTGCCGGCCATGGCCGCGGTCACCTCGGCGGAATAGCTCGGCTGCTTCTCGTTGTACGGCGTGACGGACACGATCTCGCCGCCCAGCGCCTTGAAGGTCTTGGAGAACTCCGCGACCATGTTGACGCCGAAATCATTGTTCACATGGATGACCGCGAGCTTCTTCAGACCTTGGTCGACGGCGTAGTTGGCGGCGGCGACGCCCTGCAGCGCGTCCGACGTGATGGTACGGAAGAACACGCCGTTGGTCTTGCCCTCGCGGCCGAGCGCCGTGAGCGTCGGCGAGGAGGAGGCCGGCGAGACCTGCACGACCTTCGCCGGCGCGGTGACCGAGGTCAGGATCGGAATCGAGACCGAGGAGATGATGCCGCCGATGATGACCGGCACGTGCTTGATCTGCACCAGCTGCGTCGCCGCATCGACGGCGACGTTGCCCTGGCTCTGGGAATCGCGCGTGTCCGTCACCAGCTTGCAGCCGTTGACGCCGCCGGCGTCGTTGATGTCGCGGAAGGCCATCTCAACCGATTTCGAGCCGGCCTGGCCATATTCGCCGGCCGGCCCCGTCAGCTCCATGACCACGCCGACGGTGATATCGCAGTCGGCTGCCTTGACCCCGTTGGCGGCCGCCAAGGCGGCGACGGCCGACACGGCCAGAAGTGCTCTCCTCATGATTTCCTCCCTGCGCTTTTTCGGTCGGATTGAACCTGGACGTCAGTGCGCCACCGGCATCCAGGTCTCCTGCAGATGACGCCAGACCACGCCGCGCGGCGCCGCCGGAGCGGCGGTGAACAGGCCCGTCGACCGGCGTCGCGTGAGCGATCCGCTACGATACTGTTCCTCGACATATCCCAGCAAGATGGCATCCCCGTGCTGCCAGAGAACCTCGACGCCGGAGATCGCGATCGCGAAATCCGCCGGCTGCGAGCCGCGCGCCCGGCGCAGCCGGTGCAGGACGGTACTACGGTCGTTGACCGCGCCGTCCGGCGCAACCATGCGAAAATCGGGAGCGAGGGCGGCCTCGCACTCGCCGAAGTCAGGCGCGGTCGGGCCGGGACGGAACCACGCCGTGAAAAACGCGTGCAGGGCGATCACCTCGCGCTGCGCCAGCTCGGCGAGCGGCGGCGGTCCGCTCATGAGGCTTTGTTGAGGTTGTACTTCATGATCGAGCCGTGGCGGCCGGTGCGGTCGCGCTCAAGGGCGAAGACGTCACCCGACGGCCCGCTGCGGCGCGCTAGCAGGGCGGCGATATCGGCCCGGTCCCGGTCCGTCAGCCGGAGCCCGCCGATGCGCCGGTTGGCCGCCAGGTGCGCGCGATCGCGACCGCCGACGATCACCGCCGCCACCTGCGGACGGTCCAGGACATAGCGGCTGGCGACGGTCGCGATATCGACGCCGTGCCGCGTCGCGATCGCGCCCAGCGCCTGCAGCAGCTGCTGGAACAGCAGCCAGCCGCCGAAGTCGTCGATGATGAGCTTGTACTTCGTCAGCGAGCGGTTCTCGAAGGGGGCGCGCGGCTCGGCCGCGCCCAGCCATCGCTCGCCGAGAAACCCGCCGGCGACCGAGCCGTAGCAGAGCAGGCTGATCCGGTGGCGGCGGCAGGCGTCGATGAAACCGTGTTCCGGACGATGGTCGAGCAGCGAATACTGCACCTGCACGCTCGCCATGGGGATGCCGGCGGCCGCGAAGCGCTCGACGTGATCGGTATCGAAATTCGTGCCGCCGAGCAGGTCGATCTTGCCCGCGCGCCTGAGCTCGTCGAGCCACGCGGCCGTCTCGACGCAGCCGGGAATCGCATAGTCCCACCAGTGGAACTGCACGAGGTCGAGCCGCTCCATCCGCAGCCGCTGCAGCGAGCGGTCGATGATCTCGCGGACGTGGTCCTTGTTGATCCGCGGCAAGAGCTCGAGATCGGGCACGAACTTCGTATGCACCTTGATCCGCGTAAGGGCATCGGCGCCGTGGCGATGCGCGTACGCGGTCCGAAATTCGCCGATCAGCTCCTCGACGCCCGTATAGATATCGGCGCAATCGAAGGTGACGATGCCGGCATCGGCGCAGGCCGCGAGATCGGCCACCGCCTGTGCGCGGTCCACCGCCCCATGGCCGCCGGCCAGCTGCCAGCCGCCGCGAATGACGCGCGAGATCCGGTAGCCCGGCCGCAGGTCGAATGTCTCCATGCCGTTCACGGGTATGCGCCGGTCTTTCAAAGAGTCCTCATGTTGTCACCCCCGCGAAAGCGGGCGTCCGGGGCAGGCGACGGGGCGGTTGCCCTGGACGCCGCTTTCACGGGCATGACAACGAAAATGCAAAGAGAAACATGAAGCCGCGAGTCCTTGCTAGCTCTCCTCCTTCAACGGCACGGCGGTGGTCTGCTGATGCGAGAAGCGCCGCTTGCCCGTGCGCGTGATGCGGAAGCGCGTGGGGCAGTGGGGATCTGGGCAGGCGACCTCGGCGTCCGTCGACATCCAGTCGTTGGGATCGGTCGGGCGCTGCTTGGCGGGCAGCAGCGGCAGCAGCGCGGCCAGCGAGTAGATCGAGAAGCCCTGTCCCGCCGGCAGATGCAGCATCTCGCCGCGCAGCTCGAAGGAATCGCCGGGCCGGTTGCCGCAATAGATCGTCGCCCCGGGAGGCGCCACGACCTCGACCTTCAGATCGTAGAGCTCGAACTCGTCGTTCGCTGAGGATGTCATGGGATCGCCGCGATTTGGCTTGTGCGTCGGTTGGGCCGAACTTATCGTCATCACAACCGATCTGATCACGCAACAAACATCGGACAATCGCGCTCGGTTACTCGCGGGCCGGGCATCAGGGATGGCATGCTCGAAGCGGTTGGGGTGTCGAAGCGGTTCGGCGGCATGACGGCCGTCGACGACGTCTCGCTGGCGGTGCAACGCGGCGAGGTCGCCGGGTTGATCGGGCCGAACGGGGCCGGTAAGACCACCATGTTCAACCTGCTCGCCGGCAGCCTCAGGCCGAGCGGCGGCGACATCCGCCTCGAGGGCAGGTCTGTCGCGGCGTCGCCGGCACACGGGCGACTCGCCCTCGGCCTCGGCCGCACCTTTCAGATCCCCCGGCCCTTCCCGAACATGACCGTGCTCGAGAACCTGCTGCTCGCCGCGCCTGACCAGACCGGAGAGCGTATCCTGCCGAACTGGCTGGCGCCGGCGCGGGTGGCGCGCGAGGAGCGGCGAAATCTTGAGGACGCGCTCGCGCTGTTGGAGTTCGTGGAGCTCGGTCGGCTGGCGCGCGAGCCGGCGCGCACGCTCTCGGGCGGGCAGCGCAAGCTGCTGGAGCTGGCCCGCGTGCTGATGGCCGATCCGCGCATCATCCTGCTGGACGAACCGGCGGCCGGCGTGAACCCGACCCTACTGGAGACGATCATGGCGCGCCTCCAGGACATCAACCGCCGCGGCGTCACGCTCCTGATCATCGAGCACAACATGGAGCTCGTCGCGCGTCTCTGCAGCCGCGTGTTCGTGATGGCCGCCGGCCGGCTGCTGTGCGAGGGCACGCCGGAGCAGGTTGCGGGCGATCCGCGCGTGATCGACGCCTATCTCGGCGGCGCGCCGGCATGAGCGGAAGCGCGCTCCTCGCGGTCGACAACCTTGTCGCCGGCTACGAGCCGGGCGTGCCGATCCTGCGCGGCGCCCATCTGCGCGTGGACGCCGGCGAGATCGTCGTCATCCTCGGGCCGAACGGCGCCGGCAAGTCGACGCTGGTGAAGGCCGTCGCGGGCCTCGTGCCGATCGCCGCGGGCAGCATCACGCTCGCCGGCCGGGACATTGCGGGCGTGCCGGCGCACGAGATCGTGCATCGCGGCCTCGCCTTCGTGCCGCAGACCGAGAACGTGTTCACGGCCATGACGATCGCGGAGAACCTGCAGCTCTCCGGGCATGTCCTGACGAAGGCCGCGCGCACCCGGCAGATCGAGGCCATGTACGTCTTGTTTCCCGATCTCGCGCGCCAGCGGCAGCTAGCGGCCGGCCGGCTCTCCGGCGGGCAGCGGCAGATGCTGGCGATCGCGCGGGCGCTGATGATCGAGCCGAAGCTGCTCATGCTCGACGAGCCCTCGGCCGGACTGTCGCCCAAGCTCGTGGGGACAGTGTTCGCGAAGCTCACGGACATCCGCGGCTCCGGCGTGACCATCCTCCTGGTCGAACAGAACGCGCGCGCGGCGCTCGCCGTCGCCGACCGCGCCTACGTGCTGGCCGAAGGGCAGAACCGGCATGAGGGACCCGCGGCGGCGCTCGGCAGCGACCCGCTGGTCGCGCGGCTCTATCTCGGCGGCATGGCCGCGGCCCGCGGGGCGCCATGACGCTGCAGTTCCTTGCCGACGGGCTGGTGATGGGCGCCATGACCGGACTCGGCGCCATCGGCGTCACGCTGACCTATTCGATCCTGCGCTTCGCCAACTTCACCCACGGCGACCTCATCAGCTGGGGCGCCTATCTCACGCTGACTCTGTCCCTCTTAATCGGCGCCGCCCTGCCGTCGGCCGGCGCGCCGATCGGCCCCTTCTCCTTCGGCTGGCCGATCCTGGCGGCGGGGTTGGCGGCGATGCTGCTGACGGGGCTTCTGGCTCTGGCGCTCGATTTTCTTCTCTTCGCCCGCCTGCGCCGCCGCGGGACGGCCATCATCATGGTGATCGCCAGTTTCGGCGCCTCGCTGGCGCTGCGCAGCCTGCTGGAGTTCCTGTATACGCCGGCCCCGACCTACTTCAGCCGCGAGCTGCAGATCGCGATCCCCCTCGGCGCCGGTATCCGCGTGACGCCGGACCAGCTGTGCACGCTCGCACTGACCGCCGCGCTGGTCGCCGCCATGCATCTGCTGCTGACCCGCAGCCATATCGGCCGCGCCATGCGCGCGGTGAGCGAGAACCCGGCGCTGGCGCGCGTGGTCGGCATCGACGTCGCCGCGGTCATCCGCACGACCTGGCTGATCGGCGGGGCGCTGGCCTGCGCCGCCGGCGTCATGCTCGGGCTCACCGTGCAGATCCGGCCCTATATGGGGTTCGACCTCCTCCTGCCGCTGTTCGCGGCCGCCATCCTCGGCGGCATCGGCAGCGTGCCCGGCGCAGTCGCCGGTGGGCTGATCGTCGGCCTCGCAGAATCGGCGGGCGTGCAGTTCATCGGGGCGAACTACCGGGCGGCCATCGCCTTCCTGCTGCTGCTCCTGGTGTTGCTGCTCAAGCCCACCGGTCTCTTCGGCGTGCGGCCGTGATTCTCGATCTCGTCAGCTACGGCATGTTCTTCCTGGTGACGGCGCTCAGCTACGCCATCATCTGCCTCGGCCTCAACATCCAATGGGGCCAGACCGGCCTGTTCAATGTCGGCGTCGCCGGCTTCGTGGCAGTCGGCGCCTACACGTCGGCGCTGCTGACGACGCCGGAAACGCCGGGCCGCTTCGGCGGGTTCGAGCTGCCGATCGCCGCAGGCTGGATCGGCGCCATGGTCGCCGCCGGTCTCTGCTCCGCCGTCGTCGGCGCCATCACGCTGCGGCTGCGGGCGGACTATCTGGCGATCACGACCTTCGGCATCGCCGTGGCTATCCAGCTGGTCGCCCTCAATGCGCAGGGGCTCACCGGCGGCCCCTTCGGCATCGGCTTCATCCCGCGTCCCTTCGGTTCGCTGGCCGACCGGCCCGTCGCGTTCGGCCTGGCGCGCCTCGCCCTCATAGGTG
>Ga0335082_10006432_pt1 | contig 12815 bp, 14 predicted proteins | sample Lox_Sample_41_FD_206718 | JGI IMG/M metagenome (GOLD analysis project Ga0335082, IMG submission 206718) | Soil microbial communities from Loxahatchee National Wildlife Refuge, Florida, United States - Lox_Sample_4.1 | ecosystem: Environmental > Terrestrial > Soil > Wetlands | place: USA... | reverse complement strand
GCGGTAGCCGCTTCATCCGCGTTCCCTCCGGTGCTCTCGCCGCTGGAACTCGACCCCGCGAAATATGGAGGCGATTTCCATCCCGCGCCGCCGTATCCTTCGAAAATCGTACTGACCGACGGCGGCGTCTACGACAACCTCGGCCTTGAGACCGTCTGGAAGGACTGCGCCACTGTCCTCGTCAGCGATGCAGGCGGCGATGCCGCACCCGAGCCCGAACCTCACCGCGACTGGCCGAGGCACTCCTATCGCGTGCTCGACATCATTCACAATCAGGTCCGCGCGCTCCGCACCCGTGCCATCGTCGAAGCGTACGTACGCGGTGAGCGAACCGGAACCTTCTTCAGTGTGCGCAGCGACGTCACCCACTACGGCCTGGCCGACGCGCTGCCCTGTCCCATCGCACAGACCGCCGCGCTGGCAGCCTTGCCAACCCGCCTGAAGGCATTAACGTCCGCGCAGCAGGAATGCCTCATCAACTGGGGCTATGCGGTTTGCGACGCCGCTATGCGCCGCCATGTCGATCCCTCGCTTCCCGCGCCTGCGCGTTTCCCCTTCGCGCGCGGCGTAGCTCTTTGACGGCAAACAAGTGCCCGCTCTTCGGGTGTACGCTGAAATCGGACCGATTTGACGAATGCCGGCCATGTTCGCCGGCAAGCAGAGCGTATACTCTGAAGATAGAGACCGTGAAGGAGAGCCGAGTTTGTCGACAGACCAGGTAGTTCCTGTCGCATCGCACGCTTCGGTTGCCCAGTCAGACCCCCTCCGCCGCGTAGTGAACGACTTCAGCATACAGGTCGCCACTGTAAATGGTTCGGGCAGTCAGACTGCGAACAGCGTTCTGATGCGCGCCATCTTCCAGATGGGCATTCCCGTTTCTGGCAAGAATCTTTTCCCCTCCAACATAGCCGGCCTGCCCACGTGGTTCACCATTCGCGTGAGCGCCGATGGTTATATCGGCCGGCGCCGCGACAGCGAGTTTTTTGTCGCCATGAATCCTGAGACAGCTCAGGAAGACACCATGAACCTGCGCCCCGGTTCCGCTCTCGTTTACGACGAGCCGCTGAAACTGAACGGCCTGCGCGACGATCTGCGTTTTTATCCCGTGCCGTTCGACAAACTGGTCGGCCCTGTTTGTCCCGAGGCGAAGCTCCGCAAGCTGGTCCGCAACATGATTTATGTCGGCGTTGTCGGCTGGCTGCTGGACGTCGATTTCGACGAAGTCCGCAAAGCCCTGGTGAAGCAGTTCGGCGCGCGCAAGGCGAAAGCCGCGGAGCTCAATTGGAATGCCGTGATTGCCGGCCGCGAATACGCCGAGAAGAACCTGGCCAAAGCCGATCCGTTCTTCGTCGAGCGGATGGACAAGACCGCCGGCAAGATCATCATTGACGGCAACACCGCGTCGGCGCTGGGCTGCCTTTTCGCGGGCGTCACCGTGCTGACCTGGTATCCCATCACGCCCTCCTCGTCGCTCGCCGAATCGTTGATCAGCTATCTGGGGAAGTACCGGATCGACAAGGAAACCGGCAAGGCCACCTATGCGGTGATTCAGGCCGAGGACGAGCTGGCCGCCATTGGCATGGTGATCGGCGCGAGTTGGGCGGGTGCGCGCGCCATGACCTGCACCTCCGGCCCAGGCATCTCGCTGATGTCCGAGTTCGTGGGCTTCGCTTACTACACCGAAGTCCCGGCGGTGATCATCGACGTGCAGCGCGTGGGTCCCTCCACGGGGCTGCCGACGCGCACCATGCAGGGCGATATCCTGACGAACGCATGGCTTTCGCACGGCGATGCGCGCCATCCAGTGTTGTTCCCGTCGTCCCCGGAAGAGTGCTTCAGCATGGCGCAGCAGGCCTTCGATCTCGCCGAGTTCTTCCAGACGCCTGTGTTCGTGAACACCGACCTCGACCTCGGCATGAACAACTGGATGGCTGATCCGTTCCCCTATCCGGAAAAGGCAATCCAGCGCGGCAAGGTGCTCAGCGCCGAAGATCTGAATCGTCTGGGCGGCTTCGCGCGATACAAGGACGTGGACGGCGATGGCGTGGGGTATCGCACACTGCCCGGAACCGACCATCCCTCCGCTTCGTACTTCACGCGCGGCAGCGGCCATAACGAGAAGGCGCAATACAGCGAGCGGCCCGAAGATTACATCAACAACATGGACCGGCTGGCGTACAAGTTCGAGGTGATGCGCGGACACGTGCCGCCCTGCGAGGATCAGCCGGCCCCGGGCGCCGGAATCGGCATCCTGTGCTGCGGCACTTCCCACTATGCCGCCACCGAGTGCCGCGATCAGCTTGCCCGCGACTACGGTACTGAAGCCGGTTACCTGCGGGTGCGGGCATTCCCGTTCCCCGCGGCCGTGAGCGATTTCGTCGACCGTCACGAGCGCGTTTACGTCATCGATCAGAATCGCGACGCGCAGTTGTTCTCGCTGTTGAAGATGGACCTGACCAATGAGCGGTCGGCGAAACTGCGCAGCATCCGCTACTACAGCGGCCTGCCGGTGGACGCGCAGTCGCTGACCGACGAGATCGTGAAGCAGGAGGAGTTATGAGCACGGCAGCGCCGCCCCCGGCGAAGAAGGTCAATCTTCTTGATCTCGAAATCCTGAGCTATCGCGGCAGCAGGAGCACCCTCTGCGCGGGCTGCGGCCACAACGCCATCACCGAGCGCATCACCGAAGCGTTCTGGGAAATGGGCGTCAGTCCCTGGGGTGTGATGAAGTTCTCCGGCATCGGCTGCTCCGCCAAGACGCCCGCCTACTTCATGAGCGCTTCGTTCGGCTTGAACGCGGTGCACGGCCGCGCCCCCACGGTGGCTACCGGTGCGATTGTGGCCAACAGCGCCATGCCGGCGATCATTGTCACCGGCGATGGCGACACCGCTTCGATCGGGCTCGGCCATTTCATGCACATGCTGCGCCGCAACGTTCCCCTCATTTACGTCATCGAGAACAACGGCGTCTATGGGCTGACCAAAGGCCAGTTCTCCGCCACCGCCGATTACGGTTCGAAGTTGAAGACCGGCGTGATTAACGACACTCAGCCGGTGGATTGCTGTCTGGCCGGCATCGAGATGGGTGCGACGTTCGTGGCGCGCTCGTTTTCCGGCGACAAGCGCCAGTTGTCGTCCATCCTGAAGGCGGCCATCGCGCACCGTGGCCTGGCCGTCATCGACGTGATCTCGCCCTGCGTCACCTTCAACGACCACGAAGGCTCGACGCGCAGCTATCAGTACATGAAGGACCACGATGAGCCGGTCCATGAGGTGGACTTCATCCCGCACTTCGTCGATATCGACATCGAGTTCGACGAGGGAACCACGCACGAGGTAGAGATGCACGATGGATCGCGCATTCACCTGAAGAAGCTGGATCGCGATTACGATCCCACCGACGCGCTGGGCGCGATCCAGGCGATTCACGAGTCGAAGACCAAACAAGAGGTGCTGACCGGCATCCTCTATCTGGATCAGGATTCGCCCACGCTGGTGGACAAGTTGAAAGTGGTGCCGGAACCGCTGGCGACGCTGCCCGAACACCGCGTCCGGCCTTCGCGCGAAGTCCTCGATCAGATCATGGACGAGTATCGCTGAGCGCCGCTAGCCGGCAACGGTTCGCCGGTGGAGGAACGTCGAGAGAACCAGCGAGGTTGCGGTCTGCCCGTAAGGGCTCAGGCGGCGGATCAGATCCTCAAGCGCGGGCACGTCGGCGACGGCGGCTCGTAGCACTACCGCCGCATCGCCGCTGACATGGAGGCATTCCATGATTTCCGGCGCGCCCGCGAGGAAGCGGCGGAAGCGCGGGTAGTCCTTGTTCGGCACGCTCAGGCGGATGATGACCTGGAGCGGCCGTCCGAGTTTTGCCGGATCTACTTCGGCGCGGTAGCCGGTGATGATGCCCGCGTCTTCCATGCGCCGGACCCGCTCGGCGGCGGCGGGCGCGGACATGCCCGCCAGACGGCCCAGCTCGGCGAACGAGACGCGCCCGTCGTTCTGAAGCCCTTCCAGCAGAATCCAATCCTTTTTATCCATTCTGCATTGGATTCTATCAACAAATGGCCGATGTGCCTTCGATTGGCCATTCGATAAACCTGGAATCTCGCGTAATCTGCTGTGAGATGCCTCTTGCGGCTTTGGTTCTGTGGAAGGGAGCGGCAGCGGGTCTGGCCATCGCCGCGCCGGTCGGTCCTATCGGTCTGCTTTGCATTCGCCGCACGCTCAGCGATGGACGGTTGACGGGTTTTATCTCGGGCCTGGGAGCGGCGGCCGCGGACCTGATCTACGGCATCGTCGCGGCCACCGGCATCAGCGCGCTCAGCGCCTGGCTGGTGCATCGCGCCACCTGGCTCGCGGTGGCCGGCGCGATCTTCCTGATCGCCCTCGGCGCGCGCACCTGGTTCGACAAGCCCGCGGCCGACCCCGCCCCCGCCCGCTCCAGCGGCCTCGCCTCCAGCTTCGGGTCCACTTTCGCGCTCACCCTCACCAACCCGATGACTATGGTCGCCTTCGCCGGTTTGATCGCCGGACTCCGCGCCACCACCGCGCCATTCTCGCTCGCCACCGGCGTCTTCCTCGGCTCCGCCGCGTGGTGGCTCATCCTCACCACCGCTACCGGCCTCCTGCGTCACTGGCTCTCGCCAGACTCCCTCCGCTGGGTCAATCGAATCGCCGGCGCGATGCTGATCGCTTTCGGACTGAATACGCTGCGCGCCGCTCTCAGCGCAGGCTGAGGCCGCCGTCCACGGCCATCAACTGCCCGGTGACGAAATCGCTCGCTCGCAGGAAATACAGCACCGCATCGGCAATCTCGTCGGGAGTCCCGCCGCGTCCTGCCGGCGTCGCACGAAGCATCGCCGCGCCGCGCTCGTCCAGATCGTCGAACGGAATCACTCCTGGCGCAACAGAATTTACCGTGATCTGCGGCGCCCACGCCTTCGCCAGCGCTTTCGTCAGCATGATCACGCCCGCTTTCGACGCGCAGTAGTGGGCATGTTCCGCCCACGGACGGATGCCGCCGAGAGAGCTGATGTTCACAATCCGCCCCCAGCCCGAGCGCTTCATCAACAGCGCCCCTTCCTGACAGCAGAAAAACGTCGCCTTCAGATTCACTGAGTGGATGAAGTCCCAGTCTGCCTCGCTGATCTCGAGCGCATCGAATCGCGTGAAGCGCGCCGCGTTGTTCACCAGACAGTCCAGTCCGCCAAGTCGCTCCCCCACCTCCGCGAACATGCGCCGGATCGCGCCGACGTCGGTGAGATCGGCCCTGAATAACTCCGCGCCGCCGCACTCTTCCGCGGTCCGCCGCGCCTCCGCCTCCGAAGTGCCATAGTGAATCCCGACGCGATAGCCTTCCCGCGCCAGCCGCAGCGCGATGCCGCGTCCAATCCGTTTCGCCGCTCCAGTGACCAGTACCCTCCGTCTGCTCATCGGTGCCATTGTCACATTTGTGGTGCTTTGCCGCTTACACTGGTCCCTATATGAAGTATCTGGTGGTGCTCGCCGGCGGCGGCGTCGGCAGCCTTGCACGATACGTCGCCAGCGCGGCCATCATGCAGCGCTTCGGCGGGACCTTTCCGCTCGGGACCTTCGTCATCAACATCACCGGCTCGTTCCTCATCGGCCTGCTGATGACCCTGCTCACCGACCGCCTCGACTGGAGCCCCAACTGGCGGCTTCTCCTGGTTGTTGGCTTCCTCGGCGGCTACACGACCTTTTCCTCGTTCGAATGGGAGAGCCTCCAGGCGCTGCGCCAGGGCGCAAGATGGAGCGGGCTGCTGAATCTGGTGGGCAGCGTTGTGGCCGGATACATTGCCGTGTGGCTGGGAGCGCTGCTGGCCGACCGCGGTTAGGAGGATTGCATGGTTTCCCTCGCCCTGTTCCTGTTGATGGCGGCATCCAGCGCCGATTCAATGCGCGACGAGATCGTCGCCAGCGAACGCGCCGAACTCGATTGTCTGAAGACCGGCGACATGAAGACCTTCGCCGGCCTGATTGCCGACGAGGCGGTATTTGTCGATTCGCGCGGCGCCGATGGCAAGCAGCCGGTGGTGGAGCACTCGGCCGCCGTCCATCTCGACGAGTTCTCCATGGACGACATCCGCTTCGTGCAGGTCTCGCCCGATTCCGGCCTGATCGCCTACACGCTGACGGAGAAGGGAAGCGCGCACGGGCACGAGTTCTCCGCTCGCGTCCACGTCTCCGCGCTGTGGACGAAGCGCGGCGGCAGGTGGGTCTGCCTCTTCAGCCAGGAAACGCCGGCGCGGGCAGCGAAGCCTGCTCCGCTACAATAAAGAATTCTGGAGGAAAACGCGCAAATGCCAGCAATCGCGCGCCGCCGCTCGGTGGCGGTCAACGTCGGTGGTGTCATGGTGGGCGGCGATCATCCCATTGTCGTGCAGTCGATGACCAATACCGACACGGCCGATTCGCCATCCACCGTCAACCAGGTCTTGGCGCTCGCGCGCGCCGGCTCCGAACTCGTTCGCGTCACCGTCAACACCGAAGCCGCCGCCGCCGCCGTCCCCACCATAGTCGAAACGCTGGACAAGTTCGGCGTGCGCGTCCCCATCATCGGCGATTTCCACTACAACGGCCATATCCTCCTGCGCAAATATCCCGAGTGCGCCCGCGCGCTCGCGAAATACCGCATCAATCCAGGCAACGTCAACATCGGCAAAAAGCACGACGACAATTTCCGCACCATGGTCGAGTGCGCCATCGAATACGGCAAGCCCGTGCGCATCGGAGTGAACTGGGGCTCGCTCGATCAGGCACTGCTCGCCCGTCTGATGGACGAGAACGCGAAGCTGCCCGTGCCGCGCGAAGCCAAAGACGTCATGATGGACGCCATCGTCGCCAGCGCGCTCGATTCCGCCCGCGCCGCCGAAGAATACGGACTCGCCCGCGACCGCATCATCATCAGCGCCAAGCTCAGCGGCGTCCAGGATCTCGTCACCGTATACCGCCGTCTTGCCGCGGCCTGCGATTACGCGCTGCACCTCGGCCTCACCGAAGCCGGCCTCGGAGCAAAGGGCATCGTCGCCACCACCGCCGCGCTTTCCATCCTGCTCGAGGAAGGTATCGGCGATACGATTCGCGCCTCGCTCACCCCGCTGCCCAACGGCGACCGCGCCGAAGAGGTCATGGTCTGCCAGCAGATCCTGCAATCGCTCGAACTGCGCAGCTTTACCCCGCAGGTCACCGCCTGCCCCGGCTGCGGCCGCACCACCAGCACCTTCTTCCAGGACATGGCCGATCAGATCCAGACCTACCTGCGCGAGCAGATGCCGGTGTGGAAGGCGCAATATACGGGCGTGGAAGAGATGAAGGTCGCGGTGATGGGCTGCGTGGTGAACGGGCCCGGCGAATCGAAGCACTCGAACATCGGCATCTCGCTGCCGGGCACCTTTGAGGAGCCGGTCGCGCCGGTCTACGTCGATGGCAAGCTCAGCACCACGCTGCGCGGCGATCGTATCGTCGCCGAGTTCATCGCCATTCTCAACGGCTACGTCGAGCGCACCTATGGCGCGTTGACCACCGTCGCCTGAATCCGCGCCACCCAGCGCCTACCCACGGTCCAGCGCCCGATAGATATCGGCGATATTGTTCCTGACGTTGCCGGCGATGACGTCCGAGGCCTTGTTACGCCCTTCGGGTCCGCTGTAGTGGACCACCTGCTCGCCCGTGAATTGGCCATAACCGCTGCTCAGTGACTTCAACGACGCAGGCGTCACCTCGCCCTGAATCTGCTCGATGGTCTGGCCCTTTCGCTTGCCCCCGTCCACGAGTTCGGTCAATTCGTCGATGTAGCCCGCGAACTGATCCAGCCGCTGCCGCGTATGTTGCACGCCGCCATGCCCGCCGATCACGTGCGCGAAATCGAAGCCGGCTACAGTATGCAGCGTGCGCGGCCATTCGCGCGGATAAGCGTCAGCCAGATATGGGAACCAGCTATGCAGCAGGTCGCCTGTAGCGATTACGCGCGCCTGCGGACAGAACACGACCACGTCGCCCGCGGTATGTCCGCGCCCACGAAACGCCAGATGTAGCTCGTGTGCCTTGTCGTGCAAAATCAGGTTCTCGGAAAACGTCACATTCGGCATCTCCGGCTGATAGTTCTGCATCTCTGCCATATACGCGCGCGTCTCCGCGATCATGCGCTCGAAGTATGCCTTCTCCTCCGGGTCGCGCGCGGCCGAGAGCCGCTGCTGGTAGCGGTCGATCGCGGCGGGCGCGCTGTCGAGGGAAGCCCTCAGCCGCGCCGCTCCGAACTCGGCAATCAGACCGCGTGTGGCCGTGCTCGAAATGACCTGCGCGTCCGGTGCCATGCGCCGGTACTCGTGCGCGCCCTGCGTGTGATCCCAGTGGAAGTGCGTCTCCACCACGTATCGTACCGGCTTGTCCGTCACGCCGCGACGCAGTTGCGCCACCAGCGCCGCCACCGCCGACGGTTTCGAGTGCGTATCCACCACCAGCAGGTCGTTCGCGTTCTCGAAGATGGCCGCGTTGCAGTTGGTCACGGCGTCGCCGCGCGCGATGGCCCCATACACGCCGTCCGCCACCTTTTCGATTTCGAAGACGCCGTCCGGCGCTGTCGGCGCGGCAGCGCGCGCCTGAGCAGCCCGGAAGAACGCCTGTTCCAGTAGCGACGCGCTGGTGAACCCGGCGCCGAGAGTTCGAGCGAGGAAGCTCCGCCGTGAGTGCGAGTGCATCGCACTATTATGCCGGAGGTTTGAACAGCTCCACGTCGAGCGTAATCGTCACCTCGTCGCTCACCATCATCGGGGTTCCGCTGACCCCGAACTCTTCGCGGTTGATCTTCGTTGTCCCCGAGGCGCCCATATGCGATCCGCCCTGCGGGTCCTTTACCGCCGCGCTCGGCCCGTCCACGTCGAGCACAACGGTTTTCGTTACACCGTGCATGGTCAGATCGCCGGTGACCTTCAGTTTGCCTTTGCCCTCGGGTTCGACGCGCATCGAATGAAATGTGATGGTTGGATATTTGGCAACGTCGAGAAAATCGGGACCGCGCACATGCTCGTCGCGCATCTCAACCCGCGTATCGATCGAGGCTGCGTCGATGGTCACGTTCACGGAAGCTTTGGACAAATCGGATGAGTTGTATTCCACCGTGCCCCTGACCTTCTTGAAGGCTCCGCGGACGGTGGAGATGCCCATGTGACGCACCGAGAACTCGGCTGAGCTGTTGGACTCGTCGATGTGCCAGGTGTCGGCATGGACAAGGGACGGTGTTGCCAGAATGACGGCGCACACGGCGCCCGGCAGAAAACGTAGCAAGGGTGATTCTCCTCTCTGACTACCTGCTACGTTTCGACGCGCGCGGAGTTTCGCGGTTTGATGCGCAGGCCGGCAAGTTGAAAGGCTTCGATCAACGCTCCGGCCGCCGGCGCGAATTCGGGTGGATTCACCGTGACACCGTCTTCGAGTTCAAGGAGTGTTCGGAATCGCTCGCGGAGTGTGCCATTGCCGAACACGCCTCCCACAAACGCGACACGGACCTTCTCGCCAGGGACGAAGAGTTGCATACGCACCGCTGTCGTGATGATCGCCAGTTCGCCCGCGGCGTTGTGCAGGAGTTCACGCGCGACTGTGTCGCCATTCGTGGCGGCTTCGCCGATCATTGGCGCTATCGCCGCGATCTTCGATTTCTGGAAATCCGGAGTGTAGAAACGGTGTAGCAGATCGTTGGCGCTCGCAGCTCCCGTGTGCTCGAGCAGCGCATCGCGCAGCGAGGTCGGCGGCCCCCAGCCTTCTTCAAATCGCAGCGCCGCACGCACGGCCTGGCGGACCAGGTCGAATGCACTGCCTTCGTCCCCGACGATATGCCCCCAGCCACCCGCGCGTGCGTCTTTTCCCGCGGCGTTGCGCCCGTAGGCGATCGACCCTGTGCCCGCGACGGTGATGATCCCCGGCTCGCCGCCCGTGGCGCCCGTCAGCGCAACGGCGGCATCGTGGCTCATGCAATAGCGGTCGGCGCGAATCAGTGCGCGGACCTGCGCTTCGCGCCCCTCGGCGCCTCCGCTCAACCCTAGGCACGCGGCGGTGAACCGAGCCTCAACGCCCGCCTGCCGGCACGCCGCGCTCACCGAATCCCCCAACGCCTCGACCAGCCGGCTGCACGGGCCCGCCCGGCCAACACCCAGCACGGAGCCGGATTCGTCCGCCACCATCGCCGTCGTCGCCGATTGACCGCCATCCACTCCCAGGAACAGCATCACCGCTATGTTACCGGCTGGCGATCAGCGACACACGGAACGACGGCCGATGCACCCGCTCGCGCACCCTGGTGAAGCCGGCCTCGCGCGCCAGCCGCGCCAGCTCGCCCGCCCGAAACCCGGCGGCGACGGAAACCGGACCGTCATGCAACGTGATCGGATCCCATCCGAACAGCCATCGCGTCGCCGGCAGGAACAGCCACGGCCACAGCCGCCGTTCCAGGTCGTTCACCAGCACCGCGTGCACGGCCACCCGGCCGGCCTCGCGTAGAAGCTGGATGATCTCGTCATCCGTGAAATGGTGCAGGAAGAGCGAACACAAGACGAAATCCACGGAACCGTCGCGGACCGGCAGCCGGAACCCGTCCGCGCAAATCCTCGGCCCCGCTGCCTGGCTGACATGCAGAAAGCTGCTGTCGAGTGAGATCGCCCGTGCACCGGGACACGCGTCGGTTATCACCCAGTCAGCGTCGCCCATGGCTGAGCCCACATCCAGAACCGTGAACCGTCCTCCCGGCTGCGCTACCTCCGCCAGCATCCGTCGCAGCACTCCGTGCCCGCCGAGCAGCTCATTGATGCGCACCAGGTTGCGAAGGTTCCTGAGTGCGTCCGGCTCCGGTGCATGGTCCAGAAGCTCCGGCCGAATGACACGTTGCCGCAGCGACAACATCTATTCAGGTTAGAATAAAGAGACTGAAGCACTTACTCGTGGAGGCAAGATGAGTGAAGGCACCCCCGGGTTTCCGCCGTTTCGGCAGGAGCCCCCGCCCAGTAGCGGTTCCGGCGCAAAAATCCCCATTCTGTTCGGCTTTGTCATCGCCCTGATCGCGGCCAACGTGTACCTGTTCGTGCAGTTGCGGAACGTGCGGACCGACATGGTCACCATGCGCGATTCCCTGCTGGACGAGATGACCAAGATGCGCGAAGCGCACTCCCTGAGCGCGCAGACGAATCGTCACACCATCGACACGCTGCGCGATCAGTTGGAGGCGCAGCGCCGCCAGTTGAGCATGGCCACTGGCGAGGCCAGGGCCGAAGCCGCCAAACAGGTGGCTGACACCGAGCGCCGGCTGCAGGCCGCCCAGGCCGAGCAGGCCCGCATCTTCAACTCCAAGGTCACCGAAGTTCAGAAGGAAGCCGACACCAAGATCGACGCGGTCGGCACTGATGTTGCCGGCGTGAAGACCGATGTCGCCTCCACGAAGTCCGAGCTGGAAAAGACCGTGGCTGAGCTGAAGCGCGTAAATGGCGAGCTGACCGGCCAGGGCACGCTGATCGCCACCAACGGCAAGGAACTCGATGCCCTCAAGAGCCTCGGGGAGCGGAACTACTTCCAGTTCACCATCGCTCGCGAGAAGGCTCCGCAGAAGGTCGGCGACGTTCTGATCGAGCTCAAGAAGACCGATCCGAAGCGCAACCGCTACACCATCGAGATCACCGCCGACGACAAGAAGACCGAAAAGAAGGACCGCACCATCAACGAGCCGCTGCAGTTTTACACTTCGAAAGCGCGGCAGCCGTATGAAGTCGTGGTGAACGAAGTCCAGAAGAACCGCATTGTCGGTTATCTGGCGACGCCCAAGGTGCAGACCGGCCGCGGCGGCAGCTAGACTATTCCAGCGGCAACGTTGACGTGAATAGCTTGTCCTGTCCGTTCACCCGGACTTTCAGCTTCGGCCCGGGTTCGTAGTTCCCGCTAATGGTCAGCACATAGTGTTGTCGCAGCGCCGCGAAGATCAGCGGCCCCGGCCGGGGGACCTTGGTCCGCTTCAGATCGCCCACGCGAAAGCCCGCGCCGCCCGTCTGCCGCGCCAGCTCGTCGAAGAGCCACCTGCCCGAACCTGCCAGGTACACCGGAAAGATCGAGACGCCGTTTTTCCGCGCCAGGCGGATCACTTCCTTGTCGCTCACGCGGCTGCCGCCCTCCAATCCGGTGGTCAGCAGCAGAATCACCCGCCGGAACGGGCTGCTTCCGAACCCGCCGTCGATGCTCGCATAGAGCGCGTCCAGCACCCGCGGCGTGTTGCCGAACTTCACTTTGCGCGCCGCCTGCAACAGCAGCTCGTGGCTGGACGTAAAGTCCTGCACCAGATCCGCCGACGAGGCAAACTCGACCACCGCCATCTGCTCTTTCGGGTCGAGCTGGCTGATCAGATTCTCCGAGATCGGCTGCACGGCCTCGCCCACCAGGCTGGCATCCAGCAGCAAGATGATGTCCACCGGGTCCTGCATCATCTCCGCCGCTTCCACCGCGCGGACGTCCTTGTCGTCGGTCACCGTGAAGTCGGCCGCCTTAAGACCCGCGACAGACTCGCCGCTCTTCCCATCGGTCACCGTGACCAGCAGCCGCGCGGCTGCGTTGAGTGCCGTCCCCGCTTGCACCATCAGACAGATCGCGACTGCGGCTGATGGGAAAGAATTTCGCAGCGAGTTTGGGAAAGCGGGCAAGATCTTCATGGTTTGTCAACTGCGGACATGGCACAGCGCCTGTTTCGCGTTTGGCCGGAGCATTGCTCGGGGCCTGCTTACAGAATGCACCATTCCGGACGCGTGGTGGAGTTGTTGCTGGTTGGG
>Ga0335082_10006431_pt1 | contig 12816 bp, 14 predicted proteins | sample Lox_Sample_41_FD_206718 | JGI IMG/M metagenome (GOLD analysis project Ga0335082, IMG submission 206718) | Soil microbial communities from Loxahatchee National Wildlife Refuge, Florida, United States - Lox_Sample_4.1 | ecosystem: Environmental > Terrestrial > Soil > Wetlands | place: USA... | reverse complement strand
TTGTGCGAGGCGATCGATTGCAGCATCTCCAGCGGCGTCTTCGTTCCACGTTTGGCAAGAAGGTCTGCTTTCTCCGCGGCACTCGTCATTGTTCCGAGCCCCCGGTCGAACTGGCGCAGGGCTTCTCGCCACTCTGCGGCGCTCTGGGGTGCGGTCCTACCGGGCCAGCCGCCCTGAGCGTGCTTCGGCACCGAAGGCTTCTGCCCGGCTAACCAGTTCACCACCCACTGATTCCAGTGAATCATGTGATTGAGTAGCTGGAAGATGGAGTGCGACATGCCCTCAGGCTGCACTCCAGAGAACTTCCAGTCGAGTCCGGCGACTGCGTCCTTCACGGAGACATGAGCACCTTTCCCCGACAGAGCGTTGAGAATCATCTTCTTGAGGATCTTGCGATCAGCAGTCATACGACCTCCGGTAAGTGTGAGCGGCGACCAGCCGCTAATAGTCAATGACACCCCCTCGCGGCCCCGAAAGAATGGTTGCAACGGTTGCCACAAGCTATCGAGTAAATTGGCGATTGTCTGCTGAACGGCCTCGCAGATGTTCGTTCAGACCATCGCACACGCCTCGGTCACTTTTTCGAGGAAATGTTCCAAAACGAACAACTGGCGCTCAACGTCATTATTCGCCGCACGGCCTGCCAGGCATCTGATCTCCCTCTTCAGTTGTCTCCTGCGCCAATTGAGGGAATCGGCCAAATCTTCCAGTTCGTCGAAGCCCAACTGCAAATTACGAGAGATCCCCTTACCCACTAGATCACGACCGATTTCCAATTCATGCCGCAAGCGAGACTCACCCGAAATCTTCGGAAGTGAAGGCATTGCATCGCAGCACAAACGACCCTCGTCTTCGGCCAGCCGTTTCAGCAGTTCGAACTCTTCCATTGTTAGGTGAAGTTGCATAGAACCAACCTCTGCGCCTTGAAAAGCATCCGCGGGGACTTCTGCGGGGGCCTTGTTTATGGTCCTCAGAAAATGACGGCTTGTCAGTGACCAAGGAGCGACCGCTTGGCAGCAACCTTTGCGGCTTTCCTAGACCGGAAGGAGACAGAACGCGCGGAACGCCTTTACCCGATTCTCCACTTGCTGGCGGAGTGCATTCTTTTTGTTCTCCGGAATCAATCGCAGCGCTGTGTAGGCAGCTACGCTCCGATCGATAAGGCTATCCCAGTCCTCGATCCGGATGAGTGCGACGCAGTTCGCACAGACAAACCAGTCAGCTCCCGGCACGTCAGTTGGATAGCATTGAAGCCCCTGAACGGATCCACAGAAATCACATGGAGAAGATGATCCTCGTTGCATATTCGAACCCCTTTCCCAAATTGGCTTCGACGCCACCCTTGCGCTTACTCACTGTCCGGACAACTGCTGCCAAACGCTCCGCGGGAACCACGTTACGGTCTGAAGACTGCGGGGAGCGGATCGCAATAAGCAAGCACAGTGATGGTGGCGGAAGCCGTTGCTTCTGGCCGACCCTTGCTCGTCGCCGTTATGTGATACACCCCCTGGATCTTTGGGGCCGTATATTTGCCAATCGCTGTGACGATCCCGCCGTCGTCCTCCTCTACCGACCAATTCACGGCTTTGTTGTCGATGCCAACGACCGTTGCGACAAACGTGAGCGTTTCACCCGCAAAGAGAGTTGCTTTCGCAGGAATGATGGTCACGGTAACGTTCGCCAATGGTGGGGCATCGGCTGACTCAATCAAGAGGCTACCGGAGGCGAGCACAATACCGAGGAATAGAACGGAGAGCATCTTTCACACCTGAGATGCTGGCTTTTCGTCTCTGCCACATCTTCCACGACCGCACATGCCGTTGTCTGTGATCACGGTTACCGATGCACTAGGAAGATGGAGCGCCGAAGTGACTGGCGGCGTAAAATGGTCCTAGCAGTAAAAAGCTCGCTGGCCGGCGGAACCTCGGCTCCTGAGGTTCTAGCCCGCCTTGTTGATTTGACCCAGTTTCTGGACCTCGTTCTTGACGAAGACCAATCTTGGTCTCCCCTGGTCCCAAGGAGGTGCCCTATGTTGGGAATGAGCTTACTTTCCTTTCTGATTCTCACTTTCGTCGCAGCAGTGGTTGCTGCTGCCTACCACTACGTGATTCGCTATCGCTTTCTCGAAGGCAATGACGCTCTGGTCGGGAAATTGATTATCGGGTGGTTGGGAGCCTGGCTAGGTTCCCCGGTGCTTGGTCACTGGCTCTGGAAGGTTGAGAACGTGTACATCGTGCCCGCCATTCTGGGCGCGATCGCAACGATCCACCTGACGATTTTGACGGGAAAGGCGCTGGCGAAGCTCGCAAGCACGCGGCCCGCAGTGGCGGAAGAAAAGAAAAAAGAAGAGATCCGCCCGGCGAAACCGGCCGTAGCGGCCTGAGAAGCGCTAGCACCAAGCCTGAACCGTTCGAAAGAAGCGGCCTTTGTGCCGACGAAGTATAGGTGTGCTTTATAGGTCGCTTCTATGCGAAGCGAGCGCTACGAAGCATAAGGCAAGAGGCAAGCCATGTTGTTCCGAGAAAAAGACGAAGACCTTGACGTCCTTCCGTTCGCGAACCGCGGCGAAGCCGGGCGCATGCTTGCGAGCAGACTAGCGGCATACTCCGGTCGTCGGGACGTGATTGTGTTGGGACTTCCGCGGGGCGGCGTACGTGTGGCGTCCGAAGTCGCGAACGCGCTGCACGTCCCGCTTGATGTCTTTGTGGTGAGCAAGCTCGGTACTCCATGGGAGCAGGAACTGGCCATGGGCGCGGTTGCGGAGGGTGGCGTACAAGTTCTCGATCTCTCGCTCATAAGAGTACTGGGGATTTCGGAGCAGGAGATCCAAGAGGTAGCAGCCACCGCGCACAAGGAACTCGAATGCCGCAAAAGCTCCTATCGCGGCAGCCGTCCGCCGCTCGAACTGAACGGAAAAACCGTCATTCTCGTCGACGATGGCATCGCCACGGGATGCAGTATTCTGGCCGCAATTGCAGCGATCCGCCGGGAAAACGCCACGCGAGTTGTAGTTGCAGTTCCCGTCGCCCCAGCCTCGGGCTGCAGCGCGATCCGGATGGAAGCCGACGAAGTTATCAGCGTGGAAGAGCCGGAGATGTTCCTGGCAGTGTCTCAGTGGTACCGGGACTTCAAGCAGGTCAGCGACGAAGACGTGCAACGGCTGCTGGCGAGCGGAAGGTCGATGTCGCGTGCTGCTTGAATGCGTCGCACCATTAAGTTGCAGGAGGAATAGAAATGAAGAGACATTTTTCTAACCGGGGCGAGGCGCTACCCGAGGTGACTGCAGCTCGCGTTCTGGCTCACCGGAAGGGGTCGGTAAAAACGTCGTTCGTGACTCAAGCGGACCCTCGGACCAGCGCTCCATTCTGGTCCTCGCAGCGAAAAGAAGTCACAAATCCTCCTAAAAGGAGGCAACCGAGACGGAAAGAGGATGTCACGATTTCATTGTGAGCTGTTCGAAGGGAGGACGTTATGCGATCGACTACTAAGAAACATCCCAGAATCATCAGGGGCAAAGTGCAGCGCACTGCCCGAAGGGAGCCCAAAATCAGTGCCGCCGGTGCTGTCCGCCGGATGGGCGATGAGTGGGCTCGGCATTGGAATGCGGGAGACCTGGACGGAGTTGCTGCCGTTTACGCTATAGATGCAGTCTACCTTCCGCCGCACCACGAGGCCGTTCACGGGCGCGATGCGATTCGAGAGTACTTGAAGGCGCCGCTCAGCCATGGCGTGTCTGACCTGGCCTTCGACGTCACCTACATCAAACAACAGGGGCCTGTCGCCTGGGATGTAGGCACGTACCGCATGACTATTCCGCAGAATGAAGGCACAAAAAGGGAGGACCACGGGAAATACCTCACAGTGTGGAGGCGCGTGGAACAAAACTGGCTGATCGCAGCCGACGCCTGGTCGAGTGATTTGCCGCCTTCGCTTTGATGACTCGGATTGGTGCGGTTCTGCCGCTTCTCCGCAAAGCGCATACACGACCTTGATTAGGGAGCATTGAATGCGGGGGACACGGTGGGGAGGAATTATGGAGTTGATATTGAGCACCGAGGAGCAGGAGCTTCTGCTAACCCAACTTTCGCAGTTGCGGAGATTTTTCGGCTTTGTTGTGATGATTTTCGTGCAGAAGTCTTGCGTTTTCATCGTTGGCATTTGAAAAAACAGCAGAGTGAAGACCAAGTACCTTCCTTTGGAGACGGAGATCTGGCACTCTGCGGTTGTCATGTTTCTGCGCAGCATCCACCGCAAAAAAGACGGCAAGGATCATCGCTACTTCAGCATCGTAGAAAACCATCGCCTGGCTTCCAACAAGACGGTGCAGCGAACCGTTGTCTATCTCGGCGAGATCAACGACGAACAGCAAGCGGCCTGGCGCAAGACGCTGTCGGTGTTCGATGAAGAGCAGCAAGAGTATGCCAACCTGAGTTTGTTTCCTGACGACCGCGAGATTCCCGCCGATGCCGTCGATAGTGTGCAAGTGAAGCTAAGCAGTCTCGAACTGCGGCGGCCTCGGGTCTTCGGTAGTTGCTGGTTGGGGGTGCGAGTTGTGGCGGCAACTGGGCTTACATGAGTTTTGGGACTCTCGCTTGGCGGGATCGCGAGAAGACGTGGCTTGGGAGAAAGTGTTGCAACTGCTGGTGGTGAATCGACTCCTGGATCCAGGCAGCGAGTTTCGTGTGCATCGGCAGTGGTATCTGAGCACGGCCATGGATGCGCTGCTGGGAACGGATTTTTCCGTGGCCGAGAAGGATCGCTTGTATCGCTGTCTGGATCGGGTGCTGGAACATAAGCAGGAACTGTTTCTGTGGTTGCGGCAGAAGTGGGCCGATCTGTTTCACGCGGAATTCGAAGTGCTTCTCTACGACCTGACGAGCACGTACTTTGAAGGCGCGATGGAAGAGAACCCCAAGGCCAAGTACGGTCACAGTCGCGATAAACGGACGGACTGTTTACAGGTGGTGATTGCGTTGGTGATCAGCACGGATGGTTTTCCGTTGGCCTACGAAGTGATGGACGGCAAATACCAGTGATCGCGCCACGCTCCGCGGTTTTCTGGACAAGATCGAGAAGACCTACGGGAAAGCAAAACGGAATGTTCCTGGCATTTCGGTCAGCGGACGCTAAGGACTGGCGGTCGCAGGTCGCCATTGCGCTCGACCACTCTGGGTCTCATCACAAACTCCAGTTCCACCATATCTTCCCCAAGGCCGTACTCAAGTCCAGCTACAGTGCCCGCGAGGCAGACGACATCGCTAATCTCTGCTTCATTGCCGGCAAAACCAACCGTCAGATTAGCGACAAACCGCCAAAACAATACTTTCCAGAGATGATCGAGAAATCCGGGCCCACGGCATTCGAAGCGCAGTGTATACCGATGGAACCTTCGATTCTCGGAATCGAGGGCTATAAGGCCTTCTTGCAGCGACGCCGCGACCTAGTGGCACAACGGCTCAATCAGTTCCTGGGGACAGGGGGCGACTCTACTTCCTCACGCCGAAGCTAGCGTGGATGAGGCACCTAATTGCGTGCGCCGTCGCGGATCCAGGATGGAAAATTCATCTGAAGAAGCAAATCCGACAAACCATGCAAGAGAAGGTAGAGCCGTCCCGAAGCTCGGAGGCTCGGAGCTCTGCGGCTACCCAAAAACACCTGTTTGTGGGCAAGGAGTCGGTGGAGTTTGCGACGGTGTGAATCCAACGACCTGCAGTGCTGACCGAAACAACGTTTTTGGGCAAGCGGATGATCGTTCTGCGAGTCATGTTTTGATTCCAGCGCCGCAGCGCTACTCGCTCGGTTGACTACTCGAAATTCGTGGTCGCCCGCATTCACAAGCTCAGAACTGGAACCTCAGCGAAAACTGCATGCAACGGCCCGCGACACTATCACAGGTTGCCATGGTGTGGTTGTACTTGCCAAAGGTAGTCGGAACGTCTATTGAAGCACTCATCCCATTAGCGTCGAACTTTGCAGTATTCGTGAGGTTAAAGGTCTCCCACCGGAACTGAATCGTTTTCCCTTCGGCTATATCGAAAGTCTTACCTAGTCCGAGATCGATGTCGAAGTAGCCGTCGCCACGCAACAAGTTGCGCAATCCTACGTCTCCAGGTATTCCAGGTTTAAAAGATTGTAAAGCACTGGCTGGGTCGGAAAAGGCATAGGGAATTCCGTTAATCTTGGTGGTATGAGTGTGCGGGAGGGGGGTCGTAGGAGTTAGCAGAACCGCGTTGTGAATGAACTGATCATCGGTGGTGAAACAGCCACCGCATGCCAAGACATTGAACGGGAATCCGCTCGTCATCCGGTACACCCCTGTGAGCTGCCAGTTTCCAATGATTTGGTTCACCCACCCCTGAGCATGCCCCCCCATCAGCTTGTCTCGTCCAAAAGGTAAATCCCAGATCCCGTTTGCGTTGATCTGATGGCGCACATCAAAATCGGAGAATGAGTAAGACTTATGTGGATTCCACGAGTCCAAAAGGACTGTAGACACGCCCCCGGTGAATAGGTTGAATGGGAAATTATTTCCCCTTTCCACATCCGAGGTAAGATCTAAGGACTTTGCGAGGGTATAGTTGACGTCAAATTGCAGCCCGTGGGTAGGACGCTTCCGAATGCTTAGCTGAAACGAATGGTAGTTGGATTCTCCAATCGTGCTACTCCCGAAAGCGCAACAGAATTGATCCATGAAATATGCGAACCTCCCCAGGCGACTGTGCAATGTGGGGTCTGCGTCCATAAACAATAGTGCATCTCCGTAGTCACCTCGGAAACAGAGGAAGGTGTCGTAAATAACCTGCGTCGCGGTAGAAGCTGCTCCGACTCCATAGATATCGCATACAGGATGGCCGGCCGCCCCAGGAAACAGATTCTCAAAGTAAGGTATTGGCTGTACCTGTTGGGTGGGTGTGCCGACGCTAAGCCCAATGGGATCGCCCACCTGTGCCAGTTTGGCCAGCTTGCCCCCGGCTCTGTAGTAATCCATGCCGGAGTCAGGGTCCACCAAGTCCATTGGCATGGCAAAATCTCTTCTGGTAAGCAACCTTTGTCCAAGCCGGCCTACATAAGATGTTTCGACTGAGAACCCGCCAGGCAACTCCCGTCCAACCGTCAGATTAATTAGATTCACATAAGGCGTCTTAATCCCATTATCGATAGCTGTGTACACAGTTTGCGCGCCCTGCGGTGGAGTCGCAGGAAAGCCCGGAGGAGGTGCGGGAGGTATTAGGGGGCTCCCCGGTATGTCAAAAATCCCAGTAAAACGTGGTGCAGTGGCCTCGTTAAGGCTGCCAAATGGGGTTGAAAGGCTTAAGCTGAGCCCAAAACTTCCAGTTCTGCCCCCCGTACCCCCGGTATCGAACAAGTTCGCCAATGCTAGACCGACCCGGTCATACGCGATCGCGTAGCCACCTCGAATTACGGTTTTGCCGTCACCGAAAAGTTTGCCCCGTAGCCCCGAGCTGAAGTGTGGATTCCAAGCAACAGCGACACGAGGAGCAAAATCGTACTTGTCCCAAGGATAAAATCCTGGACGTCCGTTGGCGGGCCCAGCAAGGTTAAGACTGATCGCGGGAAAGGCGTTTGACGGAATACCTTGCGTCATCGCGTCGCCACGCAATTTGAAGAGCTCCGAAAGCCCGGGCGTGGGAGACACCTGATTGCCGTTTGTTTCCCATGGCGGTGAAAAGAGGCTATAACGCAACCCATAAGTCAGAGTCAGAGTCGGTCGGATGCGCCACTGGTCCTGAAAATACCATTCAAATTCGTTAGTCGCATAACGCCGTTTTACGAAAGCCCCGCTGGGCAGGATGTTTCCATCTCTATCGTAATTGTAATTTCCAGTGCCACGCGTTAGAAGGCCCCATAATGCGACGGAAGACTGGGCCCAAATTAACCCGAACCCAGAAGAAACGGCCGGAACTTGGCTACATCCGGGAGATGTGCAGGTCGCCCGCCCAGGCATGAACATTTGCCCGCTTCCACTTAGTGCAGCCTCATTAGATTCGGCTCTGTTTATTGAACTCAGGTTACTAAATCGAGGGATGCGAGTGAACCGTACGTCAGTTCCAAACTGAAATGTGTGAGTGCCTCTGTTCCAGGTCAGGTCGTCGCGAAACTCATGAGTCGGCGCGGCACGGCCAGAACTACGAGTGGTCGCCGGAAGGGGCGAGAGTCCGTTGAATAGAACTTGTGCCTGTGTGGCGATTCCGACCGTATCTTGCTGGAGTCGGGTGAAGCCCCATCGGAACGAATTTATGAGGTTTGCTCGAAAAAGATCATCAAAGCCCACCACCATTCCTTTACTGAGAACTCGAGTCTTCGAGTTTGGCGGCTCCCCAGGGAACTGCGGAGCGTTGTTCAGTGTATCGTCCTGGATATTCCCCCTCAGGAATAGGGTCTTGCTGCCCGCGCTGTCCAACTTGTAGTCCAGCCGTAGAATCCCGGTATCATTTGAGTTTCGGATCGGGGCCGTAAACCGGTATCCCATAAAGTTGAGCCCGTCTTGCCCCGGATCATTCGGTGCAGGATACTCATCAAGGTAGGATGCAACCGCTGAGTTAAGGCCGATGCCCAATGGGTCAACCGATGCCAGTTGCGCTGGGGAGAGACCAAAGAACCCACTGGGAACAGCGTGGCTCGCGCTGATGCCGCTCACGCTGCCTCCTGGGCATTGACTTGCAGTTTCGCACTGGTAGATTATCACCCCGTCGCGGAGGCTATTTGAGGGAACCGCCTGGACGACTGGTTGCGCTGTGGCTTCCCTTAATCCCTCGTAGTTGGCGAAAAAGAAAAGGCGATTCTTTGCGATGGGACCGCCCACCGCGGCGCCGAAGACGTTCTTGTTGAGTTGCGGAGTTCGCTGGCCAGCTGCCTTGTTGAAGTACTCATTGCTAGACGTAGCAGTGTTGCGCAGATATTCGTAGGCGGAACCATGCCAGATGTTGGTACCACTCTTGGTCACCAGCTGTACTTGTGCTCCACTTGATCGCCCCAAGTCCGCTCCATAGTTCGTTGTCGTCGTGCGGAACTCCTGGACGGAATCCAGAGTAACCCTCAGAGATCCCTGGTATGCGCTTGTCTGGTTCTCTGGATCGTCAATAGAGACTCCGTCCAAAGTAATTGAGGACTCGTCGCTACGGCTGCCCTGAATACTGCCACTACGGCCGTCTGAGGTAGGCAGGTATACTGCTCCCGTCTGGAGGCTCAAGAGTCCGACAATATTACGGCCCTCGAGAGGCAATTGGCTGATTTGCTTCTCACCGAATGGGGTTCCTAGAGAGGCATCCTGGGTGTTGATTGGAGCTGTCGCACCGCCTTGTACTTCGACTTTCTGGCTGCCCGTGCCTATCTGCAACTGCACGTCAAGCGTGGACGTTATACCAACTTGTACATTTACACTCCTAAAGCTTGCCGATTTGAAGCCTTGCGCGGTGACCTCCAGGTCATAGGTACTAGGCGCGAGTTGCGGAAAAATGTACACGCCGTCTGATTTTGTCTGACCCGTTCGCATGATCCCCATTCCAGGATTCGTGAGAGTAACGTTCGCGCCGCGCACCAAAGCGCCAGAGGGGTCGGTCACCGTGCCAGTCAAGACTCCTGCAGCTTGCGCCATGCAAGCCAATTTCATGAGGCCTAAAACGGCCGCGACAAAGAACCGTGATCTCATGTTGCACCTCCACCTGCAAGTCTGGGAACACGCAGTTTCAGTCCGTGTGGCGGATTCTAGGCACAGACTCGGATTGACCGTCATCCAATCTTATCCATCATTATTAAGACTTAGGGGAGAAGATCCGTCTTCGGCCAGGCATCATGGGTAAAATGCAACCGCACCTGGTTCTTTCGTGAATTCCGGTCAGATGATACTCATGCAAGTAATTTAATCGCGTACGCGGAGATCGGCACGGATCACTTTGGCCCGAGGTGGTCGCCATCAGTTTCGAGCGGGCCACACTCTTTCCTCTTTTAAGCGAATCCCTTGGTGTTTCACCTGATCTAGTCGAGTGAACAGTGTAGCGACTGAGAAATAACCTTGTATCAAATTGGATGCCTGTTCCTAAATTGTCAGTGTAGATTCCTATGACGAGGGAATACGAAGTGGTATGCCCCACACCCTGGTGGGGCACGGTGACATCTGTGGAAGCAAGCATGTTTCTTGACGAAGATTTGCACAAACAACAGTTCCATCAATCTCCGCTAGACGACGTCTTTGAGGGCCGCTGCCCGTCTGAGGGCGAAAAAAACTGGGCCGAAAAGACTCTCCTGCCGGCGGTCGAAAAGGCACCCGAGAAGCCGATCGGGGCGCCCACCGGCGTCAATCGCGACGAGCACGGCCATGCACGCTTCACCACGATTTCAGGAACACCCGTGCGCCGGCTTTACACTCCCGCCGACCTGCCCGACAACTGGAGCGCGGAGAAGGATCTGGGCTATCCGGGGCAGCCACCCTACACGCGCGGCATTCACCCCAGCGGATACCGGGGCAAGCTTTTCACCATGCGCCAGTTCTCCGGGTTCGCGTCACCGGAGGAAACCAACCAGCGCTACAAATATCTGCTCGAGCACGGGGGGAGTGGCCTTTCGGTGGCCTTCGACCTGCCTACGCTGATGGGCTACGACTCCGACCATCCCGCCAGCGAAGGCGAAGTCGGCAAGTGCGGCGTAGCCATCGATTCGCTCGAAGACATGGAGATTCTGTTCAACGGCATTGATCTGGAGAAGACCACGGTCTCCATGACCATTAATTCACCTGCTTCTGTATTGTGGGCGATGTACCTGGTGGTGGCGGAAAAGCAGGGCGCCGACTGGCAGAAAATCTCCGGGACGATCCAGAATGACATTCTCAAGGAATACATCGCGCAGAAGGAATACATCTACCCGCCCGCACCTTCCATGCGCCTGGTAGTTGACACCTTCGAGTTCGGGTCGAAATTCACGCCGCGGTTCAACACTATTTCCATCAGCGGATACCACATCCGCGAAGCCGGCTCGACCGCCCTGCAGGAGCTGGCGTTCACGTTGTACGACGGGGTCGAGTACGTGGAGTGGGCGCGGCGGCGCGGGTTGGATGTGGACGAATTCGGCCCGCGTTTGAGCTTCTTCTTCAACGCGCACAACGATTTCTTTGAAGAGATCGCCAAATACCGCGCGGCGCGCAAGATCTGGTACCGTGTGATGAAGGAGCGGTTCGGGGCGAAGAACCAGCGCACCTGGCTGATGCGTTTTCATACACAGACGGCTGGCGTCTCGCTGCCGGCGCAGCAGCCTATGAACAACATCGCCCGCGTGGCCTTGCAGGCGATGGCGGCGGTACTGGGCGGAACGCAGTCCCTGCACACGGATTCTTATGATGAGGCCCTGGCGTTGCCCACGAAAGAAGCGGCGCGGATCGCATTGCGCACCCAGCAGATCATCGTGTACGAGTCCGGGGTCACTCACACGGTTGACCCTCTGGGAGGCTCGTACTTCCTGGAACGCATGACGTTGGACATGGAAGATGGGGCGTTTGATTACTTCAACAAACTGGACGCCATGGGCGGCATGGTTACGGCGATCGAGCGCGGCTTTCCGCAGAAAGAAATCGCTGAAGCGTCCTACCAGTATCAGCGTGCGGCCGAGGCCAAGGAAAAGATCACCGTGGGGGCAAACGAGTTTGTGATCGAAGAGGAGCCGCCCAGTACTCTGTACATCGATGAGAGCGTGGCCAGGCAGCAGAGTGCGAAGCTGAAGGCCTTGCGTGTGAGGCGATCTGACGCCGAAGTACAGCGGCGCCTGAATGCGCTCCAGCAAGCGGCGGCCAAGGAACCAGGCGCCGAGGCCGGCCCGGTCTCTTCCGCAAATACGATGCCGTATATCATTGATGCGGTACGTGCCTACGCCACGGTCGGCGAAGTATGCGAGGCCCTTCGCAGCGTGTTCGGCATTCATGAAGAGATAACGTCGATCTAAGCTTGAACCAAGTGTCCGGGAACAGCTTGATCGACAGAGACTACCGTACGGGCACCCACGCTTGGTCCCCGGGCGGATTTCAACTGGGGTCGAAAATGAAAATCGAAGCAATCACTCTACGTGAAATCCGGATGCCGCTTTTGCATTTCTTCGAAACAAGTTTTGCCCGCACGACCGAGCGACGAATTCTTCTTGCCACCGTCCATTGCGATGGCATCGACGGGTGGGGAGAAAGTGGGGCCGGCGAGAACCCGTTTTACAACGGAGAATGTATCGATACTGCTTGGCACATCATTTCTCAATATCTTGCTCCCTCTCTGCTTGGCGCCGAACTAGCGAGTGCCCGCCAGTGCCGGGATTTGTTCGCCTCTGTGCGTGCGAACAATATGGCCAAGGGAGTTCTCGAAAATGCCGTTTGGGATGCGGAAGCCATCGCATGCAGCTTGCCACTATGGAAACTATTGGGAGGAACTCGCAAAGAGATCCCTTGCGGCGTGTCCATCGGAATACAAGACTCCATCGAGGAATTGCTCGACAAGGTGTCCATCGAATTGGAATCGGGATACCAGCGCATTAAGCTGAAAGTTAAGCCCGGATGGGACTTAGAGGTCCTGCAGACTGTGCGGGATCGGTGGCCTAATATCACCCTCAGTTGCGATGCAAACTCGGCATACCAAATGGATGACTTGAATCACCTCAAAGAGTTTGATCGATTCCGTCTGCTCATGATTGAACAACCCCTTTGGCACGACGACCTTTTCTTCCACGCCAAACTACAGGCGCAGATCAATACTGCGATTTGTCTCGACGAATCTATCCACAATAGCCGGGATGCACAGACCGCATGCGAGATGCGATCTTGCCGCA
>Ga0335082_10006429_pt1 | contig 12819 bp, 6 predicted proteins | sample Lox_Sample_41_FD_206718 | JGI IMG/M metagenome (GOLD analysis project Ga0335082, IMG submission 206718) | Soil microbial communities from Loxahatchee National Wildlife Refuge, Florida, United States - Lox_Sample_4.1 | ecosystem: Environmental > Terrestrial > Soil > Wetlands | place: USA: Florida... | reverse complement strand
CGCTGCATCGCGCCGATCACGCCGGTATGCGCGCGCTGCGCGCCGCAACCGACGTGCGCATCGCCGCGGGCGAGATGACGCGCCAGATTCACGAGCTGCGCGATCTCATCACGGCCGGATGCGTCGACGTCGTGCAGCCGGACGCCGCGTTGGTCGGCGGGATCACGGGCCTGAGGCGCATCGCGATCCTGGCCGAGGAGCATCACTTGAGCTTCACCCCGCACACCTGGACCAACGGCATGGGCGTGACCGCCAATGCCCAGCTCACGGCCGGACTCGCCGACGCACCCTTCCTCGAGTTCCCGCTGGATCCCCCCGAGTGGAGCCTCGAGCGGCGCGACTTCATGATGGTCGAGCCGCTCACGGCCGACCGCCAGGGCTGGATCAATCTGAGCGAGGCGCCCGGCATGGGCTACGCGCTCGATGAGGCACGATTGAAGTCGACCCGCATCGGCTGAGCGCGGCGGGTCGCGCCCTCAGGTCGGCGCGGCGAGCTCCACCAGGTGGCGCAGGGGCCCGACGTGCTGCGCGTAATTCCTCCAGCGCCCGATCGACGAGCTGTTGATCTTTTGCCGCACCTGCCATTTGCTCGCCGTGATGACCACGCGATCCGTCCGGTGAAATTCCAGGCAGCGCGCATCCCAGGGCAGACCGATGAAGTCCAGCAGGCGGCGCGTCCAGCCCTCCTGATCCGCTATCAGACCTTCGTAGGGGACCTCCAGCAGCGCCGTCGTGGGCAGCACGCGGCGCCAGTGCTCGGTGAGGCGCACATACTCCGCGTAGTAGTGCGCCATGTTCTCCAGGTCGTTGGCGTACGAGCCCCGATTGAGAAAGTTATGAAAGTAGATCGACAGACAGGTATCGATCGGATGGCGCCGCAGGTGGATGATCCTGGCGCCCGGCAGCGCGGCGTGGATCAATCCTGCGTATCTGAAATTGGCCGGCATCTTGTCGATGACCCGCAGTGCCGGGCCGGACACCGCGCTCAGCTGCTCGAGGTACTCGCGCGCCATGCCCGGAATCAGCCCGGCGACCTGGTCGCCCTCGGCCGCGGCGGACTCGAAGCCCGCGAAGGCGTTGCCCCAGAACTTCAGCTCCCCGGCTCCGAACACCGACGGGTGTGAGGCGAGGATCTGCTCCACGAGGGTCGTGCCCGATCTCGGCATACCGACTACCAGAACCGGCAGCTCAGAGGGAGAGCCCTGGTTCCGATACCGGTCGACGAACCCGACATCGAAGCTGCCGATCATCCGATCGATGCGTCTGCTCAGGGTCGAACGCTCGTAACTCCTGCCGTAACGTTTGGTCAGCTCGTTCGCCTGCCGATAACTGTCGAAGGCGTCGTCGTACTGCGCCACGTCGTCGAAGTACTTGCCGAGCGCGAAGCGCAGACTGATCTCGTGTGCCAGCGGCAAGGGTTTCGTCAGCGCCGCCCGAGCGCCGCGCAGCCAGCCGCTGTCTTCCAGAGTCATCTTGCGATGCGCCGTGATGCTCCAGTAGGTGAACGGAAAGTCCGGATCTACGGCGAGCGCCTGCTGGAACAGCTGCTGAGCCTCGGCAAGCTGCCCACGGTCCGCGCTCAGCTCGCCGAGCAGCGTCAGGGCCTGCACTGAATCCGGCTCGATGGCCAGGGCCGCCCGGCAACTCGCCTCTGCCTCCGCGGCGCGGCCCTCCATGCGCTGGGCCGCGGCGAGACTCGTATGCAGCGCCGCCGAGTCGGGCTGCAGCGCCACGGCGCGCCGAAAGCTGGCCGCCGCCTCATCGACCTCGCCCAGGTCGAACAGCACGTGGCCGAGATTGCCGTGGCTGCCGGCGCGGCCCGGATCGAGCTCGACGGCTCGGCGACAGAGCGCGAGCGCTTCGCGGCGCTCGCCGAGCTCGCGCAGCAGACTGCCGAGATTGTTCAGCGCTTCCACGTAATTGGGGTTGAGCGCGAGCGCCTGCCGGTAGCTGGTCACGGCCTGCTCGCGCTGGCCCAGCCCCCCGAGCACGAGTCCCAGGTTGTTGTGAGCCATGGCGAGCGTCGGGTCGAGCGCGATCGAGCGGCGGGTGCAGGCCAGCGCCTCTTCGAGAGACCCGAGCTGGCGCAGTGCATTGGCCAGGTTGCAGAGTATGACCGCATTGGCCTCGCTGAGCGCGAGCGCCGCCCGGTAGCACTCGGCCGCCTCGGCGGGCTTCCCCAGCTCGACGAACGCGTTGCCGAGGTTGTTGTGCGCCTCGGTGGAGCGCGGATCGAGGGCGAGCGCGCGGCGATAGAGCGCCACCGACTCCTGCGGCTTCCCCCGTGCCCGCAGATCGTCGGCGGCATCGGTCAGACGCTGTGCCTCATCGGCGGGCGTGGCGGCAGCCACCGCTCCGCAGCAGTGCTTGTACTTCCTGCCGCTGCCACACGGACATGGGTCGTTGCGGCCCACCATCGTGCCCGCCGCGTTCATTGGCGATAACGGCTCAGCGCATCGCCGAGCGCTTCCTTCAGGGGGCCGAGCCAGGGCGCGAAGTGCCGCCACTGGTCGAGCCCCTCCCGATAGATGGCCTGGCGTACCTGTTCGGAGCTGGCGGTGCGAACGCTGCGCTGGGTCTCGTGGAAGCTGAGGCACTGCGGCTCGAATTCGAGGCCGCAATACGCGAGCAGCCGCCGTACGCTCCCTTCCAGGTCTTCCACCACATCCTCGTGGTATACGCGCAGGATCCGGCCTGCCGGCAGGGCCTGGTCCCAATGACGCATGAGCTCGAGGTAGGTGCGGTAATACCGCGCGATGTCCTCGATGCTGTAGGTAAATTCCTGGCCCTGGGCGAAGAGCTGCTTGAGGTTGCTGAAGCAGCAGCCCATCGGCTCGCGCCGCGCGTCGATGATGCGCGCGTTGGGAAGCATCAGGTGCACGAGGCCAAGGTGCCGGAAGTTGTTCGGGTTCTTGTCGATGAAGAACGGCTTGTCCGTGCTGCGGTACACGCGGGTCCCGGCGAGATACTGCACGCCGAGCTCGCGAAACTCCGCGGCGGTGAGCTGCGCGAGGTTCGGCGGGTAACGCGGGTTCTCGGGATCCGGATCGCGGCCGCGCAGCCGCGTGGCCAGCTGCTGGATGTTGGGAAGCTCGGTGGTGCCCTCGACCCGGGAGTGCGAGGCAAGTATCTGCTCGAGCAGGGTCGAGCCGGAGCGCGGCAGCCCGACGATCAGAATCGGATCCGGGTCCGGTGCGCCCCAGCCGCGGCGCTCGCGGAAGAGCTCCGGTGTGCAGACCTTGATCTGCCAGCGGGTGTTGCTCTCGACGATCGCCGGCCGATACTGGGTCTCGGCATGCTTGAGCGCGTTGCCGCGCTCGTAATAGCGGAAGGACTCGGCGTACTCGCCGCGATCCTCGAGCGCCTTGCCGAGCGCGAAGCACAGGTGGTAACGATCCGTCGGGTCGGTGCCGGGCGCCTCGAGCGCCTGCCGCATGTGGCTGAGCTCCTCATCGGCAAAGCGGTAGGTCTTGAGGTTCGCGAGGCTCCACCAGGCATCGCCGAAGTCCGCCCGGCATGAGGCCGCCCGGTGGTAGCTGGCGATCGCCTCAGACGTGCGGCCGAGCGTCTTGAGCGCATGTCCGATCGACAGATGCAGCTCGGAGTCGAGCTCCGTCCCGTTCACGAGCGCCTGGTAGAGGCCGAGAGCGCGCTCGTGCTCACCGAGGCCGATGCAGCTGGCCGCGAACTGCGTCTTCAGCCCACGGTTGTCCGGGTCGTCCTCGAGCAACCGCTCGATCTCGCGCCGCGCATCGGCGTAGCGGTGCCGCTCGATGAGCACGCCGGCGTACTCCTGGCGGGCAAGCCGATACTCCGGAGCGCGCTCGAGAACTGCGGCGAGCAGAACCTCGGCGTCGTCGTAGACCTTATGAGCCATCCCGATGCGCGCCAGCAGCCGCATCGCCTCGACCTGGTCCGGATGCTGGAGCAGGTAGGCGCGGATCAGCGCCTCCGCCTGCTCCAGATCGCCGTCCTGGAACAGCCCGGTCGCGGTGACGACCTCGCGCGGCAGCTTGCGCAGGGTGGCGACGTGACTCGCCGCCATGGCGGCGTTTTCGGGCTCGCCGCTCATCCGGTACAGCCCTTCGAGCATCGACCAGCTGCCGGGGAGCGCATGATTGATGTTGACCGCGATCAGGAACGCCTCGATCGCCTTGGGTGCATCCCGCAGCTCGACGCAGCAGCGGCCGCGCTCCTCGTACAGGCGGCTGAAGCGCGGGTGGTGACGCTCGAGGTCGGCGAGCGTCTGCAGCGCCTCGGGGATGCGGTGCAGATAGCGCTGCGCGATGGCGACGCACAGCAGCGCATCGCGGTGGGCGGGTGTCTCGGGCCGCAGCACGGCGGCAAGAGCCAGCACCTCGGTGAACTTGTGCTCGCGCGTCAGGCTGCGGATGCGCGCGACCTCAGCGGCCTCAGTGGCGCGCGGGGGCGCGGCAGCAGCGGCGGCAGCGGCAGTGGTGGCGGCAGCGGCGGTGGTGGCGGCAGCGGCGGTGGTGGAGTCGGTCACAACGGCATTCGAAAAAAAAGGGCGGACCGCAAGCCGGCCCGCCCTTCATTCTACTAAACCGGCCCGCGCAGGCGGCCGGCATCCGCCGCTATCGCTCAGAACACGTAGCTGATCACGAAATTCACGACCCGCGGCCGCAGCGGAATATAGGACTTTATGTACTGCCCGGAACTGACGTTCGACGGTCCGTAGACATTGGTGAAGTTGCTGCTGAAGATCTGGGCCGTCCAGGAGTCCTTCGCCACGCCGATCGCCCCGTCATAGGTCGTATAGCTCGGGATCGGGTACTGCAGCAGCGTCGTAATCGGCGAGGGCGAGCAGCAGTTCTTCGGGTCGTTGCCCGGGAAGTAGTTCCGCGGCTCGTTGGTCATAGGACCCACGTGGCTCGCGCCCGCCCAGACGAACGGGTGGTAGTCGGCGTTATGCCAGTCGTACCGCAGTCGCGCGTTGAACATCCAGGGCGGCGACCACGGCGGCGGAGTGTCCTGCGCCCCCAGCGCGTTCGGCACCGGACCCTGCGGGCTGTTCACCACCACGCACGCGCCGGCCGGGGTCGGGTTGTTGGCGGTCTTCGGGTTGTTCGGATCGACGCCCACCGACTGCAGGCAGGGTGCGTTCGACTGGGTCGAGCTGTTGACGGAGCTCGATCCCTCGAAGGTGAGCCCCTCGGTGAGCCGTGCGACGAACTGAACCTCGAAGCCCTTGATGGTGAAGTCCGGCCCGTTGACGTTGAAGGTCGTATTGCCAAGGATGGTCGGAGCGAACAGCGACAGCTGCTGGTCCTTCCACTTCATGTAATAGGCCGAGAGGTTGAACAACACCCGGTGGTCCCAGAACTCGCTCTTCAACCCGATCTCGTTGTTGATCAGATTGTCTGCTTCCCACCCTGCGGGCTTCTCGTACTGGTAGCCGTTCGGGATGCAGGTCTTGACGCCGCCCGGGTATGTGCAATAGGGCACCTCGGCCGCGAGGAATACTTGCCCGTTGGTCAGCGACTTGGTGCGGTTGAAGCCGCCCGGACGGTAGCCCTGCGACCAGGTGTAGTAGGTCATCACGTCCGGGGTGATGTGCCAGGTGAGGTTGGCGCGGCTGCGGGTGCCGCTCTCGGTCTTGCTCAGGTTGATCGGGAAGCCGCAGGCGCCGGCCGCCGTGCAGGCCCCATTGGGGTGGTCCACGATCAGGGGGCTCGACGTCTCGGTGGTGAAACGCGAGCCGTACTCGAAGTCATCGTAGTGGAACCAGCGCGTGCCGGCGCTCACCGTCAGCACCTTCGGGACGATGTCGAAATCGACTGACCCGTAGAACGCAGTCTGCTTGTAGCCGCGCTGCAGGTCCTGGCCGAATGCGGTGTCGGAACCGGTGCGCAGAGCCGGGTCGGTCGCAAAGGCGCCGGGCAGCGGCCCGACGGCGCTCAGGCAGTCCGGGCCGCCGGTTGCCACGGCCGCGAGTGTGGCCGGATCGCACTTTGGAATCGGACCGTAGCCGTAGTTCTGCTGATCGTAAATGACGAACTTCTCCCAGTAGGCGCCGAACACGCCGCGCAGCCGGTAGTTCTCGTTGGTGGTGAGGCGCAGCTCATGGCTCTGGTGGTAGTTCTGGGCGAAATCCGTCCAGAAGGCCTGCGGCGCGTAGCACTGCGTCGGCTTGCCGGCGAGCCCGGGGAACTTAGCGGCGTTGAAGTAGAGCGCACCCGGCCCGATGCAGCCGTAGTACGAACCGACATGGCTGCGCAGGTAATTGGAGTAGTCCTGCTGCCCCTCGATATGGCGGACCATGTAGTTGCCCGCATAGAGGAGGTGCAGGTCATCGGTGATCTGACCGTTGATGGTCAGCGAGGTGCTCTCGTACCGGTCCTTGTTGTACGCCGGCTCGAAAGCCGTGATCTGGTACGGCGCAAGCGCCGCGCCGTTCGGGTCCGCCGGGTAGGCGTAGAACCAGCCGTCAGCCTCCATGTCCTGGTAGTTCTGCTGCAGCAGCAAGTCCCACTTGTCGTTCATCTTCCACAGCAACGAGAGGCGCGCTCCCTGGTAGGTCACGGGATTGGCGTTGTTCTTCAGCAGACTGGCGTTGTTGGCAGTCGGGTTCCCGCCGGTCGGGACGCCACCGGGGCCGACGACCGAGCCCGAGCCGGGTGGGTAGCTGATCATGCTCGGCACGTTATCGATGTAGCCGCCCTGTTTCTCGTTGAAGACCACCGCACGCAATCCCAGCACATTGGTGATCAGCGGCACATTGAGGACGGCACTCATCTGGCTGTTGTTGTCGCCGCCTGCGGTATAGCCGTAGCCGGCATTGAAGTTCCCGGAGGTCGCGCTGAGGTTTGGCTTGTTGGTGATATAGCGGATCGCGCCCGCTTCCGCGCTGCCGCCGAACAGCGTGCCCTGCGGTCCCTCGAGGACCTCGACGCGCTCCATGTCCACCAGATACGGATCGTTGTTGCGGGCCGGGAACTGCATCGACTGCTCATCCAGAAACAGTCCGACGTTGGGGAAGGCCGCGGTGGTCGTCTGCGACTGGTTGCCGGAGCCGATGCCTCCCAGGCCGCGCATGAAGATGTTGCCGGTGCCGGGCCCGTTGCCGCTGTAAGTGACGTTCGGCGTGTACTTGAGCAGGTCGTTGAAGTTGGTGACGTTCAGTTTCTGCAGCTGCTCGCCGGTGATTGCCTGGACAGTGATCGGCACATCCTGCACGTTCTCGGTGCGGCGCTCGGCGGTAACCACCACCTCTTGCAGACCGGTGCTCGCCTCGGCCGCCGATGCCGCCTGGTCGGCCGGTGCCATCAGATCGCTCGGCGCCGCCATGACGAACGCCGGCGCGCCGATGATTGCCGACACCGCCGCAGAAATCTTCGGATTGACCTTCATCGCGTTGCTCCCCGAGGGTTTGGTTGTGTATTCCCCACTCGAACGCATGCCACCGTCCCGGGCGGCCACCGAGATGACGTTTATACCATTCGCCCCGGAAGCGCTTGAATAAACACGTCATCGGAGCGTCATCCAGCCAACTTGCGGCTCCGGAGATTTCGTGCGCCGAAGCGGCTGCAGACGCGCTGCGCTAGCCTTTCATACCTTTGTGACAGTCAGAAGTCTAGAAATCGAATACTCATATCTCAAAAAGGGATCGCCGCGCGCTCAGATCAGGCGCCGACGAAGGCCCGGAGCCGCTCAGCTATCGACTGCAGTCCTGTTGCGTCCAGGCATCAGGCGATCAAGGGGTCTCCTGCGTGAGAATGGGCACCCCATGACGCGCTCGCTCATTCTCTCGATCGACCAGGGCACGACCTCGACGCGCGCCATAGCCTTCGACGATCGCGCGCGTGCGGTCGCCCTCGCCCGCCGCGAGCACGCGCAGCACTACGGCGCTCCCGCCTGGGTGGAGCACGACCCGGAGGAAATCTGGCGCGACACGCTCGCGGTCACGGCCGAAGTCATAGTGCGCTGTGGGGGGGCCGCCGCGATCACCGCCCTCGCCATCACCAATCAGCGCGAGACCTCGATCGTCTGGGAGCGCGCGACGGGTAAGCCCATCTACCGGGCCATCGTCTGGCAGGACCGGCGCACCGCCGAGGAGTGCGCACGGCTCAAGGCAGCCGGCGCGGAAGCGCTGGTGCAGGGCAAGACCGGGCTCCTTCTCGATCCGTATTTCTCCGCCACCAAGATCGCCTGGATCCTCGACCAGGTTCCGGGCGCGCGGGCACGGGCCGAGCGCGGCGAGTTGGCCTTCGGCACGATCGATACGTTTCTCCTCTGGCGGCTCACCGGCGGGCGCGTGCACGCGACCGACGTCACCAACGCCTCGCGGACGCTGCTGTTCGACATTCATCGCCAGTGCTGGGATGAGGAGCTCCTGAAGCTCCTGCGCGTCCCTCAGGCCGTGCTGCCGGAGGTCCGCGCCAGCAGCGAGAACTACGGCGCGACCGAGCCTGAGCTCTTCGGCCGGCCCCTCCCCATCGGCGGCATCGCCGGGGACCAGCAGGCCGCGCTCATCGGCCAGGGGTGCGTCGCGCCCGGAATGGCGAAGTCGACCTACGGCACGGGCTGCTTCCTGCTGCTCAACACCGGCGAGCAGGCGGTGCCTTCTGCCAACCGCATGCTCACGACGCCGGCCTACCGCGTGGGTGCGCAGCTGGCCTACGCCATGGAAGGATCGATCTTCGTCGCCGGCGCGGCGGTCCAGTGGCTGCGGGACGGCCTGAGACTGGTCGGCGACGCCGCGACGACTGCGACCATGGCCGCGAGCATTCCCGACGAGCATGGTGTCTACCTGGTACCGGCCTTCGTGGGCCTCGGAGCCCCGTATTGGGATCCTGATGCCCGCGGCCTCCTCTGCGGCCTCACGCTCGACACCTCGCCCGCCCATCTGGCGCGCGCTGCGCTCGAGTCGGTCGCGTACCAGACGCTCGACCTGACGAGCGCCATGGCGCGCGACGGTGCCCGGCGCCCGCAGGCGCTGCGCGTCGACGGGGGCATGGCAGCCAACGACTGGTTCTGCCAGTTCCTGGCCGACGTTCTCGAGGCGCCGGTGGAACGTCCCACCGAGCTCGAGACGACGGCGCTCGGAGCGGCGTTTCTGGCCGGTATCGCCACCGGCGTCTGGAAGAGCCTCGAGGACGTGGCGAGAACCTGGAGTCGGGAGGCGGTCTTTCACCCCTCGATGCCGGTGGCCCGCCGCGCGCGGCTGATCGAGGGCTGGCGCCGGGCCGTCGAGCGCACGCTGCGATGACTCCCTATATAGGATCGTCAGCGATATCGTTTTTAGATGGCGCTATTCTTTTTCTAGGCTTGAAGCCTTCGGCCCCTGTGGAAGCTTTAGCCTCGAGAGCGGGAGTCCCATGAGTACCTCAGCCCTGAAGCGCGACCGCGGGACGTGGGAGCGCCTTGCCGCCGCCGTGAAGCCCGAGGGGCGCGCGTTCATCTCCGGTCGTGCGGTCCCGGCGCTCGACGGTGGCATCTTCGATGACGTCTCGCCGATCGACGGGCAGGTCGTGTGCCAGGTCGCGCGCTGTCGCGCTGCGGACGTCGACGTCGCAGTGAAGGCGGCTCGCGACAGCTTCGAGAACGGACCGTGGCGGCGCATGGAGCCACGGGAGCGCAAGAAGATCCTGCGGCGCTTCGCGGAAGGGATCCGTGCCGACCTCGACCAGCTGGCGCTCCTCGAGACGCGCGACGTCGGCAAGCCCATCCAGAACTCAGTGAGCGTCGATGTAGCGAACTGCGCCGACTGCATCGAGTACTACGCCGAGTTCTCCGACAAACTCTACGACGAGGTGGCGCCCACGGGGCCCAACGACGTGGCATTGATCCGACGCGAGCCGCTCGGAGTGGTCGCCGCGATCGTGCCGTGGAACTACCCGCTCATCATCAGCTGCTGGAAGGTGGGTCCGGCACTCCTCACCGGCAACTCCGTGGTGCTCAAGCCCGCGGAGCAATCACCGCTCACCGGGATCCGGCTCGGGCAGCTCGCCGCCGAGGCAGGCGTGCCGCCCGGCGTCTTCAACGTCGTGCCCGGCTTCGGCGAGGAAGCCGGCAAGGCACTCGCACTCCATCCCGAGGTCGATCTGATCGCTTTCACCGGCTCGACCGAGGTCGGGCGGCTGATGCTGCGCTATGCGGCCGAATCGAACCTCAAGCGCGTGGCGCTCGAGCTCGGCGGCAAGACGCCGCAGGTGGTGTTCGCGGACGCCGACCTCGGCGAGGCGGCTTACGGCATCGCCTGGGGCGTCTACTACAACAGCGGCCAGACCTGCCACGCCGGATCGCGCCTCATCGTCGACCAGGCGGTGAAGGATCGGCTGCTCGAGGCGATCGCGAAGGTCGCCGGCACGATCACGCTCGGCCATCCGCTCGAGCCCACCACGCAGATGGGGGCGCTCATCGACCGCGGCCACATGCAGCGCGTGCTCGGCTACATCGACTCAGGTGTCGCGGACGGCGCGCGCATCGCGCTCGGCGGCCGTCAGACGCTCAAGGAGACCGGCGGCTTCTACGTCGAGGCGACCGTGCTCGACCACGCGCGCAACGACATGAAGGTGGCGCGCGAAGAGATCTTCGGTCCGGTGCTCTCCGTCATGACCTTCCGCGAGGAGGCCGAGGCGCTGCGCATCGCCAACGACACCCCCTACGGCCTCGCGGCCGCGGTATGGACCTCCGACATCAACCGCGCGCACCGCCTGGCAACCGCCCTGCGGGGCGGTACGGTCTGGGTCAACGCCTTCGACCGCTCCACCATGGCAACGCCGTTCGGCGGCTTCAAGCTCTCCGGCTCGGGGCGCGACCGCTCACCGCATGCCATCGACAAGTACTGCGATCTGAAGACGATCTGGACGACCTATCGGTGAATGGGCGCGCGCGAAGTCGAGTTCGTCAGTCGAGCGGATCGCCCGACATCTCCAGATGCAGCTCCGTGCCGCGGTAGGGATGGCGGGCGATCACCTCCTCGTTGAGATCGACGCCGAGCCCGGGCTCGGTCGGCGGGATGACGTAGCCCGCCTCCCAGCGGATCGGCTTGCTGAGCACCTCGGCGTGAAATCCCTGCCAGCGCTCGATGCCCTCGAGGATCAGGAAATTCGGGCTGCAGGTCGCGAGCTGGATGTTGGCGGCGCCGACCACCGGGCCGCAGTAGAGATGCGGGGCGATCTGCACGTGCTGCACCTCCGCCATGGCGGCGATCTTCTTCGCCTCGAGGATGCCGCCCACGCGCCCAAGGTTCATCTGCAGGATCGCCGCCGCGCCCTCCTTCAGCAGCCGCGCGAAGTCGTACTTGGTCGCGAGCCGCTCGCCGGCGGCGATCGGGATGCGCGTGCCGCGGGCGACGCGCGCCATCTCCTCGGGGGCATCCGGCGGCACCGGCTCCTCGAACCACAGCGGCTCATAGGGCTCGAGGCGCCGCGCCAGACGCAGCGCGCCGGCGGCCGTCATCTGGCCGTGCGTGCCAAAGAGCAGGTCCGCGCGCATACCCACCGCCGCGCGCAGCAGCTGCATGAAGCGCTCGCACAGCTCGAGCTGCCCGAGCGAGAGCTGCCGCCCGTCGAAGGCCGTGTAGGGACCGGTGGGATCGAACTTGAGCGCGGTGAAGCCCTGCGCCAGGTACTCGGCGGCCCGCTCGGCCGCGAGCTCCGGGTCCTGGTAGACGTCGGTCTCGTCTCCGGGGCGCGCGTAGATATAGGTGTAGGTGCGCAGCCGCTGGTGCACGCGCCCGCCGAGAAGATTGTAAACGGGCTGGTTGGCCTCCTTGCCGATGATGTCCCAGCAGGCCATCTCGAGCGCCGACAGCACGCCGATCAGCGCGAGATCCGCGTGCTGGGTGTAGCCGGCGGAGTAGACGCGCCGCCAGATCTTCTCGATGTTGTGCGGGTCTTCACCCCTCAGGTAACGGTCGAAGACATCCACCATCATGCGGGTGACGACCTCGGGGTGGAACGGTACGCAGTAGGCCTCGCCCACGCCGTGCACGTTGCCGTCGGTCGTGAGCTTGACGAACACGAAGTAGCGCCCGCCGTAGTGCGGCGGGGGATTGCCGGCGATGAAGGTCTGGATGTCCCGAAGCTGCATCGTGCGATCCTAACCACAGATGGCTGACTATGACTACATCGTGATCGGAGCCGGCACCGCCGGCTGCGTCCTCGCCAACCGCCTGACCGCGAGCGGCACCGAGCGGGTGCTGCTGCTCGAGGCGGGCGGTCCGGACCGCTCGCCCTGGATCCAGGTGCCGATCGGCTACGGCCGCACTTTCAACGATCCGCGTTTCAACTGGATGTACCAGGCGGAACCCGACCCGACGCTCGGCAATCGCCGCCAGTTCTGGCCGCGCGGCAAGGTACTCGGCGGCTCGAGCTCGATCAACGCCATGGTGTACGTGCGGGGTCAGCCCGGCGACTTCGACGACTGGGCGGCGGCCGGCAACCCCGGCTGGTCATTCAAGGACGTCCTGCCTTACTTCAGGAAGCTCGAGGATCACCCCTTCGGCGAGCCGGAGTTCCACGGCGTCGGCGGCCCGGTCGGGGTGAGCGATGTGTCGGCGCGCGTGCACCCCCTGTGCCAGGTCTTTCTCCGGGCGTGCGACAGCCTGGGTGTTGCGCGCACCCGCGACTTCAACGGGGCGCAATCTGAAGGGTCGGGACTGTGGGAGGTGACCATCAGGGACGGCGTACGCGTCTCGGCCTCCAACGCCTACCTGCGGCCGGTGAGGCATCGTCCCAACCTCGAGATCCGCCTGCGCGCCCAGGCGACGCGCGTGCTGTTCGAAGGCCGGCGCGCGAGCGCCGTGGAGTTCCTCGCGTCCGGCACCAGAGAGGTGGCGAGGGCGCGGCGCGA
>Ga0335082_10006428_pt1 | contig 12819 bp, 13 predicted proteins | sample Lox_Sample_41_FD_206718 | JGI IMG/M metagenome (GOLD analysis project Ga0335082, IMG submission 206718) | Soil microbial communities from Loxahatchee National Wildlife Refuge, Florida, United States - Lox_Sample_4.1 | ecosystem: Environmental > Terrestrial > Soil > Wetlands | place: USA... | reverse complement strand
TCAGCGCCCCGGAGGTTTGCATCATCGAGCTGGTGGTGCGCGAGCCGAGCCGGTGCGGCCGGTCGAACTCGGTCAGCTCCACCAGCATCGGCGTGCCCGCCCTGCCCATGCGTGCGCAGAACCGTGTCCCCGCCCCGATAGGCAGCGGGGTGAGCAACTCCACACCAGCCATCGCCGGGCTGAACGACGGCTCGTTTCGCGAGTCGGCAACGAAATCGAACACTTCCTCCGCGGGCCGGCCGATCAGGATCTGGCCCTGGATCTTGGCCATGTCGCACCTCCACGTGCTCACAGCACGGAGCCCTGGTCACGCTGGCCCAGGCCAGTCCGGCTGACCCTGATTTCAGGCTTCCACTGCTGCTCGGCCAGGCTAGGGCAATCTGGCCTGCACCCAAGGGACCCAGGTCCTGGAGCGGCAGATCGACCAGAGATGGGCCTTCCAACGAAAAGCACAAAGAGGCGACGAGGTGCGTGCGTATCGGGTCGGCGCGCGGCGTGACCTGTCGGCAGAGTGAGTCAGGCAGCGGCTCGGCCAGGTGGCGGCCCCGGCCGACAACCCGCCGCTCGAGTCGTCCGCAGGCACGAGCACCTGACCGCAGGGCCACCTGACCGTCGTCCGGTCGCCCGGACGGCGGTCAGCTCTGGCTTAGGGCAATACGCGGTGACTGGCGACGGCAACCCGAGGCCGGAACCTTAAGCATTGACCCTGGCCTTTCCTGGCAGCAGAACACCGGAGCGGCCGGGAAGCTACCGGTGGCGCCAGCTGCTGTCCAGGCAAACGGCCCCCATAGCAGGGCTGAGGAGTTGAGACTGCTCCGGCGCCAGCTGACGGGTTTCCTGGTGGCCTGACCAGATGGGCGGCGGGCGCCCGGTTAGTCATGATGCGCCGCAGGGCCCGGCGCCGACCCTTCGGGGCGGCTGGTGAGCTCGTCAGCGACGCTGACGACCCCGTCTACGTCGCCAGCCAGCCGTACCGCGGCGGGGATCAGCTCCGGCTTGCTCATGCTGCCCCGCAGGGTCACCACCCCGTCGCGAACCTGTACCGTCACCGACTGCGGATCTTCCAGCAGCACGCCGGTCAGCACTCCGTGAACCTCGGCACCGATCTCCGCATCGGGGCGCAGGAACACCCGCAGCAGGTCCCGCCGGCTCACCATGCCAATCAGCTTCCCGGAAGAATCCAGCACGGGCAGCCGCCGGATGTGATGGTCGTTCATCAGTCTGGCCGCCGATGCGAGCGACGCATCCGGGTGGGTCGTTACGACCGGGGAGGTCATCAGCTCCGCCGCGGTCCTCGCCTCGGCCTTGGCCCTTTCCCGGCGGGCACGCCCGCTCAGCCCCGAGACCAGCCATCGGAAGCGGCGTTCCTCCTTGCGGAGCACATCGGCCTCCGACACCATGCCGATCACGTGATGGTTCTTGCCCACCACCGGCAGCGCGTTGACCTTGTGCTCGGTCATCAGCCTGGCCACCTGCTTGTAGGAGGTGGCCCTCTCCACGGTGACGACGTCGGTGCTCATCACGTCGTGCACCCGCCACCGGCCCCCGCGGTGACTGCGGGCACGTGCCCCGGGCTCAGCCAGCTCGTCGCCAGCAGCGCCGCTGGACTGGCGCGCATCCTTCACCGACTCCAGCGCCCGCTCCACCTCGGACGCACTGCCATCGCCGTGGACCGCCTGGTAATACGCAGCGCCCAGGTGCCGCAGCATCGCATCGAAATGCTCATCCTGACGGCCCATCACCACACCTGCCTCCATCTATGCGCCTGCGACCCGCCAGCCTATTTAAAGCACAGCACTACCGGAGGCCGATAGCCAGGGTCGAACGGCTCCCCTCCCGCCTCCCGGTCAGCGTTCCCGGGCCCGTTCGGGATGCAGCTACGACGTCCTTCAGCGGCTCCGCCCGCGGCCGGGCCTCGGGTGGGATGACGGCGTAGCGGCCATCGGCGAACTGGGAATGGGGCGAGCCGTCGGCGATCGGCGGCGGCCCGGTGCCGTATGACCGGCGCCACCCATGTACTGCTCGCCGACCTCCGCCCGCACCTCCGACTTGTTTCTGCCCTGCAGCGCGCCGTAGTGATTGGAATTCAGCCCCAGGACCGGCGCACTGGGATCCAGTCCCGGTTACATCCGGCGCGGGTGCTCGCTTCGATCGCATCGCCGTAGGAGGCCAGGATCTCGTCTATCCGAGATGGGGACGCGGACCGGTAGCGGGGGCGGACCACGGCCGCGTTGGTGCGTGTGAATGCTGGCACATACGGGCGATGATCGGCGGCAGCGGCGCGGACCGCCTCGCACTGCTCAGCGGCGATGCAGGTAACCGCATCGGTGGCGGTATGGCCTGCAGCCGCCATACCGAGCGGCCCAGCGCAGCGCCGCCACCGACCCGTCCGAACCGTCCACACCCACGACCACGGGCGGCCGCGCGTCGCCCTCGTCCGTCATAACTTCCGCCTCCCAAGGCCGAGCACCCAGCACCCCGTTCTACACACCAGCCGCAGAAACACCCATCGTCTCGCAGGTGAGCCGTGGAGGCCAGCACGCGGACACCGCCGATGCAGGACTGCATCACCAGCCTCAGCCGCGATGGCGCGGTATCCGATGGGACTGTAATTGAATTGACGGACCCTATCCGATCTGTGCGGCTCTGGGGCATAGATTGCACGCCGTCGTGGCCGCGCATAAGGTCAGTTATGGTCACCTATGGGCAATGGAATTGCCGGGCGATGGTCGCCTATGGCGGTAGATGTGCGCATTACGGTTGCGAGCCAGCCAAGGCGCTGATGGTGTGGGCGGGGCACTCCGGCATGGTTGAGAGATGGTCGACGTGCCCCTCGCAATGGGACAAAGCGCTGGCGGGCCGGGCAGTCGGGAACGAAGCTAGCCTCCGCGCGGGCGTGCGGAGATCTAAGGCGCGCCGATGCCGCGCTAGGAAGGGCCTGGTCGCGGCAGGGCCTTGTGGCTGGCTCAGGCAGGTCCTTGGGCTCTGGTAATGGAGATTCTGAAGCCCGATCCTGTAGTTAGTGGCGAAGAAGACATCGGGGAAGGTGAGTCCGATGTACGACAGGCTACTGCTGGCGGTGGATCGTTCGGATGTCGCCGAACGAGCAATTGTCGCCGCCCGTGAACTCGCATCGCTGTCCAATGGCGAGGTCTGGGTACTGCATGTCCGGGAAAAGGAAGTCATGCCCCGCGGCGGGTTCTTCATGGTCGAGTCGGACGCGGAAGCGCGGTCGGTAGCCGAGCACGCTGCGAAAGAGCTGGATGACGCCGGCATCAAGGCTCACTATGAGGTGCAGAGCACGATCTACGGACAGGCATCGCGTGCGATCGTGGCCATTGCCCAGGCCCACGACGCAGACGTCATCGTGATGGGCTCAAGAGGGCGGGGTGACCTGGCCTCCCTTGTGTTTGGCGGTACCGCGCACAAGGTGATACAGCTCTCCGACCGGCCCGTTCTGGTCGTTCGCTGACCCGCGTGCAATGGCCTGCGACTGCGGCTTGCCCTGGTCACGGCGCTGGCGCTGATCGGGTTCGTGGTGCATCCAAGGGCGATAGCGCTGCCGGCTCCTGGCGGCGATTCGCCGATGGTGGCCCACCCGCTCGGCGTCCGTTCACTGGGTCCCATCCTGTCCACCGTCTTGATCGGGACCCTCAACGGCGTGGGGGTGCTTCTCACCGTGCTGCTGGCGGCGGCCATCGTGTCCCTGGTGGTCCGCTTCAGGTCGGGCGGGCGCGAGGTGCGCCAGCAGATCAAGTGGCTCACGCTGGCGGTGGCCGCGATTGCCTTCCTGCAGGTTGCGGCCCTGCTGGCCATGGCGGTCACCGGGGCCGCTGCGGCGCCAGGCGCAGTTCCTGGCGAACCGGATCGTGTCCGGGAAGCGAGCCACGCCCTACCAGGTCCTGTCCGACTTCGCCCAGGACATGGCGGGCCAGCTGGACGCCGACGCGGCGCTCGACCGGATGGCGGCGGTGCTGGCCGGCGCCACCGGCGCGGTCCGGGCGGAAGTCTGGGTCCGGATCGGGCCGCAGCTGCGCCCGAGGGCTACCTGGCCGCGCGGATCGCCCCAGCCCGCCGCTGTCCCGCTCACCGACGATGGCGAGTTGCCGGCGCTCGGCTCAGCGCGGGCCGTCGCGGTGCTGCACGCCGGTGAGCTGCTCGGCGCGATCACCCTGGACAAGCCGAGAAACGAGCCGGTGTCCGCCGTGGAAGACAAGTTGCTTGAGAACCTGGCCTCACAGGCTGCCCTGGTCCTCCGCAACGTCCGCCCTGACCGCCGAACTGCAGGCCACGATCGAAGACCTGCGGGCTTCACGCCGTCGGCTGGTGCGGGCACAGGATGATGAGCGGCACCGGATCGAGCGGAATCCGCACGACGGCGCCCAGCAGCAACTCGTCGCGCTCGCAATCCACCTCAGCCTGCTGGAGGCCGCCACCGGGGATCCTGACAGCGTCCTGCAGACGGCGGGCGAGCTCCGCAGCGGGCTCCAGGCGGCGCTCGATGACCTGCGCGCCCTGGCGCGCGGGATCTACCCCCCGCTGCTGGCGGACCAGGGACTGGCGCCGGCGCTGCAAGCGCAGGCCAGCAAGGCGCCGCTGCCAGTCATCATCGAGGCGGACGGCATCGGCCGGTACCCACGCGACGCCGAGGCCGCCGTCTCTTTCTGCATTCTGGAAGCCCTGCAGAACGTTGCGAAGTACTCGCAGGCCACCCGGGCCACCGTCGCCGTGTCCTGTCCGGACAGCCACCTTGAGTTCAGCGTCACCGATGACGGTGCCGGTTTCGAACCCGCGAATGTCTCCCAGGGCACTGGCCTGCAAGGCATGACTGACCGCCTGGCGGCGGTTGGCGGCAGTCTGCGCATCTCTCCCAGCCTGGGCACGGCACCGTCGTGAGCGGCACGCTGCCGGTAGCCCAGGTCACCGAGCCCAGGCGCTAACTGTCCGAGCTGCCCCGCAACAATGGGGATGGCTGGCTGCGGTCTCTAGCGCCCACGGCGACGGGGAGGCCTGCTTACCACGGCCCGGCCGCGGAACCAATCACGCGGGATGTGGCCGTCGGTGTCGCGGACGCGCGGCGTACGTGGGTCATCCATCCCGGCCGCCCGACGCTGCCGGCGGTACTGGGCGAAGGCACTCCGGCAGTGCTCGCACCGGCAGCGTCCGGCCGTGTAGGCGCTGGGCGTCCCGTGCCGGTAGGTGCGGCCAGCGGCGTTGGGCTGGGTGTAGCCGAGCCGCGCCGGGTTGGGCAGCACCCGTTGCGGGCTTGTGAGCGGGGCTTTTCTAGGACGCTAGGCAGAGCCAGGACACGGCGGAACCCGTCGTAGATCCCTTGGAATGTGACCTAATGCCCCGGTCGATACGCCAGCTGTACCGGGCAGGAGGCCCCTTGCGGCCACTTCTGTGGCGGATGTCTGCTGGGCCTTGCGGGGTGACGGCCTTTCCTATGCGCGTGGGGCGGCGCAGGCTTGGTGGAAGGCGCGCCCGGCCCGAGGATGGAGGTGGGGTCGGTGGACGCATCAGCAGTTCTGGCCAGCGCGGAGGCCCAGGTGATCGACGAAGCGGTGGCCGCTCTCGCGCAACGCGATCAGACATGCCCGTCATCCCGCCCGGACGCGCGCCGCCGTGACGTGCGGCAGCTGTTCCGACTCGTCCTGCGCTGCGTGCGCGCGGGCCGCGCCGAGGCGGTCATCAGGCCGTCTGAGCAGATCGCGGCGCACGGTTACGCCGCAGGCATTGACCTGTCCGAGGGACAGGGGGCATTCAACGTCCTGGCGGAGGTGCTGTGGCGCCATCTGGCCGGTGAGCTGGCCGGCGAGCAACTGGTTCAGGCGCTGGGGCTGCTGAGCGCCATCGTCGGGGCGGGCAAGGATGCGATGGCCCGGACCTACCTGGCCCTGGCCACCGGTGACCGGACCGGGCACGGTGAGCAGTCAGCTGGGGACTCTGACACCGCAGGCGCCGGGTCCACGGGCCGAGCGGGTGACGTCGTCCTGACTGGCGTGGTCGGCCAGGTCGGCATCATCACCCTCGAGGACCGCCATAAGCACAATGCGATCGGTGCCCAGCTGGCCAACGGGGTCATCGCCGCGCTCGAGAGCCTGCGAGCCCAGCAGGTGCGTGCGATCGTGCTGCGGGCCGCGGCGGGAATGGAGGTCTGGTCCGCGGGCCATGACATCGATGAGCTCCCCCCGGCCAGGCGGGACCCGCTGGGCTACAACGATTCGCTCGAAGGGCTGATCCGCGCCATCCGCACCTTCCCCGCGCCCGTGGTCGCCATGGTGCACGGCACGGTATGGGGCGGAGCGCTGGACCTGGTGCTCAGCTGTGACCTGGCCGTGGCTGACGAGACGGCCTCGTTCGCCATCACCCCCGCGAACCTGGGACTGCCCTACAACATCACCGGGCTGCTGCATTTCCAGGGGCGGCTGCCCATCAACGTCATCAAGGAGATGTTCTTCACCGCCGCACCCATCGACGCCCGCAAAGCCAAGGAATGGCTGCTCATCAACCACCTGGTCCCGTGGGACCGGCTCGAATCGTTCACCTTGGAGCTGGCCGCGACGATGGCGACGAAGTCGCCGCTGGCGATCGCGGTCATCAAGGAACAGCTTCGCGTCCTGTCGGACTACCAGCCCATCGCGGCGCAGGTCTACGAACGCGTCGAGGGCCTGCGCCGGGAAGCATATGACAGCAGCGACTACCTCGAGGGCCTGAACGCCTTCGCCCAAAAGCGCCAGCCCATCTTCCGCGGCAGCTAAGCCGCTAACTGGGACTGGCACGGGTGGAGAGGAGCCCGACGAGGACAGGGCTGGGGCACGACGCCGGGGCTGGGCACCCAGCAGGACGCCGTCTGAGGTGAGGCGCCGTAGCTGGCATCGGGCGGCATTAAGGCTGACGTCCACCAGCACCTGGTCGCCGACGAACGCATTGCCGCTCATACTGCCAGTCCACTGATCTATTACCCGCACGGGGAGGGGCCAGAGGTCCTGCCCGGGCATGCCGGACGGCCGGCCGTTACTTGGACCGCATTGAGGTAACAGGCCTGATTCCCTTCGGGGCGCCATCTGCCGTGCTGGCTCCGGACCTCGACGTGACATGCCGGGCGCGCAGTACCGCGCGGGCGATGATCGGGGCGCCGATGACCGCGGGAAGCAGCCAGAACGCGATGGCTGGCAGCCGGGCCCACAGCGGCAGGTGCGGGCCATTGTCGACGTAGAACGCGGTGAGCATGGCCACATAGGCGGTGCCCATGCCGATGATGTGACCGGTGTCGCCAGGGCGGTGGCGGCGCCGGTGCAGGTGGCCGATGGTCGCGGCGGTGAACGCCACCGCGCCGATGATGAACAGGTAGTAGTCCTGCCGCCAGCGCATCGCGGCCAGGACGGTCGCGGTGGCGAAGAGCACGGCGATCGCTCGGTAGTACCAGCGCCCCGCCCGGATATGCCGCAGGCTGCCCTTGCGCACCAGCGCGGCGATCGCGCCGGTGACCACCGCCATGAGTCCGGCGAGCACATGGACGGCAAGGAACGCCAGGAACAGCGGCGCGGTGGAGCTCACCTGACCGCCGAAGATGCGGGCTGCCATCAGTATGGCAACCGCCCTCCTGCTGATGGGGTCAGGAGCTTGCCGCCCCTATAGGTAGGAACGCTACTCATGGAACTACCCTACGCAGCGAACTGCCTGGCGGGAAGCCCTAGAGTAGTGTCACTACCTATTGTAAGCGGCTGCGAATCGCAAGTGTGGGCAGGTGACTAACGGCCCTGGCTGGCAGGGGTGATCGCGGTGATCATCGGGGTGTGGTTGCGTTGCTCGCCTACTTCGCGGGGGCGATCGTCGCGCTGTGGGGGGTGGCGCACGCGGTGCCCACCCGCCAGGTCCTTGCTGGGTTTGAGCCGGTCACGACCGATAACCGGCGCATCGTCGTGCAGGAGTGGCTGGCCGAGGCGTTCACCATGTGGGGGATCGCCGCCATGGTGATCGTAGTGACCGTGGTCGGGACCGATGCCGGTACCCGCGTGTGGGTCTACCGGGTGGCTGCAGTGCTGCTGATTGCGCTAGCGACGCTGACCGCGCTGACCGGCGCGCGCACCCCGGTGGTCTGGTTCAAGATCTGCCCGGTACTGCTGGCCAGCTCGGCCGTCCTGCTGCTGGCCGCAAGTTGGCTGTAGACCCGTCGCCTTCGGCGCTAGCGCGTCGTGCTGAGCACCGCGGAGAGTGCGTCCAGGGCTGAGGGGACAAGGGCGTAGTAGGCCCAGACGCCGCGCTTGTCGCGGGTGAAGATCCCGGCCTCGACCAGGATCTTGAGGTGGTGGGAGATCGTCGGCTGGGTGAGGCCGAGCGGCTCAGTGAGATCGCAGACGCAGGCCTCGCCGCCCTCGTGCGCGGCGACCATGGAAACCAGCTGCAGCCGGGTGGGATCGGCCAGGGCCTTGAGCTTGTGGGCGAGGTCGGCGGCCTGGCTGGCGGTGATCGGCTCACGCAGCAGCGGAGTGCAGCAGGCCTCGTCGATCACCGGGAGCGCGGGCCGGTCCCCGATGATGCCAGTGGTAGTGCTCACCCCATCAGTATGCAGCAGGTATTGACAACTGTCTATCTCCTGGTAAGACTAGAGATAGACAGATATCTATGCCTAGGAGTGATCGGGATGAACGATCAGACGAGTACCGGCCTGCGTGAGGAAGTCCGCTCCAAGTACGCCGCAGCCGCCCGCGCGGTCATGGAGCCCCAGGCTGGTGCCTCTGCCTCGTGCTGTGGCAGCTCAGCTACGGACTCGTGCTGTGGTACCAACTCGGCCGCGGAGGCGGTCGGCGGCTTCAGTGAGAATCTCTACCGCGAGGGCGAGACCGACGGGCTCCCCGAGGAGGCGGTGCTGGCCAGCCTGGGCTGTGGTAACCCGATTGCGGTCGCAGACCTGCACAAGGGCGAGCGCGTCCTGGACCTGGGCTCGGGCGGCGGCATCGACGTGCTGCTGTCGGCCCGCCGGGTCGGCCCATCCGGGTTTGCCTTCGGGGTGGACATGACCGATGACATGCTGACCCTGGCCCGCGGCAATGCGGCCAAGGCTAGGGCGGGCAATGTCGAGTTCCGCAAGGGCGAGATCGAGAACCTGCCGCTGCCGGACGCATCGGTGGATGTGGTGATCTCCAACTGCGTGATCAACCTGTCCACCGACAAGCCCGCGGTGCTGGCCGAGATGTTCCGCGTCCTGGTCCCGGGCGGCCGGATCGGCATCACCGACGTCGTGGCCGAGGACCATATGTCGCCCGCCGACCGGGTGGCTGCTGGCTCTTATGTCGGGTGCATCGCCGGTGCCCTGTCCCGCAGCGAGTACCTCGACGGCCTCGCCGCGGCCGGGTTCACCGACGCATCGGTGACGTTCACGAACGAGGCCGCCCCGGGGATGCACTCGGCGATCATCCGGGCCGTCAGGCCCGCTACCACGTGAACGCTGCCGTCGGCAGGCGGCGGCTGGCCGAGTTCACCGGCACCGGCCTGCTGGTCGCCGTCGTCGTTGGCTCGGGCATCGCCGGAGCCCGGCTAACCACCGACGGCGCGCTGCGGCTGCTGGTCAACTCGCTGGTGACCGCGCTCGGCCTGGCTGTGCTGATCCTGGTGTTCATCCAAGCCGGAGGCGCGCACTTCAACCCGGTCGTCACCGCCGCCGACTGGCTCCTGGGCCGCCGCACCCCCCCGCCGCTACGGCCTAGGCCAGGCCGCCGCCGTCATCGCCTGCCAGATCGCCGGGGCCATCGCCGGGGCCGCGCTGGCCGATGCCATGTTCGCCGAACCTGTGCTCAGCCCCTCCCACCATCACCGCGGCGGCACAGGAATCCTGCTCAGCGAGGTTGTTGCCACCGCCGGGCTGCTGTTCGTCATCGTCGCCTTGGCCCGGACCGGCCGCCTCCAGCATGTGGCGTGGGCGGTCGGCGCCTGGATCGGCGCGGCGTACTGGTTCACCGCCTCCACCTCCTTCGCCAGCCCGGCCGTCACCATCGGCCGGACCCTGACCAATACCTATGCCGGGATCGCCCCCGCGTCGGCGCCCGCATTCATCGCCGCCCAGCTCGTCGGCGGCATGATAGGCACCCTCCTGGCGGTCACCGTCTGCCCGATCCGGCGTGGCCGGGTCCGCGCCGAAGAGCCCGCCCAGCTCGCTCGCTGACCCAGAAAGGCACCTGCCATGGCCGACATCCCCGAGGTGCTGTTCGTCTGCACCCACAACGCCGGGCGGTCCCAGATGGCCGCCGCGCTGCTCGACCACCAGGCGGCCGGGCGGGTGCGGGTGACCTCGGCCGGGTCACAGCCCGCCAGCCAGCTCAACCCCGCCGTCGTCCAGGCTATGGCCGAGCTCGGCCTCGACATCTCCCGCGAATACCCCAAACCGCTGACAGCTGACAAGGTGCAGGCCGCCGATGTGGTGATCACCATGGGCTGCGGCGACGCCTGTGCCATCTACCCTGGCAAGCGCTATCTCGACTGGGAACTGCCCGACCCAGCGGGCCTGGACCTGGAAGCCGTCCGGCCGATCCGCGACGACATCGACCGGCGGGTGCAGCAACTGCTGGCTGAGCTGGTGGCAACGCACGGCTGACCGGGATTTTGATGGGCAGTTCCGGGTGAGCATTCCCCTGGCCTGGCTCGGATGGTGGTGGGCAGACCCGGCCGCCGCGCTCATCATCGCCGCGCTGGCGGTCGAGGACAGCCGGTAACGGTGGTGTGCGCCAAGGTCGCAAGCTCGTTGGCGCGGGTGGCGGGGGAGCCAGGACCGCCGTCGGCGTGAGCGTGGTCCAGTCGATGGCCGAGCTGCGTCCCAGGCGGCCGTCGAAGGGTCCGCCCAAGTCCGATCCCACGATGTGGACGCTCGTAGCGGCCCCAAGGGCTGCGACGGCGGCCCGCAGCACCTCCGCCGGAGACTTGTTCTCCAGGCCGTTGGTGGGTCGCCGCTGTGCCGTTGGCCGGCGGGCCGGTCGCCGTTGTGCCATCGGCTATCGGGTGGCAGGCCGTGGCGCCGTTGGTCGGGGGGCCGGTCGCCGTTGTGGCACCACTGACCTGGCGGTGGGTGGCTACGTCCCACAGCCGCACTGTGCCATCGACGCTTGCACTCGCCAGGGTCTTGCCGTCGGGGCTGAACGCCACCGAGGTGACCGAGCCGGTGTGGCCGGTAAGAGAACTCCCGGCCTGCCGGCCGGCGGCCACGGGCCAGAACCGCACCGGGCCATTCATGCTGCCGCTGGCCAGGGTCTTGCCATCCGGGCTGAACGCCACCGAGACAATAACCGAATACACACCGTTGGTGTGGCCGGTGACCAGGTCCCTGATCGGGTGCCCGGGCGCCGCGGGCACTGGGATGATCTGGCGCGTCACGACCAGATCGGGAAAGGAGCAGGAGCAACTGGCCTGACTGAGACCACCGCCGCCGCGACAGTGAACAGTGCACCCAGCCCGGCCAGACCTGGGACACCGATGATCGAGCTCTGAGCGCGGGTCACGGTGCGTGTTGCTCGCGCCTCAGCCAGCGGCGGGAACGTCCCAGCCCGCGTGCGGTCGGCGCGGGACCTGGCTCCCAGCGGAATGCCAGCGCGATGACCACCATCGCGGCCGCGCTCCAGCCGAGCACCACCAGCAGCCCGGCGGCCGGCATCGGCCAGGACTGGGTGGCGGGGTTGAAGGAGTCCTCCATCGCCTGGGCGATCGGGGCGACCGGAAAGGCGGAGGCCAGATCGTGCAGCCACGCGGGCGGGTGGGCGACGGAGAAGAACACATCCGAGATGAACGCCAGCGGCAGCATGGTGCCGAACGCGATCGGGAGGGCGGTCTCGGTCCTGGGGACCGCCGTGGCGACGGCGGCGCCGAGCAGGAAGAAGCAGACGATGCCGAGGCAGGCGGCGGCGGTGAAGTAGCCGAGCGCATGCCAGACGATGCGCACGCCGAAGAAGGCCACCCCGGCCGCGATGATGACGCCGCAGGCGATGACCGAGGTCACGAACGCGGAGCCGGACCGGCCGGCCAGGTAGGTCCAGGCCGGCAGCGGCGTGCCGCGCAGGCGCTTGAGCACGCCTTCCTCGCGGGCCAGCACAATGCTGGTGATGACCGTCACGTAGCACGCGTTGAGCAGGCAGAACGCGCACATCGCCGGGGTGAGCCACTGCGCGTACGGCAGTCCGCCCACCGGCCCGGCCGGGGTGATGACCTTCAGGCAGATCAGCAGCAGCAGCGGGAACACGATGGACAGGAAGAACCCCAGCGGGCTGCGCAGCAGCAGCATCAGCTGGTAGCGGACCTGGCCCAGGGCCAGCACCGCCGGGGGCCGGGACCTGTGCGAGAGCTCAGCGGCCATCGTCGGCTCCCACATCCGGCTGCCCGGTGATGCGCAGGTAGACATCCTCCAGCGAGGGCCGGACAACGGTCAGCCCGGGCAGCTCCACCCCGTGGCCGGCCGCCCACTGGGTCAGCGCCAGCAGGACCCGGGTGGGCTCATCGGTGTGCATGGTGAACTCACCCGGGCGGTCTTCCCGCTGATCCCACGGCCCGGCCGGAAGGTCGCGGGCGCGCAGCTGCCGGGGGAGCCGGAAGCTGATCACCGTGCCGGAAACATCACGCCCGCCGAGCGCGTCCGGGGTCGACTCCTCGATCAGGTGGCCGTGGCTCATCACCGCGACCCGGTCGGCCAGTTGCTGCACCTCGTCGAGATAGTGCGAGGTGAGCAGCACGGTGGTGCCGGAGCGGCGCAGGCCAGCGATCATCTCCCAGGCATCCCGCCGCGCATTCGGGTCGAAACCGGTGGTCGGCTCGTCGAGGAACAGCACTTCCGGGTCG
>Ga0335082_10006427_pt1 | contig 12819 bp, 12 predicted proteins | sample Lox_Sample_41_FD_206718 | JGI IMG/M metagenome (GOLD analysis project Ga0335082, IMG submission 206718) | Soil microbial communities from Loxahatchee National Wildlife Refuge, Florida, United States - Lox_Sample_4.1 | ecosystem: Environmental > Terrestrial > Soil > Wetlands | place: USA... | reverse complement strand
CTCGCCGCCCTGGGAGACCGCGTTCCCGACCGGGTCGTGCTCCTCGTGGCCTGCCGCGTGGGGACGACGCGGCTCATCGACAACATGGTCCTGGGGGAGGACCCTCTGCCTTCCTAGCGCCCCCTACTGGTGCTATCCGGTGCCGCGATGGCTGGCGGCAGGTTCGTGGTGCTCGAGGGAATCGACGGTTCCGGGACGACGACGCAGGTGGCGCGGCTCGCGGACCGCCTGCGCGGTCAGGGGGTGCTCGTGCGCTCGACGCGCGAGCCGAGCGACGGGCCGGTCGGCACGCTCGTGCGCCAGGTGCTCACGGGGCGTGTCGTCGTCCCCGGGGGACGCGCCCCCGGCTGGGCCACCATGGCGCTGCTCTTCGCGGCGGACCGCATGGACCACGTCGAGAGCGAGATCGAGCCCTTCGTCGCGCAGGGCGGCATCGTCCTGAGCGACCGCTACGACGCGTCCAGTCTCGCGTACCAGAGCGTCTCGAGCGGTGCGGCGGCGAAGGAAGCGGTGGAGTGGATCCGCAGCTTGAACCGGTACGTGCGCAGGCCGGACCTCACCATCGTGCTCGACATCGCGCCCGAGGTCGCCGCCGAGCGGTGCAAGACGCGTGGCGACGTCGCGCAGCTCTACGACCAGAACGAGGTGCAGCGCGCGCTCGCCGAGTTCTACCGAGAGCTTGCGAAGCACATGCCGAACGACCGCGTCGTCGTCGTGGATGCGAGCGGGTCGGTAGACGACGTGCACGCCCGGGTGTGGAAAGCCTACGAGAGGGTGGATCGTTAGGGTGGTGTCCGGGCTACCCACATCAGCCCCCCGGGCACGCGCAAGTCTGTGACTTTGTTTGCGGTAGGGGCGGCATGAGCCCTGCTCAAAGGGTGTTCGCCCGCGCGGCGGGACAACCTCGGAGCCGCCAACCCGCAAGAAACGGCCCCGAGGTGGAGCGCGCTCTCTTGGCCCGCACCGCTCCCCCCGCACGCATGCACGGAAAGCGCGCGTTTCGCCGCGCGGGCGATTTTCTCCTCCACCCCCTCCGCGAGGAGCGCTCACCCTCCCCCGCACATGGCCGCCGCAGTCGCCCTCTCCGAGGCATTGTTCGACGCGCCGGAGGCCGTCACCCTCGAGCATGGTGAGAGCGGTATCTCGGGGGCCGGCGGGCTGGCGCTGTACCACCAGTGGTGGCGGCCGTACGGCCGGGCGCGCGCGGCCGTCGTCGTGGTGCACGGGCTCAAGGATCACAGCGCGCGCTACGGCGCGTTCGCCGAGAAGCTCGTCGCGGCGCGGTTCGCCGTGCACGCGTTCGACCTGAGGGGCCACGCGCGCAGCGCCGGTGCGCGAGCCTGGGTCGGCTCGTTCGACGAGTACGTGGGTGACCTGGACGCGGTCGTCCGTCGCGTGCTGGCGCGCGAGAGGGACCCGCTGCTCTTCCTCTTCGGTCACGGGCTGGGCGGGACCATCGCGACGACGTGGGCCATCCAGCGGCCGCGTCTGTGCTCGGGGCTCGTGCTCAGCGGAGCGCTCCTGCAGCCGAAGGACGTGCCGGCGGAGGCACGCGGGACGCGCCTCCTCGCGAAGCTCGCACCCTGGACGCGCACCTTCCAGATCGACGTCCGGCGCACCTCTCGCGATCGCGGCACGGTGGAGGACGCGCTTCGCGATTGTCTCGTGCAGCAGGGGCCCGCCCCGGCGCGCACCGCGCGCGAGCTGCTGGACGCGATGGGACGCATCGACGCGCGAGCCGCGCAGCTGACGACGCCCCTGCTGGCGATGCACGGCTCGGCCGACGCCGTCGAGAGCCCCGAGGGCAGCAAGCGCATCGTGGCGCGCGCCGGAAGCCTGGACAAGCAGCTCTACCTGTACGACGGCCTGGCGCACGACCTGCTGCACGAGCCCGAGCGCGCCCGCGTGTTGCGCGACGTGTCGGCCTGGCTCGACGAGCGCGCGCCGTCCTGAGCCCGACGAAAACTTGCGCACCGGGCCTGGCGCGAGGCAGGTTTCTGCCATGCGCACGCCTGCCTTCGTCCTGGTGCTCTCCCTCGCCGCCTGCGGCACCACGGCCTCGACGCCGGCTCCGACGACCGGAGGCGTCCCTCGCGCCGCCGCGGGCGCGAAGCTCCAGACCCCGCCGGGCACGCCGGATCACACGCTCGCACGCTCCGCCGTGAAGGCGGCCGTCGACCAGGGCCTCGGCTTCTTCCTGCAGCACGTGGAGCTCGACGACCAGCCGGTGATGGCGAACGGCAAGTTCCACGGCTTCCGCATCGCCAACCTGCGCGATCCCGACTTCTGGACGGGGGTCGACCTCAAGCCCGGTGACGTGGTGACGACGGTCAACGGCTTTCCCATCGAGCGCCCGGAGCAGGCGCAGACCGCGTTCGAGTCCCTGCAGGTCGCGAGCGAGCTGAAGGTGGCCTACGACCGCGACGGCAAGCCGCGCGAGCTCGTCTACGCCATCGTCGACGATCGCTGAGCGGCGCTAGTTCCCGCGCGCCAGCTCGCCGAGCGTGCGGATTGCGCGCTCGATGCGGTCCGACCAGGGCCAGGCGCAGCTCAATCGCAGGCAGTTCGAGAAGCGCTGCTTGGCCGAGAAGATGGGCCCCGGCGCGATGCTGACGCCGCGCGCGAGGGCGCGGTCGTGCAGGTCGAGGGCGTTCTTGCCGGGCGGCATCTCGACCCAGAGGAGGAAGCCGCCGCGCGGGCGCGAGATGCGCGTGCCCTTCGGGAAGTGCTCGGCGACGGCGTCGCTCACGCGTCCCACCTGGTCGGCGAGGGAGCGCCGCAGGCGGCGAAGGTGCCGCTCGTAGCCGCCGTTCTCGAGGAAGTCGGCGATGGCCATCTGGGGCAGCGTCGGCGTGCCCACCGTCTGGGCGAACTTGAGGCGCTCGACGGCGTCGCGCCAGCGGCCGGGAGCGACCCACCCGACGCGGTAGCCGGGGGCGAGCGTCTTGGAGAACGACGTGCAGAGCATGACGAGCCCGTGCCGGTCGAACGCCTTGGCCGGGCGGGGGCGGGCGGCGTCGAATCCGAGGTCGCCGTAGATGTCGTCCTCGATGAGGGGCACCTCGTGGCGGGCGAGCATGCGCACGAGCTCGCGCTTGGTGTCGTCCGGCATCAGCGCGCCGAGCGGGTTGGAGAAGGTCGGCACGAGGAGGACTGCGCGCACCGGGTGCTGGCGGAGCGCTTCCTGAAGGCGCGCGAGGTCGACGCCGGTGCCCGCGTTCGACGGGACCTCGAGCACGCGCATGCCGAGGCTCTCGATGAGCTGCAGCACGCCGTAGTACGCGGGCGACTCGACGACGATCGTGTCGCCGTGGCGGGCGACGGCGCGCAGGCACAGGTGAAGCGCCTCCATCGTGCCGACGGTCGTCACGACGTCGTCGGCGCTCAGGGCCACGTCGTAGTCGGCGGCCCGCCGCGCGATGGCGCGCCGCAGGGCCGGCAGCCCCGGAGGCGGGTCGTACGCGATGCCCGCTCCCCCGGCGGCGCGCGCGACGGCCGCGAGGCGGCGGTTCAGGCTCTCGGTCGGCAGCAGCTCGGGGCTCATGAAGCCCCCGCCGAGCAGCACGTTGCGGGGGTCGCGCGACGCGCTGTAGACGCGGGCGATGAGCTCGGTCACCGACACGCGCGTCGCCTGCGTCGCCCCGCGCGGCGTGCGCGGCTCGGCCACGAGCGACAGGCGCCGCGCGCGCACGTAGTGGCCCGACTGCGGGCGGGTCTCGACGATCCCGCGGTTCTCGAGCAGCAGGTACGCCTGCAGCACGGTCGACACGCTGACGCCGCGCTGATCGCTCAGCTGTCGCACCGAGGGCAGCCGGTCGCCCGGCCGGAGAGTGCCCTTGGACACGAGGCGCGCGAGGTCGTTCGCCAGCGCCTCGTACAGGTGTCCGCTCGACCCGTTCGTATTGGCGGCGCGCTCCATGTTCCAGGGTGATACGTGCACAGTCGGCGGCGCGCCACACTGTGCTGGTCTCAGCCCGAGTGAGCTATGCCTGTTGCGGTCGGGCGTCTCGCCACACATTCCCGTCCGTGCCGCGCCGTTCCTTGCTGATCCTCGCTTTCGCCACCGTCTGCCTCGTGTGGGGGTCGACGTACCTGGCCATCCGCGTCGCCCTCGAGGGGTTCCCGCCGTTCTTCATCGGCGCGGTGCGCTTCGTGCTCGCCGGGGCCGCGCTGTTCGCGGTCGCGCGGGCGCGTGGGGAGGCCGTGCCGTCGCGCAAGGAGTGGGCGGCGTCGCTGCTCGCCGGCACCCTGTTCTTCGTCGTCGGCAACGGTCTCGTGAACCTCGCCGAGCGCTCGGTGTCGTCGGGGCTGGTGTCGGTGCTCGTCGCGACGATGCCCCTCTGGGCCACGGTGTTCGCGCGGGCCTTCGGCACCGCGCCCACGGGGCGCGAGCTCGCCGGGGTGGGGCTCGGCCTCGTGGGTGTGCTGGTGCTCAACCTCGGTGGGGACCTGCGGGCGAGCCCCGGCGGCGCCGTGCTCGCGCTTCTCGCGCCGATGGGATGGGCGATGGGATCGGTAGTGAGCCAGCGTCTGCCGGCGCCTCCCGGCGTGATGCGGACGGCCGCGCAGATGATCACGGGCGGACTGGCGATGCTGCTGCTCAGCGCCGTCACGCGCGAGCGCTTCGGCGCGCCCTCGGCGGGTGCCGTGTTCGCGCTCGCCTACCTGTGCCTCGCGGGATCGCTCGCGGGCTTCACGGCGTACTCGTACCTCCTCAAGCACACGCGCCCGGCGGTCGCGACGAGCTATGCGTACGTGAACCCCGTCATCGCCGTGGCGCTCGGCGTCGTCTTCGCGGGTGAGCGCTTCGGGCTGCAGAGCGCCGCCGGCGCGATCATCGTGCTCGCCGCGGTCGCCCTCGTTCAGAGGCGCGCGAGCGCGAGCCGGTCGCGGTCCACCGTCGCGGTCGGATCGTGGGACGAAGCGAAGCGGAGCACGACGCCGTCTTCGACGACGACCACGTGAGCCAGATCCACGGCACCGTGCACGCCCCCGGCGGCGTGCAGTGCGTCGAGCGCGTGGGCCAGGACCGAGCGCTCGCTCGGTGACAGCGGAAACTCGCGCAGGCGAGCCGGCAAGGCCTCGAGCCAGATGGCGCCGTCGTCGTGGTCCACGCGAAGCACCGTCTGCAGAGCCGGATGACCTGCCGCCGCGAACGCCCTCGCGCGTGCGAGCGTGCGCTCGTCGAGCGGCACCCGCTCGATGGCCCGCCCCAGCCAGCCGTCGCGCACCGAGCCATCGCTTGCGTTCATCTCGAGGCGGCCCGCCGTCGGCCACGCGCTCGACTTGCGCTCGGCGCGAACACGGGCGCCGCCGGCGTCCACGTCGGCGGGCCAGGGGAGCGCGGCCAGCATCGAGCGCGCCTCGAGCGCTCCCGGCCTCTCCGAGGGGTCGGCCGCCGTCATGCGAGCGACGAGCGCGTCGTGGCGCGCATCGAGCTCGCGGTGCGCCTGGCTCGGGATCGTGCGTGACGTCGTGCCGACCGCCGGCTTCTCTCCCGTCAGGGCCTCGCGCAGCATGACGCCCACCGAGAAGACGTCGCTCTTGACCGTCGCCGGACGGCCCTCGCGCTGCTCGGGGCTCATGTACGCGAGCGTGCCGAACACGCCGCCCGTGGCCGTCGTCGACACGTCGCCGAGGTGCGCGACCCCGAAGTCGCTCAGGCGCGCGCCCCCCGCGGCGTCGAAGAGCACATTGGCCGGCTTCACGTCGCGGTGAAGGATGCCCAGCGTGTGCGCCTCGCCGAGCGCCGAGAGCACGGCCGACGCGATCTCCACGGCACGCGCCGGCGCGAGCGCGCCGGTCGCCGCGAGCAGGCGCTCGAGGGTGCCACCCGCCATCCACTCGAGCACCAGCGCCGGGCCCTCGGGCAGGTAGTCGCGCAGCGGCACGACGCTCGGGTGATCGAGCGCGCGCATGGTGCGCACCTCGCGCTCGAAGCGAACGAGCGCATCGCGCCCGCTGCCCTGCGCGTCCCACGCCGCGAGCACCTTCAACGCCACGCGGTCGCCGCGCACGACGTCGATGGCCTCGAGCACGCGCGCGCTCGGTGACGACGCCACCTCGCGCACGACGTCGTACCGACCGAAGAGGCGCGTGAGCTGCGCCCCTTGCGCCTGCGCCGGCCCTTCGCTCGCGGGTGCTCCTCCCATCGCCTCGAGCTCCGCCCTCGCCTCGGCGGCGGCCTGCGGGAGACCCATGCGCTCGAGGCCACGGGCCAGGTGCGCGAGCGCGTCGCGACGCTCGGGCGCCTCCTCGGGCACGCGCTGCAGGACGCGCACCGCCGCCTCGGCCTTCCCGAAGCGCACGAGCAGCGCGCCGAGCGCGACCGCCGTCGCCCAGCTCTCGGGGGAACGACGGAGCGTCGCTTCCAGCACGCGTGCCGCGCCCGCCGGCTCTCCGCTGCGATCGAGGAGCTCGGCGGCACGTCGTCCTTCTCCGGCTCGCTCCCACGCGCGTGCAGCCGCACGCGCATCACCGGCCGCCTCGAGCACGCGCGCCGCCCACGCATCGCGACCCCGCCGCGAGAGCCGCTCGGCCCCGGCTTCGAGCGCGCGCGCGTCCCCCGCGAGCTGCGCGAGGGCGCCCTCGAAGAGCGTGTCGTCGGCCGCCTCCACCGCGAGATCGAGCGCACGCCGCGCATCTCCGGCGCGCAGCGCCTCGCGCGACGCCCGCGTCCAGTCGCACGCACGCTCGTACAGCGTGCTCGCCGTGCGCGCATCGCCCCGCTCGCTCGCGAGCGCCGCCGCCTCGAGCAGCCGCTCCTCGCGCACGAGGCGGTCGATGTCCGCGTCCACTAGTCCTCGTCCTCGTCCTCTTCGGCCTGCGCCGAGGCCACCGCCATGCCGCGCGCCCGCAGCGCCGCGTCCACGTCGGTCGCCACGGCGTACGGCTCGATGGGCATTCGCCCGCGGGCCAGCGCCGCCGCGTCGCTCTTGGCGGCGAGGTCGCCCAGGATGCCGCGCTCGCGGTTCTTCATGTGCGGGCCGCTGAAGTCCACCCAGAAGTAGCTGCGCGGGCGGACGTCGACGTGCACGAACTGGCTCGTCGGGTAGACGCCCACACCCACGAACCCGAGCTCGCGCGCGTAACGGGCGACCTCCTCGTCGGCCACGCCGGGCACGACGAGGTCCACCGCGCGCCCCTTGCCATGGTTCGACCGCGACCCGGGGCGCGGCACGCGGTAGCCGGACACGACGCGGATCTCGGGCACGCCGAAGTGCACCTGGATGCCGTAGACGGTAGCCAGGGTGCGCGGGTCCACCGGGTGCTCGTCGCCCGTCGCCGCGCGCAGCAGGTGCGCCACGCGATCGAGGTCCACCGCGCAGAAGGTCCCGTCGTCGGTGGACGACGGGATCGCCAGCGTCTCACCGCGGTTGAGCGTCGTGAGCACCAGCATCGGTCGCCCCGATGCGTCGCGCTCCGCCTCGCGCGTCGATGGCGCGTGCCACCCGACCATCGCCTGCTTGCCCGACAGATACGCCGCGGCCGCCCCGCTGTTCGGGCTCACCGTCGGGGCGTGCGACGCCGAGGGCGCCCCATGCTTGCCGCCGTGCGCGGGCGGCTGCGCCGAGGCGGTCGCGCTGGCGGCGAGCGCCACGGGGCCGAGGGCAACTGCGAGTCCCCCGACGTACCTCGTCCGCATCAGCGCCGGGTGTACCCGACGTGGCGAGCAAAGTCGAAGCGAACCTCGGCCGTCTCGATGCCGTGGGTGGCCCAACCGGAGGTCCACTCGCGGTGCAGCCGGTGCACCACCAGGGAGCCTTGCTCGTCGAGGAAGACGGTGGAGAGGCTCGCGCTGCCCGTGTCGGCGAAGACGCAGCGGACGTCGTGCGGGCTCACGTCCACGTAGACGAGGTCGTCCCCGGCGCTGGTCGCGGCCCATGAGAGATCGATGGTGGCGCCGCTCGCGACGACCTGTCCGGCGTCCTCGCCCGCGACGCGGATGTCGTCAGCCGGGCCCGGGGCCCATGCGGCCATCTCGAGGGGCGCGAGCCCCGGTCCGCCGACGCGCACGAGGTAGCGCTCGGAGGGCGGGAGGGCCGACGGATCGGCCGCGGCGCGTGCGTACACGACGCCGCTCACGACGTCGGTCACGTCCGGAAGCTGGCGCGGCCAGAGCAGCGTCTCGCCGCCGGCGGCCTGGATCGACACCGTTCCGACGTCGACCAGCTCGACCACGGGGGCCGGGGCACCCGCGGAGGCGCGCGCTTGCTGGAGCGTCTCCACCGCGGCGCAGGTCCCGACGGCCGGCAGGTCGAGGGACGCGCCGACGGCGCTCAGCGCCTCATCCGTGGAGGTGGCCGCGCTGACCCGCAGGAAGCGGGCGCTCGCCTGGGCTTGTACGCCCTCGGCCGTGTCGCTGGTGCGCTCGACGGCGACCACCGCGTTGGTGCGCGAGACGGGCTCGGCATCCACCCCGTCGGCACCGGCGACGGCGCCAGTGCAGCCCAGGGCGGCGGGGGCCGCCGCGATCAAGCCGACGATGGAGAGGCGCATTCGCGTCCTTGTAACGCTAGTCGGCCGGGCCAATCGAGGCAAGGAGGCAGAGCTGGACGCTTTGTCAGGTAGAGTCGGGCCCGTGACGAGCGATGTCCTGATTCTCGCTGCTTTCCACCCTGAGCTCGCGCCCTTGCGCCCGCTCCTCGGCGAAGGGATGAGCGCGCGCGTGGGTGAGCTGCAGGTGCTCGCGCGCGTCGTCGGCATCGGCCTGCCGATGGCCGCCGTCGGCACGGCCACGGTGCTCGCCGAGGTGACGCCTCGCGTCGCGGTCATGGTGGGAACGTGCGGCGCCTACGCGGGGACGGGGCTCTCCACGGGCGACGTGGTGGTCGCTCGCCGCCTGCGCTTCGGCGCGACGGGCATCGCGGAGGGGCTCGCGCAGTTCCCGGAGCCGATGTCGATATCCACTTCCGTAACCGAGAGCCTCGCGGACGCGCTCCTCCGGTCGGGTGGAAAGGCCGCAGACCTGGTGACGACACCGGCCGTCACCGTGGACGATGCCGCCGCCGACCGGCTCGCGCGCTGGGCCGGCGCGCAGGCCGAGCACCTCGAGGCTTACGGAGCCGCCATGGGATGCGCGGCGCGAGGCATCCCCTTCACCGCGGTGCTGGGTGTCGCGAACGGTGTGGGTTCACGTGCGCGTGACGAGTGGCGAACGAACCATCGGCGAGCCGCAGCTGCGGCCACGGAGGTCGTGACGCGCTGGTTGCAGGCGGGCGCGCCTCACTGAGGGAGGCTCAATCGAGACGGGGCGTAGTACAGCTGGGCGCTAAGTTTTCGCCCGCCGCGGGAAGGCGGTTCGCATGAAAGCACGCTGGCTCGTTCTCCTCTCGAGCATCGTCGTCGCAGCGGCCGTTGGTTGCGCCTCCGGAGGCGACGGCGACAGCAGCGATCAGGGCGGAAGCGGCGACATCGACGGAGGCTCGGGCGCCGAAGGGGGCAGCGGCAGCAGCAGCGGGAGCAGCGGCGGACACGAGGCCGGGAGCGGCAGCGGCGGAAGCAGCGGGGGCGTCAGCAGCAGCAACAGCAGCGGCGGCGGCAGCGGGAGCAGCAGCGGCAGCGGGAGCTCCTCGGGCGCGGACGACGCGGGTGACGATGGCAGCTCGTCGTCGTCCGGCAGCGGGAGTGGCGGCAGCAGCGGGAGCGGCAGCGGGAGCAGCAGCGGGAGCGGGAGCAGCAGCGGGAGCAGCAGCGGCAGCAGCAGTGGAAGCAGCAGCGGCAGCACCGGGAGCAGCAGCGGGAGTAGCAGCGGCAGCGGCAGCAGCAGCGGCGGGACGACCGGCGGCGTCTGCCCCAACGACCTTCAGCACTCCGCCGAGTTCGCGGCCGAGGTGGCGAGCGGCAACCTGGACTTCTGCTTCACCGGCGACTGCAACTCGCCGTCGCTCTGCTGCTTCGAGGCGCTCAACCCGGGCAACCTCTGCGTCGCGAAGTGAAGTGAGTGCCGCACGCCCGCAGGGTGCGGACTCGAACACCCGACGACTCACTCCGCGCGCAGCAGCTTGAAGGCGTGGCCGCCCCACTTGCCGGTGCGGACGCCGTAGTTCACCCAGAGGATGCACATCGGCTCGAGCAGGCGCGAGCCCTCGATGCCGCCCGTGTCGAGCGGCGGGCCCCAGCCGAAGTCGCGCAGGATCTCGGCGACCTTCTTCTTCGCGCCCTCGTCGTTGCCGGCGATCCACATGTCCGGCGGGCCGCCCGCGATCTTCGGATCGACCATCAGCCCGTGGCCGACGATGTTGAAGCACTTGACGACGTGCGCCTTCGGCAGCCACCGCTGCACCGTCTCGCCGCCCGAGTCGTTGAGACCGACCGCGAGCTTCGGCCCGCCACCCGAGAAGTCGATCGGGTTGGTCGCGTCGATGACGAGCTTGCCCGCGAAGCTGTCGGGTCCGGCCGAGTCGATCGCTTCCTTCGTCCCGGTCCAGAGCGTCGCCAGCACGATGATCTCGCCGTGCCTGGCGGCTTCGGCGAACGTGCCGGCGCCGGCCTTGGCGCCGTTCTCCTTCACCCAGGCCTGCGCGTTCTCGCTCTTCTTCGCGTCGCGCGAGCCGAGCTTCACGTCGTGACCGCGAGCGATGAAGCCGGTGCCCAGCGTGCGGCCGACGTCGCCAGTGCCGAGGATGCCGATCTTGGTGGGGCCCATGTGGGTGTCCGATGCGACTCCCGGGAGACCGTTGCGTCAACCTTCCGAGGGGTAGACTCCACGCGCAGGAGGCTGTCCCCATGCAGAAGAAGGACCCCAGCGCCGTTCGCGACACCGCCTCGATGTCCTGGCGACACGTGCTGCTCGGCGGCGGCGTGTTCGACAACACGGGCGAGCACCCGAACAAGAAGGGCTGGGAGATCTACGAGCTCGGACAGCGCTCCTTCTGGGCCGTGCCCACGGCGGTCGCCTGGGACGAGCCGGTGCGCGAGGACCCGGAGTACGGCGAGGCGATCGCCGCGATGCTCGGGTTCCTATGCCCCGGCGAGAAGGCCGCGGTCACGGGGGCCTCGCTCCTCTCGACGCGCGTGAAGAGCGAGGAGGCCAAGTTCTACTTCGCCGAGCAGGCGCTCGAGGAGGCGAAGCACTACGACGCGCTACGGCGGCTGATCCCCAAGATCACCGGCCGCCCGATGCCGGCGCCGAACCCCTGGGTGCGCCTCCTCTACTCGTTCGGCGTCGTAGACGAGAACGATCCGGCGTTCATGATGGCCAGCATCAACATCATCGGCGAGCACCTGGCCAACCAGATCTTCCACCAGATCAATCACGTGGCGAAGGACCCGACGGTGCGCAAGGTGCTCGCGCTCATCGGCAAGGACGAGTCGCGTCACATCGCCGCGGGGCAGCGCTTCTTCGTCGAGGTGTACCCGCACCTCAGGAAGAACCGCGCCGAGATCATGGCGAAGCACCTGGCGACCACCATGGTGCTCCTCATCGCGGCGTACGACCTCGTGCAGCCGATGGCGAAGCTCGACATCGACCTCGCGAAGATCCTCGACGCGATGTACACGCACTACGAGGAGGTGCTCGGCACGCTCCCGCCGTTCCCCGAGCAGGGGCTGCGCGACGCGCTCATGAAGCGCCTGCGCAAGCAGACGCCGCGGACCATCGCGAACGTCAAGGCGGTCACGTCGGCCGACGGGCGCGTGGACATGAAGCGGCTCGTCGCGATGTGCTCGCGGGCGCTCGTCAGCCCACGGGCGCTGCGGGATCTCATCGCCGCGTAGAGGTACGCGATGGCCCCGCGCGCCGTCGTCATCGGCTCGGGAATCGGCGGAACGGCAGCGACGCTGCTGCTCGCGCACGCCGGCATCCCGGTCACGCTCGTCGAGAAGAACAGGCGCATCGGCGGCTCGTGCTCGGGCTACGAGAAGCGCGGGTTCAAGATCGACATCGGCACGCACATGTTCTGCCGCGGCGACAAGGGACCGCTCGGCGACGTGCTGCGGCGCGCGGGGGAGGGGGGCGCGCTGCGGTTCGTGCGAACGCGCGACATCAGCGAGATCCGCTTCCCGGCGCGCGACGGGACCGACCGCGTCGAGCGCATCGGTGTGCCGGCGGACGTGCGCCGGATGCCTCGCTTCTGCGTGGAGATCGCGCGCGCGCTGGAGCTGCCGTGGCGCGAGGCGATGCGGGCGGCGCGTCTCTTCGCGCACATCCTCGCGATGACCGACGAGGAGGTGGACGCGTGGAACGACCGGACGATCGAGGAGTTCGTCGAGCGCTTCACGTCGCACGCGCCGACCATCGGCGTCTTCGGGTTCCTGCTGGGGCTCTACTTCATCCTGCCGTACTGGGAGGTGAGCGCCGGCGAGGCGCTCTGGTGCTTCCGTCGCATGGCGCGGGACAACGCGCTCTCGTATCCGCTGGGCGGGGCCATCGCGATCCCGTCGACGTACGTGCGGCTCGCGAAGGAGCGCGGCGCCGAGGTACGCGTCGGCACGGGCGCGCGGCGCATCGTGGTGGAGGGGGGGCGCGTGCGCGGCGTCGAGCTCTCCGACGGCACCGTGCTTCCGGCCGACGTGGTCGTCTCGACGTCGAGCCTCCGCACCACCGTGATGGGCCTCGTCGGCGCCGATCGCTTCCCGGCCGACTACGTGGACCGCGTGCGCAACCTGCGCGGCTCGTACATCGCGGTGCAGGCGAAGATCGGGCTCGACAAGAAGCTCGTGGACGCGGGCTCCATCGTGGGCGGCGTGGGAGAGCAGGTGGACCTCTTCCGCGTGACGACGCGCGACATCAAGTCGATGTTCGCGTGCCTGCAGCGCGGGGAGATCCCGCCGGTCGTCCCCCTCTACTGCCCCGTGCCGTCGAACTTCGATCCATCG
>Ga0335082_10006426_pt1 | contig 12820 bp, 9 predicted proteins | sample Lox_Sample_41_FD_206718 | JGI IMG/M metagenome (GOLD analysis project Ga0335082, IMG submission 206718) | Soil microbial communities from Loxahatchee National Wildlife Refuge, Florida, United States - Lox_Sample_4.1 | ecosystem: Environmental > Terrestrial > Soil > Wetlands | place: USA: Florida... | reverse complement strand
AAGAATGTTCGGGTAGCTGCGAGGATTTGCCCGTGCTGTCGTCCCACTCTGACTTTCGGCCCAAAGGGCGAACTTGTGGTGTTCTGGCGGCACGTCTATGAAGGGCCCGTTCGAGACATGACATTTGCCGTCAGCACCGATAATGGCCTGACATTCTCGTCGCCGGAACGAGTTGCCGAAGACAACTGGAAGATCAATGGCTGCCCAGATTCCGGACCAGCAGTGGCTCGTAGCGGAAAACGCGTTTATGTGGCGTGGCTGACGGAAGCCTCTCCGCAAATGAGCGGCGTGAGGCTGACCTGGTCTGACGACAGCGGCAAGACTTGGGCGCCGGCCGTCATGGGTTCGCAGAATGTTCTGGACGCAAACTATCCCGCGCTTTCCGTTGCCGACGACGGAACCGCCGTTCTCGTGTTTCAAGGTCGCGATCCGAAAACCCAGGGCGGCTGGGGCAAAACTGCCGTGTACGCCGTAGAAATCTCCCCCCGGGGCGATCTTTCCGCTCCCGAAGTTGTCCCCGGAATCACTGCGCCTGCAAGTCGACCGACAGTCGCAGCCGGCACAGGAGGCCGTATCTATATTGCCTGGACTCAGAATGATGCCGCCAAACCATCGGTTTTCCTGTCACGCGCGCGGAGGCAGGTGGAATGAACCTCCACTGGCGAACAATTCTGCTCGTTTTGTGCTCCTTCGCATTGCTGGCAACGGGCTGTAATCGTGCGCGGAAATACTCGCTCGAAGGGCGGGTTGTGAGCAAGAATCCGGCAACAAATGAGATCACCGTTGCACACGGCGATATTCCCGGATTCATGTCCGCCATGACCATGCCTTATCGGGTCAAACAGGTGCTCGAATTCGAGACAATTCAACCGGGAGACAAGATCACTGCAGACATCGTTTTCAACGAAAGTGGCAGCGAATATTGGCTCGAGAACCTGCGAGTTGTCGAAAAATCGGGCCGAAAGACTTCATCCGCGTCACATGAGCCCCACCAACTTACGACCGGCGAACGCCCGCCCGATGTCGCGCTGGTCAATCAGGATGGCCGAACCATTCATCTCAGCGATTATCTGGGAAAAGCAATCCTCATTACCTTTATCTACACACGCTGCCCGATGCCTGAATTCTGTCCTCGTCTGAGCAGTCAGTTCGCCCGAATCCAGGATGAACTCAAGAAGAATCCATATGACTATGGCAAGACTCACCTGTTGACGATCAGTTTTGATCCGGCGTACGACACGCCGGCTGTTCTTCGCCGCTATGGCCTGGCCTATTTGGATGGTGACGCCAGCGGCTTTTCGCACTGGGATTTCGCGTCAACTACGCGGGAAGATCTTCAACGTGTCAGCCGTTCATTCGGCCTGCAATATGATGGGCAGGAAAACCAATTCGTGCACACGATGAATATCGTGCTCATCGCGCCGGATGGGAGTGTAGCGTACTTCTGGAACACCAATTGGACGTGGCAAGAGTTGATCAACAGTTTGAGGCGGGCCGCGAACAACGGATCCAACTCGCGTGGTCAGGGTCTCTATGGCAATCTCTGCGCTCGTTGTCACGAAGTCCCCAACCCTGAACTCAGGAAACAACCGCCCAATTTGCATGGCGTCTTCAAGATGGGAAAGTTGCCAAGTGGAATGGCTGCTAGCGATGAGAGAGTCCTACGTACGATCATGCATGGACTCGGTACTATGCCACCTTTCGAACAGACTTTAACCGAAAAGGATGCCAGGGACATCGTGGGCTACTTGCATCAGCTGAACTGAACGATTAGGGCTTGATGGGGCGAAACATGACGCGAAGAACCGTGATTACCGGGTTGTTGCTTCTGCTGACCCAGTTTCTGGTCAGCGCGTCGGCGGTGCCCGTGGATGCTGCACAAGAACCTGATGGCCGGATTCTAAAGTCGAAGCCGTGGCCGCCCTTGCCGAGTTATGAATCCCTGGACGACTTCGGTCGCGGTTACTTTCCTCGTGCGGTCTATGAAGAGGCTCGCACGCAGAAGGAATTCGACCTTCTCGAAATCACTTACTCGAGTGATCGGCTTCCTGTGCAGGGACTGTTGATCAAACCGAAAACGCCGGGTGCGCGAAAATGGCCGGCGATCATATTCAATCGCGGCGGCAACGGCGATCTCGGACGCATTACGGATAACGGCCAGCCTTGCGGCGGCATGACAAACACGTCGTGCCTGGACGTGGCCGATCTTTACCTTTTGGCGAGGCCCGGTTTTGTGATCATCGCCTCCGACTACCGCTATCAGGGCGCCACTGCGAAACGCGACGAGTGGGGCGGCGTGGAAGTCGATGACGTTCTCAATCTCGTGCCGGCCCTGAAGTCGCTCGATTACGTGGACCCGGAGCGGCTCTACATGCTTGGCCTGTCGCGAGGTGGTACCGAGACCTATCTTGCACTCAAGCGAGGAATCCCCGTCAAAGCCGCTGCTGTTATCGGGGGCGTCACCGATGTGAAAACGTGGGTCGACTCGCGGCCCGAGATGGGCATTGTCAACGGGAACGATTTCATCGACGGCTTCGCCAAGATCTGGCCGGACTACGAGCACCATTCCGAGGAACAGTATCGAGCGCGGTCAGCCGTGTATTGGGCCGACCAGATAAACGTGCCGATTCTGATCCTCCATAGCCGCACCGACAGAATGGTGCCCGTGACCCAAGCTCTCCGAATGGCAGAAGCACTTCAAGAAAAGGGCAAGGCGTACTCGCTTCACATTTACGAGCGCGATGGCCATCCATTGCCGCGGAATCGCGACGACCGCAATCGCATGCTCGTCGATTGGTTCAATCGAACTGGCCAAGGTGATCAGTAATCATGCGATTACCGCTCTCAGATCTTGAACTTGGCGAAACAGCAGTAATCGAAAATGTTGCGCTGCCGGAAGCAGAGCGACAGCTTCTGATGCGGTTCGGATTTTTCGACGGGGCCGAGGTTCGATGTTCGCGTCGTGCGCCCCTCGGAGACCCGGTCGTTTACTCAGTGGACGGTTCAGAGGTTGCCTTGCGCACTGAAACGGCCTGCCGCATTTTCGCTTCGCCCGTCGACGACAAGGCGACACGCGAGCAAAAGGGATGAACCCCCTCTTGCAGATCGTGGCGTCCTCGACCACCAGGTCCCAGCAACAAATCCGGAATGTGGCGTTGATCGGACCTCCTAATTCCGGCAAAACCACTTTGTTCAACCGATTGACCAACCTCCGGCAGAAGGTCGGTAACTACCCAGGAATCACGGTTGAGCAGCACACGGGCGTGATGGCTTTACCAGGTCAAGAAATCACGATTGTTGATCTGCCCGGAGTGTACGGCCTCAATCCGTATTCCGAAGACGAGCGCGTTGCAGTCAACGTGTTAAACGGCAACATGGACGGGGTGCCACGGCCAGAAGCCGTTTTGCTGGTACTCGACGCGACCAATCTCACCCGGCATCTTTCGCTCGCCGCACCCGTAATTGCTCTCGGGCTTCCGACACTCGCTTTGCTGAACATGGGAGATCTCCTTACCAGGCGCAGTGGTTCAATCGATGCGGTGAAACTGGCGGGCGACCTGGGCATCCCGGTCGCGATCGTCAGCGCGACGATGGGAACCGGCTTGGAAGCCGTAGGCCGCTTCCTAGAGTGTGCAAACTCACCGATTAAGACGACACTGCCGATTGTTCAAGACGTCCGTGAGTGCCGAAAGTGGGCGGCTCGGGTCGCCAGCGAATCGGATTATCGTCCTCCCCTCCCGCCAACATGGAGTCGCCGGCTCGATGACATTCTTCTGCATAACGTCTGGGGTCCTCTCGTCTTCATGATCGTCGTAGGAGCCGTTTTCCAAACAGTCTTTGGCTTGGGTCAACCGCTCAGCAATGCTTTGCAAGACCTTCTGACGGACATGGGCCAGAAAGCTGCGCCGTTCATCGCCAACGGCTTTCTTCGCTCGTTGTTACTGGACGGCATCTGGAAGGGCGTCACCTCGGTTCTGGTTTTCCTACCGCAAATTCTCGTTCTGTTCCTTTTTATTGGCTTGCTTGAAGACTCGGGTTATCTCGCGCGGGCTGCCCTCATTGCCGACCGCACAATGTCATTCGTTGGCCTGAACGGAAAGGCCTTCATCCCGCTGCTATCTGCTTACTCATGCGCAGTGCCGGCGATCATGGCGAGCCGCACGATCGAGAACAAGCGCGACCGCCTGGCGACGATCCTGATTGCTCCGTTCATGACCTGCTCGGCGCGGCTGCCCATCTATACACTCCTGATTGCCGCATTCATTCCCGAACGTCCGGTTGTCGGACCTTTCCTGGGATCACGCGCTCTCGCCATGCTGTTGCTGTATGTGCTCGGCTTCGTCGCCGCGATCGGAACCGCGAAGATGTTGAAATCTTCCGTCCTCAAATCGATGCCGGCGCCATTTGTCTTGGAACTCCCGGAATATCGCTGCCCGACGTTGCGCTCCGTCGGCTTGCGCCTGATGGATCGCGGCCGCGTGTTCGTGCAGCAGGCCGGAACCGTGATTCTCCTGGTTTCCCTGTTGGTGTGGGGGCTGACCAACCTTCCGCTCCACCAATGTCAGCCGCCGGAGTTAGAGGACAGCGTGGTGGCTCATCTAGGTCACTTGATCGAGCCGGCCATCCGCCCACTCGGATTCAACTGGAAGATCGGAGTCGGACTCTTGACCTCGGTCGTGGCCCGCGAGGTCATTGTGGGAACTCTAGGAACGCTTTATGGCCGCGATCCGCAAACACGGTCAGTCTCGCTTCAATCGGCGCTTCAGCACGACTTGACGTTCTCAGGAGCGATGGCACTCTTGGTATTCTTCGCTTTTGCCATGCAGTGCACCTCGACGCTGGCGGTCGTGCGGCGCGAGACGAATAGCTGGATGTGGCCCGCCATTCAGTTCTTCTACATGACCGGCGTTGCGTTCCTGGCAGCTCTAGTCGTCCACGAAACCCTCTCTGTTTTGAACTAGCAGGCGGCGAAGACTCTAATATGTATTGTTGGCACTTTATGGCGAATCGGCGTTGTTCCGCAACACAATCGTCATCCGGCGAGATCCTTTTTCATTTGGTTTCAGCGACTATGTATACGTATCGGAGTTCATCAGTTCCGGTGTTAGTGACGTTGTGCTCAGTCTTCGGAGGACAATAGAGAGCATGGTTCGCTTCCACCGGAAGTGTTGAGCCATCCCCAAATGTCATTTCTCCCTTCCCTGACAAAACCACCAGCACCTCCTCGTGCTTGCCGGTGCTGTGCTTTCCCACGGACTTGCCGTGTGCCAGAACGACTAGTCCCGACTTCATTGTGACGGTTTCGGGCGGGCCTGCGAGTATCTGCAAGTAGTCTTTTCCTTGGGCGTCGAGCAGCACCACCTTGGAATGGGGCTCACCTTTTTCGGTGTCCGCAGCAGACGAAACGACCGAGCAGAACGGGAGCAGAGCAATCGAGAGAAACACAAGCAAACCGGAAAGTATGGCACGCGTCATTTTCATTCTCCTCGAAGTCATATTTCTAAAAGTGGATCGAAACTCCCCCAGCGGCGTTCACTCCCGGCATCGGATATCCGGGCAATACCTGGTAGTTGTGGTCAAAAAGGTTATCGACCATGACGAGCACATCAAAGTTGCGATGCACGGGGACTGTCACTTTCGCGGACGCGAGTGGGTAAGCGCCCATTTGTGCGGTGTGGCTCTCGTCGGTATAGCGCCGCCCGACCGCCTGAAGGCCGACGTGTATGAACGCCCGTTTTGCGTCCCAATCAACGCCCAAGGTGGCACGATTCTGAGGCACCAATGGCCCCAGATTGGTGGAATGCAAGTAGGCGTAGCCGACCGAGGCGCTGACGCGACGGCGCATATTCCAGCGCAAACTTGTTTCTATGCCTTTGTTGATCGCTTTGCCGGTATTCAGCAGCTCCAGGTCTGGATAGTTACCGAGCGTCACAATCTGGTCCGAGAGATTTGCATAGTAAAGCGTCGCCCGCGCGATCAGGTTGCTCGCCGCCCGGATTTGCAGCGTGGTTTGGTAGTTCCACATTCTCTCGGGTCGCAGGCTTGGATTGGGAGCGGGAAACAGATAGAGCTCACGGATGGTGGGGTTCCGGAATCCTTCGCTGATCGCGGCGGAAAGGGAGACGCGTTCGGCAGCATTCCAGGTCACGCCGAACTCCGGCACGGCCAGGTCCCCGAATTGCGAGTTGGTTTGATAGCGAACGCCTGCATTGAACAAGAATGCAGAGGTCGCGTTCCAATGGCCACGAACGAACCCTGCAGCATCGGTGATCTGATGGTCTCCCCAACTAAATCCACTGGTCGTGCTAGCGGTGCCACCGTAATTCACGATGTCGGTCCCGAAATCGATGGCCGCGCCGTGGTGAAGGTTCACGGTCTCTAGGATCCGCCCGCCGATGATCCGATCCACCGAGAGGAATCCATCGGTAATTGCATTGTGTCCCCAGGTGGAAAAGAAGCGGGTATAGCCGTTCCATGAGTTCGTTGTGTTCGCAAGATCCAAACTGAATCCACCGCGGCCAACGCTTGCGGCGCTGCCAACGAGTGGATCGTCGATCGGTCCGGGGTCATGCACGAGGAAATGGCCGTAATTGCCATCCAGGGACAGTTTCCAGGTTTGGGTGAGTACGTAGCTGGCTCCTGTCGCCACATCCTGGGAATGGAATGCCGAGCCCGGACGGTCTCCGTTGGTGTAGTTGACACCGGCTGCCAGCGAGTAGACGCCGCGCCCTTTGCGAAGTCCGGTCCAGAGCCGGTTCTGTCCGGTCATGTAGGACCCAAGGCTAGAGGTAAGTTGGAACTCTGGTTTGGTTCCCGGTTCACGGGGACTAATCTCGATCGCCCCGCCCATCGCATTCGTTCCGTACAGCACGGATGCCGGTCCCTCGATCACGCTGATGCTGCCCGCTTCCGAGAGGTCGTAGAAATCGGGCAAGGGATGTCCCATCTCGCCCTGGTAGTCAGGCCGCCCGCCGAGGACCACCAACACGTCCGTGTTGGGAGATCCGCCTACACCGCGGATGTTGACTGCGCCCGTTCCGTTGTCGGCGATCCCGTAACCCATCAGGCCGCGACGAGTCACGTACACGGCGGGAGAGAGGTCCTCTACTGCGTCGAACACAGTCCGAGCCGAAGTGCGGTCGATCTGTTCGGCGCTGCCGCTTGCGACGGTGGCGACTCCTTCCCCTGTGACGACAACCTTGATCGCTGTCTGCACGATGGCCGGCCGAAGTTTGAACTCGGCAGGTTCCTTGCAGTCGGTGAGCGTGCGTGATTCCGGCTCAAATCCGACTGCTTTAATGCTTAACACCGCTCCCGCTAAGCAGGGTGCAGTGTTTCGTCCTTCGGCGTTGGTGACGGTCGCGGGCACAGTCTTTCCACCGGGTAAGCGGACCTGGATGGTGGCGCCCTGTATCGGTGCGCCCGAACCGTCAGCGATGCGAATCTCGACATTCTCCGAGGCAAGACAGGAAATAGAACTTACTCCCATGAAGAACAACAGCACACTTCTGGTGATCCGGGACATTCAAGCAGCTCCTGCTGAGTCGTGGAATAGGACAGAAAGAAATCGTCGCGTGTAACACGAAACGTGCAATCGTAACACCTATATCGCGTAATGCAATGTGATTGAAATCACGCCACGGAGTGCACGAAGAGATTGGATTAAACGCGAAACCGCCGCCTCAATTGCTAGTGTTCATGCTCATCGTGTGAGTGGCGATGATGGTGCGGATGGGTGTGCACAACGTTTCCGTGCGTGTGTCGATGAGCGTGGACGAGATTGGCCCGAAGGAGCAAGCTCTCGTCCGAGAGAATTTGTGCCGGACGGCCTTCGGCAACTACGGCACCGGCTTCGAGCACCAAAACACGATCTGCAATGTCCTCGACGATGTCGAGTTGATGCGTGGCCGTAATCACGGTTTTCGTCGTCCCCTTCCATTGTTGAATGAGATCGACGAGCTGACTCTGGCTTCTTGGATCAAGGGTCGCGGTTGGCTCATCGAGCAAGAGGACTTCAGGATCAAGAACGAGAACAGAGGCGAGCGCGACTCTCTTCTTCTCTCCGCCCGACAGCCGATACGGGGCACGCTCCTTCAGGTGAGAAATACCCATCAGGCTTAGCGTCTCATCCACATGCTGAAGAACCTCTTCTTTGCTCCATCGGAGTTGCAGGGGACCGTACGCGATTTCGTCAAAAACGGTTGGATTGAAAAGCTGAACATCCGGATTCTGGAAGACGAGTGCGACCTGGCGCCGGAAAGCGAGGTTGTATCCGTTTCGCTGAAGGCTTTCCGGTGTGAGCGGATTTCCCGCAAAGCTCACCGAGCCTGTCTTCGGAAAACAAAGTCCGTCCAAGATGCGCAAGAGGGTTGACTTGCCGGAGCCATTCGCCCCTAGCAGCGCGACTCGCTCCCCTTTCTCGATTCGGAGGGATAAACCGCGGATTGCGGGGATTCCCTCATAATCGAAGGTGATGCTATTGATCTCGAAGGCAGGTGTCACAGTACCCGTCATCTCCCCATCCATGTCGCCAAGCACGCTGCAAAGATGAAGCCGGCTAGGCCAAGGTAGTCATAGGCTCGCAAGCGAAAATCGGTCAACAGGCGGACCTCACCATCGAAGCCGCGCGACAACATCGCCAAATAGACTTCGTGGCTGAGTTCGACACTTTTGCTAAGCAGTACTCCGGCAGTACGAGCCGTCGTCCTGCGTTTCTCAGCGCCAGTCAACTCGCCGACCATTCGACTCTGCCTGGATTCGAACATCTGGTTCGCCGTTTCAATCAAGAGAAAGACGTAACGGTGAGTCATGGCCAGCATGGTCACAACTTCCGTCGGCAAGCGAAATGAACGGAGTGCTTTCAGGATATGTGTCCACGGAGTGCAGAGGACCAGTACCGTCGTGAGGGTAGCCGCCGTCTCGACGCGAAGAACCAGCAAGGCTGCCGTTCGTACTCCTTGTGCCGAAATCGACAGCGGTAATCCGGATACAAGAATTATCCTGCTTCCGGGCGTGATAAACAGGGCAGGCAACGCAATGAGCCCCGTAAAACCAAGGACCACCAACCAGACGCGAGTGGCCAACGACCAGAGGCTCAAGCGAGATGCAACGGCAACCAGGATTCCGAGCACCAACACGGCTCCGATCACGGCGAGTTTGTGACAGAGGACGACAGCGATCACGAGAGCCAACACTCCGACAACGCGCACGCGAGGATCGAGTGACTGAAGGAGTCCGGGCTGGCTCGCTGCCTGCTCCGAGATCAGAGCCTTCGAAAATGCCTGCGCGAATCCTCGTAGCGTAGACTCGATGAACGACTGACTCACGATCGCGACTCCCGTTTGCGTAGCCTATTCGCGATTCTGGTGGCAACCAGCGCAGCCACTACGAGAAATCCAACACCGAACATGGCGGACAAGGCGTAACCGAAGCTCGCGCTCTTGACGAAGCGTGGCGCATACCCAGGGAAGGGTGCCGTCCATATCGCGGAGAGCTTCTGCAAGCCAGCCGGAACGGACGAAGGAGCGACATGATGACCCGACGCCCCCTCGATCTGAGTTCGTGCTGCCGGATTCGCCAAGTCGGCGGAAGACCATTCTCCCCACGCAGTGCCCGCGGCAAGGATACCGAGCGGCGTACAGAGCATCAAGAGGCCCACGATCCACCAGAGTCGAACCGGAAACGGCCTTTCGGCGGAGTTGGCGGCAGCGAGCCCGCCGGGAAAATCCCGGATTCCGCGCAACAAACCGATGTCCGACTTCTGGAGGTAGGAAACCATGCCGGCTGAAATCAACGCCTCGGCCAACCCCGCGAACGTGAGATGCCCAATCATCATGGCGGGCACTGCCACGTGCAGTGGGTACGGCGCGTAGAGGGGCGTGCCACTGGCATCATGAAATAAGGTTGGCTGAATCCCGAACTCGAAGGCTGTCAGGAGTGCAGCAGCATTGATCGAGACGTATCCGGCAATTGCGGCGGCCAGAGCTCTCCGGCGGGCGCCGACATCCGACCGACCGGCGATTAAACGATACACACCATAGGCGACGAGGGAACCGACAATTGCCATGTTGAAGCAGTTTGCGCCCAGTGTCGTAATTCCGCCGTCTCCAAAGAACAACGCCTGGATGGCCAGCGCGATCGACACCGCGAGAATCGAACCTGACGGACCGAGAACGATGGCTGCGACCGTGACTCCGAGCGCGTGTCCGGTGGTCCCGCCAGGCAGGGGAATGTTAAACATCATGACCACAAAGGAAAAAGCAGCGAAAACGGAGATTAGCGGAATCATCCGTGTCGCCAGGATGCGGCGGACGCGATTCAAGGCGGAGTACCACCCTGACGCTGCGAATGCATAGAGCGTTACGCACGTCGAAGGGCTCAGGTATCCGTCAGGAATGTGCATGACTCAATATTATTGTGCGCTGCGTCCAATGCGGACGGATTCGGTCCAGAAGCCTCTGAGAGACCGAAGGGCGTTGATGAGCCATTTACGCCACACGGCAATCTCTGGTTGTTGGTTGACCAAAAAATAGTTAACACGTTTTGGAATGTCGTGTTACCTGGACTAGAGTATATGAACTTCGCGGGTGTAGTGCCAGGCGAAATGCGCGCCATCTTGCTCATCGCGGCATGGGGAGTTCTATACTTTAACGGTGGCTTTGAATGGCAATAATCGGCAGGTCACGTTGGGCCGTCTCCGTCTCGTTCTGGACGTCGTGGTGGGAATCGGAGCGGTGCTCGTAGGACTCTGGTTCGTGCTGGATTCGTTCCGCCGATGAATGAAAATGTAGGGCATGTACGTCTGGGTAGTCGCGCGGATATCTAAAGTTGCAAAGTGACTGACCGTTACCCGCTACCGAAAACCAAACGTTCTTTGTACCGAAATTCGTACCTGAAACGGTTCGGCGGGATGGGAAACGTTTGAGAATGTCGCCGGGGCAGTTGGCGTTATGCGGGACACATAGGCATAAGTAATGTCGTCATTGCGGCGATTCAGCAGGTTCAAAAGATCCGCGTTAATGCGCCATGCCTTGTTCAATCGATACCCGATTCCCGCATTCATCAGTAACGTAGCATTCGAGCGGTTGATTCCATCGGAAGTCAGATCGCGCGGTCCGAAATAGCGAAGGCGCAATGTACCGGTGAAGCCTTTGTAATCGTGCATTGTGATGCCCGATGAAACCACTACGTTAACCGCTTCGGGAACGAGCTTGCCACCTGGGCCCTGCACCGGATACTGGCCGCCACCCACGTTGGTGAACGCCGCATCGTCCGGGTCGATTTGGGTGAATTGGGCGCGCGAGTCCGCAATATCCAAATCGACAGCCCAATGTTCAGTGGGCATGTAGTAGTTGGCCCACTCAATGCCATAGCGGTTGCTCGACTGTTGAGAAGGAGACGTGCCGCCGGTGTCGCCACTCTGCTGCAGTTCGGAAGCGCTGCGGAGATACCAGAGCGAGAGAGTGCTTTGCAAATGGGGGACGACCGCGGTGCGCACACCGAATTCTCCGCCTTTAAGCTGCACCAATAGTGGAATTGGGGTAGCTGCCGTGGGAAAAGGATTGTCCGGTGAAATCGGGTTCACTTTCTGCGTTGCGCCGCGCGCGTCGTTGGTGTGATAGCTGAATCCGCCCTGCGCGTAGAACTCCGTATTGGCCCACGGCCCGAAGATCAAACTTAGTTTTGGTTCGGGCAGAAACTTGGTCGCCGAGCCGGAATTGAGCTGCGCAAAGTTGACGACCGGTGCGCCAGGCAATTCGGTGGCGACATAAGACGGAGTCAAGTCAGTCACGTCGACGTGCCCTGCGTCCCCGCGCAGGGCCAACACCGAGCGGAATTTTGACGCCCACTGGACCTTATTTTCTGCGTAGAAACCGACCAGGGTTTCGGTAAATTTGTTTAAATCCGTGGCGGCGGGCAGGATTGGTGCGGGCCCGTTGATAGTCCCGTCCGGGTTGCATATCGGAAGGCCAATGTTTTGGTCATTGCAGGCGTTGATGTCATTCTTGTCCGTGCGAACACGGTTTTCCGTCCGGAACAGGCCGTTGTGAACCCAATCATTGCGAACCTGCAGACCGAACGTATTTTCTACCCTGCGGTCAAACCAACTGCTGAAGATCGTATGGTGTGCATCCACCCCAGCCACCCAGCGTCTGTCCTGCTGTTCAAACTGATCACCCTTCGCGGGGTCGATCAGAAAATAGGTGAAATTGGAGAACAGATTGAGGTCGTTGTAGAACCCGTAGGCTGTTATTTTCGTCTGGGAGTTTGCACCCTGACGGTGCCACTCTCCCTGCAAGCTGTAGCGTTGGGAATGGCCGCCGTCCGTCGGGTCGAGCGTGCCGAAATAACCGACCAGTGGAAAGGCATCCACGGGCAATTGATCGCTCGAATGCCATGTTCCACGATACGCGTGCGCCGTGATGCTGAAACCATTGTCGGCCGCTCCCTGGCTGTACGTGACTAAGCCGTTATATTTGTAGTAATTATCCGGATGAATCCATGGACCGTCATCGTGATACGCCTCTCCGCCATACAACAAATTGCCTGCGCCTAGCTTGTGCGACAGGCCGAAAACCAGTCGCCCGTAGCCATCCTGGCCGCCCTCGACTTTGATGAAGTTCAACGGCAGAGTCTTGAAGAACTCCATATGCGCCGATCCTGTGGCGCCAAAGTCACCGACACCCGAGTAGTAGGGGCCTTTCTCGAAATTTACACGTTGCACAAACTCCGGAATAACGACGTTCATGTCCGAGTACCCCTCGCCGTGCGCGTGCGAGGTTAGGTTGAGTGGCATACCGTCGAGGAAGTTGGCAAAGTC
>Ga0335082_10006425_pt1 | contig 12820 bp, 11 predicted proteins | sample Lox_Sample_41_FD_206718 | JGI IMG/M metagenome (GOLD analysis project Ga0335082, IMG submission 206718) | Soil microbial communities from Loxahatchee National Wildlife Refuge, Florida, United States - Lox_Sample_4.1 | ecosystem: Environmental > Terrestrial > Soil > Wetlands | place: USA... | reverse complement strand
GGCGGAGGCCGGTCGCGACTCGTGCCGACTGCCGAGATCAACCTCCACTTCACCGGTGACATTCATGCGGTCACGGCGGCGAACAACCTCCTCGCGGCGATGCTCGAGGCCCATCTCCTGCACGGAAACGAGCTCGGCATCGACGCGAACGCGATCACGCTGCGTCGCTGTCTCGACGTCGAGGACCGAGCGCTCCGCAGCATCGTGATCGGCCTCGGCGGCCGGGCGAACGGCCTGCCACGCGAGACCGGCTTCGACATCACTGCGGCCTCGGAGGTGATGGCTGTCCTCTCCGTCTCACGCGACCTCGACGACCTCCGCCGGCGTCTCGAACGGCTCACCGTTGGCACGACCTCCGACGGCGAGCCGGTGACCGCCGAGGCGCTCGGCGCTGCCGGCGCGATGACCGCGCTCCTCAGGGACGCGCTCAAGCCGAACCTCGTGCAGACCCTCGAAGGACAGCCGGCGTTCGTCCACTGCGGGCCGTTCGCGAACATCGCGCTCGGCTCCAGCTCGCTGGTCGCCGACCTGCTTGCGCTGAAGCTCGCCGGCTACGTGGTCACCGAGTCGGGGTTCGGTGCCGACATGGGCCTCGAGAAGTTCCTGGACATCATGTGCCGGATCGGCGGCCTCGCGCCGAGCGCGCTCGTCGTCGTCGTGACCGCGCGTGCGCTCAAGCACCACGGCGGCGACCCGGGGGGCGGGCTCGCCGCAATCGAACGGGGCGCTGCGAACCTCGCCGGCCACCTGAGGATCGTGCGGGAGTTCGGGCTCGAGGCCGTCGTCGCCGTCAATCGCTTCCCGGGAGACACCGCGGAGGAGCTCGCCGCCGTGCAGCGCATTGCGCGCGACCTCGGGGCCATCGACGCCGTCGTGGACGACGCCTTCGAGCACGGCGGGGCCGGCGCGACCGCGCTTGCCGAAGCCGTCGTGGCGGCATGTGCGCGCACGACACGTTTTGACTACCTCTACGAGCTCGAGGACTCGATCGAGGACAAACTCGAGTCGATTGCACGCCGCGCCTACGGAGCCGCCGGCGTGACGCTGGCACCGCAGGCTGCGGCGCAGGCGAAGAGGTTCGCAGCGCACGGCTTCGGCGAATTGCCGATCTGCATGGCGAAGACCCACCTCTCGCTCTCGAGCGATCCCGCCGCGATCGGCGCTCCGTCCGGGTTCACGCTGCCGGTCCGCGAGCTGCGCGCCTATACCGGCGCAGGCTGGCTCGTCGCCCTCTGCGGCGGGCTGCAGACGATGCCGGGACTCGGCGCTCACCCGGCGGCGCTCGACGTCGACGTCGACGCGCAGGGGCGCGTCGTCGGTCTTCACTGAAGCCAGGGAATAGCGGCCGGGCGGGTTCGCGAGCTCACGCTCCAGCCCTCGTAGTTCCGAGCAAGCGCGGCCGTGGAATCTGCGGATGCGACCGGATCCCGGCGGCGAGACAGTTGTGTCGAAGCCAGAAACTCGAGCCCGTGGACCCAGGCTTGGAGGTACGAGATGTCGGTTAGCATCCCGCAATTCAAAGACGGGATTCCGCTGGCACCGGGTATGCCGGAGGTTTCCGATCTCGCCGACGTATGGCTCGTGCACGCGCTGGCGTCGCTGCTCGACGCATGTGGCGTGCCGGAAGGAAGACGCGCGAAGCTCGTGGCGTCCGGCACCGATTCCTTCAGGCCGCACAAAGCCAATCGCGTCGCGTCCGACGATGCGACCCATCTGGAACGTCTCGATTCCTGCCGGCTAGCCGCCGCGTTCGCCGCCCTCGCAGTCGAAGCCCGAATGAACCGCGTCCTCCAGGGTGCGAAACCGGGCGAATGGCCCACGATCGCGCCGCTATCGGCACCGGAGAAGTTCACCGTCGTGTCGGGGCTGCTCGACAGACCCGATTACGAGGTCGCAGCAAGGGAGCTCTTCCCATTGGCGGTCGAGCTCTTCGAGGTTCGCGACGAGCTCGTCGGTGGGAGCAGGGCGCCCGCATCGGTGCTCAGGCTCGGTCCGAGCCGGGCCCGGGCGATCGTCGAAGGGGCCGCGAGGCTCTGCTCGTTCGTTGCCGCGCTCGCCGATGAGAACGAGAGCGAGACCGCGAGGCTCGCGCATCGCGCCGCCGAGGCGCTCGAGCGCCGGGCCGACGCGCTCGCCCTCATCAAGTCGGCGAACAGCCCCGGCCCTGAGCCCGGCGGGGAGGTCGACTTTCCGCCCGAGATCGCGGAGTGGTAGGTGGTGAGATGGCCGCTCTCGCCGATCCGGATCACCCGCCGCTCGAGGGCGCAGGTCCGGACGGCTTCTACGGCATCCGCTTCGAGTCGATAGGCGGACTCGGCGCCCACCTCGCGGGGCAGATGCTGGCCGAGGCGGGAGTGCTCGGATGCGACCTCAACGGCTCACACTTCTCGTCGTACGGCTCCGAGAAGAAGGGGTCCCCCGTGCGCTCGTTCGTGCGCTTCTGCGAGCCCGAGCGGGTGATCCGACGCAGCGACCCGATCGAGCGCCCCCAGCTCGTCGTCGTCTTCCACCGGGCGCTTCTCGACTCGATCGACGTGACCGCGGGTCTCGTGCCCGGCGGAACGATCGTGGTGAACACGGCCGAGAGCACGGCTGAGCTCCGCGAGCGCCTCGGTCTCGCCGGCGCCACCGTCGGCGCCGTCGACGGCCTGGCGATCGCTCTCGAGGAGTCGACGAGGATCAACACCGTGATGCTCGGAGCGGTCGCGCGTGTCTGCACGTTCCTCGGAGCCGAAGCGATCCGCGAGGTGATCGCCGACCATCTCGGGCGCCGCTATCCCGACCTGGTCGAGGCGAACCTCCGCTCGTTCGACCGCGGCTTCGCCGAGCTCGAGCTCGAGGCCGGGACCGGGGCGGCCGACCAGGTATCCGCCGCCGATCGCCCGAAGCCGGCGTACGGCTTCCTCGAGGCACCGATCGGCGGCACGATCTTCGCGCCCGGCAGCACCATCGCGCGTGACCTGAGCGCGTCTCGCGAAGGGTCTCTGCCTGCGCTCGACCTCGACAAGTGTGTTCACTGCGGACTCTGCGACGTGGTCTGCCCCGACCTCTGCTTCGTGTGGGAGACGGAGGGGGACGGGGCCGTGCGGCTGCGCGGCGTCGACTACCGGTACTGCAAGGGGTGCCTGAAGTGCACCCAGGCATGTCCGACCGGTGCGCTGACGGAGATCCGCGAGGAGCCAGGCTGGGCCGCGGCCCACCGCGTGCCGCTCTACCCGTGGCTCGAACAAGAGGTGGGCGGCAGATGACCGCGATGCTCGCAACCGAAGTGGCCGAGCAGGTCGTCGACTTCAAGAGCGGCAACGAGATGGCCGCGATCTCCGCGAAGCACATCGATTTCCACGTGATGGGCTACTACCCGATCACACCGTCGACGGAGATCGCCGAGAACCTCGACGAGATGCGCGCCGAGGGCGAGCACTCGATCGTCATGATTCCCGCTGACGGCGAGCACGGAGCAGCCGGCATCTGTTACGGGGCCTCGACGGGCGGTGGACGCGTGTTCAACGCCACGAGCTCGCAGGGTCTCCTGTACTCCCTCGAGCAACTTCCCGTTCAGGCGGGGACCCGCTTCCCGATGCTGCTCGACATCGCGACGCGTGCAGTGAGTGCGCCGCTCGACATTCGCGGCGACCACTCCGACATCTACTACGCGCTCGACACCGGCTGGCTGATCTTCCTTGCCCGTGACCCGCAGGCGGTCTACGACCTCAACGTGATCGCACTTCGCGTCGCCGAGCGGCCCGAGGTGCAGCTCCCGGCGATGGTCGCCTTCGACGGGTTCTTCACGAGCCACCAGAAGCGGCGGGTCCGCTACTTCGCCGACCCCGAGGTCGTGCGCACCTTCCTCGGCCCGGTCCCCGATCGCGTCACAGCGCTCGATCCCCGCCACCCGGTGACGATCGGCCCTTACATGAACGACCCCGACCTGATCAACAACAAGTACCAGCTCACGCTCGCGATGGAGTCGGCCGAACGCACGCTCGCAGACGAGTTCGCCGCCTACGAGGCACTGAGCGGCCGCCGCTACGACGTGCTCGACCTCTACCGCATGGACGACGCGGAGGTGGCCCTCTTCCTGCTCAACTCCGCGGCCGAGACGGCCAAGGATGCGGCCGACCGCCTGCGCGAGCGTGGCGTCCGGGCGGGCGTCATCAGTCCGAACGTGATACGGCCCTTCCCGGCCGGGCAGCTGCGCGAAGCCCTCGCCGACGTCACCGCGCTCCTCATCGGAGAGCGCGCCGACTCGTACGGTGCCCACGGCGGGAACCTTGGACACGAGGTCAAGTCCGCGCTCAAGGACGACCCGGACAACAGGACGCTCTGCCTCGACCGGATCTACGGCCTCGGCGGCCGCGACTTCTATGCCGAGGATGCGGAGGCCCTCTTCGAGCTCGCGCTCGAGGCAGCCGACGCAGGACGGGTCGATGTGCCGTTCGACTACTACGGCGCCGTCGCCGAGGTCCGGCCGGGGGCGCGGAAGCACCTGCCTCCGATCGCCCCGGAAGAAACGCGGACTGAGGGTCTGATCAGGGTCGAGCAGGGGGAGAATGGGCTGCTGCAAGTGGAGACGCCGCCTGCCTGGCGGCTCGCGGCGCGGCCCAAGGCGGTCGCGCCGGGCCACAGCGCCTGCCCCGGCTGCGGCGTCTTCCCCGCCCTCAACCACTTCTTCAAGGGGCTCGACGGTGACGTCGTCGTGCTCTACCAGACCGGCTGCGCAATGGTCGTCAGCACCGGCTATCCGCTCACCTCACACCGGATCACCTACGTGCACAACCTGTTCCAGAACGGCGCGGCCACGCTCTCCGGGCTCGTCGAGATGTTCCACGAGCGGATCCGCCGCGGCGAGCTCCCCGCAGGCGAGGACATCACCTTCGTGATGGTCACCGGCGACGGCGGCATGGACATCGGCACCGGCGCCGCCATCGGGGCTGCGATCCGCAACCACGGATTCATCGTCGTCGAGTACGACAACCAGGGCTACATGAACACCGGTGCGCAGCTGAGCTACTCGACGCCCTTCGGCCACCTGACCTCGACGAGTCACGTCGGCCCTGCGCAGACCGGCAAGCGCTTCCATCACAAGGACATGCCGCAGATCATGGCCGCGACGAACATCCCCTATGTCTTCACCGGCGTCGAGGGTTTCCCCGACGACCTCGTGTCGAAGGCGGCCAAAGCTCAGTGGTACGCGAACCACGAAGGCATGGCCTACGGGAAGCTCCTGATCTCGTGCCCGCTGAACTGGCGCACGGACGACAAGGTCGGCGTCGACATCGTCCAGGCGGCCGTCGACTCCTGCTTCTTCCCGCTGTACGAGGTCGAGCGGGGACACACCACGATCACCTACGACCCGGAGGCGGTCGGGCGGCGCATCCCGGTCGCCTCCTGGCTGAACCTCATGGGCAAGACGCGCCACCTGTGCCGGCCCGAGCACGCGGATGCCCTCGCGTTGATCGAGGTCGAGATCGAGCGCCGCTGGCAGCGCCTGCGAGCATTGAACGAGCACCCACTTCTGTGATGGTGACCATGAACATCGAGACCACAGCCACGATCCTCGAGAAGCGACAGCTGACCGACGTGACGACGCTGTTCGTCGTTGCCGCACCGCTCGTCGCGTTGAACGCTGCCCCCGGCCAGTTCGTGATCCTCCGGGTGAACGAGGTCGGTGAGCGCGTGCCGATCAGCCTGACCGACTTCGATCGCGAGGCAGGCACGATCACCCTGGTCGTCCAGGTGGTCGGCAGGACGAGCGCGCTGATCAGCGCCCTCGAGGAGGGCGACGACGTCCTCGATCTCGCAGGCCCGCTCGGCCACCCCGTCGAGTTGCCGCGCGACGGCCATTCCGTGCTCGTCGGCGGCGGGTTCGGCGCGGGCGCGATCTTCCCACTCGCCCGCGAGCTTCACGCCCGCGGAGTTCGGGTGTCCGGGATCGTGGGCGCGCGCACCGCCGGCCTCCTGATCCTGCGCGACCTCCTCGAGTCCGTCTGCGACGCGTACCACGTCTGCACCGACGACGGCTCCGTGGGGTACCACGGACTCGTCACCGGCCGGTTGGAGCAGCTACTCGAGGCGGGGGAGAGCTTCACTTCCTGCTTCGCGGTCGGGCCGATGCCGATGATGCGTGCGGTCGCCGCGACCACAGGACGGTGGAACCTGCCGGCGATGGTCTCGCTCGACCCGGTGATGATCGACGGCACCGGCATGTGCGGCGGCTGCCGGGTCACCGTCGGGGGTGTGACCAGGTTCGCCTGCGTCGACGGCCCGTTCTTCGACGCCTCCGGGATCGACTTCGACGAGGCCGCGGCCCGCAAGGCGATGTACGCCGAGGAGGAGCGCATTGCATGCGAGCTCGCAGACGCGAGGGTGGTGGTCTAGCGATGCCGATGATCTATCCGCACAAGATCGAGATGCCGACGGCCGATCCGGAGGAGAGGCGGTCGAGCTGGGACGAGGTGGCGCTCGGGTACACGGTCGAGCAGGCGGTCTTCGAGGCGCGCCGTTGCCTGCAGTGCCAGGACCCCGTGTGCGAGCAGGGTTGCCCGGTGAACGTCCCGATCCGCGACTTCGTGCGCGCAGTCTCACTCCGTCGCTTCGACGAGGCGGCGCGAACGATCCGGCGGAGAAACATCCTGCCGGCCGTCTGCGGACGCGTGTGCCCGGTCGAACATCAGTGCGAGCTCCGCTGCGTGCTGCGCGCGAAGCAGGACCCCGTCGGAATCGGCCGGCTCGAGCGCTTCGTGGCCGACTGGGAGCGCGAGCACGGCGGATCGGCGATCACGGCCCCTGAAGTGCAGCGGCCGGAGAAGATCGCCATCATCGGCTCCGGTCCGGCCGGCCTGACCGCTGCCAGCGACCTCGCCGCGCAGGGCTACCACGTGACGGTCTTCGAGGCCCTCCACGCGCTCGGCGGTGTCCTCCGCTACGGGATCCCCGAGTACCGGCTGCCCAAGGCGATCGTCGACGAGGACGTCGAGCACCTGTGCGCGATGGGAGTCGAGTTCGCCAGGGACGTGATCGTGGGCAAGACGGTGACGATCGACCAACTGCTCACGGAGCTCGGGTATACCGCGGTCTTCGTCGGCACCGGGGCCGGCTTCCCGGTCTTTCTCGACGTGCCCGGCGAGAATCTCAAGGGCGTCTATTCGGCGAACGAGTTCTTGACGCGCGTCAACCTGATGCACGCCTGGGCCTTCCCCGAATACGACACTCCGGTGCGCCGCCCGACGCGGGCTGCCGTGATCGGCGCCGGCGACACGGCGATGGACGCAGTTCGCTGTTCGATCCGCCTCGGCGCCGAAGAGGCGCACATCGTCTACCGGCGGTCGGAAACCGAGAAGGGCGCGCGTGAAGAGGACTACCGGCGGGCGATCGAGGAGGGCGCGATCTTTGACTGGCTGACGGTGCCGACGAGGTTCCTCGGCGACGAAAACGGGTGGGTCAGAGCAGTCGAGTGCATCCGCACCGAGCTCGGCGAGCCCGACGAGTCGGGCCGACGGCGCCCGATTCCCGTACCCGGCTCGGGGTTCGTGCTCGAGGCCGACCTCGTCGTGATCGCGCTCGGCACGAGGCCCAACCCACTCGTGCCGCAGGCCACCGCGGGGCTCGATATCGACGCACACGGCTGTATCGTCGCCGACCCCGACACCGGCACGACGAGCCGTGACGGCGTGTTCGCGGGTGGTGACATCACCACCGGAGCGGCCACAGTGATCCTCGCGATGGGAGCCGGGCGTCGCGCCGCAACCGCAATCGACGACTACATCCGCACCAGGGCGGGCGAGCGGGAGGTGTCTCATGTCTAGACCGATCCATCTGGAGCTTCCGTGTTCCTGCGACGCCGCCGGCATGGTCGAATTCCTCGCCGCCCGCGGCCTCGCGGCCACGCTGACCAGAGAGGACGACCAATGCACGCTCGAGATCCGCTACGCGGTCGATCCGGACGTGCGCCTCCGCCGGGACGTCGAGGCTGCAATCTCCTCCTGGCTGGAGGACGGCGGCCATGCGCTCGTCCCCGCGGTCGGCCGCGAGCACGAGTTCGTTCTGCGGCCGCCCGCAGACTGACCCAGATCGCCGCCCACACGCGACGCGAATAGCGGCGATAAGCCAGACGTGGCACCGAGGTCGATAGTGGAGTAGGTTGGCCGGAGGAAGTATCGACCGAGGAGGTCGCACCATGTGGGTACGGGTCGCTACGTTCGAGGGTGCAGATCCGGAGCGGGCCAACGCGATCGTGAAGGAGCGGATGGCCTCCGGCGAGATGACACGCAGCGAGGGGATGCACAGCGTGCTGGTCCTCGACGATCGGACGGCGAGGAAGAGAAAGTTCTTCGCGTTCTTCGACAGCAAGGAGTCGATTGACGCTGCCGAATCCGGATTCGAGCGGCAGGGTGACTCGATTCCGGAAGAAGTGCGCGGCAAGCGCACGAGCGTCCACTATTACGAAGTCGTCATCCACGACGGTGACGTCGAACGTGCAAACGCCGCCCGCGTCAGCGTTCTGGAAGGCACGCCAGACGCGATCGACGCGAGTCTCGAGGGAACGCGTGGCGAGACACTGCCGAAGGTCCGCGCAATCGACGGCAACGTCGGGGCGATCGGGCTTGCCGACCGAGACAACGGCCGCGTCTCTCTGATCACCCTCTGGGACAGTGCAGATGCCATGCGCGCAAGCGAGCACGCGGCCGACCAGCTGCGTGAACAGACTGCCGACTTCGGCGGCCAGAAGATCGCCAACGTTGCTCGGTACGAGGTAACGATCGCCGAGTCGGCCACCGGCGCGCGAGCTTGAGCCGTCACGAGGGGCCTGACCTGCGACCGGCCGGGCCCCTTGTGCACACGTGGCACCGTCGAACTGCAGACGAGCGCCGAGCTGCGGGCCGCGCAGCGAGGGAGCGGCGAGAACGCGGTGACCTCGCCAGATGGGAGCGGGCGCGGACGGCCGACCCGCTGGCGATGCTTGCCCGCCAGAACGCGATTCGCCTCGCCGATCTTGTTCCGATCCGCTACGGCCGGATGGCGGCCTCCCCGTGGAACTTCTACCGCGGGGCTGCGGCGGTGATGGCGTCCGACCTCGCCTCCCGTCCGAATACGGGCCTGACCGTGCAGCTGTGCGGCGACGCTCACGTTCTGAACTTCGGCCTGTGGGCCACTCCCGAACGGCAGCTCTCGTTCGATCTTCGCGACTTCGACGAGACGCTGCCTGGGCCGTTCGAATGGGACGTGTCGCGCCTCGTGGCCAGCGTCGTGGTCCTGGCCCGCGAGTGTGGGTTGAAGGAGAGCCTCGCCGCCCAGGCGGTCGCGAAGTGTCTCCGTTCCTACCGTCGCGGCATCGCCGGGTACGCGCGGTCGAAGCAGCTCGACGTCTGGTACGACCTCATCACCGTCGACCGGCTGGTTGCTGTCTTCAAGCCGGAGGAGCAGGAGCAGGTTTGGGCGCACGTCAACAAGAAGGCCAGGCGGCGGACAAGCGCTGGAGCCGTACGAAAGCTGACCGAGATGGTCGACGGGCGGATCCGGATCACCGAGGATCCGCCTCTACGGGTTGGCCTGAGCGGTGCTGAGCTCGAGCTCGAGGACGGTGTCTTCACCGCCTATCGACACTCGCTCCCCGAATACCGCCGTCACCTGCTCGACCGCTTCTCGCTCGTCGATGTCGTGCGCCAGGTCGTCGGCGTCGGCAGCGTCGGGATGCGTGTGTTCCTGGTTCTCCTGGTCGGGAGGGACGCCTCAGATCCCCTGTTTCTGCAGATCAAGCAGGCCGGCCCGTCGGTGTACGAGGCGTATTGCGGCGAGAGTCACCACGCGAACCACGGCGAGCGGGTAGTGGTCGGCAAGCGTCTGATCCAGAGCGCGACCGACATCTTCGTCGGGTTCACGTCGGTCGGCGCGGATGACTTCTACGTCCGGCAGTTCCGCGACATGAAGGTGATACCGCGCGCCGACCTTCTGGCACCGCGTCTCGCGGAGTTCGCGACGGCCTCCGGGCAGGTACTCGCCCGGGCGCACGCACGCACCGGCGACCCGATCGCCATCGACGCCTACATCGGCAATGGCCGCCGATTCGACGACGCGCTGAGCGAGTTTGCCGCCGCTTACGCCGACCAGACGACGCGTGACCACCGGCAGCTGCAGGACGCAGTCACGAGCGGAGCGATCGAAAGCGCCGAGCCAGAGCGACGCTAGTCTGCGAGGTGTCTTGGCGTGATGTAGCGGCTGAGGCGCGCGCTGTGGGGAGCGAGCTTTCCCCACGATGCTGCGGTGGGGTTGATCGTTGCGAGAGCTCCGGTCGGAAACTTCGCCTCGAGCGCGGCGCGCTTCGGCCCGGGCCTGGTGAGCTGGAGGGCGAGCTCTTGGAGCCCGGGGTTGTGTCCGATCAGCATCACGGAGGTGACCTTGGGTGGTACGGCGTGCAGTCGGTCGAGCAGAGCTTCCGCCGGCGCGGCGTAGAGGTCTTCTTCGAGTTCGACTTTTGGGTTGCCGAGCGGGCCGATCAGCGGTTCGAGTGTCTGGCGGGTACGTCGCGCCGTCGAGCAGAGGATCAGGCCGGGACGGATGGGCGCGCTCTTGAGGAAGGATGCGAGTAGCTGTGTATCGCGCCTCCCCCGTTTTGAGAGCGGCCGCATCGCGTCCGGCAATGCGGGGTCGGACCAGTCCGATTTCGCGTGGCGGAGGAGGTAGAGGGTGAGCGATACCTTGGTCACTTCGGTCGGAGGGTTGCGCCCTGGGCGGCTGAGCGACAAGTGCCACGGACGCCTGACGCTCGACAGCATCTCAGGCGGCGACCACCACTATCGTCGTCGGCTCTCAGTGGGAGCGCCCGCGCAGACGGGATGTCGATTGGCTCATGCGAGGCGGGCCAAACTATACGACTCCGTCACTTCTCACTCAGGCGGGGCGGCCTCGAGCGGGACTCTGCAACGAGTTCGACATCGAGAGTCGTTCAAGCCACAATCCCGGCACCGTGCGTGTTGCCGCCGTCATCGGTGCAACCTTGATCCTGGTCGGATCCGCTCTGGCAGCCTCGGCGAGTTCCATCCGGCCGCTGTCCCAGGCAGAGCGTATGGCAGTCAGCGCCGCGCACGAGTACCACACGGGGTGCCCGGTCGCACTCTCGCAACTGCGTCTGCTCGAGGTGCGCTACGTGGGCTTCGACCGTCGCTCGTATTGGGGGGAACTGGTCGTCAACGCGCGCGTTGCGGCCGATCTTTCGCGTGTGTTCGAGGAGCTCTACGCGATGCGGTTCCCAATCCACCACATGCAGTTCAGCGACACCTACGGAGGGTTGAAGAATGTTCCGCAGGACGGCGACGTCACCGCTTCCTTCGAGTGTCGCCAGGCGTCCTCGTCTCCGTGCACGAAGACCGCGAACGGCACCACCGGCAGCTGGTCGGAGCACGCTTTCGGCGAGGCGATCGATCTCAACCCGGTCGAGAATCCTTATGTCGGTTGCGGCATGACACGCGACGCGACGGCGCTCTCGTATGTGAACCGTTCGACCTACCGCCGCGGCATGGTCGACACCGCGGTGGTCCGTGCTTTCGCGTCGATCGGCTGGGGCTGGGGCGGCTCCTGGTCGGGCTCGACGAAGGACTACATGCACTTCTCGATCAACGGCCACTGACCGTCTCTAAGAACCCGAACCGGAATGAAGTCTGTGCCGTCTGGCCGCGCTGTGTGAGCACGCCCAGATCGACGAGCGTCATTCTGGTTCGAGTTCTAGGCCAACGATCGAGGCCGCATTGCGTACGCCCTCGGTGTCCCGCTCACGGCGGCGTGGCGCCTTCGCTCCGCGGCGGCAGTCGCCGCCCTTCCCGTAACGTGAGCCCGCGCTGATGAGGATCGCGATCTTCACACGGCTACCCGCCGTGCTTCGAGCCATCGCGCCGGTCATCCGCGACTGTGGCCACGACGTCGTCGGTGTCGTCACCACCGAAGGCCCGCCCGGGCGCTACGGCGAGGTGCCGCTCGGGTCGCTGGTCGACGAACGGCCCGCCGGTGTCGACATCCTCGTCGCCGACAGGTCGAAGCGGTTCGCGCCGTTGCTCGCGGCGCTCGAGCCCAACCTTGCCGTGTGCGGCGGCTTCCCGGTGCGAATCCCGGCGGACGCGATCGCCGTCCCGCCGCTCGGTGTCCTGAACGGACACCCAGCGAGCCTCCCGCGCTATCGGGGCCCGAACCCGATTGGATGGGCGCTACGGAACGGCGATCCCGAGATCGGGTTCACGTTCCACTTCATGGACGCAGAGTTCGACACCGGCCCGGTCGTCCTGCAGAGCACGGCCCCGCTCGCCCGCGCCGAGCGCCCCGAGGACGTCCTCGGCGTGCTCTTCCGGTTCTGGACGACCCTGCTCCCGGAGGCGCTCGCACGTGTCGAGGCGGGTGACCGCGGTGCCGAGCAGAGTCGGGAGGGCGAGAGTTACGCGGGCTTCTTCGAGCCCGAGTTCGCCGAGCTCGACTGGACGCGCTCGGCGGACGAGGTGCAGCGACAGGTACGCGCGTGGTGGCTCGCCGCGGCGCGAGACGGCGTCCGCGGACCGCTGACCGCGCTCGACGGCGAGCGCGTCCGCGTCCTACGGACCTGCCTGGACGACCGCGAAGGCGGCACGCGCGTGGCTTGCGGCGACGGCCGGCTGCTCTGGATCGTCGAGACGGTCCCCGCCTAGACCCTCGCAACGGTGACGCGGGTTCCAAGGGGGGACCTGCGGGCGGTTCAGACGGCTACCGACAGGTCGGTGCAGACCAGCCGGCGCGCGAGATTCGCGTCGAACCTTCACCTCGGACGTCACGTACTCGCTGCGCGCATGCGGCAGCGTATGGG
>Ga0335082_10006424_pt1 | contig 12820 bp, 8 predicted proteins | sample Lox_Sample_41_FD_206718 | JGI IMG/M metagenome (GOLD analysis project Ga0335082, IMG submission 206718) | Soil microbial communities from Loxahatchee National Wildlife Refuge, Florida, United States - Lox_Sample_4.1 | ecosystem: Environmental > Terrestrial > Soil > Wetlands | place: USA: Florida... | reverse complement strand
CTCCTCGGCCGGCCGGGCATGGTCCCCGCGCCCTGAGCGACGCGCGGGCCCCGGGACGACACCCGCCGGTTCGCGGGTTCTGCTAGGGAGCACCTCCGACCGATGTCCGCCGTCGCCCTCCCTCCCCGGCCACCCCCCGCACCCAGCTCGCCGGCCTCGCCCCCCCGTCGCGAGCGGGTCCTCGTGCCCTGGCGGCTGGGCTGCTTCGTCCTGACCGGGCTGCTCGGCGCGGCCGCGTTCCCCATCGCCTTCCCGGTGGGGCCCCGGCGGGAGCTCTTCGCCTCGGGGATCCTCGAGCCGCTGGCGTTCGTCTGCCTCGTCCCGCTGCTCCTCGCCGTCCGGCGGCTCTCGCCCTGGCGCGCCGCGGGGGCGGGGATGCTGGCGGGCATGGTGTTCTTCACCGGCGCGTTCTGGTGGGTGAACGTCGCGATGGTGACCTTCGGCGGGATGCCGAACTGGCTCAGCATCCCGGCCCTGGAGCTGCTGGTGGCCTGGTGCGCGTTCCACTGGGCCATCGCCACCGGGCTGGTGCGCCTCGTCGAGGTGGGCCTGGGCTGGCCCATGGGGTGGACCCTGGCCCCGGTGTGGATGGCCACCGAGCTGATGCGCAACTACTTCTGCTCCGGCTTCCCCTGGGCCAACCTCGGCTACACCCAGACCCGGAACCTCTGGTTCCACCAGCTGGCCAGCCTCGGCGGGGTGTACGGGGTGGCGCTGGCGGTGGCCCTGGTGAACGGCGCGCTCTTCGAGGGCTGGCGCTGGTGGCGGCTCCGGGAGCGGAAGGCTCCTCGGGCGCTGCTGGCGCTGGCCGCCTCGGTCCTGGTCCTGGGTCATGCGTACGGAGCGCTGCACGTCCGGGCCATGGACCGGGCGGCGGCCTCGTCGCCCCGGGTCCGAGTGGCGGTGGTCCAGGCCAACATCGACCAGAAGCTGAAGATGGGACGGGGCGCGTCCCGGGCGGCCACCATCCTCGGCCGGTACCTGCCGCCGACGGAGGCTGCCGATGCGGCTGGAGCCGAGCTCGTCGTCTGGCCCGAGGGGAGCTATCCGATCGCCTTCCCCAACGGAGTCACCTCGCTGGTCGACGCCGGGCTGCGTCCGGGCGGGTACCGGGCGGGCCTGCTGGTCGGGGTGGACGTGTTCGATCCGAAGAACCTCCGCAGGGGGAACGAGAACGCCGCCTTCCTCCTCGAGCCCTCGCTGCGCATCGCGCACCACTACGTGAAGAACCACCTCGTCCCGTTCGGGGAGTACGTCCCCTGGAGCCTGGACGAGTACCTGGGCATCGGGAACATCGTCGGCGCGAGCTTCGCCCCGGGGACGGACCTCAGTCCCGCGCCGCTGCGGCGCACCGAGGGGCCGGTGGTCCGCCTGGGCATCGAGATCTGCTTCGACGCCATCTTCCCGGAGATCTCCCGGACCTACGCCCGGAACGGCGCCCAGGTGCTGGTCAACACCACCAACGACGCCTGGTACGGCTTCTCCTCGGCGCCGTTCCAGTTCCTGCACATGGTGGCGACCCGGGCGGTGGAGACCGGGAGGCCGGTGGCCCGGGCGGCGAACACGGGGGTGAGCGCCTTCATCGACCCGGTGGGGCGGGTCTTCGACGCCACGAAGGTGGGCATCGTCGCCAGCGACCGGCTCGCCGTCTCCGCCGCCGAGCTGACCGGCCCGGAGTGGCGCCTGGCCGCGCTGCCCCTCCTGGAGGGCCGCACCCCGTACGTTGTCATCGGCGACGTTCCCGCGTACCTTGCGGCGCTCTTCGCCGGTCTCTCCGGTCTGGTGGCGCTGGTCCGCCTCCGCCGCGGGAGGTCCCACCACCGCTCCTGACCCATGCCCCTCGACGCCAAGGAAAGAATCGGCTCCCTGCAGGCGCGCCTCGACGCGCTCCGGGGGCATCTTTGACCTCGATCGCAAGCGGTCGCGCATCGCGCTGATCGAGCGCGACGCCGGTCTCCCCGACTTCTGGAACGATCAGGCGAAGGCCCAGGGCCTGATGAAGGAGAAGTCCACCCTGGAGGCCCAGGTGCAGGGCTTCGAGCGAGTGGAGCGCGCCCTGGACGATGCGCGGACGCTGCTCGACCTGGCCACCGAGGAAGGTGACCAGGCGGCGCGGGCCGAGGCGGAGAGCTCGCTCGACGCGGTGGAGCACGACGTGGAGCGGCTGGAGCTGCGCCGGATGCTGTCCGGGGAGAACGACCAGGCCAACGCCTTCATGGAGATCAACGCCGGCGCCGGTGGCACCGAGTCCATGGACTGGGCGGCGATGCTGCTCCGGATGTACACCCGGTACGCCGAGTCCAAGGGCTGGACGGTGGAGATCAACGACTTCGTCGCCGGCGAGGAGGCCGGGCTGAAGAACGTGGCGATCAAGGTCTCCGGGGAGAACGCCTACGGCTATCTGAAGGCGGAGAACGGGGTGCACCGACTGGTGCGGATCAGCCCCTTCGACGCCAACGCCCGCCGCCAGACCTCCTTCGCCTCGGTGACCGTCTATCCGGAGGTGGACGACGACATCGTCATCGACATCCCGGAGAAGGACGTGCGGATCGACGTCTACCGGGCGAGCGGGGCGGGCGGGCAGAAGGTCAACAAGACCTCGTCGGCGGTCCGCCTCACCCACGTCCCCACCGGCATCACCGTTGCCATGCAGAACGAGCGCAGCCAGCACGCCAACCGGGACATGGCCTGGAAGATCCTCCGCTCCCGGCTCCACGACCTCGAGCTGCAGAAGCGGAACCAGGTCCGGGACGAGGCCGAGGCCCAGAAGAAGGACATCGCCTTCGGCTCGCAGATCCGCAGCTACGTCCTCGCTCCCTACCAGCTGGTGAAGGATCTCCGGACCGGGGTGGAGACCGGCAACGTCGGCGCGGTCCTCGACGGGGACCTGGACTCCTTCGTCACCGCGCAGCTCCTGGGGGTGAAAAACCCCAACCGGGCCGTTCCGGAGTAGGACAGCGTGCCGTGAGCGACGAGACCGAATCGGCCAAGGAGCACGAGCTCTACGCCCAGCGGCTGGAGAAGGCCGGCCGCTGGCGGAGCCTGGGCCTTCACCCCTACGGGAACGGCGTTCGCCCCACCGACCTCGCCGGGGAGCTGGCCCACCGGCACGCCTCCGACACCGCCGAGCAGCTCGAGGAGCGCAAGATCCCGGTGAGCATCGCCGGCCGGGTGGTGGCCATCCGCAGCTTCGGCAAGGCGGCCTTCCTCAAGCTGCGGGACCGGAGCGGCGAGCTCCAGGTCCACGTGAAGAAGGATGTCCTCGGCGATCAGTTCGAGCGCTTCCAGCTCACCGATCTGGGCGATTTCGTCGCGGTGCAGGGAACGCTCTTCCGGAGCAAGACCGGCGAGCTGACCGTGGCCGCCACCGCGTACCTCCCGCTCACCAAGGCGCTCCGCTCGCCGCCCGAGAAGTGGCACGGGCTCGCGGACGTGGAGAGCCGGTATCGCCAGCGCTACCTGGACCTGGTCGCCAACCCTCAGGTCAAGGAGGTCTTCCTCCGGCGCACCCGGCTGGTGCGCTTCCTCCGGGAGTTCCTCGATTCACGGGGCTACGTCGAGGTCGAGACGCCGATGATGCACAGCCTGGTCAGCGGCGCCGCGGCGCGGCCGTTCACCACCCACCACAACGCGCTCGACATCCCGCTCTATCTGCGCATCGCGCCCGAGCTGTACCTCAAGCGGCTGGTGGTGGGCGGGGTCGAGCGGGTCTACGAGATCAACCGGAACTTCCGGAACGAGGGCGTGAGCACGCGCCACAACCCCGAGTTCACCATGCTCGAGTGGTACCGCGCGTACGCCACCTACGAGGACATGATGGCCGAGACCGAGGAGATGCTCGCCGGTGCGGCCGAGCGGGTGACCGGCTCGACCCGGGTCACCTACCAGGGCCAGGTCATCGACTTCGCGCCCCCCTGGCCGCGGCTGCCCATGGCCCAGGCGGTCCGGGAGGCGTTTCCCGGCCTGACCGGGTCCGACCTCCAGGACCCAGACCGGCTGCGGGCGGAGATCGGCCCCAGGCTGCCGGAGAGCGACCGGAAGCACCTGGCGCCGCTCGGGCCCGGGGCGATGCTGGCGGTCCTCTTCGAGCACGGCGTGGAGTCGCGCCTGGTCCAGCCGACCTTCGTGACCGAGTTCCCGACCGAGATCAGCCCGCTTGCCCGGCGCAACGACGCGCGGCCCGAAATCAGCGACCGCTTCGAGCTGTTCATCGTGGGCCGGGAGATCGCCAACGGCTTCAGCGAGCTGAACGATCCCCTGGACCAGAAGGGGCGCTTCGAGGCGCAGCTGGAGGCCAAGCGGCGAGGGGCCACCGAGACGATGGACTTCGACGAGGACTACATCCGGGCGCTCGAGCACGGCATGCCACCCACCGGGGGTGAGGGCCTGGGCGTGGACCGGCTGGCGATGCTCCTCACCGACAGCCCGTCCATCCGCGACGTCATCCTCTTCCCGCTGCTGAAGCCCGAGAAGCGTTGATGGACGAGCCGCTCGCGCTCAGCGTGGCTGCGCCGGCGCCGGCCCGGGTGCGGCTCGTTCTCCGGGTGCTCGGCGTCGCCCTGGTGCTCGCCGGTGCCGCGCTCGCAGGAGTGGAGCTCGGGCGGATCGGCGCCTGGCCGGCGGTGCTCTCCCGGCTGGCCCTGGGGGCGTTCGGCTGGGGCCCGCTTCTCGGCGCGGTCCAGGGCCTGGTCGAGGCTCGCCGGGCCGCGGTGCCGTCCCCGGCGCTGTGGCTGCTGGCGCCGGCGGGGGCGGCGTGGCTCGTCGGCTGGGCGCTGGTCTCGCTCGGGTCGGCGCGGCCGAGTGGGCCGGTCCCGGTGCTCACCGAGCCGGCCGCCGGCTCCGTCTCGGCTCCCCTGGCGGGCTGGGAGGACTTCCACCTCGGGACGCTGGGCGCCTACTGCGTGGGAATCCTGGGAGCGGAGCTGGTGCTGGTGCTCGTCCAGACCGCGCTCGCCTCCGCCTCGCGTGGGGTGGGCTGGGGACCACCGGCCGCGTTCGGGGCAGCCCTCTGTGCCGGTGCCGCCGTCGCCTTCCTCGGAGGGTTCGTGGGGGCCGCCCGGTCGCACAAGCTCTCCGCGCCCGAGGCGACCATCGCGGTCCTCTACCTCGGCGTGCCGCTCCCGGCCCTGCTCACCGCGCTGCCGGCCGCGCCGGGCCTGGAGGCGGTCCTCGGTCCGAGGCTGCGGGAGGTCATCTACCTGGCCAACCTGCTCGGCCGGCCCGAGCTCGGGTACTGGCTGGTGTTCAGCATCCTGGTCCTCGCCCTGACCCTGGGAATCCTGACCGGGTTCGTGGCCAACGCCTCCGGCCGGCTGGACGTGCGGGCCGGCTTCGAGCTCTTCGTCGCCCGCCGCCACGTCCACGTCTTCCGCCCGCGCCTGCTGGTGGGCGCGCTGGTGGTCCTGCTGCTGGGGATCGTCCCTCCGCTGATCGTCCTCGGAATCCTCCGCGCGGCCGAGGCGGCGGTGGAGCGGACCCGGATCCGCGAGCTGGGGAGGAGGGACCCGCTCGCCGCCGCCAAGGCGCTCCACGACGCCCAGGAGCGGAGCCAGTCGCCCACCGCGATGATGACCGCCCTCAGCGTGGGCGGGGTGGGGGTGGGGGTCATGGCGCTGATCGTGGTCCTCAGCGTCATGAGCGGGTTCGAGGTCGACCTCCAGAAGAAGATCCTCGGGACCAACGCCCACGTGGTGGTGCTCAAGTACGGCGACCAGAAGCTGGGAATGCCCGAGTACCCGGAGGTGATGAAGAAGGTCGGCTCGGTGCCCGGCGTGGTGGGGATGACGCCCTTCCTCCTCAACCAGGTGATGGTCTCCAGCGAGAACAACGTGGACGGGGCGGTCATCAAGGGCGTGGACCCCGCCACCGCCGGCCAGGTGACGGATCTCCCGAAGAACGTCCTCCCCGGGGGCGACATCCGCTGGCTGTCCCATCCGGAGGACATCCCGGTGCGGACCCGGTACAAGCTGGAGAAGCCTCCCGAGGACGAGGTCATCCGTGCCCCGAAGGACGCCCGGGCGGGCCCACCGCTGCCGGGGATCCTCCTCGGCCGGGAGCTGGCCGCGAGCCTCCGGGTGCTGGTGGGAGACCCGGTGACGGTGGTCTCTCCGCTGGGAGGCGAGATCGGGCCGTCCGGTCCGATGCCGAAGTCGAAGGCCTTCCGGGTGGCCGGCATCTTCTACACGGGAATGTACGAGTACGACTCGAAGTTCGTGTACGTCGGCCTGCCGGCGGCCGAGTCCTTCTTCGGCATTCCCGGCGCCACCGGGGTCGAACTGAAAGTCAGGGACGTGGACGACGCTCGACGCATCGCTTCCACCGTGCTCGCCGCCCTGGACGGGTATCCGTACCGGACCAAGGACTGGGGGGAGATGAACCGGAACCTCTTCTCCGCGCTGCGCCTGGAGAAGCTGGTGATGGGGATCATCCTCTCCATCATCGTGGTGGTCGCCGCGGGTCTCATCGTGGCCACGGTGACGATGCTCGTCCTGGAGAAGCGCAAGGAGATCTCGGTGCTGAAGGCGCTGGGCGTTCCCCAGGGGGGGATCGTCAAGATCTTCCTCGCCGAGGGGCTCCAGATCGGCGTCGCCGGGGGTCTGCTCGGGCTGTTCTCCGGGCTGGCCTGGTGCCTCTTCATCGAGAAGGTGGGGCTCCGGCTCGACCCGGAGGTCTATTACATCCCCTCCTTGCCGGTGAAGATCGAGCCGCTCCAGACCGCCCTGGCGGTGCTGATCGCCGTGCTGGTGACCTACCTCGCCTCGGTCTACCCGGCGCTCCGCGCTTCGCGGGTGGAGCCGGTGGAAGGGCTGAAGGCGGAATAGCTCACGTGGCCTTCGTCGAGATCCGCGAGCTGTCCAAGAGCTACTGGCTCCACGGCAAGCGGATCGACGTGCTCCGCGGTCTGTCGCTGGACATCGAGCGCGGCGAGCTGCTGAGCCTGGTGGGCGCCTCGGGCGCGGGGAAGAGCACCTTCCTCCACGTGCTCGGCACGCTCGACGCTCCGGTCGCGGGAACGATGCGGGTGGACGGCGAGGACGTGTTCGCGCTCGACGACGCCGACCTGGCGCGGTTCCGGAACCGGACGGTGGGCTTCGTGTTCCAGAGTCACTACCTCCTCCCGGAGTTCACCGCGCTGGAGAACGTGGCGATGCCGGCCCTGGTCCAGCGGGTGGACCGCTCGCTCGCGATGCGCCGGGCGCGGACCCTGCTGGAGCGGGTGGGGCTCGGCGCGCGGGTGGACCACCGGCCGGGCGAGCTGTCGGGTGGAGAAGCCCAGCGGGTCGCCCTGGCGCGGGCGCTGGTGCTCGAGCCGCCGCTGCTCCTGGCCGACGAGCCCACGGGGAACCTGGACCCGGTGACCGGGGAGGGCATCCATCAAGTTCTGCGCGAGGTGAACCGGGACCTGGGCGTCACGGCCGTGGTGGTGACCCACAACGAGGCTCTGGCCCGCTCGATGCCGCGGAGACTGCGGCTGACCGGGGGCAAGGTCGAGCCGGCGTAGAGCTTTTCACCATTGTCCCCCTCGGCCTCCCTCCCCTACAGTGCGCGCCTTTTCCACGGCCGCTGTTCCCCGACGAGGTTGACCGTTTCCGCACGCAAGACGACCGCCACCTGCATCCTGGTCGCCGCCCTGCTCGCCCTGGTCATCCCCTTCGCCTCGCGTGCCCAGCCGGTGGACGGAGGCACGGGCGCCCAGGTGAGCATGGGCGCGCCCGACGCCGGCCCCGCCGGGGAGCCGACCGCGGCCGTGGCTGACGGGGGCGCGCCGGAGGCAGCCGCCGCGCTCGAGCAGGCGGATGCCGGCGTGGCGCCGAGCCCCGCCCCGGACGGCGGGACGGAGCCGGGCACCACCGCCCGGGTGGACGTGCCGGTCCCGGCGGGGTCCGACGTGATCGGCGAGATCCGCATCGAGGGAAACCGGCGGGTCGAGCCGGAGGTCATCAAGCGGGCGCTGAAGAACAAGCTCGGCCGCCCCTTCGATCCGGCGCTGACCGGCGCGGACATCCAGTCGCTGTGGAGCCTGGGCTACTTCCAGGACATCCAGCTCCTCACCCAGCGGCTCCCGACCGGCGGCGTGGTCTACGTGGTGCGCGTGGCGGAGCGGCCCTCGATCCACGAATGGAAGCTCCAGGGCAACGAGGAGCTGAGCAAGGAGGACTTCAAGGACGTCATCGACCTCAAGCAGTACCAGATCCTCGACCTGGACGCGGTCCGGCGCAACGTCAAGAAGATCCAGGAGAAGTACGTCGAGAAAGGGTTCTTCCTGGCGGAGGTGACCCACAAGGTCGTCTCGATCAAGGGGACGAACCAGGCCGACGTGATCTTCGTCATCAACGAGCACGCCAAGGTCATGGTGAAGCAGATCAACCTGATCGGCGCGGACCGGGTGCCGGCGGACGATCTCAAGGCCCTGATGATCACCCGGGAGGGGAACTACTTCGGCTTCCTCACCGGCGAGGGGACCTTCCGCGAGGAGGCCTTCCAGCGCGACCTGGCGATCATCGAGGCCGCCTACTACGACCGGGGATACCTGAACGTGAAGGTGGACAAGCCCACCGTCGCGCTCTCTCCCGACAAGCGGCTGATCTTCATCACCGTCAAGATCACCGAGGGCGACCCGTACCGGATCTCCAGCATCGACTTCTCCGGCGATCTGATCGTTCCCAAGGAGCGGCTCGCGGCGGTGCTCGAGTCGCGCGCCGGCGACTACTTCAGCCGGGCCAAGGTGCTGAAGGACGATCAGTCCCTCTCGGAGATCTACCAGGACCAGGGCTACGCCTACGCGAACTTCAACCCCGAGACCTCCGTCGACTCCGCCCAGAAGACGGTCGCCCTGGACTTCAAGGTGGAGAAGGGGAAGCCCCAGACCATCGAGGCGATCGAGATCACCGGGAACACCAAGACGCGGGACAAGGTGGTCCGCCGCGAGCTGCGGATCTACGAGGGAGATCTCTTCTCCGGCAGCGGCCTGAAGCGGAGCAAGGACCGGGTGACCGCGCTCGGGTTCTTCGAGACGGTGGAGATCACCTTCAAGCCGGGCCGCGACGACAGCCACGTGGTGGTGACCGTGGAGGTGAAGGAGAAGAGCACCGGCACCTTCCAGGTGGGCTTCGGCTTCAGCTCGGTGGAGAGCTTCATCTTCACCGCCCAGGTGACCCAGAACAACTTCCTCGGGTGGGGCCAGACGGTGTCGGTCTCCGCCCAGCTCTCCAGCCTGCGGCAGCTGGTGCAGCTCTCGTTCTACGACCCGTACTTCTTCGACAGCGACTGGATCTTCTCCTTCGACGTCTACCGGACCCAGATCGATCAGTTCGACTTCACCCGGCAGGCGCTGGGGGGATCGGTCGGGCTGGGCTACCACATCTGGGACGACCTCATCGCCAGCGTGGGCTACACCCGGGAGTACGTCGACGCCTCGCCGGGCGGGACCGGGACCGGGCCGAACGCCGGCCTGGTGAACGTCAACACCACCCCGCTGTTCGGACGGTTCCGCACCGGGACGCAGATCACCTCCGCGGTCCGATTGAGCCTCGCGCTCGACCGCCGGGACAACCGGCTGTTCCCCAGCAAGGGCTTCTACCAGTTCGCCTCGGCGGAGTTCGCGCCCGACTGGCTGGGCGGTGACCTCAACTACGCTCGGTACACGCTCTTCTCCCGGTTCTACTTCCCGCTGCCGCTGGCGATGGTGTTCAAGACCAACACCACCATCGGCTACATCGCCAACCTGGACGCGAACCGGCGCCTGCCCGTCTCGGAGCTCTATTACCTCGGGGGCATCAACACCATCCGCGGCTACTCGCTGAACTCGATCTCCCCCACCATCCTGGTGCCCATCTGCACCCGGCCGGACTGCCCGGCGACGCAGTTCGTGGTGGGCGGCAACAAGGAGTTCGTGCTCAACCTCGAGCTGGAGATCCCCATCATCCCCAAGGTGGGGGTGAAGGGGGTGGTGTTCGTCGACGCGGGCAACTCCTTCGCCGTCGACGCGAGCTTCTTCCAGGACAAGCAGCACTCCCTTCCGCTGGGGCTGTTCTGGTCGGTGGGCTTCGGGATTCGCTGGCTCTCCCCGGTCGGCCCGCTACGATTCGAGTGGGGTATTCCACTCACCCGCCGTCCCATCGACGACCCCATCCTCTTCGAGTTCACGATCGGCAACTCCTTCTAGAGGAGTCTCCAGATGCGCATCGCGGTGCTACGGGAGACCGCACCGGGCGAGGCCAGGGTGGCGCTGGTCCCGGATGTGGTGCAGCGGCTCACCAAGTCGGGAAATCAGATCTCGGTGGAGCAGGAGGCGGGGCTGGCCGCCGGCTTCACCGACGCCGACTACGAGAAGGCCGGGGCACGGGTCCTGCGCTCCCGCGCGGAGACGCTGACCGGGGCCGAGCTCTGGGCGCGCGTCCGCCGTCCCACCGCCGCCGAGCTGCACGAAGCTCCGGAGGGACTGACCGTGGTCACCATGCTCGGGGTCGAGCCGGCCGAGGCGCTGCTCCCGGCCCTCGCCGCCCGCCGCCTCGCCCTGCTGTGCCTGGAGCGGATGCCGCGCATCACCCGGGCGCAGACGATGGACGTGCTCAGCTCGCAGGCCACGGTGGCCGGCTACAAGGCCGTGCTCCTCGGCGCCGCCGAGCTGGGAAAGCTGCTGCCGATGCTGACCACCGCGGCGGGCACGCTCGCCCCGGCCAAGGTGCTGGTCCTGGGAGCGGGCGTGGCCGGCCTGCAGGCGATCGCCACCGCCCGGCGCCTGGGGGCGGTGGTCGCCGGCTTCGACGTGCGCCCCGCGGCCCGGGAGCAGGTGCTCAGCCTCGGGGCGACCTTCGTCGGCCCCGAGGTCAGCGCGGACGCCGAGGCGGCCGGCGGCTACGCCCGGGCGCAGACCTCGGACGAGGAAGCCCGGACGCGCGAGGCGCTGGCCGCGGCCATCCCCCAGCACGATCTCCTGATCTGCACCGCGCAGGTCCCGGGGAAGAGGGCGCCGCTGCTGGTGGACCGCAGGGCGCTGGGCACGCTCCGGCCCGGCTCGGTGGTGGTGGACCTCGCCGCCGAGACCGGGGGAAACGTCGAGGGAACGCGGGCGGGGGAGCGGGTGGTGATCGGCGGGGTGGTCATCCTCGGGCCGGTGCAGCTCGCGGCGACGGTGCCCCTCCACGCCAGCCAGATGTACGCCCGGAACGTGCTCGCCCTCATCCAGCATCTTTCCACGAAGGAGGGAGCGCTGAAGATCGATCCCGCGGATGAGATCACCCGCGCCATCCTCGTGACCGGCGAGGAGAGGGCAGGAGGGAGCGGGCCGTGATCAACGTCATCGAGCTCTACGTGTTCGTGCTCGCCGCCTTCGTGGGCTACCAGGTCATCACCAGGGTGCCGCCGCTGCTCCACACCCCGCTGATGTCGGCCACCAACGCCATCTCCGCCATCAGCCTGGTGGGCTCGCTGGTTCTCGCCGGCGCCAACCGGGACACGGTCTCCAACTGGCTCGGGTTCGTGGCCGTGACCGCGGCGAGCATCAACATGGTGGGCGGTTTCCTGATCACCGACCGGATGCTGAAGATGTTTCGCCGGGAACCGGCCGCCCGGGGCACCCCGAAGCTCGAGGCGGGGAAGAAGGACGGGCCGGGCCGATGAGCGCCCGCGAGCTGCTGATCCAGGCGATCTACCTCACCTCCTCGGTGCTCTTCATCCTCGGCCTGAAGAGCCTCTCCCATCCGGACCGGGCGCGGCTGGGGATGCAGCAGGCGGCGCTGGGAATGGTCCTGGCGATCGTGGGCACGCTGTTCCACCACGAGATCGTCCGCTTCGACTTCATCGCCGTGGCGCTGATCCTCGGGACCGTCATCGGCTACCCGCTGGGCATGTTCGTGCCGATGACCGCGATGCCGCAGCGGATCGCGATCAGCCACATGTTCGGCGCGCTCGCCGCCACCCTGGTGGGCATCGCCGAGTACCGGCTCAACGAGCACGGGATGCCCCGCTCGACGATGGCCGCCCTCGGCTTCGAGGTCCTGTTCGGCGCGCTGACCGTGACCGGAAGCTTCATGGCCTTCGGGAAGCTCCAGGAGTTCATCACCGGAACTCCGGTCACCTACCGGGGCCAGAACGCGGTGAACATCACCCTCTTCGGGGTGGCGGTCGCCATGTTCCTCTTCCTCATCGCCCGGCCCGAGACCCCGGTCGTCTTCTACGCGATGATCGGCCTGGCGCTCCTGCTGGGGGTGTTCATGGTCCTCCCCATCGGTGGGGCGGACATGCCGGTGGTCGTCTCGCTCCTGAACTCCTACGCCGGGCTCGCCTCCAGCGCGACCGGCTTCGCCATCCAGAACAACGTGCTGATCATCTGCGGCGCGCTCGACGGCGCCTCGGGCTTCCTCCTCTCCATCCTCATGTCCAAGGCGATGAACCGGAGCTTCGGCAACGTGCTCTTCGGCGCCTTCGGAACGCCTCCCGCGCTCGCCGCCGGTGCGGAGAAGAAGGACCTCAGCGTCAGCAGCGTCAGCCCCGAGGATGCTGCGCTCCGGATGGGATACGCCAGCGAGGTGATCATCGTCCCCGGCTACGGGATGGCGGTGGCCCAGGCACAGCACGTGGTCCGCGAGCTCGCCGACCTGCTGGAGAAGCGCGGGGTGACGGTGAAGTACGCCATCCACCCGGTGGCCGGCCGGATGCCGGGGCACATGAACGTGCTCCTCGCCGAGGCGAACGTCCCCTACGACCGGCTCTACGACATGGAGGAGATCAACTCCGAGTTCCCGCAGGCGGACGTGGCGCTGGTGATCGGCGCGAACGACGTGGTCAACCCTGCCGCGCGCAGCGACCCGGCCAGCCC
>Ga0335082_10006423_pt1 | contig 12822 bp, 13 predicted proteins | sample Lox_Sample_41_FD_206718 | JGI IMG/M metagenome (GOLD analysis project Ga0335082, IMG submission 206718) | Soil microbial communities from Loxahatchee National Wildlife Refuge, Florida, United States - Lox_Sample_4.1 | ecosystem: Environmental > Terrestrial > Soil > Wetlands | place: USA... | reverse complement strand
TTTTTTTGAACTTCTCGAGCGGCAGCGCGCCGGAGAGGACGCGCCCGTTGATGAAGAACGCCGGCGTGCCGTTCACGCCCGCCTCCTCGCCCGCCTTCTTGTTCGACTCGACCAGCTTCGCCTTGTCGTTGCCGTCGAGGCAGTGGTCGAACTTCGCGCCGTCGAGGCCCAGCTCGCGCGCGTAGCCCTTCAGGTCTGGCACCGCGAGCCGCTCCTGGCTGGAGAAGAGCTTGTCGTGCATCTCCCAGTACTTCCCCTGGTCGTTCGCGCAGTGCGCCGCCTCGGCCGCCTTCTCCGCGTTCTGGTGGAAGGGGAGCGGGTAGTCGCGGTAGACGAGCCGGATCTTGTCGGGGTAGGCGGCGAGGAGGTCCTTCACCGTCCCCTCGGCGCGCACGCAGTAGGGGCACTGGAAGTCCGAGAACTCGACGATGGTGATCGGTGCCTTGGCCGGCCCCTTGGCCGGCCCCTCGGCCGCGACCTCGACCTTGGGGGCCTCGAAGAGGATCTGGACCTTGGCGTCCTTCTTGAGCTGGTCGTAGTAGTCGGTCATGGCCTGCTGCGTCCGCTGCTGCCGGATGAACTTGGCGATGTCCGGCTTCACCTGGTCGAGCGGCGGGAGCTGCTGGCCGCCCGCCTTGGCGCGCTCGTAGAGCGCCTGCATCTCGGCGTCCGTCGGGTCCGGGATCTTCGCGACGACCTCCTTCTGGAGCAGCTCCTCCGGCGTCGTCCCCAGCTCCTTGGCCTTCTTCTCCAGGAGCCGCTTGCGGATGAGCCCCTCCAGCTGCTGGTTGCGGACGTCGTAGGCCTTCTCCTGGAACGCCTGCTGGAGCTGCTTCAGCTCGCGTCGGGCCAGCTCGTCCACCTCGGCGGCGGTGATGGTCTGCCCGTTCACGCGCGCCATGGGGGTGGCGGGGTCGAGCTTCTGGGGGTCGCTCACCGCGGGCGCCGGCTGGGACCGGGAGGACTGGCAAGCCATCGTGAGGACGGCCGCCACGGCGAGGAGGGAGGGCATGCGCATGGGACTCCGGGGGTGTGAAAGCCAGGTTTGCGGTGGAACTCGCCGGGGAGATTCCGCTAAAACGGCGGGGAGGTCAACACCTTGGGCCCGCCCGAACGACGCGATGCGTGGGATCCCGACCGATACGCGCGGTTCCGCGACGAGCGCCGCGCGCCGTTCCTCGACCTCCTCGCCCTGATCGAGCCGCACCCTGGGATGCGCGTCGTCGATCTGGGATGCGGATCCGGCGAGCTGACGCGCCTGGCGCACGAGCGGCTCGGCGCGAGCGAGACCCTCGGCGTCGACTCGTCACCCGCCATGCTGGAGCGTGCCCGTCCCCTCGCGGGGGGCGGGCTCTCCTTCGCGCCGGGCGACGCCGGAGCGTTCGCAGGCCGCGGCTACGACCTCGTCCTCTCCAACGCGGCGCTCCACTGGGTCCCGGATCACGCCGGCCTGCTCCCCAGGCTCGCCGCCTGCCTCGGCGAGGGGGGGCAGCTCGCCGTCCAGGTGCCCGCGAACGAGGACCACCCCTCCCACGCCCTGGCGCGCGCCGTCGCGGCCGAGCCGCCGTTCCGGGACGCGCTGGGCGGTCACGTGCGGCGGAGCCCGGTGCTCGCCCCGGAGGAGTACGCGCAGCTCCTCTTCCGCGCCGGGTTCCGGGCCCGGCGCGTGCGGGTCGAGGTGTACGGCCACCCGCTGGCCGCGCGGGACGAGGTGGTCGAGTGGGTCCGGGGGACGCTCCTCACCGACTACGAGAAGCGGCTCGCGCCGGACGTCTGGGGCGCGTTCCTGGCGCGGTACCGCGAGCGGCTCCTGGCGGCGCTCCCCGACGAGCGGCCCTTCCTCTACACCTACCGGCGCGTGCTCCTGTGGGCGCGGCGGTGACGGGAGCCCCTCACGCGGCGCGGCGTCCATGGTGGTTCGTACCCTCTCCCCCGCGTCGCGGGGGAGAAAGCGACCTCGGCGGTCAGCGCGGCCCGCCGCCGGCGATGGCGAAGAACGCCCGGATCTTCTCGTTCGTCTCCCGGAGCCGCGCCGAGAGCGTGCGGACGAACGTCCAGAGCAGGTCGTAGGCGAGGTCCTTGTCCACGAACATCAGCTGGTCGAGGTCGTCGCGGCCGATGACGGCGAGCGCGCAGGCGGCGTGCGCGACGGCGTCCGCGGAGCGGGGCGAGTCGTCGATCACCGCCATCTCGCCGAAGTAGGCGCCCGCGTCGAGGATGGTGAGCGCCTCCTCGCCGACGCCCGGCACGTTCTTGGAGATCCGCACCCGTCCCGCCATCACCACGTACATCTCGTCCCCGGCGTCCCCCTCGCGGAAGATGGCCTCGCCCGCGGACAGGTCGCGGTGCGTGGCGATGGCCGCCACCTTGCGGACCTGGTCGGAGCCGAGGGACTGGAACAGGCTGCAGGCGCGCAGCACCTGGGGATCCATGCGCGGGCGAGGATAGCAAAGCGTCCCGGAGCGCGTCGAACCTTCCGGTCGACACTCCGGCTCCGAGAGGCTAAAGAAGTCGCACTTCCTGCGAGGGGACGCGATGGCCCAGCACGAGAGACTCGTCGTCGTCGGCAGCGGCCCGGCGGGCTACACGGCCGCGCTCTACGCCGCGCGCGCCAACCTGAGCCCGCTGCTCTTCGAGGGCATGCAGCCGGGCGGCCAGCTCACCATCACCAGCGACGTGGAGAACTACCCCGGGTTCCCCGAGGGGATCCTCGGCCCCGAGCTGATGGAGAAGATGAAGAAGCAGGCGGAGCGGTTCGGCACGCGGTTCGTGCCCGCCGAGATCACGCGGGTCGACTTCACGGTCCGGCCGTTCCGGCTCTGGCAGGAGGACCTGCTCTTCACCGCGGACGCGGTGATCGTCGCCACCGGCGCCTCGGCCAAGTGGCTGGAGATCCCGTCGGAGCGAACCTACCAGGGGCGCGGCGTGTCGGCCTGCGCCACCTGCGACGGGTTCTTCTTCCGCGGCGTCGAGGTGGCGGTGGTGGGCGGGGGCGACACCGCCATGGAGGAGGCCACCTTCCTCACCAAGTTCGCGACGAAGGTGCACGTCGTCCACCGGCGCGGCGAGCTGCGCGCCTCCAAGATCATGCAGGAGCGCGCCCGGAAGAACCCGCGGATCAACCTCGTCCTCTCGGCGGTGATCGACGAGATCCTCGGCGACGGGAAGGCGGTCTGCGGCGTGCGCCTCAAGAGCACGATCGACGGCAAGACCTGGGAGCTGCCGCTCAGGGGCGTCTTCATGGGCATCGGCCACGAGCCCAACACCAGGCTCTTCCGGGGCCAGCTGGCGATGAACGACGTCGGTTACCTCGCCGTGAAAGCGCCCACGACGTACACCAGCGTGCCGGGCGTGTTCGCGGCGGGAGACGTCTCGGATCCCAGCTACCGGCAGGCGGTCTCCGCGGCGGGCACGGGGTGCATGGCGGCCATCGACGCCGAGCGCTGGCTGGGCGAGCACGCCACGGAGAAGTGGGACTGAGCATGAGCGGGCGCAGGCACAGGGAGGGGCCCGGGCGGCTCCGCCGCCGGGGCGGGGGAGGAGCCCCCGCATGAAGATGATCGACGTCGGCGCGAAGCCCCGGACCGAGCGCGTCGCGGTCGCCCGGGGCTTCGTCACCATGGCCGCCGCCACGGTGGCGCGCGTCCGCGCCGGGGAGGTGGAGAAGGGCGACGTGCTCGCCGCGGCGCGGCTCGCCGGCGTCATGGCCGCGAAGAAGACCCCGGACCTCGTCCCGCTCTGCCATCCCATCGCCCTGTCGGGCGTCGACGTCGAGGCCACCCCCCGCCGCGGCGGCGTCGAGGTGGTCGCCACCGTCCGCACCGTGGACCGGACCGGCGTGGAGATGGAGGCGCTCGCCGCCGTCGCCGCCGCGTGCCTGACCGTCTACGACATGCTCAAGCGCTACGAGCGGGGCATGCGCATCGAGGCGGTGGAGCTGCTGGAGAAGGCGGGCGGGCGGAGCGGGCGCTGGGTCCGCGGCGAGGCCCCGATCACCGCCGCGCCCGGGCCGGGCGCCGCCGTCCGTCGCCGGGGCGGAGCCGCAGGTCCACGCCCAGCAGCGTCACGGCGTTCTCGCCGCACACCCGGCGGATCACCGCGTCGGTGAGGCCCGCCCGGGCGAGCCGGTCCGCCACCCGCGCCAGTGCCAGCGGATCGCCCCCGCCCAGCCCGGCGTCGGAGCCGAGGACGATCCCCTCCGGCCCGAGCGACGCGACCACCCCCACCGCCTCCTCGAGCGCCTGCGCTCCGGAGAGCCACAGCCCCGCCGCGTAGCCGAAAGCGCGCACCAGCTTCACGTTTCGTGCGTCGACCGGCCCCACCAGCACGCGCGCGGGGTCGGGCTCCGCCGCCTCCAGCACCGCCAGGACCCGCCGCGTCCCCGCCTCGCGCCCGCGCGGCGGCGGCCGCGCCACCACCGGCCGGCGGAGCTCGCGGGCCAGGTCGAGCTGGCGGACCACCACCCGCTCCTCGCGCTCACCGCCGGCCTCCAGCCCGACCGCCAGCGCCGCCACCTCGGGGCGACCCAGCCAGGAGGGCAGCTCGGCGAGCAGCGCCTCCAGCCCCCGCGCCGGGATGCGCCCCGGGGCGATGCCGAGCGCCGCGTAGGCCGAGAACCCGCCCCGGCGCAACCGCCGGGCCGCGGCCGCGAGCGCGCCCCAGTCGCGCCGCAGGGCCTCCCCGCTCGACGGACCGACCGCGTCGTCGCCGGGCACCAGGGCCCCGGCGATCCCGAAGAACGCCAGGTCCTCGAGCTGCCGGGCGTCCAGCGCTCCGGCGTGCAGGCGCGCGTCGAACCACACCCGGCGAGCGTAGCGCGCGCGGACCCCGGCCGCGAGGCTACAGCGTGATCACCTGGTCGATCCGGGCGCCGGAGAGGGCCTTGTAGAGATCCGGGAAACAGCCGATGGGGATCCCCTCGATGAGCCGCTCCGCGATCCCGCGCTGGTAGCAGCACTGGTCGCAGCCCATGAGCAGCATGCCCGTCTTCCGGGAGATCGCGGCGAGCCGCTCGCCGGTCGGGTTGCCGCGCACCAGGAGGTAGTTGTTGTCGACGAAGAAGAACATCCCGGCGACGGCGGCGCCGTGCCGCCCCTCCTCGAGCTGCGGGACGATCATCTTCTCGAGGATGAACGACGCGTTGGGTGTCGAGAAGACGTAGGCGACGTTCATGGAGCCGCTCCCTCCGCCGCGCGCCGCCAGGCCGCGCGGACGGCGGCGGCGACGAGCGCGGCGCGATCGTGGTGCACCGGGTGGACCCCGGCGACGGCGCGGCGCAACGCGTCGGCGTCGAGCCCGGCCGGGGCGTCGCCCGCCTCCAGCCGCTCGCAGGCGGCGTCGGCGTAGGCGAGGAGCGTGGCACAGGTGGTGGCGCGGAAGCGGGCCCGCGTCACCCGGCCGCGCTGGACCCAGAGGCCGACGCGGACCAGGAGCCGCTCGCCGCCGCGCGCCTCGCCCACCGCGACCGCGCCGTCGACCGCGCCCGCGAAGCGCAGCTCGGCGAGCCTGTCGGCGACGGAGGAAGCCACGCGACGACGGTAACGCCGCCGTGCCCGCGGCGCTCAGTGTTCGACGCGCCGACGCAGCACGGTCCCGCCCTGGTCGTCGACCCACTCCAGGGGCAGCGCCGACGCGAGCGGCAGCTCGACCGGGCCGACGACGAGGAGCCCGCCCGGGCGGAGCGCGTCGGTGAGGCGGTAGAGGACCTCGGCCGCGACCGGCGGCTCGAAGTAGATGAGGACGTTGCGGCAGAGGATGGCGTCGAAGGGACCGCCGGGCGCCGGGTCGGCCACGAGGTTGTGGCGGCGCAGCTCCACGAGCGCCCTCGCCTCGCCCGCGACGCTGCGCGAGGCGGGCGGCCCCGCCAGCCAGCGCTCCGCGACCCGCGGCGGCACGCGCCGGAGCGCCCAGGGCCCGTAGGTGGCGGCGCGCGCCGTGGCCAGGGCGCGCTCCGACACGTCGGTCGCGACGATCCGGTCGCCGCGCCCGGCGCGGCCCGCCTCCAGGAGCGCCATGGCCACGCTGTACGGCTCCTCGCCGCTGGCGCACCCCGCCGACCAGATGGCGAGGGGCCCGGGGGCGTCGAAGAGGAGCCGCCCGAGGAGCGCGAGCTGCTGCGGGTGACGGTAGAAGTACGTCTCCAGCACCACCGCGTGCTCGACGAGGACGGCGAGCGAAGCGCGGTCGCCCGCCACGATCCGCCGTGCCAGCTCCAGCGGCTCGATCCCGGCCGAGGCCGCCGCCGCCTCGACGCCGTTCCGGAGCGTCCGGCGCAGCCCCGCGGAGAGCGAGAGGCCGGCCGCCTCCGCGAGCACGCGCGCCACCTCCGCCAGCTCGGGCGAGCCGAGGTCCAGGTCAGGCACGCCGCGCCGCTCCGCGGGCGAGCCGCGCGAGCGCCGGCGCGATCTCGTCCAGCTCCAGGGTCACGGTGGCCGCGCCGCGATCGATGGCCGCCTTGGGCATCCCGAAGATGACCGAGGAGGATTCGCCCTGCGCCGCGGTGAAACCCCCGGCCTCGTGCACCTCGGCGAGCCCGGCGGCGCCGTCGTCGCCCATCCCGGAGAGGATGACGCCCGCGGCGCCCGCGCCATACTCCGCGGCGAGCGAGGAGAGGAGGCGGGTCCCGGAGGGCCTGAAGCCGCGCACCGGGGCGCCGTCGTCGAGCCGGATCCGATCGCCCCGCACCGTGAGGTGGCGCCCGTCCGCGCCGAGGTACACGGTCCCCGGCGCGAGCTCCTGCCCGTCGCTCGCCAGCGTCACCGAAAGCGCCGTCTCGCCGGCGAGCCAGTGGACGAGACCGCCCTCGAAGCCCCTGGCGATGTGCTGCACCACCGCGATGGGAAGGGGGAACGCCGGCCCCAGCGCGCCCAGGATCCGGGCCAGCGCGGCCGGTCCGCCGGTCGAGGCCACGATGCCCACCACGCGCGGCGCGGCGAGCGCGTGCAGGCCCGTCCCCGAGGTCCGCGCCGGCTGGCCGGCGGCGCCCGGCGGCCCGCCCGGGGGGGAGGGGCGTGGGCGGCGGGGCGCGAGCCTGAGCCCGGCGACCGCGCGCACCGCGGTGCGGATCGCCTCGACGTCGTGCTCGAACGCGCCCGCGTCGGAGCGCGGCTTGGGGAGCACCTCCACGGCGCCGAGCTGGAGCGCCCGGAACGAGAGGTCCTGCCGTTCCGGCCCGGCCTCGGCGCTCACCACCACGATGGGCGTGGGGGCGTGCTCCATGATCTCCTCGATGGCGTACAGCCCGTCCTTTCCCGGCATGCGCACGTCCATCGTGACCACGTCCGGCCGCAGCGCCACCACCTTGCGGACCGCGTCTGCGCCGTCGGCCGCCTCGCCCACCACCTCGACGTCCGGCGCGCGGGAGAGGATGGCGCGCAGGATGGCGCGGAAGACGCGCGAGTCGTCGGCGAGGACGCAGCGGATCATGTGCGCCCCGGCAGGAGCTGGCGCACCAGCTCGAGGAGCTTGCCGCGCTCCACCTCGCGCTTCACCAGGTAGCCGTCGGCGCCCGCCTCGAGGCCGGCGGCGCGGTCCTCCGGCGCCTCCAGCGACGTCACCAGCACGACGGGGATGGAGCGCCAGCGCGGGTCCGACTTGAGCCGGCGGGCCAGCCCGAAGCCGTCGAGCCGGGGCATCTGCACGTCCGTCACCACCAGCTGGCAGCCCTGGTCGCGCACCAGCGCGAACGCCTCCTCTCCGTCGGCGGCGGGGAGCACCGAGTATCCCGCGATCTCGAGCAGCGCCTTCATGGCGGCGCGGGTGGTGAGCGCGTCGTCGGCGACGACGATGCGGGGGCGGGCCACGGTGCGCTCGCTCGCGAAGCCCGGCAGCGCGCGGCGCAGCACCTCGGCGGCCGCCAGGACCCCCACCACCCGCCCGTCGTCCAGCACCGACGCGCCGGCCAGGTGCGAGACGCCGGCGACGCGGCCCCCCAGCGACGTGATCACCACGTCCTGCTGCCCGATGACCTCGTCCACCGCCACCACCACCCGCTGCGCGCCCAGCGCCAGGACCAGCGCGGGCTGCTGCCGGCGGCGCGGCTCGCCGGGGCCCATCCCCAGGAGCTGCGCCAGCGGCGTGTACGGGAGCTGCTCTCCGTCCACCCGCACCATGGCGCGGCCCGCGACGGTCCCCACGTCGTCGCTGGAGAGGAGGAGCACCCGCTCCAGCGCGTCGCCTGGCAGGACGGCCAGGTCGCGGCCGATGCGGAAGAGGAGCGCGTTGGTGGCGGCGAGGGTGAGGGGCAGCTCCAGGTCGATCTGCGTCCCCAGCCCGCGCGTGAAGCGGACGTCCACGGCCCCCTGGAGCCGCGTCACGGTCTCCTGCACCACGTCGAGCCCCACCCCGCGGCCGGAGATCTCGCTGACCCGCTGCGCGGTGGAGAGCCCCGGGGTGAAGATGAGCCGCGCCGCGTCCGCGTCGCTCATGCGCGCCGCCACCTCCTCGCCGACGACGCCCTTGCGCACCGCCGAGGCGCGCAGCGCGTCGAGGTCGAGCCCGGCGCCGTCGTCCTCGACCACCATCCCGACCCGGCTGCCGCGCGGCTCCACCCGGACGCGGACGCGTCCGCCGGGCGGCTTGCCGGCGGCGCGGCGGACGTCGGGCGGCTCCACGCCGTGGTCGACCGCGTTCCGCACCAGGTGCAGCAGCGGATCGCGGAGCGCGTCGACGATCCGGCGGTCGAGGCGCACGTCCCCGCCCACCAGCTCCAGCTCCACCTCCTTGCCGAGCCGGCCCGCCACGTCGTGGACCGCCCGGTGGAGCGGCTCCATGACCAGCGCGGCCGGCACCATCCGCAGCGCGCGGAGGTCCTCGCGGAGCACCGCGCCCGCCAGCCGCTGCTGCTCGGCGTCGCGCTGGCCGTCCTGCGACACGCGCCGCAGGTCGGAGGCGACGCCGCGCATCCGCTGGACCGCGCCCTCGATGTCGGCGCGCACCGGCTCGGCGCCGGCGAGCCGCGCCGCCTGCGCCGCCCGCTCCAGCCCGCGCAGCACCTCCCGGGTCGCGGCCTCGCTCCCGGCCACGTCGCGCGCCCGGCGCTGGTGCCGCGACTCCGCGAGCGCCAGCAGCTCGAGCTGGCGGGCGAGGGAGTCGAGCGTCGAGGCGAGGACGCGGATCGACTTGTCGCCGGCGCGGGCCGCGGCGGACGCGGGCGCCGGCTGGGAGGCGGGCCGGCGCGAACGGTCCAGCGCCTGCCGCAGGCGGCGACGCGCGCGGCGGCGTTGCCCTCCTCGCCGAGCCGGGGGAAGGCCGCGGCGATGCGGCGGGCCGGCTCGCGCGCGGCGGCGGGGACCTCGGCCGCGAGCGCCTCGGCGACCGCCGCCGCCTCGAGGGCCAGGGCGCGGCGCGCGTCCGCCTCGATGGGCGCGCAGAGCCGGGCGAGCCGGTCCTCGAGCGCCTCCAGGCCGCCCGGCGCGCCCTCCGCGAGGGCCGCGGCGGGGACGCGCGGGGCCGGTCCCGGGTCGGACGCGGCGCGCGCGCCGGCTCCCTCCTGCCCGGCCCTCGGGGCGGCGCGCCGCGGCGGGGCGCTCGCGCGCTCCGGACCGCCACCCGCCCCGAGCGCGGCGAGCAGCGCCGGCAGCGCCCCGACCCGGGGCTCGGCGCCGGCGTCGGCGGCGGTGAGGGCCTCCTCGATGGCCTCGACGGCGTCGAGCGCCGCCTGGACCATGTCGGCGGAGATGCCGGCGGAGGCGTCGAACCCCGCGAGCGATCCCTCGATGGCGTGCGCCAGCCGCTCCACGTCGACGATGCCGAGGCTCGCGGCCGAGCCCTTGAGGCTGTGGGCCGTCCGCTTGATGCCGTCGAGGACGCCCCCCTGCGCCGGGTCGCGCTCCAGCTCGAGGAAGCCGCTGGAGATGGTCGACAGGTGCTCGCGCGCCTCCGCCGAGAAGATGGGCCAGATCTGCAGGAGGAGCTCGCGTTCCATCAGGGGCCCCGCGCCGCCGGGGCGGCGAGCTTGACCAGGTCGAGGAGCGCCAGCCGGTCGGGGGCGATCCAGACGAACGGCCCCTTCTCGGCGGGCATGAGCCCCGCCCGCGCCACCTCCGTCCGTCCCTCCAGCGCCTCGACGGCGAGGCCGAAGGGGTCGCCGTCCGTCTCGACCACCACCACCCGCGACAGGTCCGAGAGGCCGCCGCCCTCGAGCCCGAGGAGCTGGCGCAGGTCGAGCACCGGCACGACCCGCGCGCGCGCCACCATCGCGCCGAGCAGCCAGGGCGGAGCGGCCGGCAGCGGCCACAGGCCCTTCGCCTCCAGCACCTGCCCCACCGCCTCGATCTGGATCCCGTACCGCTCTCCACCGACCGTGAACGCAAGCACCGGGATCGACTCGGCCCGGGCCACCTCGCGGGAGCGCGCGATGGCGGCGGCGCGGGCGGCGAGGATCTCGGCCCGGCCCGCGTCGTCGTGGCCGCCGGACAGCCGCGCCTCCGCCTCGTCGAGGCGGCGGTGGAGCGCGGCGAAGTCGACCGGGGCGTGGGGTCGGGTGGACACGTGTCATCCCTTGGACGGCAGCCCCAGGACCTTCTGGACGGTGCGCCGCAGCTCCTCCACCGAGACCGGCTTGGTGAGGAACGCGCTGGCTCCCACCAGCTTCCCCTTCTGGCGGCTCTGCTCGTCGGCGAGCGAGGTGAGGAGGATCACGGGCGTGGCGTGCAGCACCCGGTCCGCGCGGATCGCCGCGCACAGCTCGAAGCCGTCCATCCCCGGCATCCGGACGTCCGAGATGATCAGGGCGGGCGTGTGCTGCCGCGCCTTGTCGAGCCCCTCCAGGCCGTCCTTCGCCTCGAGGAACTCCATGCGCCAGCCCATCAGGTAGACCTGGATGAGCGAGAGGAGCGTCCGCGTGTCGTCGACCAGCAGGACCTTCATCGCAGCGTCTCCCCTCCGGACCGCGACCGCCGGGACGCCGGCCCGTCGAGCGCGCTCCGCAGCGCTCCTGCGGTCATGCCCTCGGTCCCGCGCAGCGCGGCGCCGTCGGCGAGCCCCTCCAGGGCGCGCAGGGCATTGCGCCGCGCCCGGGCCGCCTCGTCGTCGAGGCCGAGGCGGCCGTACAGCGGCACCAGCGCGGCGTGCGCCATCGCCAGGTCCGGGTCGAGGTAGAGCGCCTTGCGGACGGCGTCCAGCGCCCCGGGCACGTCGCCGCGTGACTCGGCCGCGGTGGCGAGGAAGAGCCAGCACTCCGGACACAGCTCGAGCATCGCCGCGTCGCGCGCGAGCCGCTCCGCCGCCGCGACGTCGCCCCGGTGCGCCGCCTCGCGGACGCGATCGATGGGGCGCGGCGCCACGAGCACGGGCCGCTCCGGGAGGGCCTGCGGCGGCGCGGGCGGAGGCGGCGGAAGCGGCGCCGGGGTGGCGGGACGCGCGGCGCGGCGCGGGGCCCGGACGGCGGCCCGCTGGGCGGGGCGCGCGCGCGGCCGCGGCGCGCCGCCGGGCCGCTGCAGCACGGTGGCGCCGCCACCCTCGATCCGCTCGGCCCCGATGCCGTCGGCGAACGGCAGCTCCACCGGGCCGAGCACCAGGAACCCGCCGGGCCGGACGGCCCCGAGCAGGCGGGCCGCCACCTCGGCTGCGGTGGGCGGGTCGAAGTAGATGAGCACGTTCCGGCAGACGACCAGGTCGAAACCCTCGCCGGGCGGCGGCTCGCGGACCAGGTTGTGGCGCAGGAACTCGACGCGCTCGCGGACCTCGGACCGGACCTCGAGCTTCGCACCGCGTCCCTCGAACCACCGGCGCCGCGCCGCGGGATCGAGGCGCCGCAGCGACCACGAGCCGTACCGCGCCGCGCGCGCGACCTGGAGCGCCCGGCCCGAGACGTCGGTCGCCAGGATCCGGTCCCCGCAAGCAGCCCGCCCCGCGTCGAGGAGCGCCATGGCGAGGGAGTACGGCTCCTCGCCCGTGGCGCAACCGGCCGACCAGACGGCGAGGGGGCGATCCCGCGGGGCCGGCGCGAGGAGGTGCTCCCGGATCAGCTCCAGCTGCTCCGGGTGCCGGAAGAAGTACGTCTCGGAGACCACGGCCGCCTCTACCAGCGCGGTGACGCAGCGGGCCTCGCCCGCGAAGAGGCGCGCCAGGTACTCCGGGCCGTCCATCTCCAGCGCGCGCGCCGCCTTGAGGCAGGCGTCCCCGAGCCCGCGCCGGATCCCGGGCGACGGCGTGAGGCCGCAGGAGCGGTGGAGCACGCGCTCGATCTCGGCGAGCGCGACGGAGACGAAGGTCGCGGCGCGCGTCACGGCTCGGTCCCCCGCAGCGCGGCCACCAGCGGCGCGGGATCGAGGAGCGGGAGCACCTCGCCGTCGTGCACGCACAGGCCCGCCACCAGCGGAGACCCGCGCCACGACTCCGGGGTCCCGGAGGACCGTTCGCCGTCGAAGAGCCGCGGTCCGTCGATCAGGCCCTCGATGCGCTCCACGACCAGGCCCACCGCCGGGGCGCCGGCGAGCACGGCGATCTGCGCGTCCAGCTCGGGCGCGCGCTGCGCTCCTCCCAGCGCGGTCCCCAGGTGGACGGCGATCACCGGGAGGCCGCGGCAGAGGAAGGTGCCGAGCACGTGGGCCGGGGCTCCCGGCATGGGACGCGTCTCGACCAGGCGGACGACCTCGCGCACCCGGGTCGAGGCGATGAGCGCCCGCCGGCCGGCGGCCCGGACCACCAGGTGGAGGCCCGGCAGCGTCTCGCCGCCCAGCGAGGCCAGCTCCGCCTGCGCGCGCTGGATCTCGACCTCGAGCTCGCGCAGGCGTACCGCCAGCGAGGCGCGGCGGGGCTCGCCCCCGCCCGACGGCGTCCGGTCGCTCATCCCACCGGAAAGCGTACCCGTTTTCGCAG
>Ga0335082_10006422_pt1 | contig 12822 bp, 13 predicted proteins | sample Lox_Sample_41_FD_206718 | JGI IMG/M metagenome (GOLD analysis project Ga0335082, IMG submission 206718) | Soil microbial communities from Loxahatchee National Wildlife Refuge, Florida, United States - Lox_Sample_4.1 | ecosystem: Environmental > Terrestrial > Soil > Wetlands | place: USA... | reverse complement strand
CTGTTGCGGGGCTGTTGAAGCAGAGGAATACGACCCGGCAACGAACGAGACCGCCCCGATCCCCGGAAGTCTCGGTGCCGGTCCCTTGTTCGCGGCGGCGGCCCGGGTCGGACCTCGAACGGTGCTGGTCACGGGTGGCTACTCGCTCTCCGGACCGGCGACGAATCTCGCCTGGATCATCCGCGGCTGACTGATCCTTCGTCAGGTCCAGTCGATGCCCTTCACCGGGTGTTTTCGCAGCCAGACGGCCTCCCAGTGTGGGATCTGCTGCTCGATCATGGCGACCGTCTGGTAGTTCGGCTGGCCGAAGTTGAAGCTGTCGACGAAGTCGTAGGCGCGCCGGTCCCGGTTGGTGAGCGGTTCGATCCCGTACAGGTGCTCGATGAACGCGAGCACCGACGACATGGACGCCGTGCGGTGGTCGGTGAACCCCCGCTTGGCGTACGGGCTCACGATCAGCATCGGCAGGCGAATGCCGAGTCCCTTCGGCGGCGTCACGTGGTCGTAGAAGCACCCGCACTCGTCGTACGTGATGAACACGACCGTGCTCCGCCACTCGGGCCCGTGCATCAGCGCCTCGAGGTCCCTGCCGACCTGGTTGTCGCCCTTCGCCATCGACGTGCCGTTGTGCTCCGACGTCCCGTGGTGGCTGCCGGCGCCGGGGAACGGCAGCGCGTAGGCGACGCTCGGGAGCGTTCCGGCCTTCGCGTCGTGGATCAGCCCCTTCGCCGGGCGCATATTGCCGGCCTGCGGACCGTACAAGCACTCGGAGAACGTCGGGCACATCGACCACACGTTGCCGTTGCTCCAGATCTGCTCGGCCTCGTACACCCGCCACGACAGGCCCGCGCGGTCGATGCTGTCCAGGATCGTCGGCTCGTATGGAACAGGCGACGGCCGGAACGGCCCGGTGCCGTTCGTCCGCGGATAGCACGAGGGAACCAGTTCCTCGTGGCCCCGGTGATTGAAGGGCGTCACCTTCATGCTGTCGCAGCCCCAGCCCGGCCCGCTCGGGCCGCCCGGCTCCTGCTCGGGGATCTCGCCCCGGAATCCGCCGAGCTTCGCGGCGATCAGGTCGATGCGATTGCCCCACGTCGCCGTCGCATCGTTCTCGAACGTACGGTCCGAGATCACGAAGTTGGCGCCCAGCCGCGTGAAGTTGGGAACCTGGCTCGGGTAGTACTGCGTGTAGCACCCGAAGCCCCGGGACAGCGTGCAGCCGAGGATCTTGTCGAAGCCGTCCATCGCCCCACCGGCCATCGCGATCTGGTGGCCCTTCCAGTCGTGCTGGACGCTCGGGACGATGTCGGGAGACTTGCGCAGCGGGAGCGTGCCATAGCCGGACGCCTTGCCCGTGACGGCCCCGTCGCAGGTCATCCCCATGCCCGGGCGCCTCTGCACGGGCTCGGGGGCGGGCGCGTTCGGGTGCGACCAGTGCCAACAGAGATATCCCAGCTCATTGTCGAACGAGTGGTTCTCCTCGGTCACGATGACGACGTGGCGGAACGGCCACTTCCACGGGTGCAGCTGGTCGACCGCCGGCTTGGCGGGCGGTGACTTCTCCCCGGGGACGTCGTAGGTGCGGACCGAGCCGGTCGACGTCCCGACGTAGAGCCGTCCGTTCGCCACGGACGCGGGGGCGGCGGCCCCGGCGTCGGCTCCCGACGACCAGAGCGGGGACGGGCAGACGGTAGCCTTGCAACCGGGAACGTCGAACACCTCGAGGCTGCCGTCCCCCCTGGTGACGTACACGACGCCGCCACCCGCCGAGGGCTGCGCGACGATCCCCGGGTCGCCGGCCGCGCCGCCCGACCACAGCGGCTCGCAGGCCCTGACTCCGTGTCCGCATCCCATCGCCTGGTAGGCGAACAGCTGCCCCGACGCCGAGCCGACGAAGACACGGCTCGTAACGACGCTCGGCGGCGACAGCGCCTGCCCCGGCGTCGCCGAGTCGGCCCACCGGAGGTTGCCGTTGGCCCCGTTGAGGGATGTCACCGTGCCCACTGTCGTGGTGACGAACAGGACCATCGTGAACTTCATGATCTCGTTGGCGAATGCGATGGATCCGGAGACGGGGCCGCCGACCGACACCGACCACAGACGGGATCCGGTGGCCGCGTCGAGCGCGACGACGAGGCCGTCCTGCGTTCCCACCCACAGGACCATCTTCGACAGCGAGGGGACATACCCGAGCGTGGGCGCGCCGGTCACGGCCGAGCCGACCGAGGCGCTCCACGCCGACGAGCACGACGAACCTCCGCAGCCGCCCGACTTGAACGCCGACACCGTCCCGTCGCTCGACCCCGCGTAGACGAAGTCGCCCGACACCGTCGGAGGCGCCGACGCGCCGGACCCGACGGTCGCCGTCCACGAGGGATCGCACGTCTTCGCGCTGCAACCCGCGGCGTCGTAGGCGAGCAGCTTCCCGTCGCCCGACGTCAAGAGCACGACGCCGTTCGCGACGGACGCGCCGAAGAGCGTGCCCCCAGGATGCGCGGTCCACGTCGGCGCGCACGTCGCGGCGCCGCAGCCACCTGCCGGAAGCGCGGACAGCGTGCCGCCGTTCGAGACCGCGTACGCGACCCCGGCCGTCACCGCCACCGGCCCGATCGCTCCGGACCCAAGCGTCGCCGACCACGAACCGCGCAGCCGGTACACGGAGAGCCCGTTAATGGCCTGCTCCCCGATGTTGAAGCCGTCGTGCGTCGCGTCGAACCCGCCCTGCGTCCAGTTGGAGCGAACCAGCACCTTCGCGCGGACCACGTGGTGGCTCGTCGAACCCACGGCGGTGACCCAGTGGATGCCCGGCGCCGCGCGCGTGGGGATCCCGATGCCCGTCTTCGCCACGCCGGAAGAGGGCGCGATCACGTCGGCGACGTCGGTCGAGTCAAGGTACAGCTCGACGCGCTCGCCGCCGGTAAACCCGGCGCCGACCTCGGCGACGACGGTGCTCGCCGTCGGCGACACGCTCGGCGAGATCCGCAGCGGGGGATCTGCGCTGGCGGCGTCGCGGTTGCGGACGATCACGGCGACCGACGCGACCACGATCACGACGAGTGCGATCGCAAGCGCGGCGCGACCCGTCGCACCGGGCCGTCTGGAGCTCGCGCGTCGAGTCGTCCTGGACGGCTGGTCAGCCATCGTCCCGGAGGACCTCGCGGGCGTGCCGATCGAGCGATTCCCGGAGATTCTCCTGCACGATCGAGGTTGTGAGATCGCCCCGTGTCTTCTCCACCAGGCTACGGGCGACGTCCGTGGAGCGGCGGAGGTTCCCCGTCACGGCGTCGGGGTAGTCCATGGTGACGAGGACGCCGAACATCTCGTCCATGGCCGCGAGGAGGCGCTCTCCCTCCTTGACCTCGCCCCGGCGGAGCCGGTCGAGAATCGCCCGGCGACCCTCGCCGATCGACTCCGCCATGCCGTTGAGGAAAGCAGCGAGCCCGACGCCGAGATCCTCCGGCCCCGGCACGGCTTCGTCGCTCACGAGCGCGTCGGTCAGCCGCGCCTCGGCGTACTCCTTCTCGGCGTCCTGGACGAACCCCGCGTAGTAGATCTCCGGCTCGGCCTCGAGGGCCTGCTGCGCCTCGCGCAGGCAGCCGCGCGACTCGTCGATCAGACGGGCCGCGACGTCGCGCTCGCCGCGGTGGATCGCGCGAATGGCGTTCGCCGACGCCCGGATCGAGCGGCGGGCGGCCGGCAGCGCGCGCTCGCGCGCGGCTACGCGGCCGTCCAAGCGGAGTCTGACGTCGTCGGAGATGCGGGAGAGGTCCATGCGAGCGGTGTGATTCTTCTACACGAGCGACGCTTCGACCACGGGGGGTCCCGACCGGGCATTTCGCGACCGGGGCGGCCCTCCGACGACCGTCAGCGGGCGGCGGCCGCCCGAAGCTCCTCGAGGTCGACGTCCTCGGAGGAGCGCACGATGACGTGGACGTCGCGGTCGACGACGGCGATCTGGTCCACCGGCGCCCCCCCGTCCACCGCGGGCACGGCCGCGACGCGCGCGGGATCGGGCTCGGTGGCCTCTTTGGCACGGCGGGCGGCGATCGCCTCGGCGCGCGCCGCCTCCGCTGCCCGGACCCTCGCGAGCATCGACGCGTACAGCAGCAGCACGACCAGCAGCGAGAGCGCGACGAAGAGCATCGAATGCAGCGGCGGGAACAGCCCGATCAGGAAGAACAGCACGGTCGCCTCGGCCAGCCCCGCCAGGATCTGCCGGCGGCGGCGACGAAGGCGCGCGCGGTTCAGATCCTTCGGGTTGGTGAACTGCGCACCCTTGCGGGGCATGACCACCCACCGGCCGGGTGATCTGCGATGGGTGTCCGCCAACAGGTCCATGCTTCGCTCGAACTCCTCTACGCTCGTGCTCGCCGACGCCTTGAATCTACTCAGGGGAAGAAGGGAGGCGACCCAGATGATGCATACGATGGCCACCAATAGCCAACCCACCACAAGCCCTCCTGCGGTCGCTTCCCCGGTTGGACCACAACATGTGGGCTAGCGTTGGAGCGTAACGCCCAGATATGGACGAAGCAATTACATCGATGAAATTCGCCAAACTCGGGACTCAGGCTCGGCGGTAGTCGCCGCTCTTGCCGCCCGATTTGGACACTAGGTGCAGGCCGGAGATCTCGGCCGAACGGTCGAACTGCTTCGTCGCGTCGTACACACTGAGGGCGGCGACGGCTGCGGCCGTGAGCGCTTCCATCTCGACGCCCGTCCGGTCCATCGCCTTCACCGTGGCCTCGACGTGGATGCGGCCCGTAGCCGCATCGGGCTCGATGACCACCGTCGCGCCGGTCACGGCGATCGGATGGCAGTACGGAAGCAGCTCGGGCGTGCGCTTGGCCGCCATCAGCCCGGCGACTTTGGCCGCCTCGATCGGGGAACCCTTGCGGTGGCCGGCAGCGAGGGCCTCACACGCCTCCGGCGTCGTCGACAGGACGCACTCCGCCACCGCGATTCGTTCGCCGACGTCCTTGCCGCCAACCTCGACGATCTTCGCGGGCGGGCCTGCCACGGCCGGCATGGACCCGGCCGCCTCAGCAGGATCGCTCACCCGTCGTCCTCGAGCGCGCGGAAGAGCATCACGCGCACCTTGGTCCCGGCGGGCATCGTTTCCGTTCCCGGTGGAATGACCGCGAGGCCGTTCGCCTTCGCGACGGTACTGATCAGGTTGGACTGCCCCGGCCCGGTGGACGCCGCGTGCCACTCGCCCCCGAGGCGCGTGACACGCACCCGAGCGAACACCGTCTTCTCCTTTGGCCCGCCCACATCGGTCTCGAGGACCGCGGTGACCTCGGGACGAAGGATGTCATGGCGCCCCATCATCTTGAGCAGGGCGGGTCTGATGAAGACCTCGAAGGACACGAACACCGACACGGGGTTCCCGGGCAGGCCCCAGTACGGCTTGCCCTCGATCATGCCGAATCCCTGCGGCATTCCCGGCTGCATGGCCACCTTGTAGAAGTCGATCTCGGCCCGGCGGAAGAAGGCCTTCTTGACGACGTCGCGCTCCCCGACCGACACGCCGCCCGAGGAGATGAAGCAGTCGGCGCGGATGGCCAGCCCCAGCACCGTCTCGCGCAACTGGTCGACGTCGTCGCGGACGATGCCACCGAGGAACGGTTCGGCGCCGGCATCGCGGACGCCGCCGAACAGCGTGAACGAGTTGGAGTCGCGAATCAGGCCGAACGAGGCGGGGCGACCGGGCTCGACGAGCTCGTCGCCGGTGGAGATGACGGCGACGCGCGGCCTCGGGTGCACCAGCAGCGAGGAGAAGCCCGCGCTCGCGAGCAGCCCGAGCTCGGGGGCCGCGATGCGCCTGCCCCGCGGAACGAGCAGCCCGCCCGCCTTGACGTCCTGGCCGGCCGGACGGATGAACGCGCCCTCCTTGACGGGCGCCAGCACCAGCACGCCCTCCCCCTGGAGCGACGTCTGCTCAACGGGAACGATCGCGTCGGCGCCGGCGGGCACCGGCGCGCCGGTGGCGATGCGCACCGCCTCGTCGAGCCCCACGGTCGCGTCGGGCTGCTGCCCGGCCGCGACGCGCCCGACGATCCGCAGCTGCCGCGGATTCTGCGGGGTCGCTTCCGCAACGTCGTTCGCCCGCACCGCGAACCCGTCCATGCCCGAAGACGAGAAGGGCGGCAGGTCGAGCTGCGCGACGATGTCGGCGGCGAGCACGCACCCCTGCGCCTCCTGCAGCGGCAGCTCGATGGGCTGCAGCACCGGGACGCTGTCGAGGATCCACTTCCGGACGAGGTCGACCGGCCGGAGTTCCTCAGGTCCACCGGGCTCGACGCCCTCCGTCGACTCCCACGGGAGCGGGGCGGAGACGGACGCGGGCGGCGACGCGAGCTCGGCTTGCGTCGGCGGCGCACCGGCAACGGGCGCCTCCTCTTCCGGTGGATAGGCCGGCGGGAGGTCGGACGGCGGCGGCGCCCCCCACACGTCGTCGGGAGCGACAGGTGCCGGCTCCTTCGGGCCTTCCTGCTCCTCGGGGAGCTCGAATCCGGTGGTCATCGCCGCAAGCCTAGAGCGTTTTCCCCCCCAATGCCGAGACGGCCGGGAGTCCTCCACCTGCGGGAGTAGGCTGCTGGCGGTCATGGACCGCGACGAGGGAGTGACGCGCTCGAGGCTTCGCACGCCCCGTGCCGCGGCGGTGGCCGGGATCGTCTTCTCGGTGCTGCTCATCCTCGCGCTGGTCCTGATCATCGTCGCGACGCCTCCAGACCCGAGCCGCGCGGGCACGTGGCTCTCCGATTCGGACCGACGGGGCGCCATTGCCCTCGCCCTCAACCTGGTCCCCTTCGCGGGCATCGCGTTCCTGTGGTTCATCGGGGTCGTCCGTGACCGCGTCGGCGAGCACGAGGACCGGTTCTTCGCCACCGTCTTCCTGGGTAGCGGCCTCCTCTTCGTCGCGATGCTGTTCGTCGCCGCGGCATTCGCCGGGGGATTGATCGCAGAGGTCACCGGTCGGGCAGCGGTCAATCCCGGACGGGACGTGCTCGCGAACGGGCGGTCGGTCACGTCGTTGCTGCTCCGCGTCTACGCGATGCGCATGGCCGCCGTGTTCATGATCAGCACCGCCACGATCACGCTGCGAACGCAGGTCATCCCGCGATGGATCGGGGTGCTGGGCTACGCGTTCGCCACGGTGCTGCTGGTCTCCGTGGGACTGACGCCCTGGGTCACGCTGCTGTTCCCGATCTGGATCTTCGTGCTGAGCCTGGAAATCCTGCGCACGAGCATGCGACCACCATTGACGGAGTCGAGCGCGTGAGCGCGGGCTAGAGCAGCTTGCGGCGCTGGACCAGATCGGTGAGGAACGCACGGAAGCCGGGCCCGAGGTCTTCGCGGTCGATCGCCAACTCGACGGTCGCGCGCAGGTAGCCGAGCTTGTTGCCGACATCGTAGCGGAGTCCCTCGAACACGTACGCGTACACTGCCTGCTGCGACGCGAGCAGGTTGAGCGCGTCGCTCAGCTGCACCTCGCCCCCGGCGTCGGGCGGCGTAGCGCGGAGCGCGTCGAAGATCTCCGGCGTCAGCACGTAGCCGTGCACCACCGCGAGGTTGGAGGGGGCCTCGTCGGCGGAAGGCTTCTCGACCACCCCGGTCGCGCGCACCAGGTTGTCGGCCACGAACTCGCCAGCGACCGCGCCGTACAGGTGGATCTCCGACCGGGGAACCTCCTGCGCGGCGATGACGCTGCGTCCGTACCGGTCGTACACCTCGATCATCTCGCCGAGCGGATTCCCACTGACGACGATCTCGTCGCCCAGCAGGACGACGAACGGTTCGCCCGACACGTGCGCCTCGGCCATCGCGACGGCGGCGCCGAGGCCCTTCGGTTCCGGCTGGCGGATGTAGTGGATCTTCGCCATGTCGGAAACCTCGCGGACCTGCTTCAGCTCGTCGAACTTCCCCGAGCGCTCCAGGCGCGCCTCGAGCTCGATCGACCGGTCGAAGTGGTCCTCGATGGTCCGCTTCCCGCGGCCGGTGATGATCAGGATGTCGTCCAGGCCGGCGCGAACCGCTTCCTCCACGACATACTGGATGGCCGGCTTGTCGACGACCGGGAGCATCTCCTTCGGCTGGGACTTGGTCGCCGGGAGGAACCGGGTCCCGAGCCCCGCCGCGGGGATGACGGCCTTCCTCACCTTCATCGGCTGCACCCTGTCATTGTCGGCCCCCGTCCAACGGGATACGGAGTGTATCCGAACGCCGGGGAAGGGCGATATACCCCCAATTAGGATGATCCGCATGGCCGGACGGGAGCCTTTCGATGCGCTGCGCCGCGGCAAGGACGACCTTCGCGCCCGCATGCGCGAGGCGCGCGCGGCCATCGGGGCGCACGACCGCGAGCGACGGAGCAGGGACGTGGCCGGGCGGCTGCTCGCCCTCCCCGAAGCGGCCCGCGCCCGGCGCGCGCTGACGTTCCTGTCGTTCGGCACCGAGCTCTCGACCGCGCCGATCCTGGCCGGCCTCCGCGCCGGCGGAGTTCGCGTGGCGGTTCCCGTTCTGCAGGAAGGGCGGATGGAGGCCGTGGATCTCCCGGAGGCCGCACACCTGGTTCCTTCCTCTTATGGTGCGATGGAGCCGGCCGAGCGGATCGAGGTGGCGCCGGAGCAGATCGACCTCGTGATCGCGCCGGGGCTCGCGTTCGACCGATCGGGAGGGCGCGTGGGCTACGGCGGTGGATTCTTCGACGGCTTCCTACGGCGAGTCCGGCCCGACTGCGCCGTCGTCGGCGTGTGCTTCGCGGAACAGGTCGTCGACGAGGTTCCCGGAGGCCCGGACGACGTGGCGGTCGACGTGGTCGTCACGGACGCCGAGGTCATCCGCCCCGCGAATCTATAATCGGCCCATGCCGACCTACGAGTACGCGTGCCAGTCGTGCGGCCGGCACTTCGAGGTCTTCCAGCGATTCAGCGAGAACGCCCTCACGACGTGCGACGTCTGCGGCGGTCCGCTTCGGAAGGTCTTCCATCCCGCGGGCATCCTGTTCAAGGGATCGGGCTTCTACGCCACGGATTCGCGTAGGAAGAGCTCCACGTCCACGCGCGACTCCGGCAAGGAGAAGAAGGAGTCGGGCACGCCCGCTAAGGCCGAGTCGAAGGGGGATTCGGGGGGATCCTCCTCATCCTCGTCCTCTTCCTCAGATTCGTCGTCGTCCGGCTCGGGGTCGGGGTCGGGCTCAGATTCCTCTGGGTCCTCGGGTTCGTCGGGGTCGGCGGGATCGCAGGAGAAGTCCGCGTGAGCGACTCGGTTCGCGTCGGTGTCTTCGGCGGGTCGGGGTTCTACTCGTTCATCGACGACGTCGAGGAGATCAAGGTCGAGACGCCGTACGGCGATCCGTCGGCGCCGGTGTCGGTGGGATCGGTCGAGGGGCGGCGCGTCGCCTTCATCCCCCGGCACGGCGTGAAGCACGAGCTGCCGCCGCACGTCGTCCCATACCGCGCCAACGTGTGGGCGATGAAAGAGCTCGGCGTCGAGCGGGTGCTCGGCCCGAGCGCGGTCGGCTCGCTCCAGCCGCACGTCAAGCCCGGCGACTTCGTCGTGTGCGACCAGCTCGTCGACCGCACGAGCGGCCGGGCGTCGACCTTCTACGACGGACCCGTCACCACGCACGTCTCGTTCGCCGATCCGTACTGCGCGGTCGTGCGCAGGGGCTTCGTCGAGGCCGGACGCGAACAGGGCCTCTCGCTGCACGACGGCGGGGCAGTGCTGGTCGTCCAGGGCCCGCGGTTCTCCACGCGCGCCGAGTCGCGCTTCTTCTCCGCGCAGGGGTGGGAGGTCATCAACATGACGCAGCACCCGGAGGCCATCCTCGCCCGCGAGCTGGAGATGTGCTACGGGAACGTCTCGCTGGTCACCGACTACGACGTCGGCGTCGAAGGTGAGATCGCGCCGGTGACCCACGAGGAGGTCGTGCGCGTCTTCGACGAGAACATCGCGAAACTGCGCGACCTATTGTTCGCGGTGATCGGCAGACTGCCGGAGGAGCGCACCTGCGAGTGCGCGACGGCCCTCACCGGCGCGCGTTTCGAGGTCTGACCTTCTTCGTCTCCGTCGGTCCGCACCAGCATCGCTTCGCTCCCCGATACTCCCCCGGATCCGAGCTAGCCGAGGTCGATCAGCAGAACGGGGAGCCTTCGGCCCGCCTCGACGTCGGACTCGACCTCGCCGATCCGAACGCCGCCGCCCCGTTGGTAGAACGCCTCGGCGTTCGGGTCCGACTCCACCTCGATCTCTCGAAAGCCGAGCCGGCAGGCGACGGCGACGGCGTGGCGCAACAGCTTCGTGCCGACGCCGCGCCGGGTGGCGGTCGGCTCGACGAACAGGTATTCGAGCGTTGCGCGCGGAGGTACGCCGGCGAGCCCGTAGAAGCCGTCCACGCCGGCGTCGCCGTCGTGCACGTAAACGGGCGCGTCCCGGATCTCCTGCCGGGTGACGGTCAGCGCCTCCCGACATGCCTCGACGAAGTCCGGAGGGTATCCCCACATCGCCTTCGACCGCATCGCGAGGTCCGAGAGCGCCGTGGCCTCGTCCTCTCGCGCGCGCCGGATGCCGGAGGGGTTCCGTCGTTCGGTTCGATCGGTCATCCCGCGGCTCCATCATCGACCGCTTCGGTCGCGAAGATCTCCTGCAGGTGTGACGCGTGTCATTGCGAAGGTGCGCGTCGTCAGTGTAGCGTCGGGTCGAGCTTCTCCCCTGCAAGCGTCTTCCGAGCGATGTCTCCTCCCCCGGAGAGGAGCAGCGTCGAACGTGCGCAGGCGATGGTCCAGAGCGTCGCGCCTCTACACGGTCGCGTCGCTCGCGTGCGCAGCGCTGGCCGGCGCCTCCGCACACGCGTACGTGTCGCAGGCGGCGCGAGCAGCCGGAGGCGGGCCACCCGTCTCCGTCGTCGTGGCCGCGACGCCGATCGCCCGCGGCGCCAGGGTCGACGCGTCAGAGCTTCGAACCGCGCGGCTGCCGAAGGGGTTCGCCCCCCCGAATCCCGTCGGCTCGATCGCCCAGGCTGCCGGCCGGGTGGCCCTCGCGAGCCTCGCCTCCGGCGAGGTTGTGACCGAAACCCGGCTGGCTCGCGTACGGGCGGGCCCGGTGGCGTCACTCACGCCCGAGGGACTCCGGGCCTTCGCCGTACCCGTTTCCGTTCCGCCCGGACTGGTGGCGCCGGGCGATCACGTCGACGTCATGGCCACCTACACGTCCGGCGCCCCGCACACGGAGACGGTCGTTCCCGATGCGCAGGTGCTTCTCGTGCTGCGGGGACCCTCAAACGCTGCAAGCGCCGGCGCGACGACGGGGATCATGGGGGGGAGCGGCACCGAGCCCTCGCTCGTGTTGCTCGTCTCCCCCGAAGACGAAGGGGGGCTCTCCTACGCGACCGCCCTCGCGAGGATCACCGTCGCCGTCGTCCCACCCTAGGTGCCGGCGACGGTCATCTCCCCGACGAGGACCGTGGGCGCTCCCAGGCTTCCGCCCATCGGGTAGAAGCGCAGGTCCGATCCGACCTCGAGCACACTCGCGAGCATCTCGAGAAGCGTGCTGGCGACCGTCATCTCACGCAGGGGTCGTCCGAACTCGCCACCTTCGATCGCGAGGCCCGTCGCGCCCACAGAGAACTCCCCGGTGATCGAGCTCGCGCCCGAGTGCAGTCCCGTCACGTCCTGCACGTAGACGGCTCGCCCGGCCTCGCGCCGGATCTCCTCCGCGGACAGCGATCCGGGCTCGAACGAGAGATTGGAAGGCGAGACGCCGGGCACCGATCGGTGATCCGAACGGCCGGCGTTGCCCGTCGAGCGGCCGCCCGACCGCGCACCCGTGTACGTGTTGTGCAGGAACCCCTGAAGGACGCCGGCGTTCAGCAGGGGCGTTCTGCCCGTCGCGACTCCCTCGTCGTCGAACGGCGCGGAGCCGGTCCCGTCGGGCCTTCGCCCGTCGTCCACGAGCGTGACCGCCGGGCTGCCGACCTGCTGCCCGACGAGCGAGGCCAAGGGCGACCGGCCCTTCAGGACGGCCTCGCCCGAGAGCGCGCCCGCCAGGACGGATAGGAACGCGGTCGCGGCGCCGGGGTCGAGCACCACCGGCAACCGCTCGCTCTTCGGCTTCTCGCCCCCGAGGAGTCTCGCAGCCCGCTCGGCCGCCGCGCGCGCGGCCTCCCCCCACTCGAGGTCGTCGAGCGCGCGCGCCAGCGCGAAGTCGAACCCCAACTGGGTCTCGCCCCCGCGCTCGGCGAGCGCCGAGACGGTCGCCCAGCAGTCGGTTCGTTCGTACGAGACCGGCCCGCCGCGCGTGGACGCGATCGCTACGCGCGACACCGCGTCGGCGATCGACGCCGCCTTGACCTTGCGCACGTCGGGGTGCGCGGACACCGCGACACGCTCGAACTCGAGCGCGGTCGACACCTTTCGCTCGGTCGCCACGTGATCCTGTGCCTCCCGGTACAGGCCCGGGAGCGGCTCGGGCGGCTCGATCACCGGCAGGACGTTGAACTCGTCTGGCTCGGCGAACGACGCGCTCTGCCTCGCGCTGTCGACCAGCGCATCGACCTCCTCGGCCGAAGGATCAGCCGCGTACGCGTAGCCGACGCGCCGGTCGATGACCGCGCGCACCCCGACCCCGCGCGTCTCCGCCGAGGTCAGCGAGTCGACCCGGCCACCGCGAACCCTGACGTCCACGTGCCTGCCGCCGCTCGCGTACGCTTCCACGTCCTCCCCGGCCCGCGCCGCGCGAACGGCTCGAGTGCACAGGTCGGCCAGCGACGCACCGCTCCGCGACTCAGGCATTCGTTCCTCCGATCGTCATGTCGGCGAT
>Ga0335082_10006421_pt1 | contig 12822 bp, 8 predicted proteins | sample Lox_Sample_41_FD_206718 | JGI IMG/M metagenome (GOLD analysis project Ga0335082, IMG submission 206718) | Soil microbial communities from Loxahatchee National Wildlife Refuge, Florida, United States - Lox_Sample_4.1 | ecosystem: Environmental > Terrestrial > Soil > Wetlands | place: USA: Florida... | reverse complement strand
CTTAGTCTGTTGGCCAGAGCGCTCAAGTTTCCAAAATACTTCGGCCAGAACTGGGACGCTCTCCATGACCATTTGACGGACCTCTCATGGCTCAACGCAAACGGTTGGCTGGTGATCATCACGAACAGTAGGTCGTTCGCCGAGAGCCATGGGGAAGACTTCGAGATGGCGGTCGAAGTGTTGCGGACAGCCGCTGAGCATTGGCGGAGGCAAGGCAAACCCTTCTGGATACTGATTCAGGGCGAAGAGAACTGGGATGCGGGACTCCCAAAGTTGCCCGAGAACTAGGCTTGACAGGGGCTATCCGTATCGATTATTACCCGTTTTCAATCGGGTTGCGCCACCGGCAACGATCGGTTTGAAGGTTCATGGAACGTCTTTCGTCTAATCGGCAATGGGGCGGAAAGGCGCCACAACAAAAGGAGGAATCCATGAAGAAGCTCTTATTGGTTTTCGTGATGTGGTTCGCGATCTGCGGCATCGCCCTGGCCGCGGTGAACATCAATACTGCAACCAAGGATGAGCTGGTTTCACTGAAAGGCGTCGGCGAGAAACGTGCCCAAGCGATCATCGACTATCGCAAAAAAAATGGCCCCTTCAAGACCGTCGATGATCTGGAAAAGGTTCCGGGCATCGGTCCCGGCATCATGAAGCAGATTAAGTCCCAGATCAGCGTAAGCGGTCCAACAACCACCGATAAGCCGGCGGCGACGACCTCGACGAAGACTGACGACAAGAAGTCTGCGACCTCCACCAAGAGCGACTCGACGAAAACTACGAAGGCTTCCGATAGCGGAAAGACGGATACAAAATCAGCCAAATAATCTGGTGAGTAGAAGCCGTCGGTGTTTTCGGTTTTGCCGGGATAGATATTACTCGCTCACCACAGCATTAAGACACTCTTTATGCGTCGTTAGCCTCGTCGGTGAACCGCTCCGCGAGCACCGGCACCGGTTTACCATCTACCCCTTTTAGCTCGTGGCCCAGCATAGCGCAGATTGTCGGACCGAGGTCGCCGATAAAGATTTCTCCGAAGTCGGCACCGGATTGTATGTTGGGTCCCGTCGCAAAGAGGTATCCGTCAGGACGGTGATCTCCAGTGCGCCAATGCGTATAGGGCGCATGAACAATCCCCGTCTTCGGCGACCAGACCGTCTCTATGAGCGCATTGCGGTTCCACTCGATGAAGAGGTCCGGCAATTCGTCAACAATCGCTCGTGAGTAGTGATCCTCGGTGCGCTTGACGGCACGGACGACCGGCTCGCTGGTATCGACGTTTACCAATGTTAGAAGATCGCGCCTGATCTGCTCGCATACCGCGTCGTACTCGGTGCCCGGTTGCACGAGACCCGACGGCTCACGACCGGCTAGATTGATTCTAACTCCCCCGTAGACAAAATTGTTCGGCGACAAAAAGAACCGACGACGCGCGCGGTGCGCAGGACCTACATCACCATCGGAACAAGGCACGGGATGCGCCCAGCTGACGTACCGCCGAATAAATGCGTGGAGGGCGGGACTCAGCACGGCACGTGATTCGATCGGAAGCTTGAGCCACGAAGCTTTGGCGAGTCGAACCACGGGACTGCCACCGAACCCTCTTTGATCGCAAGCATCGATCCGCGTCAGGATTTCTTCAAGCAAGTGAGTTCCATCGTAGTGGGGTCCCATGCCATGGCTCAGGAGGACAAGCGTAGCGCTTTCGTCGCCGATCATGGCGAGATGGTCAGCCAGGGCGCGGTCAAGTGCCATGTACACCTGTTCCAATGGGTCACCGAGCGAATCAGCGAGAGCAACGTCATGGCGCGGGTGGTTTGGATCGTGCAAGTACCACGACTGATGGCCGATCGCGTGACTTTCGCCGAAAACGGAGAGAAACAAGTCCCAACCGCCCTGTTCGAGAATCCAGGTCGAAAGGCGACGCTTGCGCTCAAGCCCATCCAACATATCCCGGAGAAGAGCGCGCTCTTCCGTAGCGGTCCGAAGGAACCCTTCCCGGTGAACGTAATCGTCAGGGGCAAATGCCCGCTCTGTGTACGGGTCAACGGTAAAGACCGTATGCAAACCTACCCGGTCGACGACATCATGGACCAACTCCGGCGGCGAGGTGTGAAAGCCAAAGTGGCGGTCATGGCAGCCGTACTCGAAGATTTCGAGACCGTTGACTGGGCCGTCCCTTCGGGCATGCGGCACGTCAAGTATGGCGATCCGCCGTCCTGCCGCACTGAGCTGCCGCCAGAACGGCTCGCCAACGATTTCACGCGGATTGGGGAACCGCCGCTGATACGTTTCCGGCGAGATGGTTTCCCAGCAATGAAAGCCGATCCGCGACGGCGACCGTGCCGTAAAAAAGCTCGGCCACAGAGCGCCCACGAAAATTGCATAGGGATTCTTAATCTTAGCCGAAGCCCAACCGTCGAATAATTTGCGAAAGGTTGGAAGCTTGCCCACTGCCGTTAGATCTCTGACCAGATCGACGTCGCAAGCGTCAAAGGCCAACAGCACGAGTCGCGCCGGAGACCTCATCAGCGCGCCTTCTCGCGTACCCTTGCAGCGTCGGCGTCGTAAGTGGGACCACCGCTCAGCCGGTCAGGAGCTTGAGTAGAGTAGAAGCACGCTAGTGCGGGGATCACGAGGGGAGCTTTTTCTCGCGTAAGACGCAAGAGCAGATCCCAGTCGCCCATTTCTCGGAGGGTCTCATCGAAGCGGGCCTCGGGCAATCCACGTCTATGAGCAATCTGGCCGATGTCGGCCAAATTGTCCTGAAGGAGCTGATCACGATCGAACGGATGTAAATAATATGCCGGAAGATCCCCAGAGTCCCGACGGTTTAAACGGCGTAGATCATCGACGATGATCCCACCATAAACGACGTCCACATCAGGCCTTTGCGAGAAGGCCCAGACCACGGCTTTCAGCCAAAGCGGAGCCATAAAATTATCATCATCGAGGTAAACGACGAATTCTCCGCGAGCTCGCGCCAGCGCACGATTCCGCGCGGCGCAAACTCCGCTGTGTGAAATTCGGAGAGTTTGCAGGCGATCGTCACCTAGCTTGTTGCGCAGTTGCTGTACGACAGCCGGAGTACAGTCTGTGCTGCCATCGTCAACGACAATAATCTCCCATCGGGGATAAATCTGCGCGCAGACCGAGTCCACCGCCCGACCCAATAGGCCGCTGCGATTGTAGGTCGGCAAAATCACTGAAACCAACGGGGTCGTTTTCAAGGTGGCGTGCTCGATCCAGTTGGTCGCGGCCCATGTGGATACCAACGGATTCAATTTCTGCTCCATCCTTTGAATTCGCACGCTCAGTTCGTGGATTCCAAAACGCTGGCGAAGTTCAGCCACCGTGTCATCCGTGACAGCCTTCAATCCCCCACGCCACCACTGCGCGCAAGCCTTTGCCATGTAGCGGCCAAGTTTTTTAAAGGTACCCATGGAATGCTGCAACACCGGATGTGGCAACAACGCTCGCTGCTACCGGTTGCTGCCACAGCGTGAACCTATTGTAGGGCTTTAGAATTTCTCCGTCAAAACTAAATTGGCCGGGGGTGGTCAGTGACCGCCGTTATCGGCAACAGACAGCCATAAAATTTCCGCCGGGTGCTTCGCCCTTCTGGCTGTGAGGTGCTCGATCTGCTGCCGGCACGAGATTCCTGGAGCGACGACTTCCATGTCCGCCGCAGCGGCGTTGACCGCAGGTGCGAGACGGCGGTTGCCGATAGTAAGTGATAGATCATAGTGTTCCTTCTCAAATCCGAAAGAGCCCGCCATACCGCAGCAGCCGGAATCCACTTCGCTCACCTCGAAGCCGGCAGATTTGAGCACGGCGATCGTCGGAGCGGTTCCAACCAGAGCTTTTTGGTGGCAATGGCCGTGTAACAGCACCTTTCTCCCCTTACCGTCGGAATTAAGCACCAGTTTTCCAGCGCCTTGCTCCCGCACCACAAACTCTTCGAGCAGAAAACTGTTCCCGGCTACCTTTTGAGCCGCGCTCGTTCGCAAGAATTCCCGATACTCGTCTCGCAGCGTCAACAAGCACGACGGTTCGAGACCGACAATAGGCATGCCCTTCTCCGCATAAGGTGCGAGCTTTTCGACATTCCACGCGGCATTTTCTTTCGCCTGGCCCAGCATCCCTTTCGAGATCATCGGCCGGCCACAGCATTTCTTGTCGATGAGCAACACGCGATAGCCGACGCGTTCCAAAAAGCGCGTGGCAGCAATCGCCACGTTCGGCGTGTTAAAATTGTTGAAGGTGTCGTGGAACAAAACCACTTCGCCTTTCGCGCCATCGCCTTCGACGGCGTGCTTGCGAAACCAATCTTCGAAGGTCTCACTGGCAAACTGCGGCAAAGGCCGCCTGCGGTCGACGCCGGCAACGAGCTCCATAAGCCAGCGATTCAGCGCTGAGTTACCCACCCAGTTGGATAGCGGAGCCAAGCGTGAACCCAAGCGATTGAGCGTTTCGATGCCACCGAACATTCGATTGCGCAGCGGCAGGCCGTTGGCGCGGTGGTAATGATCGAGAAATTCATATTTCAGTTTGGCCATATCGACGTTCGAAGGACACTCGGCCTTGCAGGCTTTGCATTCGAGGCAAAGATCCATCACATCGTGCAGGCGCTTGCCGGTGAATTCCTCCTTTGGCACTTTGCCCGAAAGCACCGAGCGAAGCGCATTTGCGCGCCCGCGCGTCGAATGCTCTTCATCCAGCGTACCCATATAAGATGGACACATGGTCCCGTCGAGCTTCTTGCGGCATTCCCCCATGCCGCTGCACATCTCCACCGCCCGCACAAAACCGCCTTGCTCGCTGAAATCGAGGGTCGTCTGAGGTTGCCAGGTCTTATAGTGGGGACTGATCTTCAGCGACTCCGTCATCGCCGGCGAGTCGACGATCTTTCCTGGATTCATCAGGTTCTTCGGATCGAAAGCGCGCTTCACCTGCCGGAAAGCCTCGTACAATGCAGGACCGAAGAGTTTTGCATTGAAGTGGCTGCGCGCCAATCCGTCGCCATGCTCGCCCGACATGGCGCCGTTAAATTCGAGAACAAGCTCCGAGATCGCGTTGGCGATGGAAACCATCTTCTTCATTTCGCTCTCTTCCTTGAGGTTGATGAGCGGTCGAATGTGCATGCAGCCGACGGAGCAGTGGCCGTAATAGCCGGCAATGGCATCGTGGCGGGTAACGACCTCGCGAAATCGCTTTATGAATTCCGGTAACTTTCGCGGCTCAACGGCGGTGTCTTCAACGAACGCGATCGGCTTCTTGTCGCCTTTGGTCCCAAGCAGAAGTCCAAGTCCTGCCTTGCGTACGCCCCAAATGGCGCGCACCTCTTCGGGTTTAAACGCGAGCGTCGCGGCATAGCCGATGCGCCGCGCTTTGCGCAGCTCTTCAAGCTTGTAGACTTGTTCTTTCACAACGTCTTCGGTGTCGCCGGCGTACTCGACCATGAGCAGCGAACTCGGGTCTCCCTGGACAAATCCCAAGCGCTGTGATTGCACAATGTTGCCCCGCGCAAGACCGAGAATCATTTTGTCGGTTGACTCCAAGGCGTAAGGCGCGGTTTCCAGAATGGTTTGCGATGCTTCGAGCGCTTCCAGATCGTCATTGAAATGAATCACATCCATCGCTGTCCACTTTGGCTTCGGCACGAGACGCATCTTTGCCTCGACAACGACACCCAGCGTTCCCTCGGAGCCAACCAGAATACGGGAAAGATTAAACGGCTGAGGCTTGATGAACTCGTCTAAGTTGTAGCCCGACACGCGCCGCATGATTTTCGGATAGCGAGCGAGAATTTCGCTTTTGTGCTGCTGGCCAAGCCGCAAAATCTCGCGGTAGGCCTTCCCTTCCAAACTGTCCCCGCGACTTTTACTTTTCACGGCTTCCTGCGAAAGCTCTTTGAGCACCACCTCGCTGCCATCGGAAAGCAAAACCGTCAATTCGATCACGTGATCCAGTGTCTTGCCGTAAGTAAGCGAATGGGCGCCGGCAGAGTTGTTACCGATCATGCCGCCGATGGTCGCTCGATTGGACGTCGAAGTGTCAGGACCGAACTGCAGCCCCATCGGTCTGACGTGCGCGTTGAGCTCGTCCTGCACCAATCCGGGTTGCAGGCGGCACCAGAGCTCTTCCTTGTTCACCTCCAGGACGTTCTGCATGTACTTCGAAAAGTCCAATACGATAGCGTGCCCAACTGTCTGTCCGGCCAGCGACGTTCCGCCGCCACGGGGAAGAACGGGCACACTGAGTCTATTGGCAACTTCGATCACCGCTTGCACGTCACCCTTGTGCCGCGGCACGACAACGCCTATGGGCTCAATCTGGTAGATCGAAGCATCGGTCGAGTAAAGCAGGCGCGAGTAGCGGTCGAAGCGAATATCTCCTTCGATTCGTCTGCTGAGCTCCGCTTCAATCTCGTGATAATGCCTGCTCGGTGAAGTGCTCATTATTGAACTCCCTGTATCAAATTCTTGCTCCGTTCTCTCGCCGTTGACCTCTTGAACCGATTCACGCGGGTGTCACAGCGCCGCCCTGGCCTTCGTGAAGATGCTCTGGAACATCGGCCGAGTTAATTTACCGGTGAAGGTATTCTGCTGGCTTGGATGATACGAAGCAACCAGAAGCACGCCATTGGGCAAGGTAGTTAAATGCCCGTGGCCGAACTTCGGGCGCGGCTTGGGTAACACGCCGCCGTTTTTCTGATAGGCGGCAAGAAACGAGTCGAAGGCAATCTTGCCCAATGCGATAACGGCTCGAATATCTTTAAAAAACTTTAGTTCTTCGACGAGATACGGCAGGCATCGGTCGAATTCAATTCGATTAGGCTTGTTCGCCGGCGGCGCGCAGCGCACCGCCGCCGTGATGTAGCAATCTTTCAACTTGAGTCCGTCGTCACAATGATCGGAGGTCGGTTGATTGGCAAAGCCGGCGGCGTGAAGCGCACCGTACAGCCAGTCGCCGCTGCGGTCCCCGGTGAACATTCTACCGGTGCGATTGCCGCCATGGGCTGCCGGCGCGAGGCCGACGATCAGAACACGCGCCTCGGGATCTCCAAACCCGGCGAGCGGTTTGGCCCAGTAGGTTTGCCCGACATACCGCCGCGGCGGGTTTTTTGCCGAAGCCTCGCGCCAGCGCACGAGCCGGGGGCACTTTCTGCAGGCGATGACGGTGCCGGTGAGCTCACTGAGATCAATCATCTCGTTTTCTGTTAGCAAAAAATTGGTTGCGGAGAAAGCTGAGCTGCGTAAGCTCATTATTACTCGGGAACAGTTGTGACAGTTATTTCATACCAGTTTGGGTCGACTTAACCGGGCCAACCGACATTCACCTACACTGAGGGGCTCTGTGAGAAGACCGACAGCCCTGCATTTTACATCCTGTATTCGGCGGACCGCCGACCTCGGGCTGGCAAAGCATCAATCGCGCCAATAAACTTACTGTTTTCCTCGCAAAGGACGAAGATTACCTTTGTGATGAATTTCCTCTTTTTTGTGAGTTGTTCGTGATTTGTCATCGTTTCGTTTTTTTTCGTTGAGATGTTCATTTATGTGCCCGAACCCGCCGTTCCCGGTACTGCCATAGACGCCGAATCTCTCGTGAATACCAAAGTTTAGACCCGGTCAGTTCACTGGCACAACGGTTGCTCCCTTCGGGGCTGAAGGATTTATCGGGGGGACAGAGCAACAATGGCCCAGGGCAACACGCGGCAATTTCTCACCTTGGACGAGGCCGCAGCCATGCTTCAAGTTTCAAAGCGGACCCTTCAAAGACTAATCCAACGGCACAAAATACCTGGCCTGAAAATCGGTGGCCAATGGCGTGTACCTGAAAGTCGCTTCATGAAGTGGGTTGACGGCCAGATGGATTCCAATTCCGCGTTGTCAAACGGATCACTCGGCGAATCATTTATTAGCGACTCGTCGAACGACGATGAACGCTAAAAACATGTCTGATATCTGCCTGAAGTACGGCAGCATCATAGCCGGAATTTTCGCTGTCGTTCTTGGTTGCCTTGTCATTGTCGGCTGGTTCACAGGCAATTTGACTCTTTTACAGGTCGGTCCCGGATTTGTGCCGATGCAAATCAACACCGCCACTGGCTTTGTATTAACCGGGACGGCGATTCTCGCCGCACAGCGCCGCCTAGGCACCGTTGCGCTTGCCTGCGGAATACTTGCGGCTTTGTTTGGTTTACTAACCCTACTAGAAAATACTTTCTCCTTTGACCTTCGCGTAAATGAAATGTTGATCGGCTATTTTACCGGTGATACTCCCCCCTATCTCCGGCGCATGGCTCCAGGTACCGCCGCCTGCGCGCTCCTAGCCGGTATAGCTGTTATCTGCTTTGTTGCGTCTCGTCGCTCACGCCTGGCGATACCCCTAGCGGGAATCCTGGGTTCCATTGTTGCCAGCATCGGTGCTATCGCAACCCTGGGATACGTTATGGGACTCAGCGGCACCTACATATGGGGTCACTTTACAGGCATGGCCGTTCATACCGCCTTGGGATATGCCATTGTCGGCGCCGGCATCGGCGCCCTCGCCTGGCGGGCAGAAGCGCTCGCTACAACTTCCCCGCCCAAATGGCTTCCCGCGGCTGTGGGGGCTAGCGGTCTCACTATTACGCTTGTCCTGTGGCAAGCAATGCAGGCTTCCGAACAAGCGCAAATACAGAAGATTTTACAGGCGCGTGCGGCCAGCGTACGGAACGAAATCAACCTGGCGCTCCACCATAAAATTCTCGGGCTCATGGAACGAGCCACACAATGGGAATATTCCAAATCCGATTTCAGGGAATCGGTCCAAAGAGACGTCAAAGCCTTGATTCAATCATCCGGAGATTTTCGCGCAATCGGATGGGCTGATAGCTCCAAGCATATCGCATGGGTAATAGCGCCTCGAAAGGAAGATAGTTGGTTGGAGTACGTCGATTTTGCGTCGCTGCCGCGTCAACATCTCGCGATGGAAACCGCGCGCAACCAGCGGAAATTGGTGATCACATCGACAGTCGATGTTCCCGCGGTGCCGCGTAGCTATATGGTCTACATTCCGGTTTTTCGCGGCGCCGAATTGCGCGGCTTCACTATGGGGCTGTTTCGCGCCCAGGAGATGTTAAACACGATCATCGATGAAGACTTTTCGCCGGGATATGCAGTGGTTGTCCTGGACGACGCCAGGGAACTCTACCGGAATTCGGGTCTGGAATACCAAACATGGAAGGAGGAATCCTTTCTGCCAGATCTCGGTTGGGTTATCCGAGTCTGGCCGCTGCCGAGCACGATGGCGAGCCTCGATTCCCAAATCGACGGCATAATATTAATCGCCGGGCTCCTGGTATCAACACTGATGGTTGTCGTGACGGCAATCGCGCAAACGTCGCGGCGACGAGCGCGGACGATCGAGGCGGTAAATACCACCCTGGAGCAAGAAATCATCGAGCGGAAACAGGCCGAACAGGAATTGAACACGCGCTACCATTATCTTGAAACCGTGCAGAGCATCAGCGAATCGATTTTGGACGCCTCCGACATAACTCATATTTTAGACGACCTTCTCGAAAAAACGATGGCGGCGAGCGGATGCGATTTCGGCAATATTCGCGTGTTCAACGCGGGTGGAAAAATCATCGGAGCCTCTTATCAAGGATACCGAGATGCTGAAAAGGCGCACCTCCGTCACACGACTGTGGAAGCGACAGAGAGGCGACTCGCCCTCCGAGAGGTCGTTGAATCGGGCAGGGTCTTGGTCATAGAGGACATGTCAAGCGAAACTCGCATGAAAAATTTTAAGGAAGAAGGCGCTCAATCCGCTATTGCCGTCCCCCTTTCCGCTCGAGGGGAGGTTTACGGCGCTCTCGCTTTGGCCGCACGCGCTCGACGCCATTTCCAGCCAGCCGAAGTGCGGTTGCTCGAAAGCATCGGCGCCGAGATCGGCATGGGGGTACAAAAAAGTCGTCTGCTCGAAGAAACCAAGAGACAGGCCGAAAAATTGGAACAGGCAAGCAAGCTCCAAGCCGATTTCAGCGCGATGATCGCGCACGACCTGAGATCGCCCCTTTACACCATAATCGGCGCGGTGGAAATGATGAAAGACGGGCTTTTTGGAAGTCTCAACGAAGAACAGAAAAATTGGTTGGATCGAGTAAGAAACAACGCGACGGGGCTAATAAATCTGGTCAGCGATTTTCTCGATGTTTCCAAGTTGGAGTCGGGCCGCATCGAGCTATCCCGAACCAAGGTCCATATCGAGGACTTAGTTCACAACACGGTCCAAAACTTTGCTCCACTCGCAAGCAGCAAACACATCGCCTTAACCTATGCAGCGGATGCCTCCCTCCTTCCCATTCATGCTGATGCGCGGCGACTCGAGCAGGTCCTGACCAACCTCCTCAGCAATGCGGTGAAATTCACAGGACAAGGAGGTGCAATTCAAATCCGACTTCGGAGCGAGGATCATGGGGGAGTCAGGCTCGAGATTCATGACAGCGGCGTCGGCATTCCCCGCGCTGAGATCGCAAGTCTGTTTCAGAAATACCGCCAGGTAAACAACTTAACGGTCTCTGCGGAGAAAGGAAGCGGGCTCGGCCTAGTTATCTGCAAGATGATCATCGACGCCCACGGAGGTGAGATCTGGGTTGATAGCGAAGAAGGGAGAGGCGCTACCTTCGCCTTCACACTGCCATTTGACGGCACCCCCATTCAAACGGATAGCAGTAGTCCCACTGAGACGGATAATGGATACTCAATGGCGCCTAACCGATAAGAGCAGCTTCCCCCATGAAAGTGAGCCCCTGGCAATGCACGAATACAGCGAGAGCCTAGTCAAAAAACTGGAAGAGAGTAACCTGGCTCTCACCGAAGCGAACAGGGTGCTTGAGGAAAGAGTTATAGTCTCTGAGTTCCGCGCTGCTATCACCTCTACCCTGGACCTGCACGCTGTCCTTCGTCTCCTGCTGGAGAAGATCGATGTCCTTGTCCCGGTTCCAGTGGCAAGCGCGATCCGATTGTTTAATGAAGCGACGGGAGAGTTCGAAAACACTGCCTGCCGGAATATCGATCAAGGCAAGTGGACAGCTGAAGCAGAGAGGAAGCCGGGGCAGTCCTCAAGACGGAGGCGGGCCACAAACGGTCCCGTCGTCGTCGAAAATATTCAGACAGACACACAAAACATCGCGTCGGAGTTTTTTCGCCGATACGGCTTTATCTCCTACCTCGGAATCCCACTCACAGTCAAAAATGGCGTCGTGGGAATCCTGGATTTCTACACAAAGCAGTTCCATCAATTCACTCGCCAAGAAATCGATTTCTTCGTCACTCTCGCAGCTCAGGGCGCCATCGCTATTCACAACGCCCAGCTCTTTGAAGAGATCGGGGTTTCCAACGCCGAACTGGAAAAAACAACCCGATACCTGGGAAGATTGTTGAAGCAACTCGGCGGTCTTTATACCGCCTTGACCCCGATCTCCCCTGCGTCATCAACGGAAGAGATGATGAACGGAATAATTGATCGCATCATGGACGCAACCAGCGCCGATGCTTGCCTGATCCGGGTGTGGGATAAAAATGCAAGCAGTTATCCGATTATCGGGCAGAGGGGATTTCCTGATGATTACCTCAAGCGGACCGTAGCCGCCTCGAGGGGAGGAGCCGTGGATTGGGTGATCAGAAGTGGAGAACCCCTTATCGCCGCCGATATCGCGTCTGAACCGCGCCTCAAAGGAAAAACGCAACTGCAATTAGGGCTTTGCTCCTGCGCCCTGCTGCCGCTAAAGGTTCACGACGAGGTGCGCGGCGTGATACATGTCTCCAGCCGGAGAATGGGTTACTTCGACGATAACCAAAAAGATCACCTCATGGCGATAGCCCGGCAGATGGGAATCGCCTTGGAGAATCGGGAGCTTTTCTACGAGCTTAAATCTTCCAGGGACGAGCTGGAGCGAGCCAACAAGGTGAAGGATGAGTTTCTTAGCGTCATGTCCCACGAGCTAAGAACGCCCATCAACCTGATAATGGGCTACACGAGCCTACTCAAGGAGGGAGCGGTGGGGGAGATTCAACCAGCTCAGCAAGATGCGTTGAAAAAAATTTCGCGCGGGTCCAGCGAGCTGTTGGCGATGGTAGACAGCATCCTCTACATCACTTCGCTCGAAACCAAACAACTCACCGTCGAGCGCCAAGAGTTTTGTCTCGCGAGCTTGCTGGCGGAAGTCAAAGCCGCCTATGAGACCACAACACCAAATGAAGTGAGCTTGATATGGGATTATGGGGCCAACTTGCCACGGATCAAGACCGATCACAAAAAACTCAAACAGATTCTCAATAATCTGATCAATAACGCCGTGAAATTCACGGAACAAGGAAAAGTAACCGTATCCGCAAAGCTCTTCGAAAAACCAAGCAATGGCACAGGCATCAATGCAAAATCGATCGCTGGCGGAAACGCGTCAAAAACCATTTCAAAGGCCGGTGAATGGATCGAATTCAAGGTGGCGGATACGGGCGTGGGAATTCCACCGGAGACGTTGCCTCACATTTTCAATAAATTTTACCAGGTCGATAGCTCGCAGACTCGGCGCTACGAAGGAGCGGGATTGGGTCTCTACATCGTCGAGAAATTTGCCGAGCTTTTAGGCGGAAGAATCGAAGTCGAGAGTGAAGTGGAAAAAGGTTCGACATTCACCGTAACGCTCCCAATGGATCGTTAGCCAATTTTGCTAAGCCAAACTGATTTCACTTGCCCCTGCTTTCCTTGATCAATTAGCTTTTTTGTTGGCGTCCGAGTGTCTAGTTATGAGTCAGGGCAGGACTATCC
>Ga0335082_10006420_pt1 | contig 12826 bp, 14 predicted proteins | sample Lox_Sample_41_FD_206718 | JGI IMG/M metagenome (GOLD analysis project Ga0335082, IMG submission 206718) | Soil microbial communities from Loxahatchee National Wildlife Refuge, Florida, United States - Lox_Sample_4.1 | ecosystem: Environmental > Terrestrial > Soil > Wetlands | place: USA... | reverse complement strand
TCGTGGTGCGTCAGGGCTCCGCATAACTTCTTCCCTCTGGAATATTCAAATTCAGCGTTAGAGCTGCATCTCTGCGTATAACATAGTTATGCCGTGATACCTCCTGTTCAAAAATTGAGTCCCCCCATGAGGACATTCTTGGCAGGAGGTTTCTGCTTTGGGCGGATTATATTTAAATTTCCCTCCTTATAATAATTTAGATCCTCATGCATGTCACCTCAATGCCTTTGCCAAGTGACCCCATAGATGTCCTTTTAGCGTGCCCCTTCGGCTTTGCTTGAATCAGTCGTTTGTTGTAAGTGAAGGACTATTACGATTGGAGGTCCTTGCTGGTCAATGGTCGCGATATTTTCAGTGCCCTGCATCACATCAGTCAGCAGTGAATAGAGCATTGTGGAATGATGCTACTCATCGTTCTAGTGAAAATGTATAACTATCAGATAATAAATGATATTTATAGCTGAAATAATAAATATAAATTAATACTTGCAACTATACTAATCGTTAGCTATAATTGCTAATAGAAACAGTTGCTATAGGAAACTAAATGTCAACAATCACGACTAGCAAAATTGATCTTTCGAAGCGTGTGCCGGTCCTAATAAAAAAACTGACACACTGCTTTTCAATGACCCAGGCCGCCATCTGCCAGCAGTTCGATATTACCGCCGCAGAGGCAGCTCTGCTTTCGTCCATGGATCCCGGACGTAAGCTCTGCTCCACAGCCCTGATGGAGCGACAGGAACTTTCCAAGGGATGGATTAGCCGACTTAATGAGTCTCTCTGCAAAAAAGGATATATCATCAAGAACGAGCACCACGATGACCGGCGGCATAACATCATCGAACTCACGGAGCGGGGACAGGAGATCCGGCAGGCTATCATCGAGGAGCAGGCAGCCGTATGCCGCAGGGTATTGGAGCACATCCCGGAGGAAGAACGTGCGATGATCCTCCCTGCCCTCGAGCAGCTTGTCCTGGCTCTGGAACAATATAAGCGCGAGGTCGGGAAAACCGACAGCGACTAACCAATTCAAGTCACGAAGGAGGGTATGACCATGGGTACGGAACAAGACGTTTTGGAACAGCCAAAACAGGCAGAAATGAGGTTACCCGCAGTGGAGAACAAGATTTCGATGGTCGTGTTCTCAGGAGATCTCGACAAGCTTCTGGCTTCACTGATCATCTCCACCGGTGCAGTGGCAATGGGCATGAAGGCCCGCCTCTTTTTCACCTTCTGGGGCACGGCGGCCCTGCGCGATCCCCGGAAAACAGCGACCGGTAAGAACCTGATGTCCAAGATGTTCGGCTTCATGCTGCCGAAGGGCGCGGGGAGCGTAAAGCTTTCCAAGATGAACATGGGTGGCATGGGTACGGCCATGATGAAAATGCTGATGAAAAAAAAGAAGGTGGCATCCTTGGAAGAGATGCTGACCCTGGCTGGCCAGCTTGGCGTCGAGATCTGTGTCTGTGAGATGTCCATGAGTCTCATGGGATTCAAGCGCGAAGAGATGATCGACTATCCGCACATGAGCGTATGCGGTGTCGCGGCTTTCCTGGCAGAAGCGGCTACGAGCAGGGTACAGCTGTTCATTTAATGGGAGGTGAATTATGCCGGTCGAACTGAAAGCAAACAAAGTCGTTGATCTGAAGGGACTGCCCTGTCCCATGCCCGTGGTGCGCATCAGTCAGGAGATCATGACCGTTGATGTCGGCCAGGTGGTCGAGGCCATCACCACCGATCCCGGGTCTTTGGCGGACTTTCCCGCATGGGCAATGAGCACCGGCCAGGAAATCCTGCAGACCGACCAGGCTGCAGGAGAGATAAGGTTCTATGTGAAGCGGGTGAGATAGTACGGATCCGCTCGATCTCCGCGAGAGGAGTGCTGGCCGTGCTCGACAAGATCTATTATGTCATCATGGTGCCTATGGTCTACGCGGCGGTTTCTGTCTTCGTCATCGGCGTCATCTCACGAAGCATCAGGATCGTTCTTGCGCCGCGCCAGAAAACGACTCTTCAAGTGTTCCCGGTGAAACGGCCGGCGTGGTTCCATGCCCTCATTGACACTTTTCTCCTGCCGACCGTGAGGACCATACGGCCTGTGATGTGGATCTTTGCCATGGTCTTCCACGGCGCCCTTGTCCTGCTTGTCATCGGCCACCTCGAGCTCATCGGTGATCTCCGGGCCCTGCAGGCGATCCCGCACCAGGTGTTCCTCGGAGGAGGCCTCGTGGGGCTCGCTCTCACGGTGTCGCTGCTCTTCTTTCTTGTCAGCCGGTTTAAAACCCCCTATCGCGAGATCTCCGTCCCCGAGGACTATTTTCTGCTGCTACTTCTGCTGCTCACGGTCCTGTCCGGTTCCCACATGGATTGGGCGAAATATCTCTCGTCTGCGGGGTTCGACATCCCGGTTTCGGGCTACCGGGAATACCTGTCCAGTCTGTTTACGCTTCACCCTGGCGTGCCTGCCGTCATCGCGGAATCGCCGCACTATGTGCTCGTTGCCCTGCACATCTTCTTTGCCAATCTCTTCCTGCTGGTCTTCCCGTTCAGCAAGATCATGCACACTTTTTTTGCCATTCCCCTCAATCTGGTCCGACGAGGAGGTATCCGTGGAGCAAACACTGCACCATGAGCTGCTGACGCGCTTTGATTCCAAGCTCAACAGCATCATGCGCTTGTATCTCGACACCTGCGCCCGCTGCGGTGTGTGCATCCAGTCCTGCCACGTCTACGCGTCCATGCCCGAGCTTAAGTACACGGCCGTGCACCGTGCCGAGGTCATCCGCAAGCTCTTCAAGCGGTACTTCAAGGCTCAGGGGAAGTTCTGGCCTTCTCTCGGAGAAAGCGCGGATTTGACCGACGACATGGTGGACACGATCTATCAGACTGCCTTCAGCTGCACGGGCTGCCGACGCTGCATGGTCCACTGCCCCTTCGGCATTGACACGCAGATGATCATGTCCATTGCCAAAGACCTGCTGATCAGCGCCGGCCGCGAGCCCAAGGTGCTGAGCATGCTGGCGGACATGTCGATTGCCAAGGGCAAGTCCACCACCGAGACGCGCGCCAACTTCGCCCAAGCCGTCGACCGGCTGCGGGACGAGGTGCTTGCCCGGTGGCGCCAGGCCCACGGAGAGAAGGCTGTGCCACTCGAAGCGGAGGACGCTAACATACTCTACGTGGCGCTTGCGGGAAAGCACTCCATCGTGCCGGCAGCGGCGATCATGAACGCCGCCGGCGAGAAATGGTCCCTGAGCTACTACGAGGCGGTGAACTTCGGCGCCTTCGTGGGTAACGCCGAAAAGACCCGCATAATCGCACAACGCATCATCGACGAGGCGGTTCGTCTGCGGGTGAAAGAAGTGTCCATCTGCGAGTGCGGTACAGCCTACCGGGTCATGCGCCATATGATGGGTACGCTGCCGTTCAAGGTGACCAGTTTCATCGAGGTTATTGCCCGGTATCTGCGTGAGGCGCGGATCAAGCTGGCAAAGGGGCGAATCGCCGGCCGCGTTACGTACCATGATCCCTGTCAGCTCGGCCGCAACGGCGGTGTCATCGAGGATCCGCGCTTCATCCTCTCATACCTGACCGATGATTTCGTCGAGCTTCAGCCTAATCGCGCAGAGAACTGGTGCTGCGGCGGCGGCGGTGGTCTCGTTGCGATCGGGGAAAAGGATTTCCGCATGAGATCTGCGCGGGTCAAGGCGGAGCAAATCAAGGCAGCATCACCGGACATCGTGTGCACTGCGTGCGAGAACTGCCATACGCAGCTTTCGGACCTCGTCGGTCACTACAAGATCAACGCCGGCGTCCGTTTCCTGACCGACATGGTAGCGGAATCGCTTCAGGAATGACCTGCTGTTCAGATTTATTGCGGAAAAAACGATTTAACATACTTTCCAAGGTTTACGTATGTCCTCGCTCCCTCGCGGTTCAAGACTCCTGATTCACAGCGAGAGCGAATGACATCAAGATATTTTAATAATCACTACAATTATCGCCGGTGCGTTCTGCTCAATCTTCTCGTCTCGAAGCCCAAATATATTATAAACAATCAGCTTATCCCGGCTCGACACGGCTTTACATTGTGTGTTGTCTTTGCCGGTGAAGATATGTTAAAATGATATGCTCAAGAAAAGATATGGAAGAATTTTTTCGCATCGCCACCTCGTTCGTGGTAATGTTTTCAGAAAAAGGGACAACATGCTGATGAAAAAAATTCGAAATCAGTTCATGCGCCTCCTTGTCTTGGCGGGTGCCGCTCTGCTGATAGCCGCGGGGAATACGCCTGCAACACTTTCGCCACACGCAGAAACCATAGCGAAAACCATAAAGTTCGACCGTCAGGTGCTTATTCTAGTGAAGGAAGAGACCGGGGAAAGCATCCACCGGCTTATCGGCTATGACGACAAAGGCTACCAGATCGTCGCTGATGGCATCTGTGTGCCGGTCCCCGAGGAAAAAACCGACTTCATTCTTGTCTCGTTGCGGAAAAAACTCGCCCCCCTCAAGTACATGGCCTTTGTCGTTGAGATAAACGGCATGATCAAGACAGACAAGATCGGCGTCATCAAAGGGACCGACCAGTACGACATCCTCAGGGTCATGTATACGAACGGTGACGACTATGATATTTCCAACCAGGATGTGATCGAGAGGTTGAAGGAGTGGGAAAAGACCTCTCCCTTCGATATCATTGGTGCGGACAACGACTGGGTGGAAATAGAGTTCAAGACACTGCCGAAAGACCTCAAGTCCTTTGCCGAAGAAGTGTATGATTTTAGCCCCGATACGGTTGACCAGGGGCCGGGAAGTACGGCAGAACTGGCGAATGAGATCCAGCAGACCAAGAGACTATTCTTGTGGTGGGATTAACAGCCGGAACAATTAGGGATGGATAGATGCAAGCTGGGTGCGGGCCTATACGCAACCGCCGTGACACAAAAAAAGCAGGTGGCTTGAAACCACCTGCTTAGCTGAGCTCTTGTTTCTGACAAGATAACTTTTCCCCGCCTCTGTATAATGAATTGGCGGTATGGGTGAACTACTTTGCTGCCGGGGCTGCCGGGGCCATCGGGGCGGCTTCTTCCTTCTTAGGAGCCTTCTTGGCTTCCTTCTTAGCCTTCTTCTTTTCCTTCTTAGCCTTCTTCTTTTCCTTGTGCGTTGTCGGAGCCTTCTCCTCAGCCTTCTTCTCTGGTGCTGGGGCCGGGGCCTCCTGTGCGAACGCAACGCCGAGGGTCAGGGCGAATGCCATTGCCGTGAACAATGCGATAAGCTTTTTCATTAGGTTTCACCTCCTTTCATTTTTTAAATAGCGACATAATCTAACAAATTTAAAATGCCCTGTCAAGCTTAAAAATATTAAACGATCCTACCATGCAGGCTTGGTTTAAGCAACCAGCCTTCCTTGACAACAAGACTGCTCAAGAGCTTTAATGTATTTCATTGAATTTAAGACACCTGTTTTCTTCAAAAGTTTAATACAATCAAAAAAATCATGAAATCCGGAGGCCGAACTATGGATATTGCAAATTATTTCGAGCAGATACCACAAATGCCTGCACTTATGGCCCGCGATGTTCTGGATCAGAAAAGTGTTGGAGCATATAACCTGGTTGATGTGCGCCAGCCAGCGGAATACGAAAAGGGGCACCTGCCGGGAGCACGGCTGATTCCCTTGGCAGAACTGGCGTCCCGGCTGGGTGAAATCGATCCCAGGAGACCGACGATCGTGTACTGCCGGTCAGGGAACCGCAGCCGGTCGGCTGTGGGCATACTCCTCGACGCCGGATTCAAGGATGTTTTCAGTATGGGTGGAGGGATATCGGCCTGGAATGGCCTTATGGCAGGAGGGCCTCCGGATGCAGGAATGGCCTATTTCTCCTCCAATGAGAAGACGGATACGCTCATCGCTCTGGCATGGGCGCTCGAAGAAGGTTCACGCCGTTTTTATGCAGGACTTGCCGGATCCATGCTGGACGTAGAAGGTAGAGCCCTCTTCTCGGAACTGACAAGCGCTGAGGAACGCCACAAAGCATCGCTCCTGGCGCTGTATCATGGGAGCGGCGGGAGTGGTACCATAGAGCCTCTCTTCCCCGGCGGGGCCGCGGGTGATGTCATGGAAGGCGGGATTCGCGTGAGCGAGGCGCTGGGGTGGACTGCGGGCAGAGATGCTGCTGATATCCTCGACCTCTCGATTGCGCTTGAATCGAATGCTTACGACCTCTACATCAAGATGGAACGAACGGTGAAAGACGATCATTCGAAACGCGTATTCAGCGTGCTGGCTGAAGAGGAAAAGCGCCATCTCGACAGGATGACGTCGCTCATCGAAAAAAAAGCCTGACGAGGTTTCTCTTGACAACCGTAGGGGAATTGGATAGATTTGCCTTGTAAGCGGTGGTCCGGGTTCGATACACGGAGCTTGGGACTTGCAGAAAGTATTTTCGCCATGTATCCGTTCTTTTCATCAAGGACGGTTTTTTTATTCTTAGAACATTCATAAGGAAGATGTGCCGTGAAAAAAAAATTGTTTGTGATTGTGGTTTGTCTTGTTTCCGTGGGAATGCTTTTCGGTTGTTCAAAAGGATACGAATCACAGAAGACCGCCGATGATCTCAAGATCACACTCTCGGTCGACCGTTATCCGCTGATAAAAGGCGATAACGCATTGAGTTTGAAGGTGGCCGATGCGGCCGGCAAAGCGGTGACCGATGCTGCGGTGAATGTCCGCTACTTCATGCCGGCGATGCCCGGCATGGCGCCCATGGACTTTAACACACAGGCGGTCCTTAAGGGTGACCGGTACGCATTCTCTGCAAATGTGCTCATGGAAGGCGGATGGAAAGCCGAAGTGTCCGTGATGCGCCAGGGCAAACCCGCCTCCAGAGCTACGTTCAATCTTGACGCTCGTTGATGAAAGGCAGCAGTCATGAGTCAGATGAGCACCTTCTGGATGCATCGTGAAGGATCTGACTTTCAGGTATGATTAAATCATCACTCAGGCGTATGAAGGGCTGGCGGGTGTATGTGCTCGCGGGTATGCTCGCGCTGATCACGCTAATCCATTACCTGGCTGGCGGGGTGCGGGCGGGCATGCTCCACGGCATCCTCGGTCACCTCTACATCGTACCAATCATTCTCGGCGCCTATTGGTACGGGATCACGGGCGGTGTGACCGTTTCCATCGCAGCGGCCGCCCTTTTTTCACCTCATCTGCTCCTTCACTGGAAGGACCCGTTTCTGGATGTTTATAATTTCGTTGAGCTGTTCCTCTTTCTCCTCATAGGTGGTGTCACGGGTGTTCTTAGCCAGATGGAACGCAATCAACGCCTGCGCTACGAAAATGCCCTGGTCAGACTGGATGAGTCCCACCGGAAGTTGAAGGAACAGACGGACATCCTGTTCCAGACCGAGGAGCAGCTGAGAAGGGCCGACCGGTTGTCCGCGCTCGGTGAACTGTCTGCGGGCATGGCGCATGAGATACGAAACCCCCTCGGCTCCATCAAGGGCGCGGTGGAGATCCTGAAGGATGATTACCAGCCCGATGAGGCGAAGTACGAGTTCATCCAGATCCTCCAGAAAGAGACGGACCGTCTGAATCATATTGTACAGGAATTCCTGGGGTTCGCCCGGCCCAAGCAGCCCGAGTTCCAATACTCTGATCTGAACGAGGCAGTCGAGTCCGTCCTAACCCTCACGGCACAGGAAGCGAAAAAGGCAGGGGTGAAGGTTGAAAAAAAGCTCGACCCGTCCATCGGCAGGCGCAGCCTCGATGCAGGACTGCTCAAGCAGGCGTTCCTGAACCTGATTCTGAACGCAATCCAGGCCATGCCAAGCGGCGGCGTATTGACCGTTGAGAGCGGCCTCAGGGAAGACGCTGTCGTGGTGAAGATCACGGACACCGGCATCGGCATCTCCGACGAGAACCGGAAAAAGCTTTTCAGCCCCTTTTTCACCACCAAGAAGTACGGCACGGGGCTCGGCCTCGCCATCACGTACCGTATCGTCCAGAACCACCGCGGTACGGTCGATGTGAAGAGCGAGCAGGGCAAGGGTACGGAGTTCACAGTGAAGATCCCCATCTAAAAAATTGACATGGTAACGCGGAGGCGGGGGGAACCGGAGAAAGAAGGGTTCGTTGATCAAAATATCATGAACCAAGTGAACAGTTTTTTAGATTCGGTCTTATATCCGCATTTCCCCATTGATTTGCGTCCAAAATTATTTTCTGATTTTTTAAGAGTTTATCTCCATGCCTCAGACTTCCTGTCGCTAAATGTCGAATCATGAAAAAGCCATCTATCCTTCTTATAGACGATGATGATAGCCTGCGCCGGGTCATGGAGTTCAGCCTGACCGAGGCGGGCTACAAGGTCCAGACCGCGGCAAGCGGAGAGGCGGGACTCACGCTTTTCGAGAGGGGCTTCTTTGATGCGGTGATCACGGACATTACGATGCCCGGCATAAGCGGCATGGAGGTGCTGGCGAAGATACGTGAACGCGACGGGGGGCTTCCCGTCATTGTCATCACGGCCTACGGCACGATCGAGAGCGCCGTGGAGGCCATGAAGCAGGGGGCCTTCGATTACATCACCAAGCCCTTCAACCGCGATGAGCTTCGCCTTACGCTCGTCAAGGCCCTCAGAATGCGGCGCCTGGAGAAAGAGAACGTCGAGCTTCGCGCAGAGATCACGGACCGCTATCGCTTTGACAGCATCGTCGGAAGCAGCGAGAAGATCAGAGACGTGCTGGACATGGCCGGGCGCGTGGCGGCGAGCGACGCGAGCGTTCTCATCACGGGTGAGAGCGGTACGGGCAAGGAGCTGCTGGCAAAGGGCATACACTATAACAGCCCACGGGCGGATGGACCCTTCGTGGCCGTGAACTGCGCGGCGATCCCTGAACACCTGATAGAAAGCGAGCTGTTCGGCCATGTGAGGGGCGCCTTTACCGGCGCGGTGAAAGACAAAGAAGGTAAGTTTGAGCTTGCTGCGAGCGGCACGCTGTTCCTCGACGAGATTGGTGAACTCCGCATAGACCTTCAGGCGAAGATCCTCCGCGTTCTCCAGGAGCGGCAGGTGGACCGTGTGGGCGGGAAGCACCCTCTCTCCGTGGACCTGCGTATTATCGCTGCTACGAACAAGGACATCGAACGGGCGGTCAAGGAAGGGGCCTTCCGCGAAGACCTGTACTATCGGTTGAGCGTGATTACCCTGAATATGCCGCCGCTACGGGAGCGTAGAGAAGATATCCCGCTGCTTGTGCAGCATTTTCTCAAGAAGTTCAATAGGGATTCGTATGCCCGGATTGATCCCGAAGCGCTCACCATGCTGACGGCCTACGGCTGGCCCGGCAATGTGCGGGAGCTTGAGAACTGTATTGAACGAGCGTCCGTGCTCAGACGGGGAGAAACCATAACCCCCGCAGAGCTTCCTGATAAACTCAGGTTGGAGAAGGCGAGCGTCGGAAGCATTATTCTCAACCTCCCGGACGAAGGGATTTCGCTCGAAGACCTGGAAAAAAACCTCATCATCAAGGCCCTCGAAAAGCACAAGGGCAACCAGACCCGGGCTGCGGAGTACCTCGGGATAACAAGGCCTACCCTCATTTACCGCATGGAAAAGTACGGAATAAAATGACGTTTGACTGATGCATGCTCCGTGACTGCCGCTGTAAAAAAATATTTTCCTCCCGCCCTGATTCGTGTATTATATAGCAAGCAGCATAAACCGACATTATTCTTGAAGGAGGGGTATCGTATCATGACGAAGACAACGCTCAAAATCCAGGGGATGACCTGCAATCACTGCGTGATGCGGGTGTCAAAGGCGCTCAAGGCGGTGCCGGGTGTCCAGGATGCGCAGGTGGATTTACAGAAAGCAGAAGCAGTCGTTACGTATGACGAAAGCAAGGGCGGCGCAGACAAGTTCTCCACGGCTGTGGTTGATGCTGGTTACAAGGTCGTCCCCAGCGGGAAATAGGGTGCGTTTTTCCCCGATGCAGCTTGACAAGGGGACTGCCTCCCAGTATAATTTCACCGTCCGGAACACCGGTCTTCAATAAAATCATACGGAGGGTTCAATGGCCAAGACAATTCAGGATCTGATGCCTGCAAACGCAAAGAAGAAACTGGGAGGCGCGAGCAAGCTGAACGTGCTGTCCTCGCATGATGTCTTCAGGGTGCTCAAAGACGACAAAGTGATCATCATGGCGTGCAATACGAGGATCAAGCACGTAATCCCCGGGATCATGCGCGCGGCCGAAGGTCTTGATGCGGTGGTCTGCTTTGAACTTGCCAAGAGCGAGGGTAACCTCAAGGGCGGTTACACCGGAATGGACCCCCACAAATTCACCGATACCGTCTTCGGCTACGCCGAGGCTGTAAAGTTCACCAAGCCGTTCTTCATCCACGGTGACCATGTGACTACCAAGAGTCCGGACCCCGCAGTGGTCGGAGAGTCGCGTGACCTCATCAAAGCGGAGCTTGAGGCGGGTTATACGTCGATCGCCATCGATGCCTCGTTCAACGAGACCCATGATAACATCAAGGTCAGCTCGGAACTCGGTCGCATGGTACTGAATTCCGGCGCCGGGCTCGAGGCGGAGGTCGGCGAGATCAAGTCCACCAAAGAGGGCGGAGAGATCACGACGGTGGAGGAGGCAGTGGAGTTCATCGACGGGCTGGAGAAGACGGGCGTACATGCCGATCTTCTGGCCATCAATAACGGCTCCAAGCACGGCAACTACAAGCCAGGCGAGGAAGTCCATATCGAGCTCAAACGCACGGGCGATATTTACAATGCGATAAAAAAGTGGGGAGTGTGTATCGCGCAACACGGCATCACCGGCACCCCTCTCGACCTTGTGGGGCAGTTCGCAGATTACGGCATCCGAAAAGGCAATGTCGGCACCAACTGGCAGAATATCGCCCACGACGGGCTGCCTGCGGACCTGATGAGCACCATGCGCGAATGGGCAAAGAAGGAGAACAAGGACATCAAGTTCGCCACGAAGCAGTTCCTTTCCGATATCAACTCGATCTCCAAGGAGCATGTGAAGAAGATCGAGGATATGGCCTACAAGTCGGCAGCAGAGTTCATCACGGCGTTTCGTGCCAAGGGCACGGCGTCGCTCGTGGCCACGCGGCTGCTGAGCAAATAAGATTTGGCTTCAAGACCACAGATAAACACAGATGACCGGGGTGTTGATGAAAGAACAATGAGTCCCTGAGCGTTGTCATCTGTGTTTATTCTTGTGGAGTCCGGATCCCGAACCGGATATATGTTAATGAGAGGCGGCAGATGGATCCCCAATCCAAGTGGACAGTGATACTCGCCCGGTCCCGGAGACGGAAGCTGCTTCCCCTGGACGTAGAGCACTGCTCGCCGATAGCACTTCGCAACATCATCCTCGATGTCGACACACCGGACACGATCCTCGAGCGCATCGCGCAGGCCTATTTTGAAGATGAGGACATCCTGCGCGACCTCGTCCGCTGTCCGAACCTGTCCGAGACCACGCTCACGTTCATTGTTCTGGTTGGATCCGATGAGATAAAGAATTTTATTGCCGGTACCCGCGTGATGGACCTGGTCGTGGCAGAGACTGCCGTAGCGGCGCCCGGTACCGGCGCGGACGTGAAAGGAAGAGAGAAAGGGGAGAAGAAGAAGCTTAATGTTCAGCAGGTACTCCAGACGATGACCATCCCGCAGAAGATCAAGCTTGCGCTATCGGGTGCCAAGGATGCGCGGACTCTGCTGATCAGGGAAGCAAGCAAAATGATCGCGCTTTCCGTCCTGGAGAATCCCAGGATCACCATGGGCGAGATTGAGTTCTTTGCCAAGTCGACGAACCTGAGCGAAGATGTCATGCGAAAGATAGGATCCAATTCAGAATGGTCCAAAAGATATGCGGTCGCCTCCGCTCTGGTGAGCAATCCCAAGACCCCTGTTGGTATTTCGCTCGGTTTTGTCACTAAACTGACCGACCACGATCTCAGCCTTCTCGAAAAGAGCCGTAACGTGCCTGCTGCCGTAAGGACGGCAGCGAGGGGTCATCTCGCAAAGAAAAAACTCGGCAAAGGATAGTCCTCGAGTTAATCTCCGTGTCCACGCTCGTTCTATCGGCATTACTGAGATCATAAATATATGAGGTGTTAGTGTGAAACGTTCAGCGATCACAGTCCTTGCGATTATACTGCTCGTGGCCGGCTGCAGCAAGCCCAAGACCATGCAGAAGACCGAAAGCATCATGGGCACGGAGGTGACGATCACTGTCGTGGCGCGGTCGCACGAGGAGGGCGAGACAGCAATTGATGCGGGGATGGCGGAGCTGAGACGGCTCGATGCCATGATGTCTCTTTACAAGGACGACAGCGAGATTACGCGGGTGAACCTTGCGGCGGGGAAAAATCCCGTTAAAGTTTCGCCGGAGATGATCGAGGTCGTGGAGCATGCCGTAGAGATCTCGAAGCTCTCGGGGGGTGTATTTGATGTGACCATCGGTCCCCTTGTGGTCCTGTGGCAGATGCGGCTCAAGGAGGGAAAGACCCCTACGGATGGGGAGATCGCCAGGGTACGTCCCCTTGTCAACTATCGGAATATTGTTATTGACAAGAAGGCCTCGACGATATTTCTTAAGAAACCCGGCATGATCATGGACTTCGGCGGAATGAAGGGATACACCGCAGACCGGGTAGCCGATCTATTCAAAAAACGTGGCATCGACAATGCCATTATCGCAGTTGCGGGTGATATCTGGGTATTGGGACATCGGGAGGATGGCAAGCCCTGGAGGATAGGCGTGCAGCATCCCCGGG
>Ga0335082_10006419_pt1 | contig 12827 bp, 13 predicted proteins | sample Lox_Sample_41_FD_206718 | JGI IMG/M metagenome (GOLD analysis project Ga0335082, IMG submission 206718) | Soil microbial communities from Loxahatchee National Wildlife Refuge, Florida, United States - Lox_Sample_4.1 | ecosystem: Environmental > Terrestrial > Soil > Wetlands | place: USA... | reverse complement strand
GAGGACGACGTCCGGGGACCACGAGTCGCCATCAGCATCTCGATGCCGCTGCCGAAGAGCAGCTTCTCGGAGGCGTCGAGGCCCGGCCCGTCGTTGATGTCGCCGCACACGATGAGCGGCGCGCCCGCGGTCGCCGAGTCCTTGAGGTAAGGCTCGACGAATTGCTGCCGCACGCGCAACGCCTGCGCGAGGATCTTGCGGCGGTTGCCGCCGACATCGACCACCATTTGCTCCACTCGCAGGCGTCGAAGATCGCCTTGCTCTTGAGGTGCAGCCCGAGGACGCGCAGCCGCTTCCCGCCGACGAGCGCGATGTCGACGTTGACCGGCAGGCGCTCGAACCGGTAGTGCTCGTCGACGCCGTCGGCGTCGGTGTCCCACGGGAATTCGCCGAACGCCGGACTGGCGGCGCTGTCGATCGTACGCGTGGCGGCCGCGTCGAACTTCCCGGTGGCGATGTTGATCGCCGCGCCGATGCACTGCGCCGAGCCGGAAGTCGGCTGCAGGAAGGTGCGCCACTCCGCGCCGACGTCGGTGCGGAAGAAGAGATCGAGCTCCTCGTTCCGGTTCGGGCCCTCGACCACCACCACGATGTCCGGCTCGACCTCACGGATGACCGAGGAGAGGTCGGTGCGGCGCTTGCGCACGGCGACGCTGCCGGTCCCGTGCGCGAGCTTCTCGCCGTCGGGGCGGAACGGCCCGTTCCCGGCGGCGAAGAGGTCGTTCAGCCATTCCATGTTCCACAGCAGAAGCCTGAGCTGCATGGCGCGTCCCCGTCGTCAGTTCATGCCGGAAGCATAGGTCGCGCGGGCGCGCACGGCTGTAGAGCGTTCGGCCGAATCGGATCGGCGGGAGCGGGTCAGCCCGCCGTGCAGCGGGCGAGGTGCTGGACGATCGCGGCGTTCACGGCGGCCGGATGGGTGACCGGCGACATATGGCCGGCGCCCTCGATCTCCACGAGGGACGCCTGCCGGAGCTGGTCGCGGAGGAGCTCCACGACCGTACGCGCGGCGAGCGTCGTCGCGGTCCCGCGGACCAGGAGCGTCGGGATGCCCGCCGCCGCGACGCTCTCGTAGAGGTCGGTGGCCGCGAACACCATCCGCCACTCGTGCGCGATCTTCGGCATAGTCTGCGTGATCCGCGCGCGCGCGTCCGGCGGCATCGCGCGCCAGGCGTCGAGGCCGATCCAGTAGCCGAGAAAGTGGTCGGCGCACGCCGCGAGGTCGCCGGCGCCGGCGAGCGCGATGTGCCGCGTCGCGACCGCTTCGATCTCGCGCCAGGCCGCCTGCTCGCCGAGGCGGTGCAGGAGGTGGAACGCGGTCGGCTCGATCAGGACGAGACTCCGGACGCGCTCCGGCCGCAGGCTCGCCGCGCGCAGGGCAAGTGCGCCGCCGTAGGAATGGCCGACCAGGTGGACGTCCTCCCCCACCAGGTCGGCGAGCGCGTCGATGAGCTCGACCTCGTCGTCGAACCCGAGCGATTCGGGCGCCGGCGGCAGCGGGGTGCCGCCATACCCGTGCAGGTCCGGCGCGAGCACGCGGAACCGCAGGACGAGATCGAGCACCGCGGCGCGCCACTGGCCGCGCGAGCTCGCGCTGCCGTGGACGAGGATGACCGGCGGCCCCGTCCCCTCGTCGGTGTAGGCGAGGGTGGTGTGGCGCGTGAGTAGGGTCGGCATCGTCCTCGTTACGGACCCGCCGCGCGCCGGCGGGTGCGCGCTAGCGCTTCTTCTTCGCGGCGCGCTTCTTCGCCGCGCGCTTCTTCGCGGCCTTACGCTCGTCCTTCGTCCGGTGGGCGAGGTCGGCGCGGTGCGCGCGCTCGTAGGTCTGGATGTCCTTGAAGCGACCCTTGGCGTCGCGCACTGCGTAGAGCTTCTTCCCGGCGACGCTGCGATGCGTGGTCCTGCGGGCTTTCTTTCTGGCGGCCATCGGTCGGTTCCCCCTTGTCGGCGCTGCCGTCTCCTTCTCGCGTGTGTGGTCCGCGCGTGGTGAGGCAGCAGCACCGCGTCGCGGCTTGACTCCGTCTAGGACGCGAACTCGGCGCGGAGCAGCTTCGCGCCCTCGACCATCGCGCGCATCTTGCCGAAGGCGACTTCCCGCGGCAAGTACTTCATGCCGCAATCGGGCGCAAGGATCACGTCCTCCTTGCGCACGAACGGCAATGCGCGCCGGATGCGCGCAGCCACTGTCTCGGGCGTCTCGACATTCATGTCCTCGAGGTTGATGCATCCGACCATGATCTTCTTGCCCTCGAGCTTTGCGAGCACTGCGCAGTCGAGGTTCGACTGCGCGGTCTCGATCGAGACCTGGCGGCACGCGCAGCCCGCGAGCTCCGGCAGGAAGGAGTAGCCCGACGGGCGCTCGTGGATGATCGCGGCGTAGCCGAAGCAGATGTGGACCGCGGTCGTGCCGGTGATCGCGTCGAGGGCGCGGTTGAGCGCCTTCAGGCCGTACTCGCGCGCCTTCTCCGGCCGCGCCTGCATGTACGGCTCGTCGATCTGCACGATGTCGGCGCCGGCCGCGAAGAGATCGTGGATCTCCTCGTTCACCGCGGCGGCGTAGTCCATCGCGGCGCCCTCGGCGCTCGGGTAGAAGTCGATCTGCGCCTGCTGCGACATCGTGAACGGGCCGGGCACGGTGATCTTCACCTTGCGCGTCGTGTGGCGCTTGAGGAACTTCAGGTCCTCGACCTCGACCGGGTGCCGGCGCCGGATCCTCCCGACCACGCGCGGCACCGGGTTCGGGTGGCCGGACCGGTCGAGCGCGGTGCCCGCATTGTCGATGTCGACGCCCTCGAGCGCGGTCGCGAAGCGGTTGGAGTAACTCTCGCGCCGGATCTCGCCGTCGGTGACGATGTCGATCCCGGCTTCCTCCTGCGCCTTGATGGCCATGATCGTCGCGTCGTCCTGCGCCTCGGCGAGGAACGGCTCAGGGACGCGCCAGAGCTCCTTCGCCCGCACCCGCGGCGGGAACCGCCCGCCGAGCTTCGTCCGGTCGATCAGCCACTCCGGCTGGGGGTAGCTGCCGACGAGCGTCGTGGGAAAGAGCACTTCGCGCGTCACGGCTCGAGGCCCTGGAAGAGCTTCTCGCGCCCGATCTTGATCGCGAACTCGCCGTCGTACATGAAGACGTCGGCGGTGGCGAAGGTGTCGCCGTAGGTCTCGGGGATGAATGAGCCGGTGCCGATCGCGTCGACCGGCGCGCGCGCGTTGCCGAACATCTTGCACTTGAAGACGTTGAACCCCGACGAGGCGACGATGCGCGCGCCGCCGAAGCCGGCGGCGTCGAGCCGCTGGCGCATGCGGATCACCGCCGCGAGCGACACGCCGGTGCCGAAGAGCACCCGGCGCACGCGATCCTTGACGACGTTCAGCGTGTCCGCGTCGTACGCGTCCTCGCCCATGACCATGCGCACCGCCTCGTACTCGTTCGGCACGTGCAGCCAGTTCGCGACCGTCTCCACCGAGTTGTCGTAGGTGAGGCCCTCGGCGAACCGGTCGCCGTGGGTGTCGATGCGGAGCGAGAGGGTCCGCGTCCCGTTCCGGTCCTTCGGCAGGTAGTCCTGGAACCACCACCGGCAGACTTCCAGCGCGTCGGAGTACTCGCGCGCGTAGAAGTCGACCAGCACGGTGAGGTTGTCCTGCGGGTGCGTCTCGACGTACATCTGCGCCGCGCGCAGCGTCGACCCGGCGTAGCCGATCAGCGCGTGCGGCATGGTGCCGGTGCCGCGCTCGGCGCCGTAGAAGTGCGCGGTGAGGTCCTGCGACGTGCCGACGAACCCGATCGCACCGGCGAGCTTCGCCATCCGGCTGCCCACCGAGGCGCCGTAGGCGGCGAGCTGGGTCATGTCGTCGCCGGTCGCGTGGCGCGCGTGCATGTCGATGAACGCGGTCTTCGGCAGGTTCATCGCCATCCGGTTCGCGTTGTAGGCGGCGACGCAGGCGACGCCCACGCGCTGCAGGATCAGCGTCTCGAGCTCGAGCAGGCCGGCGAACGAGCCGGTGTAGGTGAAGAGCGGCTTGCCGTCGGGGACAAACGCGCCCTCCTCGTAGAGCCGCGTGATCTTGAGCGGCGTCCCGTCCGCCGGGTAGTACTCGCGCAGGCACTCGATCGCCGGGTTGATGGCGCAGATCACGCGCCGGCGCATGAACACGCCGTAGGTGACCGGCTTGTCGCCGAACTTCTCGACGATCTCGCGCGACTTGGTGAAGTACTTGTCCGTGCGCGTGCGCACGTACTCGGCCCTGACGGCGGGGACGATCTCGAGCGGTTTCTGCATGGCGGCGTTCCTCGGGGACGCGTCCGCGGATTGTAGCGCTTACAATAGTGGCGCCATGCGTTGCCGCCTCCTCGTGGTCGTCCTCGCCGCCGCCGCGCTCCCCGGTTGCGCGAGCAACTACGCGACCTACGCCGCGACCCCGGGAGCGGCGACCGTGTTGACCACCGGCACGGCAGTGGTCGTCAACGGCGGCCTCTGGGCGTCGATATCGGTCAGCACGGCGGCCGCGAACGTCCTCGCCGGGGTGGGGATTGCGTCGCTGCTCCTCGCGGGCAACAACATTTCGCCGATCCGCCCGCCGCCGGTGCGCGAGGACCGCGAGGTCAACGAGCAGGACTGCACCGCGCCGATCGTGAACCTGACCGCGAACCTGAAATGCCGCTGAGGCGCACGCTTGCGATGGTCGCGCTGCCGGTTCCGCTCGCGCTCGCGGGGTGCGCCTACTCCTATAGCAGCGGCATGGGCTACGTCGAGCATCGGAGCTCGCCGCTGATGCTCTGGTCCGAGCCCTCGTCGCGGGGCGTGGAGATGGCGCCGGAGCGCAAGATCTCCGAGCAGGACTGCACCGCGCCGATCGCGAGCACGACCGCGAACCTCAAGTGCCGGTGACCACCCCCGCCGCTCAGGCGGCGGGTCGCGCCTCGGTCGGCGGCGCGTGCACCCGTCGCGCGAACTCGCTCGACGGTAGCGGCTTGCTGAGATAGTAGCCCTGGATCGCGTCGCAGTTCCACTCGCGCAGGAGGCGAAGCTGCTCCGCGGTTTCGACGCCCTCGGCGACCACCTGCTTCTTCAGCGCGTGCACCATCGCGATCGCGGCGCGCACGATCGCCTGCGAGTTGTCGTTCGCCGCGATCCCGCGGATGAACGAGCGGTCGAGCTTGATCGTCGCCACCGGCAGGCGCTGCAGGTAGGCGAGCGACGAGTAGCCGGTGCCGAAGTCGTCGAGCTCGAGCGGCGTGCCGAGCTCGCAGAGCCGCGCGAGGGTCGCGTCCGCCGCGCCGCTGTCGTCGACGAGGACGCTCTCGGTGATCTCCAGCCGCAGGCGCTGCGGCGGCATCCGGTGTCGCTCGAGGGCCCGCGCCACGATGTCCGGGAAATCGCGGCGGCGGAACTGCCGGGGCGAGACGTTCACGGAGACATGGTCGATCTGCACCCCCTGGGCGCCCCATGTCGTGAACTGCGCGCAGGCGGCGTCGAGGACCCACTCGCCGATGCGCTCGATCAGGCCGGTCTCCTCGGCAAAGCTGATGAACGGGCCGGGCGCGACCAGGCCGCGTTCGGGATGAGCCCAGCGCAGCAGCGCTTCGGCGCCGACGATCCGGTTCAGCCTGAGGTCGAGCTGCGGCTGATAGTGCAGCACGAACTGCTCCTCCTCGAGGGCGCGCCGCAGCTCGCGATCGAGCGCGAGGCGCCGCTGCGCCTCGCGGTTCATCCCTTCTTCGAAGAACACGTGCGTGCCGCGGCCCTTCTCCTTGGCCCGGTACATGGCCATGTCCGCGTGCTGCAGCAGGTCCTCGGCGGTGGTGCCGTCGACCGGGAAGAGGGCGACGCCGATGCTCGCCGCGAGGAACGTTTCGCCGTGACCGATGCGGTAGGGCTCCGACAGGGCCTTGATCGCGTGCTCGGCCACCGTCGCGGCGTCGGTCGCGGTGCGCAGGTCCGGCAGCACGACGGTGAACTCGTCGCCGCCGAGCCGCGCGACGAGGTCCGCCCTGCGGACGCAGGCGCGCAGGCGATCGGCCGCGTGCACGAGCAGCTCGTCGCCGGCGGCGTGCCCGAGCGTGTCGTTGACCTGCGAGAAGCCGTCGAGGTCGACGAAGAGCAGCGCCACCATCCCGCCCCGCCGCTCCGCGCGGGCGAGCTCGCGGCCGAGCTCATCGAGGAAGAGCAGGCGGTTCGGCAGCTGCGTGAGCGGATCGAAGTGCGCGCGGCGGTACAGCTCGCGGTCGCGCGCCGCGGTCGCGAGCGCAACCGCGACCCGGTCTCCCAGGTCGCGCAGGAGCTGGAGCTCGTCCTCGTCGAGATGGTGCTCGCCACGGTGGCCGAGCACGAGCATCCCGGCGAGCCGGTGCTCGAGCAGGATCGGGAGCACGAGCGCGCCCGCCAGCCCGAGCTCGCGGAGCGCGGGCGCGAGCGACGTTTCGCTCGCGAACGCGTCGAGGCGGACGCCGTCCGGCGAGGCGGTGAGCCGCTCGAGCTCGGCGGTGCCGACGACGATCGTCCGCCGGTTCCAGGCCCCGGTGTCCGCAGTCACCGCGTGCGCCCGGAAGCACTCCGGGGCGCCGTCCTCGGCGAGCAGCAGGAGCGGAACGGCGGCCGGCACGACCTCGCGCATGCGGCCGAGGACGATCGCGACGATCCGGTCGACGTCAACCTGCGACAGGATCACCGAGTCGATCTGCGCCAGCGCGCCGAGCGCGTGGAACTGGCGTCCGAGACGCTCGGACATGGCGTTGAGCGCGGTCGCGAGCGCGCCGAACTCGTCGTCGCGCGCCACCTCGACCCGGGTCCCGAACCGGCGGGCGGCGATGGACCGCGTCGCCGCGGTGAGCTGCGCGAGCGGCCCCATCGTCCGGCGCACCTGCACGAGTCCGAGGAACGCCGCGAGCAGCAGGCCGAGCGCCACGATCGGCACGACCAGCCCGGCGACGGCGCGCGCCGGCGCGAGCGCATGGTCCGCCGGCTGGGTCACCACGATCGGCCAGGTGGCACCCCGGAACTTCGCCTGCAGGAAGAGCTCCCGGTAGGCGCTGAAGCTCGCCTCGCCATCGCTCTCCCAGGAGAAATTTCCGGACGGCCCGGCCGCGAGCCGTTCGCGCAGCTGCGCGAGCGCGGTTTCCGGCAGTCGTTGGCTGCAGTGGAGCGGCCAGCGCGACCGGTCGAGCACGCAGACGCTGGTGAGATAGGGCAGCTCATCGGCATCGCCCCACAGGTATTCGGGGTTCAACTCCACCGCGAGCAGCCCGCGCCGCAGATCCTCCGGCGCGATCGCGCGGAGGAGCCAGACACTGCGCTCGCCGCCCGGCGCAACCGGCGTCAGGATCGACGCCTCGCCCGCGGCGAAATGGAGTGCCGCCGCCTCGATGTCTACGTCGCCGGGGAGGTTCGACACGTCCCCGTGCAGCACGCGCGGCCCGACGCCCGGTCGCAATACGACGATCGACTGGAAATACCGCGCGAGGCTGTTGTCGATCGTGTGCGGGGCCGCGCCCGTCGCCGCGACCGAGCGCGCGAGCTGGTCGGCGAGGTACAGGCGCTCGAGCAGCGTCGTGCCGAACGACTCGGCCGCCTGGCCGAGCTGCGCGACGCGCTGATCGACCAGCGCGCCCTGGACGCGCGCGTACGAGCCGAGGATCGTCACCAGCACGGGGAGCAGCGCGCAGACGAGGAAGAGCCCCAGCACGCGTCGCGCGACGCGGGTGCCGAGCGGTGCCGCGGGCATTCTCACGGGTCGAAATCCGAGGCGAGGCCGACGAAGCGTCCGTCGTTCGCGCGGACGATGTCGTCGCGGCTCGCCTTCGCCGTGAGCGGCCCGACGCTCGCGCCGTCCTTGCCCATGCTGTAGAGGTCGAAGTCCGAGTTGATCGGGACGAGGTTCTTGTCCTTGCGCGCCGATCCCTTGCCCTTCGCGGTGTCGAGGTTGACGTACTGGTAGGGATTGCCCCACGGGTCGAGCTTGCCGGCGATGCCGATCCCGGCGAGGGTCGGCGGGTAGGCGCGGTAGTCCTGCCAGTAGGCCTGCAGCCTGAAGTCCATGTCCTTGATGTCGAGCACTGCCTGCAGGACCTTGGTGCGGTCGCGATAGCTCGCGTAGGACGGATAAGCGAGCACCGCGACGATTCCGACGATTGCGATGCCGAGCATGATCTCGATCGCGGTGAAGCCCACCGCGCGCGCGGCGGCGTGTGGGGGTTGCAATGACGTCCGGTCGTCTTTGTATCCGTCGACATGTGCGATCTGCGCTGCGGGAACGACCCGGGAGGCTGGCGTGCCGCGCAACTCCGGGATCACGCAAGACGTGTACCGGAGCGGCGGCCAACGTGAAACCTGTCACGCCCGCTGCCGCGTCGCGGCCGCCCCCGAGCAACATGCGCGGCGAGGTGTGTGACGGATTTCTCGCCGGCCCGAGCCCCCGCGTCCCGCTGGGCTGCCGAGATGTCCGCAATGCCACAAGTCCCCGGGCTCTGCCCGGGCGTGGGGAACGCGGGCGTCCGCGCGGAAACCGGGGCGGCCGCGCGGTGCTACAGTCCGCGCCGTACGCTGCAAGACAAGTTTCCGAAGGAGACCCGCGTGACCATCCACTTCGTAGTCCACGAGGAAGGCGACTCGGTCGGCACAATCGTCGTCGAAGGCGTGAAGGCCGGCGACGCGCTCACCGGCTGGATCATGGAGCAGGACAAGACGGTCAACGTCAAGACGCTCAACGACATCCCGATCGGCCACAAGATCGCGTTGAAGGAGCTGAAGAACGGCGACACCGTCATCAAGTACGGCGTCGACATCGGCCGCACGATCGCGCCGATCCGGCTGGGCGAATACCTCCACGTTCACAACGTGAAGACGAAGAGGTGGTGAGCATGGCGATCGATCTCGGCAACGCAACCTTCTGGGGCCACCGGCGCGCGAACGGCCGGGTGGGCGTGCGGAACCACGTCGTCATCCTCCCCGTCGATGACATCTCAAACGCGGCCGCCGAAGGGGTCGCACGCAATATCGTGGGCACGATGGCGATCCCCCATCCGTACGGGCGGCTGCAGTTCGGGGCCGACCTCGAGTTGCATTTCCGCACGCTGATCGGCACCGGCTCGAACCCGAACGTGGCGGCGGTGGTGGTGATCGGCATCGAGCCGGCCTGGACGAAGCGCGTCGTCGACGGCATCGCAAGCACCGGCAAGCCGGTCGAGGGTTTCGCGATCGAGCACAACGGTGACCACGCCACGATCATGAACGCGTCGAAGAAGGCGAAGGAGTTCGTGCACTACGCGACCGCGCTCCATCGCACCGAGGCGCCGCTGAAGGATCTCTGGGTGTCGACGAAGTGCGGCGAATCGGACACGACCTCCGGCTGCGGTGCCAATCCCACCGTGGGCAACGCCTTCGACAAGCTCTACCCGCACGGCGCGACGCTCGTGTTCGGCGAGACGACCGAGATCACCGGCGGCGAGCACCTGGTCGCGAAGCGCTGCCGCACCCCGGAAGTGAAAGAGAAGTTCATGATGATGTTCAACCGCTACCAGGAGGTCATCAACCGGCACAAGACGAACGATCTCTCGGATTCGCAGCCGACCAAGGGGAACATCGCCGGTGGGCTCACCACGATCGAGGAAAAGGCGCTCGGCAACATCCAGAAGATCGGGAAGAAGTGCCTCGTCGACGGCGTAATCGACAAGGCCGAGGTTCCGACCGGGCCCGGGCTCTGGTTCATGGATTCGTCGTCGGCAGCCGCCGAGATGGTCACGCTCTGCGCGGCGTCGGGCTTCGTCGTGCACTTCTTTCCCACCGGCCAGGGCAACGTGATCGGCAATCCGGTCCTGCCGGTGATCAAGCTCGGCGCGAACCCGAAGACGGTGCGCACGATGGCCGAGCACATCGACGTCGACGTCTCCGGGCTCCTCCGCCGCGAGATCAACATGGACCAGGCCGGCGACAAGCTGCTCGAGTGCATGTTCGCCACGGCGAACGGCCGCTGGACGGCCGCCGAAGTGCTCGGGCATCGCGAGTTCGTGCTGACCCGCCTCTACGAGAGCGCCTGATGCGACCCGCCGCAGCCCTCGAGCCGCGGGCGGGAGGCGCGACGCTGTTCGACCTGCCGCACGAGCTGAAGGCTTTTCAGGAGCGGGTCCGGCACGTGGCACAGACGGAGATCGCGCCGCATGCGGCCGAGACCGACCGGACCGAACGGTATCCGTGGCACTGCGTCGAAGTCCTGAAGCGCGAGGGCTTCATGGGCATGACGATCCCGGTCGAGCACGGTGGCCGCGGCGCGAGCTACCTCCAGGCAGTGATCCTGATCGAGGAGATGGCGAAGGCCTGCAGCTCGACCGGGCGCATCTGCGTCGAGTCGAACATGGGCGCCCTCGGCGCGATCATGAAGTACGGCGCCGACGCACAGAAGCGCCTCGCCGCCGCCCTCGTGCTCGCGGGCGACAAGCCGGCGATCCTCATCACCGAGCCGGATGCGGGCAGTGCGGCGACCGAGATGACGACGCGCGCCGACCACAAGGGCGACCGCTATATCCTGAACGGGAAGAAGCACTGGATCACCGGCGGCGGCGTGTCGCGCCTGCACCTCGTCTTCGCCCGCATGTACCGCGACGGGAAGGAGCAGGGCATCGCGGGGTTCATCGTCGTGCGCGATCCCGACAGCGGCGCGCCCAAGGGGCTCGTCATCGGCAAGCGCGAGCCGGCGATGGGTGTACGCGGGATCCCCGAGACGGAGGTTCTTTTCGAGGATCTCGAGGTCGCGGAGGACATGGTGGTGATCCCGCCGCAAGGCGTGCGCAAGGGCTTCGCCGGGCTCATGGATGCCTACAACGGGCAGCGCGTCGGCGCGGGCACCGTAGCACTCGGCATCGCCGAGAGCGCGTACGAGCTCGCGCTCGACTACGCCCGCAAGCGCCGCCAGTTCGGACGGCCGATCGCCGAATTCCAGGGCCTCCAGTGGATGCTCGCCGACATGTCGATCCAGCTCGCCGCCGCGCAGGCGCTGATCTACAAGGCGGCCGCGCGCGCCGGGGAGGGCTTCCCCGACAAGCGTGAAGCGGCCGAGGCGAAGATCTTCGCCTCCGAGACGGCGGTGCGCGTCACCAACGATGCGCTCCAGATCCACGGCGCCATGGGCTATTCGCGCAACCTCGCCCTCGAGCGGAAAGTGCGCGATGCGCGCATGTTTCCGATCGCCGGGGGCACGGCGCAGATCCTGCGCACGCAGGTCGCGGGCGCCATCCTCGGCATCCGCACGCCGCAGGCGCGCGACGGCTATCTCAAGCTCGGCGCCGGCGAGTAGCGGAGGCGAGACGGCGCGTGGCGGCGAAGATCGCGCTGTCCGAGCTGACCGATCTCGCGCGGCGCGCACTCGAGCGCGCCGGGGCGAGCCCCGCGATGGCCGGTGCGACCGCGAATGCGCTCGTCACCGCGGAGGCGCAGGGACTCGCCTCGCACGGCGTCGCGCGCGTCCCGCAATACGCGGCCCACGTCCGGCTCGGGCGCGTCGACGGTGCCGCGGTCGCGCGGGTCGTGCGCGCGAGGGGCGGGGCGGTGCTCATCGACGCCGCGGACGGTCTTGCCTTTCCGGCGTGCGCGCTGGCGGTCAACGAAGCGCTCACGCGCGCCCGCGGGCATGGCGTGGCCTTTGCCGGCGTCACGAACAGCCATCACTTCGGGGCCGCTTCGCATCACCTCGAGCCGGTCGCCGCCGCCGCAATGGTCGGCCTCGCGTTCGGCAACTCGCCGTCGGCGATGCCCGCCTGGGGCGGCAAACACGCGATCTTCGGCACGAACCCGATGGCGGCCGTCTTTCCGCGCCGCGGCGCGCCGCCGATCGTCGTCGATCTCTCGCTCTCCGAGGTCGCGCGCGGGAAGCTCATGGTTGCTGCGCGCGAGGGAAAGCCGATCCCCGCGGGCTGGGCACTCGACCGGGGCGGCAATCCGACGACCGATCCGCAGGCGGGCCTCGACGGGATGATGCTGGCGGCCGGCGGCGTGAAGGGCGCGATGCTCGCGCTCGTCGTCGAGCTCCTCTGCTGCGCGCTTACCGGGGCGCACATGGGCTTCGAGGCCGACTCGTTCTTCACCGACGCGGGCAACCGCCCGAAGATCGGCCAGGCGTTCCTGGTGATCGACCCGGGTGCGCTCGCCGGCGAGGCCGCGTACGGGGAGCGCGTCGAAGCGCTCGTCGCGGAGATGCTGAAGGACGCCGGCGTGCGGCTCCCCGGCGCCCGCCGCAAGGCGCTCGCCGACAAGGCGGCGATGGAAGGCGTCGAGATCCCGCAGGGACTGCTCGCAGAGCTCCGCGCGCTCGCCGACGAGGGCCGGCGCCGATGACCACCCTACAGGTCGACGTCTGGCGCGGCGCGGAGTCGGGCCGGTATCAGCGCTTCGAGGTGCCGCGCGAAGCGCACCAGACCGTCCTCGACGTCGTCACCTACATCCAGCGCCGGCTCGACGCGACCCTCGCTTATCGGTTCGCGTGCCGCGTCGGGATGTGCGGCTCGTGCGCGATGACGGTGAACGGCGTCGCGCGCTGGACCTGCCGCACGCACGTCTCGAAGGTGGCGCACGGCGGCCGCGTCGAGATCGGGCCGCTCGCGAACCTCCCGGTGATCAAGGACCTCGCGACCGACATGCGCGAGTTCTTCGACAAGTGGGCGCGCGCGAGGGGCAGCCTCGTGCCGACCGTAACGCGCAAGGATGACTTTGCACGGGTGCCGCCGGATTCGCCGGCGCGCGCCGCGGCGAGCGCAGGGATCGAGTGCATCGGCTGCGGCGTCTGCTACGCCTCGTGCGACGTCGTCGCATGGAACGCGGACTACCTCGGGCCCGCCGCGCTGA
>Ga0335082_10006416_pt1 | contig 12829 bp, 12 predicted proteins | sample Lox_Sample_41_FD_206718 | JGI IMG/M metagenome (GOLD analysis project Ga0335082, IMG submission 206718) | Soil microbial communities from Loxahatchee National Wildlife Refuge, Florida, United States - Lox_Sample_4.1 | ecosystem: Environmental > Terrestrial > Soil > Wetlands | place: USA... | reverse complement strand
CGTGGGTTCGATCGGCGAGTTCGACGTTGCCATCATGAGTCAGCAGTATGGGATGAAGAAAGACGATGCCGAGAAGCTGGCGAGCGGCTGGCGCGGCGGTTACTACTACGCAGCCGTAAAGCATGGCGTCAAAGATCCGAAGACCGCCGATACCAGCGTCGTATTTGTGACCAAGTGGGCGACTCCGGAACAGGCCGAACAGTTCGCGAAGGCTTATTTGGGGTATTTGCCGAAGCGTTACGCGGCGGTGACGTCCTCGCACGATCCTGGGCAGAGCTTCCGTAAATTCGGAACGACCGAAGGAGCTGTGATCGCTCACCAGCAAGACGGGTTGCTCACGATCACGGAGAGCTTTGACGATGCGACTGCGCAGAAGTTGGTGCAGGCGGTTGAGGCGCCGGAGACGAAATAACCCCGGCGTTTTCGGGGCTGACCTTGTCCATCACTTCGAACATTCCTTTGAGTGCCTGGTCCCAGTAACGCCAGTTGTGTGCGCCGGGGCTCTCGCGGTAGACGTGATCGATCTGCGCGTTAGCGAGTGCCCGATCCAACAGGCGATTGACTCCAACAAGCCCGTCCTTATTTCCGCAAGCCTGGTAGATGTAGGGGAGGCCCTTGGGATTCTGTGCCGACTTGACCAGGAAAAACGGGTCATATTCATTTCGAACGCTGCCACCGAACGGACCGAAGATCTTGGCCAGTCGCCAGTACTGACCGAGGCGCTCGAAGGAGAACTTGCGGGTAGGAGCATCGGCAGCGGCACTCATCGCCCCGATAAACCAGTAGCGGTCGGGATGCTTGAGCCCAAGGTACAAGGAACCATATCCGCCCATGGACAGGCCGCTGATGATGCGCGACTCGCGTTTTCTCGCCACCGGATAATGAGCCTCAACATCGTCGACCAGGTCGCTGAGGATGTAGTCGGCATAGTGGTCCTCGGGAATCTCGGCGGCGTTTACGTAATACGAGTTGTCGCCCTCAGGAAGCACTGCTACCAGCTTGCGGCTGCGCAGGTCGTTGTAAAGGTGCGACCAACGCAGCCAATCTGCGGGGTCACCACCAAATCCATGAAGTAAGTAGATAACACCGTATCCCTCAAGCTGGCTGTTGGGATCTGGCTTGACGACAAGGTAGCGCTTTCGTCTCTGCAACGACTGGCTGTAGAAGGTGACTTGTTCAGCCTTTACGCCTTTGATAGTGATGGGACGCACTTCCCGCTCGGTGCGAGGTGCTTCAGGGCGACGGCAGGACACGAGACACAACAAAACAGACACGCTGACCAGTGTGCGGCGGGAGAGATTCACGCTGTCTTCGATGCTAACCCAGTTTTACATTTCGCGTTTCGAGTTTCACGAGCGAGTTGCGGCAGGAGCACTTACATCCCAAGTGCGTCAGATGTGGGGCGCCAATCCACCTGCAGGCGTGCTTTTGTATAATCGCGAGTTCACCTTGTCATTGCAGGAGATTCGATTTGTCGCAGGCAGAGATCGGCATCATCGGCGGTAGTGGTCTGTACTCCATGCCCGGGATCAGCGATGTACATGAGGTCGAAATCGATACCCCTTTTGGTAAGCCTTCCGATCCTTACGTGCTGGGAACGCTGGAGGGACGAAAGGTCGCTTTCCTGGCGCGCCATGGCAAGGGACATCGCATCCTGCCAAGCGAATTGAATTTTCGCGCAAACATTTTCGGATTCAAGCTGCTCGGCGTGGAACGTATCCTGTCGCTCTCGGCGGTGGGATCGTTGAAGCAGGAACACAAGCCGACAGACTTCGTCATTCCGGATCAGTTTGTCGATCGCACGACCAAGCGTGTCTCCACCTTCTTCGGTGACGGAATCGTAGGACATGTGGCTTTTGGCGATCCGGTGTGTGGCGAGGTTGCGTCAGTTCTAGACGGTGCCTGCAGGTCCGCTGGAGTTGTGGGTAAACACGGTGGAACCTACATCTGCATGGAAGGTCCACAGTTCTCGACGAAAGCGGAATCGAATCTCTATCGCAGCTGGGGCATAGACGTGATCGGCATGACCAATTTGCAGGAAGCAAAACTGGCTCGCGAAGCGGAGATCTGCTACGCGACCGTGGCGATGGTCACCGACTACGACTGCTGGCATCCGGAGCACGATAGCGTGACCGTGGAACAGATCGTGAAGGTGCTGAACCAGAATTCCTCAAACGCTTGCAATGTAGTGCGCGAGGCGGTGAAAGCGATGCCGAGGGGGCGCGGTTGCAAGTGCGGATCAGCGCTGCAGTTTGCAATCCTTACGGATAAGAGCAGGATTCCAGCGGCGACCAGAGAAAAGCTGAAGCCAATTCTAGGGAAGTATCTAGGTTGAAATTCGATTGCAATTGATTCATCGCGGGAGAGAACTCATTGTCCATACTGGTAGTTGGTTCGGTTGCATTTGACACAATCAAAAGTCCGTCCGGCAGCGTAGAAAACGAACTCGGCGGCGCAGCGACATATTTTGGCTTGTCGGCGAGTTATTTCACCGATGTACGCGTCGTGGCCGTGGTGGGAGAGGACTTCGGCAGCGAGCAAGAAGCAGTCTTCAAGAAGCGCAACATCGATCTGCGCGGATTGCAGCGCTCGCCGGGAAAGACGTTCCACTGGGGTGGTGAATACGGCGAGAACCTGAACGAAGCCAAGACCAATTTCACCCATCTGAACGTTTTCGAGAGTTTCAAGCCCGAGCTTCCCGCGGAGTATCGCGAAACGCCATTTCTGTTTCTGGCGAACATTGATCCGGTGTTGCAGGCGATCGTTCGACGGCAGATGAACGGCGCCAAGCTGGTCGGCGGCGACACGATGAATTACTGGATCAACGGACATCGTGAAAAGCTGCTGGAGACGCTGAAGCTGATTGATGTCCTGCTGATCAACGACACCGAAGCGAAGATGCTCGGTGGGGACAGCAATTTGCCGCGTGCTGCGAAGAAGGTGTTGGCGCTCGGGCCGAAGGCACTGGTCATCAAGCATGGCGAGTACGGAGCGACCGTGTTCTTCCGCGAGGGAGCGTTTGGGATTGGTCGCCATCCGTTTCGAGCGCCGACCTTGCCGCTGGACGAGGTGTTCGATCCGACGGGTGCGGGCGATTCCTTTGCCGGTGGATTCATGGGCTACCTGGCTTCGCAGGGCGAAATCAATCGCGAGACTCTGAAGCGCGCCATGTTCTATGGCGGAGTGATGGGTTCGTTCGCGGTGGAGCGCTTCGGCACGCGCAGATTACAGGAACTAACGCGCGACCAGATCGATGAGCGCTTCCAGATTTTCCGAGAATTGACTCACCTGGAGTAACGTCCGCTGATTAACGCCGATCAAAGCGGAACCGCAAGCAGCCGAAGATCCACACAGGGTTCGGCTTCCAGCATTCCAAGGAAGCCGGAGCTCGATCTTTGGGTCGTAGGCGCAATAGCAACCGTCATCTCCCTGGTCGCCTTCTTCTACTACTTCCACCAGGGATCGTTGCTTCTTTACGGCGATGCCGTTGCGCATATGAACATTGCGCGACGCACCATCGATTCGCGGACGCCGGGGCCCTTGCAGTTGGGGACGGTGTGGCTGCCGTTGCCCCACATCATCATGCTGCCGCTGGTTGCGTTCACGTGGTTGTGGAAGACGGGCGTCGGCGGTGCGATTCCCTCGATGATCGCCTACGTGGCGAGCGTGGTGGGGATGTATCGCCTCGTGCGAAGCGGACTTAAGCGCGGGTTCGGAATTGAGCGCGAGTCGCGCATCGCGGGATGGTTTGCGGCGCTGGCCCTCGCGCTGAATCCGAACCTGGTGTATCTGCAGACTACGGCCATGACCGAGCCGTTATATCTCGCATTCTTCATCTGGGCGACCGTGTATTTCGCGGATTCTGTGTTCGGCCTCCGGGAAGGGAATGACGCCGCGTCGCAAAGAGCGCTGGTGCGATCGGGATTCCTTCTCTTTCTCGGAATGCTGACCCGATACGATGGCTGGTTTGCGGGTGCGACCTACGGGCTCGCTGCCACGTTGGTCCTGGCTACTGTTCTTCATCGGCGAGGCGCACCGTGGTTGAACTTGCTGCGCGATCCGAAATGGCGACGGGCCTTCGCAGGCTTTTCCCTATGGCTGCTGATCACCCCGGCAATCTGGTTCCCATGGAATTGGCTGGGATTCGAAGATCCGATGGCATTTGCGACGGGTCCGTATTCCGCGCGCGGAATCGAGCAGCGAACAAGAAAGCCGGATCAGCCTCATCATCCTGGTTGGAATAGTTCGCGGATTGCCACGCTGTACTTTGTGAAGTCAGCAAAGTTGAACATGGCTTGCGGCAATGGCGAACAGCGGGCCTGGATCTGGTTTGCATTGTTGGGATCAATCCTGTGCCTGATATGGGCTCGTCGACTGTGGGTGTGGCTGTTACTGTGGGTCCCGGTGCCTTTCTATGCTCTGTCCATTGCGCACGGGGGCGTTCCGATCTTCTTGCCGGAGTGGTATCCCTTTTCGTTTTACAACACGCGCTATGGAACGCAGTTGTTTCCGGCAGTCATCGTGTTTTCCGCGCTACTTTTGTTCTTCCTGATGGTGAAAGTCAAGGAGCGCCATTGGCAGGTACCACTGGCAGTCCTGGCATTGGCTTTTGTGTCATCCAGCTACATTTTCGTTTGGAAGCAAACTCCAATCGTGTTGAGGGAGGCGATCGTGAATGCGCGGACACGTGTGGCTTTTGAGACCAAGCTGGCGGCGGAATTAGCCCAAATCCCGCCACAGGCCAGCATTCTGATGTACAGCGGCGAGCACGGAGGCGCGCTCCAGCAGATCGGAATGCCGATGAAGCGAACCTTGAATGAAGGCAACCGGAAGGCATGGAAAAAGGCGCTTCCGAATCCCGCGGCCGCCGCTGATTACATTGTCGCGACCAAGGGGGATGACGTCGCGAATGCAGTCGCCAGGCATCCTGAGGGGTTGGAGAAGATCGCTGAAGTGCAGTCGGACGGCCAGAATCCGGCGACGATCTATCGGTCACTGGTGCACCATGCATCCGGCGAGTAACGCGGGATCACAAGCTGGCAGTTGCTGCGCGTTGTACAATCCAGCCAAAACAAGTGAACTTTCTAAGACAAATCTGGCACCAAAGTGGCTCCAGCACGTTTATCGCGGAGAGTATGGTGCGCCTTTTGCTCGCGGCCGTGCTAGGCGGAGCGATCGGCCTGGAGCGCGAGTTGCGGCATCGCCCGGCGGGACTGCGCACGAACCTGTTTATCTGTTTTGGTTCGGCGATGTATACCATCCTCTCGCTTAAGCTTGCTGGCGAATTTTCGGGAGATCACACGCGTATCGCGGCACAGATCATTCCGGGCATCGGCTTCATCGGTGCTGGCTCAATTATTCACGCTCGATCGGGGATTACTGGTTTGACCTCAGCGGCAACGCTGTTTGTGGTTGCGTCGATTGGAATGGCGTGCGGTGGCGGCTTGTATGCGCCGGCGGTTTTCGCAACGGTGCTCATCCTGCTCAGCCTGGTCGTTCTGGGAGGGATGGAGTCCCGACTGAACCTGAAGACATATGTCACCGCCTACGAAGTCACGGGTCTGGATTCAGATCGAGTAGTGGGCGCGATCAACATGGTGTTGGAAGATGAACGCAAACTGATGCAGACAGTGAGCATCGGCAAGGTGGATGGTAAGAGTAAAGTGCAGTTCACTGTCGAAGGCACGCGAAAAGAACATGAGCTATTGCAGGCGAAACTGCGTCTGCTGCCCGAAGCTGAACAACTTCATACCTTCGTTGTTCCTGAGTACGACTAATGTCCAAGGCAATTCCGTTCGTAAAGGCCACGGCCTGTGGCAATGACTTCCTTTTGATCGATCAGAATCTGGCTCGCCCCGATCAACTCGTCGAGTGGACCCGGAAGATTTGCAATCGCCACTACGGCGTGGGAGCTGACGGTGTGGAATGGCTCTCTAGCGGTGGCGAGGCAGACGCCGCCATTCATTTGCTCAACGCCGATGGTTCCGAGGCGGAGATCTCCGGCAACGGTACGCGTTGCGTCGCCGCCTGGCTCGCCGAGCAAAGCGGGAAACAGGAGTTCAAGATTCGAACCGGCGCCGGCGTAAAGACCTGCACGTTGGTATCGCGGGAAGGAAAGAATTTCGAGTTCAGAACCGCCATGGGAGAGCCTGAAGTTTCAGGAGAGCAATCCGTCAGGTTGTCGGATCGAGATGTCGACGGGATTGTCGTGTCCATGGGCAATCCTCACTTCGTGCGGCTCGTGGACGAGTTCCCGAAAAACTGGCAGAGAGAAGCCGCGGAGATCGGGGCACTCAGGCAATTTCCCCAGGGAACCAACGTGGAGCTGGTCAGGGGGGTGGGTCCAAAAGAGATCGAAATTCGAATTTTTGAGCGCGGTGCCGGAGAGACGGAATCGTCTGGCACTGGCTCGTGTGCGTCCGCCGTGGCCTCGATCTTCAGTCAAAGGGTTACTTCGCCCGTAAAAGTAGTCAGTCCGGGAGGTCCGCAGACGGTCGAGTGGGAAAGCGAAGTCTTTCTGACTGGACCGGCACAGATTCTTTGCCGCGGGGAGTTCTACTTCTAAGCTGCCTTCTTGTCGTCTGAGACGACCTTCATCTGAACCCAGTCGTAGGGGAGATCTTTGCCACATTGGAGGCAGACGACATAGGTTCGAGGTTTTGAAGGAACACTCTTGCTATTCCGATTTGGCTTGGTTGTTATGGGAAAGCTGTAGTTGGTGTGCAAGCAGCCAAACAACGCATCGACAACCTTGGAGAGCATGGGAGACTCCCTCTACTGAGCCACTTAGATTCACGATTGTGCCAGCAGGTTTTCTGGATCGCTAACAGTCTTACGAATCGTCGGTCTCAGCAGAGCGCACACGCTTGCTGAGATATTTCTGGCCACTTCCTGCCGCCAGGATTGCGGGAAGAAGCTCAAGCGCGGCATCAGACTTGACCACGTATCCCATTCCACCGCAGTTCAAGGTGCTGCGTACGATCTCGCCAGAGCTGTGCTGGCTGAGAAACAGGACGACAGATCGTGGAGCGATCTCATTAACGCGTTTAGCGACCTCGATGCCGTTGAGGTCGGGGAGTCCGACGTCGAGCAGTATGAGGTCAGGCTGCAGAATCTCGGCGAGGTCGAGCGCATCGATGCCATTCGCAGCCTCGCTGATCACCTCGAGACGAGGGTCCGTGACCAGAATCGACAAGATTGCGGCGCGGACTTGTGAATTGTCGTCCACAACCAGAATGCGCATGTCGTGCCGTAAGAACCAGAAACGGGGCCTGAGAGTTGCTCGTCAGCATACAAGACTTAAAGGATTAATGGAGGGTAAAATCGACAGGTACTTAGTCGGAATATCACCATCAAACCGGAGCCCGTTCTCCTGCGTAACCGGGGGAGTCCGGGAGACCTACAGGATAGGTGTTTGGCATCTCCCATGCTATAATCTCCAATTGTCCCAAGCAGTTAGGGATGTTGAGGCGCACCTCTGTGATGCGCCGTAAGTGACTGTTCTGTGGCAATTTCCTCATATCTCTGACGAGGTCGCACTATGTCTGGCCACTCAAAATGGGCCACAATTAAGCACAAGAAGGGCGCGCTGGACGCGAAGCGCGGCAAAATCTTTACCCGTCTTATCAAGGAAATCACCATTGCTGCCAAAAGCGGCGGCGATCCGGACAAGAACCCCCGCCTGCGTACCGCGGTCCAGGCTGCCAAGGCAGAGAACATGCCTGCCGATAACATCAAACGTGCCATTCAGCGTGGTACGGGCGAGTTGCCGGGCGTGAGCTATGAGGAGTTCGCCCTTGAAGGCTACGGTCCCGGCGGAGTTGCGGTTTTGGTGGAAATCTCCACCGACAACCGCAACCGTACGGTCAGCGAAATCCGGCATGCTTTCAGCAAGAACGGCGGAAACATGGCGGAAGCGGGTGCAGTCTCCTGGATGTTCCACAAAAAGGGAGACATCGTAGTTCCTAAGGCGTCGGCCAAAGAAGACGATTTGATGAACTTGATCCTCGAAAATGGCGGCGAAGACCTCAAGGACGATGGCGAGAACTGGGAAGTTCTTACCGATACCTCGGCTTACGAAACCGTACTCGAAGCGATCAAGAAAGCTGGCATTACCCCAGCTAGTTCCGAAGTAGGCATGATCCCCCAAAATTACATCAAGCTGGAAGGCCAAGCCGCCAACACGATGATCCGCCTGATTGAAGCGTTGGACGATCACGACGATGTCCAGCACGTCTGGTCGAACTTCGATGTGGATATCAAGCAACTGGAAGAAGTGGCCAGCTAGAATCAACTGGAGCTGTTAGGTAGAGGCCGCCTGTGGGCGGCCTTTGCATTTTTCGCTAACGCAGACCATTGCACTCGAATTTTTTTCGCCGGAATCCTGTTCCTCCAATTAGAGTGATGGTGTCTCAGCATGGAGCACGTTGAAATCTGCATGAAGCGCCTGCTCGTGGTTCTGCTACTGCTTGCCCCGTCTTGCCTGGCACAAAAACAAAATTCGAATCCGAACATACAAGATGGGAACGTGGAAATCACACCTTGGGTCGGAGGAGGTACTGGTGTCGGTGCCAGCTCCGATTTCAAGTTCATCGAGAGCGGCGTTCGAGTCGGCAAGATCATCACTTCGGAGATTGGCAAGGGGCGTTTTCGTTGGCGATTCGAGTACGCGGGCGACATCATGCCGGTGTATTTGGTGGAGCTTCGACAGGGAGGCTGGGTCTACGGCGGCGGATTCAACCCCGTGGTGCTGAAGTTTGTCTTCACCGCGAATAAGAAGATCACTCCGTTTGTAGAGGCGAATGGCGGCGTGCTGTTCTCGACGCAACAGGTTCCACAGCCCAACACGTCGCAGGTAAACTTCATGTCGGGTGTGCAGGGCGGCTTCCATTACTTCATAAAAGAAAAGCGCGCCATCACCTTCTCCACCCAGGTGATCCATATTTCGAATGCGAGCCTGGGGAATCACAATCCGGGGATTAATGCGTCGGTGCATTTCCGTTTGGGATATACGATTTTCAAATAGCTCGGCGCGGTAGCTGGGCGAATCTTATGAGCACTCTTGTTGAATGCGTACCGAATTTTTCCGAAGGCCGCGACAAAACCAAGGTGGATGCCATTGTAGAGGCAATGAAGATTGAGGGCGTGTGCCTCCTCGATCGCGAAATGGATGCTGACCATAACCGCTGCGTGATCACATTGGTAGGAAATCGAGAAGCGATTGCTGAAGCCGCGATTCGCGGCGTGGGCAAAGCGGCGGAATTGATAGACCTGACGAAACATCAGGGCGCTCATCCGCGGATGGGCGCGGCTGACGTGGTGCCGTTCATTCCGATCGATGGTGTTTCCCTTCAGGACTGTGTCCAGATCGCGCGGCAGGTAGGGCAAGAGATCTGGAAGAGGTACCAGATTCCGATCTATTTCTACGAGGCGGCCGCGGTGATACCTGAGCGCCAGAACCTCGAGAACATCCGGCGTGGCCAGTTCGAGGGCATTCGCGCGGAGATCGAGACTAATCCTGAGCGTAAGCCAGATGTCGGCGAGGCCCGCGTACATCCGACCGCGGGAGCAACAGTGGTAGGGGCGCGCAAGGCGTTGATCGCTTACAACGTGTTTCTGAACACGACGGATGTCGATATCGCGAAGAAGATCGCGAAGGCAGTGCGGTATTCATCCGGCGGCCTGCGCTATGTGAAAGGCGCAGGATTTCTGGTGCGTGGGCAGGCGCAGGTTTCGATGAACCTGACGGACTTCGAGCAGACACCCGTCGCGCGCGTATTCGAATTTGTGAAGCGCGAAGCGGCCCGCTATGGTGTGACTCCGGCGAGCAGCGAGATTGTTGGCCTGATCCCGAAGAAAGCGCTCGAAGATGCGGCGGAGTGGTTTCTTCAGGTGGAAAACTTCGATTCGTCGCTGATTCTCGAAAACCGATTGAGCGCCGTGATGAGCGGCAAGATGGCCGTTGGCGGGTTGCGAGCCGGAGTGGAGCCCTTTATCGAGCAACTCGCAGCTCCGACCGCGGCGCCGGGCGGAGGAAGCGCGTCCGCGGCAGCGGGAGCGATGGCGGCAGGACTGGCTAGCATGGTCGCAGCGATGTCACGGGGCAAGAAGGCGTACGTGCAGTACGAATCGGAACTGAGCGAAATCATTGCACGATTGAACGTGCTGCGCGAAGAGCTAACGGCGGCGATCGAAGCTGATACAGAAGCTTTCAACATCGTCATGAAGGCCTACAAGGCTGCCAAGGATGCGCCGGATGGTCAGCAGGGAATCAACAGTGCGCTGAAGCAGGCGACGCTGGTTCCGATAGGAGTTGCAGAACGTGCCGGAGAAGTCGGACGAATCGCGGAGAAGCTCCGACCCATCACGAATCCAAACATGACGTCAGATCTAACAGTAAGCAAAGCGCTGGCGCAGGCCGCGGTCACGGGTGCGCTGGCGAACGTGGACATTAACCTGGGGTCGATCACGGATGCGGCGTTCGTTCGCGAGGCGAGAGAAAGAGTCGCGGCCACTGGCAAGTAGTTTTACTTTGCACCGCGATATTGAAGCGCCCCGAGGTTCTGATCCAAGCTTATAAGCTGTGGGCGGAGCTGCAGGTCAGCCCCGGCGAGTGCCAGTTGGCATTGATCTTTGGCTTTGCTGTAATCGCCTTGCGCAGCATAGGACAGTGCAAGCAGATACTCCACTTGTGGACTTGAACGGTTCTCCGTCAAAACCATGATTGCCCGTGCTGAGTCGTCTATTTCCAGTAACTTCTCGGCCATTAGAATCCGATTTTCCTTCGAAGAGGTCGAGGATCTTGAGAATGTCCGAGCCTCTGCTTCCACACTTCTTTTCAGATCTGGGCCGATCCATGTGCGAAATGCAGGATCATGTCCTAGAACAGCATAGGTTCCGTTGCCGAGTTCACTGGCAATCCATCCTGGTTGCGTCGAAAATGTCGTGTTCAGATATCCGATTGCCAGACGAGGCTCTCCGATTTCAACCGCGAGGTGTGCTGCCGGTAACAGGACTCGAGGCCAGTTGGAACTTTGTGCCACGGCCTCGAGCAGCAGAGATTTTGCAAGTTCAGGGTTGCCATGCAAAGCTGCCCGGCGCGCCGCGATCACCTGCTGGCGCGCGTTGTTCATGTTGAAGAGTCGATTCAGCTCGGCAACAGGATCGCGGGAGTCGTCAACTCGTAAATCGACATCGATCGGCCACCCACTGGGGGTTTTTACCAGCAGAGCGGCCGACTCACGTCCGGTGCTCTGTCCACCAGCGGCATCGCCAGAGATGAGTGCGGCCATTAACTTCGCCGCCAAGCCTCCTTTCGTTTCCAAATAGGCGCGCTCCATCGCCTCAATCACACCAGCGCCAACGAGCCCATTTCCTTGAATGCTGTAACCTTTGCCACTGCGGGATCCAGCCCACGGTGAGTTCCTGGCATTCTGCCCGGTGTGAACCGCAGTTCTTCCATCTGCGCTGACGACTGCGACTTGCCGATCGGCGATCGTTCCTCCGTCGAAGTTATGGTCGTCGGAAAGAATTTGCGTGAGCGCGTCCGCAGGTGGTTTTCCTTGCGAGAGGAGAGCGAGGGCCTGTGGTCCGTAGTTTGGATTGGTCTCAAATTGCGAGACGATCGCTCCAACTCCCGCGGCCGCAAAGGGCACACTGGCACCGACGGCGAGATTGTTTGTTTGAACGGCGACGCCGCAAGCATGCGTCTGCTCGTCGCAGGCGATAATGGAATACGTGGCATGAGCAGGCATAGCCACCAGACTGACTGCCATCGCAATGGGCAATATTTTGAACATCTGCGACACTGGACCTCAAGCTTCGTCGCGAGTTAGACGTTCGACTGGGAAGCGCGTTAGCGCAACTTTCTTTGCTTGCTTCGGTTTGCAAGTACTAGCTCGAGAACCGTTCTCGGGTTAAGGCATGTGTCCCCAGGGACAGGCACCATTGGTAGTGATCTAAGGGGAACGCCTGCCGCTTGAGCAGGGAATTTGCCATAAAATTGGTAGAACTGCTGACCTACCTGCAACTGGGTTATGTCATCTCACTCAGCAGGAACATGGAAGAGGTTTCATGAAGCGTTATCTTGCCGCAATTTTTGTTCTCGTCCTCGGTACCAGCATGGCGTTTGGCGCCGCACTCGGCACGTCCGCCCGGACCGTGATTCCAGGCCAAATTCAGCAGGTCATATCTGTTGACTATCGTGCTCTCCGCAATTCGCCCACCGCATTAGCGCTGAAGGATCGCGTACTCCCCGACAGCCTGAAGCAATTCGAGACTCAGCTACACCAGTTTGGCCTCACGGACGATGAGATCGAACAGCTCACCTTCGCCGCGTTTCGGGTGAAGGATAACTCCGTGCGTACCGTGGGCATCGCCCAGGGGCAGTTTCCCACGAAAAAGATCTACGCCAAGATGAAGCTGAAGAAGATCAGCGGCACGAAGTATCACCAGTCAGTGATTTATCCGATGAACAACGGCATGCAGATGTCGTTCATCGATGACTACACTTTGTTGTTCGGCGATGGAGGCGCGGTGAAGTCTGCGCTCGATGCGCGCGACGGATACAGCGAAAGCCTGAATACGAACAGCCAGATGACAGACATGATCAATGCCGTTCAGGAAGGCGCTGTCTGGAGCGTATTGGATCAACTGGGAACGCAGAACATGATGCGCTCGACGCTCGGTGATGCGGCACGCCTGGGTGACTTTGAGACCGTAAAGAAGCGGTTGCTCGGATCTCGCTACATCATGGACTTCAACGATGGCGTGAACTTCAATCTCGACGTGGTGACTTCTGACAGCATCACGGCCTCAACGCTTTCTTCTC
>Ga0335082_10006414_pt1 | contig 12830 bp, 9 predicted proteins | sample Lox_Sample_41_FD_206718 | JGI IMG/M metagenome (GOLD analysis project Ga0335082, IMG submission 206718) | Soil microbial communities from Loxahatchee National Wildlife Refuge, Florida, United States - Lox_Sample_4.1 | ecosystem: Environmental > Terrestrial > Soil > Wetlands | place: USA: Florida... | reverse complement strand
TTCACCCGGGTCTCGAAACCCGCGAGACCCGGGGCATCCTGCAACCGAACGACGTTGTAGCGTGGACGTGAAACTGACCCAGGAACTACGGATCTTCATCGGTAATTCTCCTGTCTCGACGACGACAACGCCGATATCAGCAGGCGGACATCTCACCTGCTAAATCAACCGGACATATCATGTGCTAACGACGGCGGGTCAAACGGGGTTGACAGCCTCCCAGAGACGGAGGATGCTGTTACGGCGCCGGTCAACCGACCGGCAGCTTCGAACTGATAGGAGGATTGCCCAATGACGAAAGGTCGTATGTTTTTGTTCATGGCCCTAGCCATGGTTCTGGCCTGCGGCATTTGCGTTCAGCAAGGGCTGGCTCAGGAGGACGACTACCAGATTGGAACTGGACAACTTAGCGTGCAGAGCATGGGTGCGCTGACTCTAGGATCCGATCTTGCCGCCCCCGGTGCGTTCCAAGGAATCGTGGCGATGGGGCCGAATCCGGCAACCGATGGCGATTGGCCCTGCTTCGCCGGCGGTGCTGGCACCGGATGCGCCGGCATACCTGCAGGCGGCCTTGTGGTCGGCGTGCCACTGCAAGTCTGGGACGTCTCCAGCGCCAACGGCCAGATCTATTACACGTTTGAAACCACCACTGCGCACGGCAAAGCAAAGGCCACAATCACAGTCAAGCAAGGGTCGACAGTTATCTTGAACGTCAGCGGCTCGCTCGGCAAGCTCGCGCAAAACCAGATTTATTACGTCGCGCTCAGTGGCGCGACCTTCACCGGCGCCGTTGCAGGTCCGGCTACGATAACGGTGACAACCAAGATCGGCACAGAGAAGATCACCGGCAAGGCTACTATTCAGCTTCAGTAACAACTCATCGATCTTAAGCATCGACTGGGGAAGCTCCAGGCATCCCCAGCGGCCGGCATCCTGAATCGGGGTGCCGGCTTTAACGCCGTCAGACCGACTGCCGACGTCGATTAGCGATGAGCTTGCTCATGCGGAGAAAACCGCCTGGTCCTGCCGTCCCGGGTTCGCGTCCGTCTTTTGGACGCTAACCTGGGGCACCGGGCTGGGTAAAAGGAAAGTTCGATCCGGGGCACCCGGCTCTCTCGTGATGACAAGACCAAAAAGCAGATCCCTCAGTCGCGCTCAATCGCTGCGCTCTCTCGCGCTCCTTCGTGATGACAAGACCAAAACAGAGAACCGCGGTCGGCACCCAGCGACTCTCCCCGCCGCCGGCGTCTCCGAAACGCTTTGGAGCTCAATGCTCATGTAACGCCAGGCGCCTAAAAAGCGGATAGGTTCCCAGAACCGGGGCGGAAAAATGAAGCGCCATCGCAGCGATCAAAGCCGGTGTAAGAAAGCATTGCTGGTGGGCAAATTCACATAGGATCGCCTTGACATCGCGACAGACTCTGGAGTACTTTCCTCTGGCTTCCCCAGATGGCTGCGCCATGTTCGTCGACTCGCCTCCCTGGGGCATCCCAAGCCCAACACTCCTCAGGCTATGAACCTTGGCGTAGAACCGATGGTTGGTGCGCGTCCTCTTTGCTTTGGGAACTGCGCGTACGTCCTGCCAACACTCGACCATTGCCAATCGGCCCCGGTAAAGGAGACCAACATGAGGGAGAGCTCTTTCTCCAAGGGATTCGCCTGCCACAGGCGCCCGCGCCCACATCGCAGTTTCCACTCCGCATCGCTCATCGTTCTGGCGGCCGGTTTGATCTTGTCGCTGCTCCCGGCGATCCCGGTTGAGGCACAACAGTCTTGTCATTCCGGACAAGACGTCTGTTCACAGGCTTATTTGGACAGCCTCCCGTTCCCGATACCGCCGCTGGGCCAGCACCGAGTTGTGCAGTTGGTGAATTGTTCCTGCCAGACGCTGCTGGGCGCCGCCGATACAGCTCATCGGTCGGGCGAGCCGGGTTACCCGGTTCTTCCACGGGAGGGAACCTGGGTCATGCAACCCTACGGCACGAAAGGCACCCCGGACAATCCCAACCCGAATGTCCTGACCATAGACATACCGCAGCAATGGGAAAACACCTATTGCCCGCCCGGTCAAATGTGTCCCAGCATCGAGGGGCCGAGATTTTGGGCGCGAACCGGCTGCCGTTACGATATCGCTAGCAACCGGGCCCAGTGCGAAACCGGCAGTTGCGGGGATCAATACGATTGCAGCTCAGCCGGACTCGTAGATTCCGGGTTCACCTCGCTTAGCGAGTGGACTTTCGCCCGGCCTGTGACCGGCAACGGGGTGTCGATCTTGCAGGACTACCCTGATATCAGCCTCGTGGACGGCGCTAACCTCAACCTGGACATAGAGCCAGTGGACCCCGAGGGGGCCATGGGCCTGGAGGCAATGTGTCCTGACGGGCCATTGCAGGGGCAATACAAATGCAACCCGACAGCTCCCACCGATCAGCATTGGCTGATGTATAACTATCCCCTCACCGTGCACGGAGCGGACCTGCGCGCCAACGATCCGAAGGCGAACCAGAGCTGTAGCGATGCGAATGGCAACAGTTTCATACTCAAACGCTCGGACATTGACAAGCTTCCGCCGGGTACCTACGGTTTTGTCATCGAAGATCAAAACGGCAATCTGATGCCGCCGGGAGACTATCCGATGGCGTGCTTCACGAATTGCGGCAAGTACGAGTTCCCGAACACACCGGCTAACGGTGCCAACTGTAATCCCAACAATCCAAACGATCCCGGGTGCTATCCCTGGTGGGTGTATTGCGCCGGCAATGCAAGCCTGTACTACCCCACCAACAATGTGATGTGCAAGACCGACCAGGATTGCGTAGTAAAGGGTCAGCCCACCGTGTACGCGTCGTGCTATAAGAACACCAGCCCAAGCCAATCGACCGGCTTTTGCGCGCTCCGAGCGTTCTACCAGACTCCGACCAAGCAGTGCCCAACCGGTGTGCCCACTGGTACGCCGACACCGGGATCCCCAGCCAGCCAAGTGGCCTGCACTTTCACCTACGGCTCACTCAACCCTTTAATTGGCTCAGGGCCCAACTCCCTGGATTATTCTGATCAGCCCCCGGCGTTGCCGTGTTCGGGCGTCACGCGCCCGGATGGCACGGCTGTGCCGTGCGTGGGCGACGACACCATTCACCAGGTCATGCACGGCGCCTATACCTGGCCGAACGATCCTGAGACCTTCGGCGGTGACTCGCCGGTGTACCGAATCGTCTTCTCCCCGGGAGGCACCAGCGTGCCGATCACCCCGGCCACGAAGGGCATTCCCCTGTGCTCGGATCTCCCGTCCAATTACAACTATCCGCAAAACTTCGTCAATTCCTCCGCCAGTGTGCTGGTTCAGGGCCAAGTTCTTACCATTGCCAATAACAAAGGGACGCCCTGGCCTGGTTCCATCGGCAGCCAGCGGGCCAACTCCACGGTCGGTGTCCTCTGCCGCTGGCAACCCGCCCCCACGACGGACAGCGGTTGCTCTCCTCCGCTTATCGACCAGGATGTCACCAAGAGTACCTGTGGTCTGAGCGCCTCCGGCACCTCACTGGTGTCAAGCTCTTTCCAGCCCAACAACGGCGACCCGCTGTTTTTCGAGGTAACCATCGCCACCCCGGACCCGGCGAAGCGCGTCAACCCTCCGGTCAGCATGAGCGGGTGCGCGCCCTCGTGGACGCCGGTCAACAACGGATCGTTGTCCTTCGGGTCACAAACCAACCCCAATCAGGGCTACATCGCCTGGTACAGCGGAACATCCAATAACGATGGCGGGTCGGGTTCGAAATGCAAGATCACAGTGACGCTGGCGGAATCGGCGGCCGCCGATCTCAAGGTTTACGATGTACCGGGCTACAGCGGAACCGTGGAGACTACGAGCACGGCTTCCGGGAGTTTTAACCCGACGGCCACCGGCCAGCCCGCCGTCTACGCGCAACCACCGGGTCAGCCTGTTTCGACCAGTAACGCTAAGGATTTGATGCTGGGCAGTTTGCTCCAGGTGAACCAGCAGCGCACCCCGGTAACCTATTGGCAGGATTGGCTGACCAATGCGGTGAATTACTCTCCTCCCGCTTCCATAAACTGCGTAAACAATCTCTGTCCAACTGACGACGGTACGGACTTCCTATCGGGTCATGGTTCTTACTCCAGTAATGCCGACGCCGGCCACCGGGCTGTTGGAGCGGGATCCCATGCCATGGAGAGGCGTGGCGAGTTCGTAACACCCTTTAACTGGGGGGGAGTGGCAATCTACCTCAAAATCACGCCCATTCCATTGGCCCTAACCTGTCCCTCCTCGACCGCGACACTGAATGCGGTCTATGCCTCCCCATTCGTCACCACTGGAGGACAGCCAGACTACACCTACAGCATTACCACCGGCCAGCTGCCTCAGGGGCTGATACCGCCGGGGCAGAGTAACCCGTACGTTTACGGCGTGCCCACCACGTTGGGTAAGTCCAGTTTCACCATGCAAGTCACCGATTCAGCCTCGCCGGCAAACGTCGTGAGCGCGAACTGCAGCATCACAGTGTCTCAATAGCCGATACCCAAGCTGGCTGTCCGGCGACCCACCCGAGCTTTCTGTTGCTCGGGTAGGAAACAACACCGGAGGTTGCCGCCGGAGCTCACATGAAGAAGGAACCCAAACTGATCCGATTCGCGAAGGAGCATCGCTCCGGGCTGATCGTGTTCGCCCTGGTTGCCGAGATGGCGATATCGCCGGCCGCCGATTACCATCCGCACTTCGGGGCCATTCTGGCCGCCTTTATCTGGCTGGTAATTATTCTGGCGGCTCGTTACATGGCGGCCCCGCGGCTGGTGCGCTGGGTTGTGCTTCCGATTGCGGGCTTGTGGGCAGTCGCACGCTTGCTGGAGGCGTTCGGCAGTCCCGATCATTTCTATTCGCGGCTGGCGCCGGTGATGGGGCTCGCACTTTCCTGTGCGCTGGTTTGGGGCATCGTCGAGCGCACCCGCGAGGTAGCGCGCACCCCTGGGGAAGCCATCGCCGAATCCTTTATCGCTTATCTCATCATTGCGATCGCCTTCGCGCAGCTTTACTGGGTGCTGAATCAGACGCTTCCGAATCCGTTCAACCAGGTCATCTTGCCGCACGAAATCAGCACTCTCCTGTACTTCAGCATGGTGACCATCAGCAGCGTCGGCTATGGTGTAATCGCCCCGCACAATCCGTATGTGCGAATGGTGGCCGCGTTCGAAGGCGTCGTCGGTCTCTTCTATATCGCCGTGGTGGTGGCGCGAGTAGTGGCGTCCTATAGTGCTTTCGAGCGGCAGCGGGAATGATGCAGTGCGTTATGCGCGTTGGCGCGGACGAAAGGCGTGGAAATACCACTTCAGGTACTGCGGCATCCAGGCCCAGACGCGGAAGCGTGACTCACCTTGTGTGCGGTTGCGCCAGGTGGTGGGGATTTCGGTAATGGCATGGCCGGCGAGAAATGCCTTCACCGTGAGTTCGAGGTTGAGCTCGAAGCCGGCCTTGCTCTCGATAGTGAAGCTCTTGAGCATCTGACCGTCGTAGAGTTTGAAGGCGTTGGTGGCGTCGTGGGTGGGGATGCGGCGAAACCAGTGCAGGCTGACGCCGGCGCAACGGGACATCAGGCCCTTGAGTGGAGGCGCGTCGAGAAGACGGCCGCCGCGCATGTAGCGGCTGCCGACCACGACTTTGTAGCCCTGCCGATAGAGGCCGAGCATCGTGTCCACTTGCGTCAAGTCGTCAGAAAGATCGGCCATCACCACCAGCACCGGCCCATGGTCTACGAGATTGAAGCCTGTGCGAATGGCCCCGACCACGCCCCGCCCTACATTGTTCTTCACCACCACGAGCCGACGCTCGCCAGCGGAGATAATCTGCTGCACGACAGGAACGGTGTTGTCCTCGTCGAAGTCGTAGACCACCAGCGCGCGAAACGGCGAGCGGATTTGCGAGCTGACGGCCTCCCAGAGAGCGGGGAAGTTGGCGCCCTCGTTATATACGGGGATGACGAGTGTGAGTCCGGGTTGAGGGGGACCGCTGGCCGATGGTTCTGTCATAAGGAAAAGCAGGTCCCTCGACTCGCCCGGGACGGCAGTGGGTAAGAGCTTGGCGGTATAGGGGTCCCTCGACTGGCTACGCTCGCGCGCGATAACACCTTAAATTTGACCTACCTCGATCTGCTCGGCGACCCACGGAATTACTTCGTCCAGGATTTCGCTCAGCGTGGTGCGGGCCTCGAAGCCGAGCACCTCCCTCGCCTTGCGGATGTCAGGCGAGCGCTCCTGCACATCATATTCGAATGGCGGATCGGAGACGTAACGGAAGGGCTTGCTGTCGCCGTGCACCTTGCGCCAGATCAACTCAGCCAACTCCAACACGGTGGTGCGTGCAGGCGTGGACAGATTGAAGTCCTGGTTCAGAGCGGCGGGATGTTCGATGCAGATGCGAATTCCCCTGGCGAGATCGCCGCCGTAGGTGTAGTGCCGCACCTGGGTGCCGGCTCCGAGGATGTGCAGTGGATCCTGGCCCTTGAGCACCTTCTGCGCCAAATCGGGTACAACGTGTGACATGGCCAGCTTCACGTTGCCGCTGTAAACATCGTGGTCATGCAGCGCCCGCCTCTCACCGACACCGACACAGTTAAAGGGCCGAACGATGGTATATGGCAGCTTGTACTGCTCCCGCGCTCCTTTGGCGAAGTACTCGGTGGCCAGCTTCTGGAAGCCGTAGGTCGAGCGCGGTGGCGGACAACGCTGTTCAGCGCCCTCCGGCGTCGGGTACTCCGACGTGCTTTCGAAGACCATGCTCGAGGACATTACCGTGATCTTCTGCAGCTTGTGGTGCTTGTGAGCGTAGAGTGCGGCATCGAACGAGGCCGCGGTGATGCGCTCATTCTCCGCGATCAGATCGTAGGCGAACTCATGGAAGTAGCTGATGCCGCCGATCATGGCCGCGGCGGCGACAAAGTGGTCGCAGTCGCAGAGAAGGTCCTTCAGCAGGTCAATGTCCTTGCAGTCGGCCTCGATGAAGCGGTAGCGCGGGTGCTTGTCGTAAGACTTCTCCACCCGCCCGTACTTGCTGAAGTTGTCCAGGCCGATGACTTCGTAACCGGCCTGTAGGAGTTCTTCGATCAGATAACCGCAGATAAAACCGGCAGACCCGGTTACCAGTACTTTCATGAACGGCTCTCTCCTGCCCCAACGGCCACCGCAGATTGCACCATCGGCTCCGGGCGGCGTTCCGGCCAGTAGTTCCAGATGTCGATGAGAGTCTTGTCAGGGGAGAACTCGAGATCGCGATAGGCGGAATGCGGAGCGCCGAGCACGATGATGTCAGCCTTGCTTATCGCTACGTCGAGAGGTACGAGTTCCGCCTCAGGCACGAAAGGGTCGGTGCAGAGCACTTCCCTGGCTTCAACTTCCAGCAACTTCTTCAGCTTGTAGGAGAGGCTGTCGCGAATGTCGTCCGAATCGCCCTTGAATGCCATGCCCAGAATAGCGACGGTCTTGTTGGCAAGGTCCATCCCGCGCAGAACCGAGACGATGAAATTGGGCAGGCCTTCGTTCACAAGCATGGCGGCGTGGCCCAGGAAGAAGTTGTTGCCGGAAAATGCGGATAGTTGGAGAGTGTCCTTGAGCAGACAAGGTCCGGCAGCGAAACCGGCGCGGGCGAAGCTGCGCATGCGGGGATACTCGCGGGTTACCGCATCATGAATGCGATAAAAATCCAGCCCGTAGCTCTCGGCCAGCATGTAAAACTGGTTGGAGATGGCAAAGTTCAGGTAGCGCCAGCTATTGGTGAACAGCTTGGCCAGCTCCGCTTCCAGAGGCGCCAACTCGATGACGGTGGGCGCGATGGTGAGGAACAGGTCGCGCGCGCGGCGGACCGCCGTGGGCTCAAACCCGGACACAATCTGCGGCAACTTGACCAGCTCTTCCATGGCATTGCCCTCTGCGATGCGCTCCGGACAGAAGGCGAGGTCAATGTCACGGCCCAGGGTTCGAATTCGCTGGTACACCAGCCGGGTCACACCCGGGCTGACCGTGCTCCGGAGCACCAGCAAAGTCCCGTCCTGGATGTACTGCAGCACGTTGTCAAGGTTGCGGTAGAGTTCGTGGACGGTGGGATTCAGGTGGCGATCAACCGGCGTGCCGACGACGGTTACCACGATGTGGGCAGAGCGCAGGCAATCGGGATCGGTGGTGGCCTGGAGGGTCTTACCCAGCACGTCCCTGAGAACGGGTTCCGCGCCGTCCTCACGGAAAGGCATGATGCCTGAGTTGATGGTTTTGACTTTCGCCGCATCAATGTCCAGCAGCGAGACCGACAAGCCACGGCTCGCCAGGACGATGCCCAGAGGCAGTCCGACGTGGCCGCAGCCGCCCACTACGACAACATTTTGAGTTGCCAAAGGATTTTTCCCCTCGTGGTAATTAAAGGCAATTTTACACTTCGATTACAGGCCGTGCCACTGCAGGGGCGCGCCATGGGCGATTTCCAGTGTTTGATTTCCCGTACCGGCACGGGCTCCCACAATGGGTCGCGACTGCTGTTCCATAAATCCGTCGCCTACCGGGTGGAGGGCGCAGACGGCGGCACGTCGTTGCGCACATAGACGCTGTACATGCTGTTCTTGAAGACCGGGTGATACTGGTGTTGCAGAGTGACCCTGGATGCTTCCCACGCGCTGGTCAGGCGGGCCGAGGAGCGCATCGGCCCGTAATGGTCGTTGATGACGAAAACTTCGGGGAGGGTGCCGCTGAAGAAGCCGAGGTAGCGATCATCAACCAGTGGCGGGCCGAACCCAAAAGCAAAGCCCAATTCCGATCCTCCCATCAGGGTGCCGCCGGGAGGCAGAACCGTCCGCACAGCGGCAACCGCAGGATCATACAGATTCCGATACTCGTTTCTGGAGACCTTGTAGGCGATTCCGGCCAGAGTTGCGGCCACAGAAACTACAACCAAGCCACAAGCCAGGAGCCGGCCGCCTCCGCCTTGTTGCCACTTAGCGTGGAGCCACACGGCTGCGCAAGCCGTCACCACCGGAAGAGAGAAGACGAGATAGTTGCCGAACTTCTGATTATCTACTACTGCGACTCCGACGTAAGTCACAAGCAGCAAGAGCAGCAAACGCCTCGATAGGAGGTTAGAACGAAGGCTGCGATTAACCAGCAAGCCTACTAGTCCGCAAACCGGAAAAAGTAAAGCTATAATCTTCGATTTACCGATGCCGCTATATGCGGTGAAGTAGTAGCGAAGATATCTCGCCGTAACATCGTTGAGGATGTTGTAGAAAATCGGTCCAAAGCCGCTCACCCGATACTGGGAAGCTGCTCTACTCTGAGCGTGAAATAACTCCGGCGCCCGATAGATGTAGTGAAGACAGAGACCGATCCCAATGAGATATGGCACGCTCGCAGCTACGACAGCGCCCCACCTGATCCGCTTCCAGTCCGCTAGAACCATGGCGACAATGGCTACATTCATGACAGCTCCCATGGGATGGGTGAACAGTGACGCGGCTCCAAAGAAAGCAGCCAGAACCACGCCAAGCGACCAGTTGGAGTCCCTGTGCCAGAAATAGCTTGCCAGGCTGGCCATGCCCAGGGCGGCACACATCATATCCATGCGGCCGTTGGACGCCGTAACCAGCACAGCGTAGTCAAGAGCAATGAGGGAAGCTGTTAGTAGAGCCAGAGAGTCTTTGCGGCTTAGCGACCTGACGACTGCAATCCAGGACACGATAAAGACGCAGCCCCAGGCTACCGAGAACAATCTCATCCACACGACGGTTGCTGGAACAAGGCGAAACCATGTTCCCAGCGCCACAAAGTACAGGGGGAACTGCCAGTAGGTGTACTGGTGCACTCCTGGTAGTTCCTGGTATCCATAAGGAGCCAGCACCGAGCTGCCAAGATGTCCGAAGTTCCGGAAACTGAAGGCAACGTCGGCGAACATGCCTTCATCCATCCAGGGACTTTGCGTGAGGGACTCCGCAACGGTTAATAGAAGGAAAATCAGCATGACGCCGCCGGCGCACAGCCAGGCAGTCCGGGATGCAGGCGCGATGGCGTCTACAGGGAAACTACGCGAAGGGGGTCCCGGCTTGATGGAAGTCTTCACTTAGGTTCGCGTCACCGTGATCTTCCGCTGCTGGTCGCCCAGTCGCTCGAGGCTGATTTCCACGTCACGCTCTTCGACGAAGCGGGGAAACTTCTCGCCCCACTCCAGCAGCACCAGGTTGCCGTCTTCGGCGAAGAGTTCATCCAAGCCAAGCGTGTCAAGCTCGCGAGGCGTGTCTACACGATAAAGATCCACGTGGAAAAGATTGATCTCCGCTCCGCGAAATTCGTGGACAAGAGTGAACGTGGGACTTCTGATGTCGTCCTGCGAGGCTGCCTGCAATCCTTCGGCGATGCCCTTCACCAAGGTAGTTTTGCCGGCTCCCAAATCACCACGCAGAATCACCATGCGCGTGTTCTTGAGGGTTGGCGCGAGCTTTCGGCCCAGCGCCACCGTCTCTTCGGCGGAATGCGTGATGTACTCCTCCGTGGTCATCGACGCTCATGCCGGCGAAGGCGAAGCGGTGGTGATGGTCTCCAGCCCGTGGCCGTTGGGCCCGGTTTCACGCTGCCGCAACAATATGGCGAAGAAAAGTGCGAGGAAGCCGAGGACGGAGAACATCCACATGCCCATCTTGTAGCCCTGGAAATTGTCGGGCCCGGCGTGGCCCATGTCATTCGCACGGCCTACCGCGTCATTGAAGAACGCGAAGCCGACCTGCTGAATCAGGCCCATCAAGGCGTAGGCCGTTCCCAAACGATGTTCGCTGACGATGTAGGCCACCGAGGGCCACATCATGGCCGGAACCAGCGAGAATGCGACACCCAGCATTGCGACAGGCACGATGAGTGGGACGTTGGTGTAAACGATCATCAGGTAAACCGGCATCATCAGAAACGAGCCCGCGACCATAAAGGAGGCGCGCTTCCCGATCTTGTCGGCCAGCAGGCCGAAGAGCGGCGTTGCGATCATGGCCGAGAAAGGAAGAATGCTGTTGAGGAATCCAGCGTGCGCCTGGGCGGCGGCAAAGGCAGCGATGGAGCTGGAGGCGGCGTGCATCTGCGACAGAATCTTGCTGATGAACAGGTCTATGGCGAAGGTGCGGAAGGGGAAGATTCCCGAATAGAAGGTGACACACAGCAGCGCCACGTACCAATATGAGGGATTGAACTTCAGTCCCTCGGCGAAGCTCAGCTTGTCAGGCTCGCCCGACTTGCCGAGGTGGTAATGGCGTTCCGCGTAGACCTCCAGCACCCAGTACACCACCGCACCGATCACCGCCGTTGAGCCAACCACGACTGCCAAAACCAGCGGCCGGTGCCAGCTCGGCGGGGCGTTGACGCCGTTGGGAAAGAAAGCCCACTTGGCCCAGGTGGGAGAGTTGTCGGCGGCGATAGAGGCCAGCCGCGCGATGGTAAGGTTGATGCCGAAAGCGAAGCTCAGCTCCTTGCCCTTAAACCACCGGGCTAGCGAAGTGGTGACTGCGACGATCTGCGACTCGGCGCCGAAGCCCAGCAGCGCACGGCCGGCGAGCATGGTGTAAAAGTCGGCCCGCAGTGCCGTGAGAATGGCCCCGACGAGGCACAGCGCCGAGAACAGGAAGAGGGACTTCCGGATTCCGAGGCGATCAACCAGGTATCCGCCGAATAAAAGCGTAACCACGGCAGCGATGCTGTAGCTGGAGTTGAGGCGTCCGAACATGGCGGCGGTGAAGCCAAGCTGCTCCAGGAAGATGCGCTCGAGCGGATTGATGCTGTCGTAGATGTAGTAATTGCCGAACATGGCAACGCTGACGAAGATCAGCACCAGCCAGCGATAGAAGCTGCTCGGTTGCGGGCGTTCGGCGACTGCCGATTCGGCTTCTGACATCAAGACCTCAAAGGGTGATTGACCAAGATAACAGAAGCGGTTGTCTTGTGGCGGCACGCCTCGGCGTGGATGATGCGCGTTTTCCGGGCAGCTTATTTTGGCTTGGGGGCAGGGCTGTCCAGCCCCGGCGCCGGCCCGCAGTAGCAGCTCGCGTAGGCGGGAACACTAAGCGCGCCAATCGCGCAATACAAACCTCGGATGCTGTCCGGTTCAACCACGGCCTTTGCGCTGGATACGTTGTACAGCTTTAGCCACTGGGCACGAGCGCCTGGCGTGCTCTGGATCTCGTCGTAGATTTTCCCCAGGCTCGGCAGGTCCAGCCGTCGGACCTTCCACTCCCACGAGAACTGATACTCCCGCCTCCATCTTCCGGGGATGGTGGTGCTGGCCGTCTTCAGGTTGGTCAGATAGTAGGTCGTCTGGTCGGCGAGGGATCCGTCGCTCGCAAAAGTCACGACGCGAAAACTGGGATTCTGGCCATAGATGGGCGAGACCGGTGGGTCCACCAAAGCGAATGCCCGGTTGACGCCGGCGGAGCTGATGAGCCGGAAGTCGTCCGTGTGGGTGTGGCCGGACAAGCTTGCCAGGACTGTCTCTTGAAACGACTCGAGCAGGGCATCGAATTTTGTGGTCCATTCCGGCACCCACATCGGCACGATCGAATCGGCGCACGAATTTCTTACCGATGGGCTGGTGGCGCCAGATGCGACTCCTCGCTTGTGGGTTGACGCATAACCGTCGATGCCGGGAGGAATATGGAACATGAGCCAGACGTGCTCGTTGGCCTGTCTTGCCGCTGCCAGGTTCGAGGCCAGCCACGCAACCAGATCGGAAGGAGCGTTGGAAGCGACCTGGGAACATCCCTGCTGGAAGCTGGTTGCCCGGTAGTTGTTGGAGAAAAAGACAGTATTCAACG
>Ga0335082_10006412_pt1 | contig 12831 bp, 9 predicted proteins | sample Lox_Sample_41_FD_206718 | JGI IMG/M metagenome (GOLD analysis project Ga0335082, IMG submission 206718) | Soil microbial communities from Loxahatchee National Wildlife Refuge, Florida, United States - Lox_Sample_4.1 | ecosystem: Environmental > Terrestrial > Soil > Wetlands | place: USA: Florida... | reverse complement strand
ATTGGTTCGACCTGCTCGCGCAAGAGTCGCGCGAATCCGCCATCGACTCCAGGATCGTCGACTGGGAGGCGAGCATCGAGCTGCATACCGCCACACACCGGCTGCTCACCAGCGCGGGTGGCGATGTGGTTCAGCATTACCGCTACATGTATCCGGCCCTGTCGGTCACGGCGCATGCAGAAGGAGACACTCAGACCCGCACGCTCAATGGCTACCGGGGGATCTGCCAGCAGGGAGCCGACGAGATCCTCGCCCGCTTCGGGTTCGTCGGCAGCGGCCGTCGACTCGCCGAGGAGGCGCTGGAAGTCGTCATCGCGCCCAACTGCCCGACCGGCAGAATGGACGTGCTGCTCATGCCGGACCAGATGATCATGCAAATCCACGAATCGGTCGGGCACCCGCTGGAGCTCGACCGCATTCTCGGAGACGAGCGCAACTTCGCCGGCACGAGCTTCGTGACGCCCGACATGTTCGGCACCTATCGCTACGGTTCAGAGCTACTCAACATAACCTTCGATCCGACCAGGCCGGAGGAGCTCGCCAGCTACGGCTGGGACGACGATGGCGGCCGGGCCGAGAAAGTGCATCTCATCCGCAGCGGGATTCTCGAACGGCCGCTCGGAAGCGCAATCTCACAGAGTCGCGCCGGGCTTCCCGGAACCTCCAACTCACGCGCCGACAGCTGGAATCGCCCGCCGATCGACCGGATGGCCAACCTCAACCTCGAGCCAGGTGATGCCACGCTCGCAGAGATGATCGCGGGCATCGAACGTGGCATTCTGATGGAGACGAACTCGTCCTGGTCGATCGACGACTCGCGCAACAAGTTTCAGTTCGGCTGCGAGCGCGGCCGGCTGATCGAAAACGGCACGCTGGGCGCTGTCGTCAAGAACCCCAACTACCGCGGGATCAGCGCGAGCTTCTGGCGCAGTCTCGCCAAGGTCGGCAACGAGGATACGCTCGAAGTCCTGGGCAGCCCCTATTGCGGCAAGGGTGAGCCGAATCAGGTGATCCGCGTGGGCCACGCTTCGCCGCCCTGCGTTTTCACGGGCGTCGACGTGTTCGGGGGAGAAGGCTGATGGCACCCAGGGAACCAATGCCCGCCCGCGGAGCGGTCGAAGCCTACTTCCACGACCTCACGGCAACGCTGGACGATCTGATCGTCGCCGGCGAAACGTATCTCGCACGTTTCTCCGCCGAGGCGTCGGACTTCGTGCGCCTTAACCGGGGACGCGTGCGCCAACCGGGGAGCGTGGTTCAGCGCTTCCTCGACGTTGAGCTCGTCCGCGGGACACGTCACGCGACGCAGCGCCTTTCCCTCTCCGGTCGCCCGGAGGCTGACCGCGCGCTGCTCACGGCGAGCATCGAGGCGCTGCGGACCGCGCTGGCTGACCTCCAGGACGACCCCCACCTGCTCTATTCGACCGAGGTGCGCTCTTCGCATGAGGTTCGCGGCGGGCCGCTTCCCCCGGCGGAGACAGTGATCGAAACGGTACTTGCCGCCGCCGACGGAGTCGATCTCGTTGGAATCTACGCCGGCGGCCCCGTCTATCGCGGGTTCGCGAACTCGCTCGGCCAGCGCAACTGGCACGAAGTGACGAGTTTCAGCCTCCAGTGGAGCCTCTACCACCGCGCTGACAAGGCGGTGAAGACGGCCTTCAGCGGCTTCGAGTGGAACGAGGCCGAGTTCGCGGCGAAGATGGCCGGTGCGCGCGAGCGCCTGGCGCTGCTTGCGCAACCCTCCAGAACCCTGACACCGGGGAACTACCGTGCGTACCTCACGCCCTCGGCGATGGAGGAGATCGCCGCGATGCTCTGCTGGGGTGGATTCTCGGGCCGCGCGCAGCAGACGAAGCAAAGCTGCCTGTTCCGACTGCGTGACGGTGCAGCCACGCTCGACCCTTCCATCGGCTTCTCAGAGGACACGGCGCACGGCATGGCCCCCTCGTTCCAGGATGAAGGCTTCACGCGCCCGGCAAGCGTGCCGCTGGTCGTGGAGGGCAAGATGGCCAGCTCGCTGGTCAGCCCTCGGACCGCGCGCGAGTTCCAGCTGAGTGCGAACGGGGCCAACGGCGCGGAGTCGCCGGAGTCGCTCGACATGGCGGCCGGGAAGCTTCCGACCGCGAACGTGCTTGCCGCATTGGACACGGGCATTTACGTGGGCAACCTCTGGTACCTGAATTTTTCCGACCGCCCCGCGTGCCGCCTCACCGGAATGACCCGCTTTGCGTCCTTCTGGGTCGAGAAGGGGAAGATCATCGCACCAGTCGACGTAATGCGCTTCGACGACAGCGTGTTCCGGTTGTTCGGCGAGCAACTCGTTGCGCTCACCGCCGAGCGCGAACTGGTAGCCAGCAGCGACACCTATCGCGCGCGCAGCGTGGGCAGCATGCGCTTGCCCGGCGCTGTCGTGCGCGACATGGCCTTCACGCTTTAGACGCAGATTCGAGCGCGCCGGCGCTCGCGGCGCTACCTGCTCGCGTAGAACTCGGCCCCGGCAACGGCCCTATGCACCGTGGTGCCAGCCCTTCGGGATCGCCGAGAGCAGCTTGCGCGTGTACGGCTGCTGCGGATGCCGGTAGATCGCGTCTGAGTCCGCGATCTCGATGATCTCGCCCTGGTTCATCACCATCACCTGGTCGGAGATGTACTTCACCACCGCGAGATCGTGCGAAATGAATATGTACGACAGCCGGAACTCGTCCTGCAGGTCCTGCAGCAGGTTGAGCACCTGCGCCTGAACCGAGACGTCCAGCGCGGAGACCGACTCGTCGCAGATGAGGATGTCGGGCTTCAGCGTCAGGCAGCGGGCGATGGCGATACGCTGCCGCTGACCCCCCGAAAACTCGTGCGGATACTTGTAGAACGACACCTCCGGCAGGCCTACCTTCTGCAGCATCTCGAAGGCGAGGTCGGCCCGCTCCTGTCCCGAGCCGCCGATGCCGTGAATCTGCATGGGCTCGGTCAGTATCTGGCCGACGATCATGCGCGGATTAAGCGACGCATACGGATTCTGGAAGATGATCTGGATGCGCCGCTTGTAGTCCATGAAGTCGCGGGCGCTCATCGACAGGATGTCGCGGCCTTCGAATAGCGCCTCGCCGGTGGACGCCTCGTGCAGGCGCATGAGCGTGAGCCCGACGGTAGTCTTGCCCGAGCCCGACTCTCCGACAAGCCCCATCGTCTTGCCCTTGGGGAGCTTGAAGGAGACGTTCTTCACGGCTTCGAACTTGCGGCGCCCGAACAGCCCTTCGCGCGAATAGAAATCCTTCCCCAGGTTGCGCACGTCCAGGATGATCTGGTCAGACGGGGCGACGCCGCGCTTGCGCTCGTTCAGGTTCATGGCGTGCGCGCCGCCGTCCATGAAGTCCTCGATCACCGGCAGGCGCACCGGCCTGCGGTCGAGCCGCGGGCGGCACTGCAGCAACGCCTTCGTGTAGGCATCCCGCGGGTTCTCGAACACCTCTTTCGCCGGGCCCTGCTCGCGAATCTCCCCGTTGCGCATGACGACGATGTAATCGGCAATCTCACCGACGACCGCAAGGTCGTGGGTGATGAAGAGCACCGACATCTGGTGCCGGCGCTGCAACTCGGCGATCAGATCGAGGATCTGCTTCTGGATCGTGACGTCGAGCGCGGTGGTGGGCTCGTCGGCAATCAGCAGCTTGGGCTCGCAAGCGATCGCCATCGCGATCATCACCCGCTGCTGCTGGCCCCCCGACATCTGCGACGGATAGGCGTTGATCTTGAAGGAGGGATCCGGGATGCCAACCTCCTCGAGCAGCTCGATCGACCGTTTGCGTGCCGCCGCTGGCGCCATGTCCATGTGCAGCCTCAATACCTCGGAGAGCTGAAAGCCCACCGTGAACACCGGATTGAGCGAGGTCATCGGCTCCTGGAAGATCATCGAGATGTCGGCGCCGCGCAGCTTGCGCAACTCCGTCTGGTCCAGGCCGGCCAGGTTGTGCCCACCGTAGATGATTTCGCTGCCGGGGAGCACCGTGGAATTCTCCCTGGGGAGCAAGCCGAGAATCGACAGAGACGTCACCGACTTGCCGCTGCCCGACTCGCCCACCAGCGCCACCGTCTTGTTCCTCGGAATATCGAAGCTGATGCCCTTGACCGCCTCGAATTCCGTGTTCTGATCCAGTCGGAAGTTCACCCGCAGGTTGCCGACAGAAAGCAGGGTATCGGTCGTCATTTGCGTTTCCGTTCGCTCACTTTAGCTTCGGGTCGAGTGCGTCACGCAGCGCGTCGGTGAAGAGGCTGAAGGCCGTTACCAGTACCGCCATCGACGTTCCAGCCGCGGCGAGCTGCCACCACTTGCCGAGGATGAGCTCGTTCTGCGCCTCGTTGAGCATCGAACCCCACGAGACCACGTCCACGGGCACGCCAAAACCGAGGAACGAGAGAATCACTTCGGACTTGATGAACGCCACCGTCAGGATCGACAGCTGCACCAGCACGACGTGACTCACGTTCGGGAAAATGTGCACGAACATGCGGCGAGCGTTGGAGGCGCCGATGGCGTCAGCGGCCTGAACGTACTCCCGCCCCTTGTGCTTGAGATACTCGCCACGTATCAGCCGGAAGACGCCCGTCCAGCCCGTGAGCCCGAGGATGAGCACGATGGTCATGGTGCCCTTTTGCTGCAGCACCGCCGCCACCGCGAGGATCAGCAGCAGATAGGGAATTGCCGTGAACACGCTGTAGAACCAGTTGAAGAAATCGTCGAGCCAGCGGCCGTAGTAGCCGGCGATCGCGCCGAACACCGTGCCCAGGAGCACGGCCACGACCGCCGCGGCGAGCCCGACGAAGATCGAAGTCTCCGAGCCCTTGATCGTCTTCTTCAGTACGTCGCGGCCCCACTTGTCGCCGCCGAGCGGCAGCGTGAGCGCACGAGCCTCGACCGCCTCAGGCTTCTGGCCCTTCGCGCGTATGTCCGCCATCACATCGGCCAGCGGATCGACGCTCTGCGATTCGGCCCCGGGGCCCGGCGCCGCGCCAGGCTTCTTTACCTCCCCGCGGATCGCGGCAAGCGCGTCGGCGAGCGGATCCTGCACGGGCAACTCCGTCGGCTGGTCGGACTCGGCCTGCGCCGTACCCGTGCCCGTGCCAGGGGCCGCGTGCGGCTGGGCCGCGTCCTCGGTGTCGGGCCCGGCGAAAGTCGGTGGCGCATAGTTCACGCCTACCTCCTTCGCCCAGTCCTTGGCGATCAATCCCAGCCCCGAGAGGACCATCTGGACGAGAAAGATCGCCACGATGGCGAGCGAAACCATGGCCACGCGATCGGCGCGCAGGCGCTTCCAGGCAAGCGCCCACAGGCTCGGCGAGACGGTATGCGGAACGTCGAAGGGCATCGCCGCCTCCTATTTGAGCTGGACCCGTGGGTCGACCGCCTTGTACATGAGGTCGGCCAGCAGATTGAAGACCATCGTGGCAGCCGCGACGTAGACCGTGATCGCCTTGATCACGGGAAAGTCGCTGCGCTCGACGGCTAGGATCACCTCGCGTCCGATGCCGGGAATCGAGAAGAAACGCTCGATGAGGAAGGCGCCGATGAGCAGACCGGGCAGCTGCGCCATCACGTGCGTGATGATCGGGATCGAAGCGTTGCGCAGCACATGCACCCACATGATCCGGTTCTCCGACAACCCTTTCGCCCGACCGGTGCGCACGTAGTCCTGGTTGACCTCGTCGAGAATGAAGGTACGGAACAGCCGCAGGTCCGGCGCGATGCTCACGACGAGTCCGATGATGATGGGCAGCGACGCATAAACGATCAGGTTTTGCCAGAAGCTGTCGCCCCAGCCCTGCACCGGGAACCAGCCCAGCTTGTAGGCGAACACATACTGGAAGACGATGATGTAGACGAGGATCGAGATCGACAATCCGATCGTGCAGCTGATCATCACCAGGCGGTCGGTCAGCGAGGCGCGGACGTACGCGACTGCCAGCGCGAGGCCGATCGAGATCAGCGTGGACAGTATCAGCAGGGGCACGAGCACCGTGAGCGACGGTCCGAGACGCGTGGCGAGGATGTGCGACACGGCCTCGTTGGTGCTCCAGCTCGCTCCGAAGTTCGCGGTGAGCACCTGTTTGATGAATATCCAGAGCTGGACGTAATACGGCTGGTCGACGCCGAGCTGCCGGCGGATGTTGGCGATCTGCTCGGCGCTGGAGATCTTGCCCGCCAGCACGTACGCGGGATCGCCGCCGACCCAGTTGAAGAGAACGAATACGAGCACGATCACCCCGAGCATGGTCGGAATCATCTGCCAGATGCGTCGGACGATGTAGGCGGTCATCCTGTCCTCCTAGCAGCCACTCATTTTCTGCGGCGGCTGTTATCGAGATCGTAGTACATGTACTCGGCGAGGAGAATCGGGTGCTTCTTGTACCCGATTACCTGCGGCTGGACGAGCATGTTGCGGTATCGCGTGTCGTGCAGCTTCCACGCCCCGTTGACCTCCGCCATGCGCCAGAGCTGGCGGTAGAAGCGGCTGCGCTCGGGCGAGTCGGGAGGCATCGCCTTGGTCTTCTCGTAGATGCGGTCCCATTCCTGCAGCTGAAAGCAGGCGTTGTTGTTCTGATGGCTGTTCGGACCGTAGAGCAGCTGCATGAAGTCGTCGCCGTCCGGGTAGTCGGCGATCCACGAAGCCGTACGCGACAGCAACTGGCATGCACGCTCCTGCTTCAGCTCCTCCGGAAACTTGTTCTTGTCGACCTGGAGGCGGATTCCGATCCGTTCGACCGACTTCTGCCACAGCTCGTCGAACTCGCGATCGCGAGAGGACGGCGTGGACGAATAGCGCCAAACCAGGGGCCGGCCGTCGGGCCAGGTGCGATAGCCATCGGGTCCGCGCTTGTACCCGAAGTAGTCGAGCAGCTTGTTCGCGAGCTCCGGATCGTAGGGAATGCTCGTACGATAACCGGAATCGTACCCGACGACCCCCGGCGGAATCGGATACTGTGCCTCCATCGCCTGCCCCTTGCGGATCACGCGCAGGTACTCCGCGTTGTCGAAGGACATGAAGATGGCGCGGCGCAGAGCGATCTTCTCCTTGGAGAAGCCGCCGAAATTCGGGTCGGTCGTGTTGAAGTACGTGTAGTTGAGGTCTGGGTCCGTAATGCGGTTGAGCGTCACGCCCGCGGCGGCGAGCTGCGGGTTGACCTTGTCGCCCGGGATGGCGATCGGCGCGAACTGCTCGCGCAGGTGCAGGACGTCGAGCTCGCCGTTCTGGAACGCGAGCCACGCGGCCTGCTGCTCTTCGATGACGCTGATCTCCACGCGCCCGATCTGCGGCATCTTCTTGCCCTCCATCGCCGCCACGATCTCCTTGTCGCGAGGATCCGATCCGGCCGCGAAATGCCAGGCGAAGCCGCGGAACTCGGGATTGGCTTCGAGCACGATCTTGTTGGACCGAACCCACTCCTTGAGCCGGTATGGTCCCGTGCCGACCGGGTGCGCGTTGCTGTCCTCGCCGTAGGCTTCGATGACCTCGCGGGCGACGGCGCCGAAGTTCGGCATCGCCATGATGTAGGCGAAGGTGTAATCGGTCTCCTTGAGCTTGATCTGCAGCGTGTAGCGGTCGAGCGCCTGCAGGCCCTCGACTTTGCGGTCGTAGTCGAACTTGCCGGTCTTCTCGGCTTCCTTCTTGAGCTCCTCCAGCCCCACGATCCCTTCGATGAAGCTCTCGTAAGGCGCGTGATTGACCGGGTCCTTGAAACGTTTGATCGTGTAGACGAAGTCGTCCGCGGTGAGTTCGTGCCGACGGCCCTTGAACGCGGGGTCGGCTGCGAAATAGATTCCCTTCTTGATCTTGAACACGTACGTCCGCGCATCGTCGCTGATCGTTGGCAGCGCCTCGGCGGCGCGCGGCACGAGCTTGGACGGCCGCGCCAGGTAATCGTAGGTGAGCAGGGGGTCGAATATCCCCTCGTTGACGACGAACGAATAGTAATCCTGCACCTTTGCCGGATCGAACCCGGTCTCGGCGACGTAGAATTCGAGGTGCAGCACCTTGTCGAGATCCGCGCCCGCCGCCGGTTGGGGAGCGAGCGCGCTCGCCGCGATCTCCATCGCTGCGGCCAGCACCACCAGTGGCAGGCGGCGCGTCACCGATCCGATCCCATCACGGCCGACGCGCCGCCATGTCGATGTCGAGGTACTGGTAGATGCCCGAATTCATGATGGGGTGATAACGATAGCCCTTGACCCACGGATAGACGAGCACGTTGCGGTAGCGCGACACCCCCATGCGCCAGACGCCATCGATCTCCATCTGCCGCGCCATCATGTCGAAGATCCGCGTTCGCTCCGGCGAATCGGGCATCACCTTGATCTCGTCGTACATCTTGTCGAACGCGGCCGACTTGTAGCACGCGTGGTTGTTCTGATGGATGTTCGGTCCGTAGAGGAGCTGCATGAAGTTCTCGCCGTCCGGATAATCGGAGTGCCAGGCCGATCCCCACATCTGAACCTGGCAGGCCTCGGCGGCCTTGATGTTGTCCGAGAACGGGCTCTTGCGCGTGTCGAAGCGCACGCCGATAGCGTCCAGGTTCTTCTTCCACAGCTCGTCGTATTCGCGGCTGATCGCCTGCGGCTCGGAAGTAAGCGTGACCACGAGTCGCGAGCCGTCAGGATGATTCCGGTAGCCGTCAGGGCCCTTCTTGTAGCCGAAATAGTCGAGCAGCTTGTTGGCGAGGTCGGGATCGTAGCGGATGATGCTGCGGTACTTCGGGTCGTAGCCCACGACCCCGGGTGGAACGGGGCTCTGGTCCGCCAGCGCCTGGCCCTTGCGGATGACCCGGATCTCCTCCTCGACGTTGTAGGCGAGCAACAGTGCCCGGCGCAGCGCGATCCGCGGCAGGCTCATGCCCCCGATCGAGGGGTCCTCCATGTTGAAGAAGTAGTACGTGATCTCCGTTTCGCTGCTGCGGTCCCAGCCGATGCCCTGTTCGGCGAGATTCGGCGCGAGCTTGTTGTCCGGGATGGCGATGGGCGCGAACGATCCGAACCGCTCGATGTAGTCGATCTGCCGGTTCTGGAACGCAAGCCACCGCGACTGCTCTTCCGAGATGATGTTGATCTCCACGCGGCCGATCTGCGGGATGCGCTTGCCCTTCATCGCCGCCACTGCGGCCCTGTCGCGCGGATCGTCCGAACCCTTGAAATCCCATATCACCTCGCGGTACTCCGGGTTCGCCTCGAGCACGATCTTTGCCCTGCGAACCCACTCCTTGAGAATGTAGGGCCCCGTGCCGATCGGGTGCGCGTTGGTGTCCGCCGCGTAGGCTTCGATGACCTCGCGAGCCACGGCAGAGGTGGCCTGCATGGCCATGATGTAGGCGAAGTTGTAATCCGGCTCCTTGAGACGGATGCGCAGCGTGTAGCGATCGGGTGTCTCGAGCCCAGCAACCGGCGCGTCGTAGTCGAAGCGGCCGCCCTTGGTGGCTTTGGCCGAGGCTTCGTCGAGTCCCGCGATCTTGCCGTCGACCAGGAAGCGCCACGGCGAGCGGTTCGCGGGATCCATCAGGCGCTTCAGCGAATACGCGAAGTCGGCCGCGGTGAGCTCACGCCGCTTGCCTTTGAACGCCGGATCGGGCTGAAAGTAAATTCCCTTGCGCACGTGAAATAAATACGTCCTGGCTTTGTCGGTCACCTCGGGAAGCGCTTCCGCGGTCAGGGGAACCAGCTTCGCCGGACGCGCGAGGTAGTCGTAGGTGAGCAGCGCCTCCATCGTCTGCAGAATCACGTCGTTCGAGTAGACGTCGCTGACCTTGACCGGATCGAAGCCCGTCTCGGCTTCCTCGAAGGCGACGCGAAGCACCTTGCCGGGATCGGCCCCATGGGCTGGCGCGCCCGCAAGCAGGGCACAGCAACAAAGCCACGCGGCGCCGGCAACGGACGCCCTTCGGAGGCAGGGCATGAGGGTGAGAGCGGGGACGAAAACGGCGCGTAATGTACCATTTCCGGGTTCACTCGATGCCGCGACTGGGTCGGGATGTTCCTTGCTGCGACGCAATGCCTCCATATGGCGTGAAATGCCCCGGCCACCGCTGAAGCCCCCCTACTGGGATGACGCCACGCACGCTTTGTCGCGCTGCGACCCGGTGCTGCGACGCCTCGTCCGCCGGCATCCGGGTATCCACCTCAGGCAGCGCAGCGATCCGTTTACGACGCTTGCACGGGCCATCGTCGGCCAGCAGATCTCGGTCAAAGCGGCCGAGGCGATATGGAAGCGCTTCGTCGTTGCTGCGGGAGCAAGGCCCGGGCGCGGCTCTCTCAAACTGCTTCCGACGAGGGTTGCGGGGCTTGCGGTGCCGGCACTGCGCGGCTGCGGGCTCTCCGAGCGAAAGGCAGAGTACCTGACCGATCTTGCCCGGCACTTCGACTCCGGTCGTCTCGATCCGGCCGCCTGGAAGCAGCTCGACGATGAGGCGTTGATCGTCGCGCTGGTCGACGTCAAGGGCATCGGGCGCTGGACCGCGGAGATGTTCCTCATCTTTCACGAGCTGCGCCCGGATGTTCTGCCGGTCGCCGACCTCGGGCTGCAGCGCGCGATGGCGATGCACTACCGCGGCGGGAGGAAGCTCACGCCGCGCGCGATGATCACGCGGGCCGAAGCGTGGCGCCCATGGCGCTCGGTAGCGACCTGGTACCTGTGGCGCAGCCTGGATCCGATCCCGGTCGAGTATTGAGCAACAAAAAGACGTCGCAGGCTGCACCACCTTACGCGGGGCTCACCCCCGCGGTCGTGCTCGACGCGCTGGAAAGCGTCGGCTTGCGCGGCGACGGGCGGATGCTGGCGCTCAACAGCTATGAGAACCGCGTCTACCGCGTGAGCATCGAGGACGGTGCGCCGTGCGTGGCGAAGTTCTATCGCCCGGGGCGGTGGACGGAGACGCAGATTCTCGAGGAACACGCGTTCGTGCGCGAGCTCGCGGAGCGCGAGATTCCGGTCGTCGCGCCGATGGTCTTTGCGAAACAGGACACGCTGCCCGCGTTCGACGGGTTCCGGTTCGCGGTCTATCCGCTTTGCGGCGGGCGCGAGCCCGACCTTGACCGGGCCGACACTCGCCTGTGGCTCGGTCGCTACATCGGCCGCATCCACGCCATCGGCAGCGCGTCGGCTTTTCGCGCGCGGCCCACGCTAGATATCGCGAGCTTCGGCGAGGAGCCTCGCGACTGGCTGCTCGGCCACGGCTTCATACCGTCGGATCTCGTCAACGCCTACGAAAGCGTGACGGCTCAGGCGCTCGCGGGCGTACGCGTCTGCTTCGAGCGCGCAGGCGATGTGCGGCAACTGCGGCTGCATGGGGACTGTCATCCCGGCAACGTCCTCTGGATCACAGACGGCGCCATGGCCGGTCCGCACTTCGTCGACTTCGACGACAGCCGAGCCGGGCCCGCTGTGCAGGACCTCTGGATGCTGATCTCGGGCGATCGCACCGAGATGTCGCGACAGCTCGCAGAACTGCTGGAAGGCTACGAGGATTTCGCCGCCTTCGACCACCGCGAGCTGCACTTGGTCGAAGCGTTGCGAACGCTGCGCCTGATCCACTACGCTGCCTGGCTTGCTCGCCGGTGGGACGATCCCGCCTTCCCCGCCGCCTTCCCGTGGTTCAACACCCAGCGCTATTGGCAGGATCGCATTCTCGAGTTACGCGAGCAGATCGCGCTGATGGACGAGCCCCCGCTGGACGTTTGACAGATCGACAGCGCAGTCGTTATCGCAGCACGCCGTCGACAAGATGCAGCGTGCGATCGAGCCGCGCCGCCAGATCCGGATCGTGCGTTACGATCACGAGGCTCGTGCCGATCCCACGGTTCAGCTCGAGCATTAGCTCGAACACCTGCTGCGCGGTGCGCCGGTCGAGGTTCCCGGTGGGCTCGTCGGCGAGCACGCAGGCGGGCTCGGTGACCAGTGCCCGCGCCAGCGCAACGCGTTGCCGCTCGCCTCCGGAAAGCTCCCCGGGCCGGTGCTCACTGCGCGCAGCGAGCCCGACACGCTCCAGGATCGCAGCCGCCCGCCCACGCGCCGCCGTGTGCGGCTCGCGCCGGATGTAGAGCGGCATCGCGACGTTTTCGAGTGCGGTGAACTCGGGCAGCAGATGATGGAACTGGTAGATGAACCCGAGGGCGCGGTTGCGCACCTCCCCGCGCGCCGCTTCCGACAATCCGGCGAACGGCGCGCCCTGAACGAAGACCTCGCCTGCGGTCGCAGCATCGAGGCCGCCAAGCAGATGCAGCAGCGTGCTCTTGCCCGAACCGGAGGCTCCGACGACGGCCACGCGCTCGCCGCGCGCGACTGCGAGGTCGACCCCGAGCAGCACGGGCACCTGGAGCGGACCCGTGCGGTAGGTCTTGCGCAGCCCGCGGCATTCGAGGACCGGAACGCCGTCACTCATAGCGAAGCGCCTCCGCAGGATTTACCCTCGATGCGCGCCAGCTCGGGTAGATCGTCGCAAGCAAGGTCAGGGCAAAGGCGATCGCTGCGATCAGGATCACGTCGCCCGACTGCACCTGTGAAGGGAGCTCGCTGATGTAATAGACCGTCTTGTCGAGAAACTGCACGCCGAAGAGGCGCTCGACGAACGGCACGACGGTCTCGACGTTGAAGGCGAGCGCAAGCCCGCCGGCGACGCCGAGCAGCGTCCCTAGGGTGCCGACCAGTGCGCCCTGGATGATGAAGATCGCGAGGATGCTCGCGGGCGACGCGCCTTGGGTGCGCAGAATGGCGATGTCGGCCTGCTTGTCGGTGACGACCATGACCTGCGCCGAGACGATGTTGAACGCCGCCACGGCCACGATCAAGATCAAGATGA
>Ga0335082_10006410_pt1 | contig 12833 bp, 14 predicted proteins | sample Lox_Sample_41_FD_206718 | JGI IMG/M metagenome (GOLD analysis project Ga0335082, IMG submission 206718) | Soil microbial communities from Loxahatchee National Wildlife Refuge, Florida, United States - Lox_Sample_4.1 | ecosystem: Environmental > Terrestrial > Soil > Wetlands | place: USA... | reverse complement strand
GCGTGAACAAACGTGCCTGCTCTAAGCCGTTCTGGCCCGTCGTGGCGTCCATCACAAGCAGCGTCTCGTGCGGGGCGCCCGGGATGATGCGCTGCGCGGTTCTGCGCATCTTCTCCAGTTCTGCCATCAGGCTGGTTTTCGTGTGCAGGCGGCCAGCCGTGTCGACCACGACATAGTCGGTCTTGCGCGCCACCGCGGCCTGCAGCGCGTCGAACAGAACGGCGGCAGGGTCCCCTCCCGCTTTGGTTTTAATCACTTCCGTCCCTGTGCGCTGTCCCCAGATTTCGAGTTGCTCGATCGCCGCGGCACGGAATGTGTCAGCCGCGCACAGCAAAACGTTCTTGCCTTGCGAGCGGAAAATTTGAGACAACTTGCCGATGGTCGTGGTCTTGCCGGTTCCATTCACACCAACAACCAGGATCACTTCCGGACTGCCGTCCACTTTGCTGATCGGGCGCGAACTGGCCGCATTCAGGATCGACAGTAGTTCGTCCTTCAGCAGCCGCTTGAGTTCGTCAATGTCCTTGATCTGCTTGCGGTCCGCTTTCTCGCGCAGCTTGCCCAGAACCTCCTGGGTCGTCGTCCATCCCAAATCCGCGCCAATCAGGATGGCCTCAAGGTCTTCCAGCGTGTGGCGGTCGATTTCCTTGCCGATCGAGACGATGTCGTCGATGCGCTCCGCGAGATTTTCCCGCGTGCGGGTGACCGCCTGCTTCATGCGGTCTAGGAAACTGGGTTTCTTTTCTTCCTCGAGGCTGCCGAACAGCGTCTGAATCATAAAGGAGACCAAATTTTGATTATACGGGTGAGTAGATGCCGCCGCGGTGTGAGCCCAGAACTTTGGAATTCCTCGGTCCGCCGCAAGCACGTACCTTCGTGACCCGAGTCACAGTCCACATCCTGGCCACATCGTATAAAGGATGGTGAGGAATATGCCCGAATCGTGCACGGGGCGGCGACAAGGGCTGCCTTTGGCTGCAACTGCTTGTCCCACTTGGACTTCGCCTTCCCGGCATCCTTTTATCCTCGACCAAGGCTTCATGGCAGGAAGGAGGTTATAGCGCTTGTTCTCCTTGTACTTACTTCCATTTCTGGTGGTTGCTTTTGCCATTCTGATTGGCTTCAGCCGGGCGCAACATCACGAACGCGAGAGCTTGGTCGCCGAATTGGAGCAGAGCCGCTCGGAGGTACAACAGCGCGAGAAGGAGCGCGATGCAGCTCTGCAGGAGTTGTTCCGTCGTTTCTATGAGGAGGGAAAGCTGAACCGGGAGAAGAGCCAGTTCCAGGCGAAGCTTGCCGAGTACGAGAAGTATGCCGCCCTGACACAGCTGGCGCTGGGCGCGGCCCACGAGATCAACAACCCGCTGTTAGGGATCCTCTCGCACTTGGAACTGGAGCTAAAAGACGCGCCGGAAGTAGAGCGTCCAGAGATCGAGCAGTGTATCGAGGCCGCCAGGCGCATTTCGGTGACTCTGCGCAGCCTGATGAACTACGCGCGTCCCGGCCCCCTGGTTTTGAGCAGGCTGAATCTGCACCGGTTGGTATCGGAAACGCTGGCATTCCTGGAGCATCAGCCAATGCTGCACGGACGGATTCTCGAAAACCGCGTACCCCCGAACCTGCCCGCGATCTGCGTCGACGCCAACCAGTTGTCCCAGGTCGTGATGAACTTGCTGCTCAATGCCGCGCAGGCTACGCCCGAAGGCGGCCGTATCACAGTATTGGCCGAACAATCTCCTGGCGGCGAAGTCGTCCAAATTCGCATTGTCGATACCGGCTGCGGCATTCCCGCAGAAATTCTGCCGCACGTCTTCGAGCCGTTCTTTACCACCAAGCGCGGGAAGGGAACTGGGCTGGGGCTGAGCATCAGCCAGACCTATGTGCGTAGCCACGAAGGCGAGATCCAGATTGAGAGCGCCCTGCAACGCGGCACGACTGTCACCATCACTCTGCCCTTGCGCCAGCCGGCCGCGCAACCTGTGGCAGCCGAGCCCGATGCCGCCAGCGAGGTGATCATTCAATAGCCATGGCCTACTCGGTACTGATTGTCGATGACGAAGACTTGACTCTCCGCACGATCGACCGCGGCCTTACTGCAGAAGGATTCGACGTCCTGACTGCCTGCTCTGGAGAAGAAGGGCTGAAGCTCTTCGAAGACGAAAAACCCGACCTGGTTCTGCTCGACATCGTGTTGCCAGGAATCGACGGCGTCGAAGTCCTTCGGCAGATCAAGGCCGCCAGCCCGGCGTCGATCGTGTTGATGATGAGCGCGTACCACATGGTCGATCGCGCCGTGGAAGCGATGAAACTGGGCGCATACGACTACCTCATCAAGCCATTTCATCTCGCGGATCTGACGGCCACCCTGAAGCGCGCGTCAGAGATGCTGTCTTTGCGTGTGCGGGTGCGCGACACGGTCGAAACCGCCAAGGGCCAGTATGACTTCGGACGCGTGGTCACGCAGAATCCAGCGATGCGCGAGATGCTGGAAGTCGCGCGCAAGGCCGCGGAAACCGAGCACACCACGATCCTGATTCAAGGGGACAGCGGTACCGGGAAGGGCGTGCTGGCGCGCGCCATCCACTACTCCAGTCCACGGGCGAGCCAGCCACTTCTCGAATTGAACTGCGCCACGTTGCCGGATGCACTGCTCGAGAGTGAACTCTTCGGCTTCGAGCCCGGCGCTTTCACCGATGCCCGCCGCCGAAAGGAAGGCTTGCTCGAGCGCGCCCACGGTGGAACGCTGTTTCTGGACGAGATCGGAAACATGTCGCCCAGCGTGCAGGCGAAGCTGCTACGCGTTCTGGAAGAAGGAACATTCCTCCGCCTTGGTGGAACCAAATCCATCAAAGTCGACGTTCGTGTCGTCGCCGCCACCAACACCAATCTCAAAGAAGCGGTGACAGAGGGACGTTTTCGAGAGGATCTCTTCTATCGGCTGAATGTTGTTCCGCTTTTTATCCCGCCGCTGCGCGAACGGCGCGAGGACATTCTGCCGCTCTCGCTCGACATGATCCGCCGCTTTAATGAGGAGCTAAAAAAGAACTTTCTCGGATTCACTCCCGATGCGGCAGACCTGATCGTGCGCTATCCCTGGCCGGGTAACATTCGCGAACTGAAGAACGTGGTTGAACGAACCATGATCCTCGCCCCGGAAGGCTACATCGACTCCACGTCTCTTCCCGAAGAGATCCGCGACCATGAGGAACCACCCAAGCTGGAGGCCAACTTCAACGACGGGGATTCTTTCACCGGCGACATGCTGGTGAGCCTCCGGGAACTCGAAGAAGATTACATCCACAAGGTCCTCGCCGCGACGGGCAACAACAAGACGCAGGCAGCCAAGATTCTCGGGATCCACCCCACATCTCTCATGCGTCGGCTGAAGAAAGAGCCGGTGCTGAATTAGTCCTCTCTCAGCGGAATCTCGCAACACTGCAAAGCGCAGTAGCGGCCTGCAAAGTGCAGTAGTTCAAAAGCACGAAAGGGATCGTCCTGGAATCCGCTAAACCACTGTTTAATCAATAAGTTGCCAAATGGGCGCGAATTGCTACTCACGTGCACTGTGAATATGCTGCGGACGCCGAAGTCACTCCACGGCGCTACCGCAGGATGGAGGGCACTGTGTCCATACTCTTTGTATTGCTGACCTTCCTCGTTGTGGTCAGCGTCAACTATTTGATGTTTCGTCCGGCCCAAGCATTACCGGCGACACCGGAACGTTTCATTTCTCCCCCCGCACCTGTCATGACCAAAGAGCTTGGCTTCTCCATCCCCCAGGGATATTGCTTTCATCCGGGTCACACCTGGGTGATGCCGGAAAGTCGCGATGACGTTCGTGTGGGATTAGACAGCTTCACCGCGGAAGTGCTAGGCAAGATCGACAGCATCGAAGTGGTAAAGAATGACCGCTGGGTCCGGCAGGGACAGCGGCTCATGACGCTGCACGCTGGCGACGTTGCCATCGATCTCCTGTCACCCGTAGAGGGAGTTGTTACGTCGGTCAATCGCGACGTCGTGCAGGATCCCACGCTGGCAGTACGCGACCCCTATAAGGATGGCTGGATCGCAACAGTCAAGGCTCCCGACTTCCAGACTAACCAGAGGAACCTCATGCAGGCTTCGATGGTCGCCCCCTGGATGCATTACAGCCAGACGCGGCTGAACGCGGCCATTGCCAAACTGAATCCTGCGCTTGCGCAGGATGGCGGCGTGCCGGTGAGCGGAGTATTGCTGAAGGTCTCTCCGGAGATTCGCCAGAAACTGATCAACGACTTCTTTCTCAATTGAACCATCTTGTCCCGGGCCGAAGGAGACCGAACATGGCCAAGACGAAAGCAATTCTGATCGACATTACGAAATGCATCGGCTGCATGAGCTGTGAGAAGGCGTGCAAGGAACTTCACGGCTTCCCGCAGGATGTGGAGCCCACTCTCTCCCCGACTGCGCTGACGGTGGTCGAAGATCACGGCGACCGTTTCGTTCGCCGCATGTGCATGAGCTGCCAGGATCCTGCCTGCGCGTCCGCTTGCCTGGTGGGAGCGCTGAAGAAAACAGACCTGGGCCCAGTTACATATGACTCCTCGAAGTGCATCGGATGCCGCTATTGCATCGTGGCGTGTCCGTTCAACGTTCCGCGCTATGAGTGGTCGAAGCTGGTTCCGTTCGTGAAGAAGTGCGACATGTGCTATGAACGGCAGGTCAAGGGACAGGAACCTGCGTGCGTCGAGGCGTGTCCCGTTCAGGCCTCAATTTCCGGATGGCGCGACGAAATTCTCGAAGAAGCGCAGAAGCGGATCCTGCTTGATTCGAAGTACGTCCGGCACATCTACGGCAGCGACGAAGTCGGCGGCACCTCGGTCTTCTACATCTCGGATGTGCCTTTCGAAAAGCTGGGCTTCAAAAGCGTTTCCACTCAACCGATGCCCGTGCTTACGGCCAACGCGCTGGGAGATATTCCTACCGTCGTTACGGTCGGTGGCGGCTTGCTTGCAGGACTTTACTGGATCACCAACCGCAGAAAGCAGGTGGCCCTGGCCGAGGCGCAGGAGGCATCACGGTCGGGCGGGAGAAAGGATAAGGGTCATGTCTAAATTCCGGCTTCCTAAAATTACTTTTTGGCGCAGCATTGTTACCGTGATTTTTGTCGCTGGAGCCTATGCCGCCTACGCGCGGTTTTTCCTCGGTTTCCAGCAGTCCACCCATCTCGCCGACGCGCAGCCTTGGGGGCTCTGGGTCGGTTTGGGCACTCTCTGCGGAGTTGGAATCTCGGCGGGAGGTTTTGCCATCGCCGCCGCCGTGTACCTGCTCGGTTTTGAGCGCTACCGTCCCGTTGTTCGCGCTTCCGTATTGCTCTCGTTCCTAGGGTACTTGTCGGTCGTCACCGGCATGGCGTACGAACTCGGACTGCCCTGGAGAATCTGGCATCCGATTGTGATGTGGAACCGGCGGTCGGTGTTGTTCGAAGTCTCCTGGTGCGTCATGCTGTACACCACGGTTCTGGCCTTGGAATTCTCGCCGTCGCTGGTCGAGAAGATTCCTTTTGTAGGCCTCCGCCAGTTCTACCTGAAGTGGCATCACCACATCCTGATCGCCTTGGTGCTGGTGGGCGCGATTCTTTCCTCGTTGCACCAGTCATTCCTTGGCGGACTCTACCTGCTGGCGAAGGGAAAAGTCGATCCGCTCTGGTACAGCTCGTATCTGCCGACACTGTTTTACCTGTCGGCAGTTCCCGCGGGATTGGCGGCCACGATCATGGTCGTGTACCTGTGCAACCGCTCGATGAATGCTCGCGTCGATCCCAATGTGCTGGCGGAGATGAGCCAGATCATCGCGCCCCTGCTCTACGTCTACGCCATCCTGCGCGGGGTCGATCTACTCGCGCACGGAGGCGCAGCTTACTTGTGGCAGTGGCGGGAGGAGACGTTCCTGTTCTGGGCGGAGATTGGGCTGTTCGTCATCGCTCCTGTCATCCTGCTCAGCCGGCCCCGCGTGCGCCACAACCCGAACGCTCTTTATGGAACCTGTGCCCTGGTCGTCATGGGATTCATGGCCAACCGCCTGAACGTGTCGATCACGGCCTTCCAGGCCACTTCCGGCTTCTACTACGTGCCCATGTGGACGGAATTCGCCCTCACCCTGGCCACCGTTACGGCCTGCGCGGTCGCGTTCCACTATGCAGTGCGGTACCTGGAAATTCTTCCCAAGAATGCGCCGGTGAGTAAGTTGGTGGCGGCGGTCTGAAGAGGGGAGTTAGTCCGTGATCAGTTGTTGGTCTCGCGATTCGTGATTCCGAACCGGGAGTCCGAATCCGTTCACCAGGTGGCGGCGGTGCTCCAGAATCGCATGCATCTCCTCTGGAGTACCCCGCACCGGGGGAACATGCGAGATCGCATCCTTCAGCATCGCCCAGCTTACTTCCGAAGCGATCACGCTATCGCGAGCCTGCGGGAATCCCAAGTTCTTCCCAGCAAGAATCGACCGGCCGAACACGTCCACCATCACATCGAGCTTTTTATCGTTGAACGGGGCTGTCTTCTGCAACGTTTCGCGCACGCCGTGTAATTCCACCGTGGCCTGGACAAAATCATGGCGCATGCGCGCAACACCCTTAGTGCCAATCGCGTCCACGTAGCAGTTGTGCGGCTGCTCCTTCGCCAGGTGCCCATAGATGAATCCTTGGGTAATGTCGAACACCACGCCGTTGGCAAAGGTGCCGTGCGCCTGCACCCACCACGGGTCCTTGTAGCCCCACATGCGGATGCCTTGCGCATGCCACTTGTCATATTCGCTTTGCGCATACCAGCGCGCGACGTCGACATAGTGCATCCCGCAGTCGTGAAAAGGCGGGCCTTCGGGATCGTGTCCTTCGAGCGGCATGTGGCCTGGCGTCATGTGGCAGATGCGGATCACTGCCAGATCCCCAATCTCTCCCGACGCAATGAATCGTTGTATCTCCTTGTGATACCAGGCATTCCGGTTGAAGAGATTCACGGCCACGAAGTGGTCGCTGGACTCAATCTCGCGCACCAGGCGCCATTCCGTCGCGACATCGGCGGCCAGGGGCTTCTCTGCCAGCACGTGCTTGTGACTGGCTAAAGCCAGTCGAATCTGCTGGGGACGCGCATCCGCCAAGGTGAAGAGCCCAACCGCATCAATGGACGGGTCGTTGAAGATCGCGTCCGGAGCATCGTAGATGGCGGCTCCCGGAATCTGACGGTGGGCCAGTTTGCGTGCTGGCGCGGCGATGTCATACACAGCCCCGACTTCCCAAAGGCCGCTCGCCTGCATGGCCGCCACGAAACCGCGCCCCATCCGTCCATACCCGAGGATCCCTGCCCTGAGTTTGCGTCGCATTTCCTTCTTTCGATGGTAGGGGGAAGGGCTATGGAATCTCTGTGATCGGCATCACACCGTGGAGTGAGGCAGGCTAGTTCTTAATGTAACGGTAGAACCGAGGATCTCCTCTGTCGGTCCAGTAGCGGTTGCGGTAGTCGTCAATGCCCGGTCCGGCGTGCAGAAAGCTGAAGAAGACGTGACGCGACGGCCGGACGACGATCCCAACATGCCCATGCCACACGACCAGGTCGCCGGCCTGCGGTTCCGACACGCGCTGAAATCCGTCAACCCCGTCATATAGGTCATCAGAACTAGCATAGGTGTACGGGAACCCCGCCCGCTGGTAGATGGCGTGGACCAGGTGCGAGCAGTCGTGCTCTGCAAGGCGCGGAATCTTGGAATCGAGCGCGGAAGCCAGCACCGCGAGGCGTTCGTCGGAATTCAGGCTGCGCGTGGTATGCCTAGCGATGCTACCTGCCGTCTTGCGTGTATGCGGCACCTCCTGCGCCCACGAATTGCCCCAGGCCAGCCCGCATAGCAGGACTCCGGTCGCGATGAGGCTGGAATTCCGCATAGTCTCAATTTTGATGCGATTTTCGCGCGTTGCGGAGATTACGATTGTGCACGTGTCATCCGGTGTCCGATGACCCGGTAAATCCCCTATTTTCATTTGAGTCCCATTCGCCCGCTGCGAATCAAACACCCGTCAGTCATTGTGTCCGCGGCCTCTTAAACGCAGATCGCGGCTCAACAGCTTGCTGAAAAGATCGCGAAAGTACCAGGAATCGGGAAGAGTACGACTTCAGACGATGCAGAAAAACGCCGGGAGACGAGGTTCTTGGGAAGGGCACGAGTTTTACTGGTGCCGTAAGTGGCGCAGAATCTGTCCGGCTTCAGCCACTGAGGTTCGCTTTGCCTCGCGGGAACCTTTCGGCAAACCGTAAATCCGTCCTGAGAGCCTGCGACGCCGCCCTCATGCGAAGATAGACTGCTGATTCCAGTCCGGCATGCAAACTTCGACCTTTCGCAAAGTCTTCAAGGCATTCCACTATCGCGATTTCCGCCTGATGTGGATAGGCGCCTGCGCGTCCAGCGTAGGCACCTGGATGCAGATCGTCGCGCAAGGCTGGCTGATCTACCGGCTGACCCACTCGTCGCGTCTGCTGGCGCTGGATCAGTTTCTGGGTGGCATCCCAATCTTTCTGTTCTCGATTATTGGCGGCGTCGTGGCCGACCGCATCGAGCGCCGAAAAATTCTGCTCGTGTCCCAGTACATTCAGATGGCCAGTGCCGCCACCCTGACTGTTCTGGTGGCATCGGGCCTGACCCACGTGTGGCCGATCCTGTGCCTGTCCTTCGTGTCCGGGTTCGCGCAGGCGTTTGGCGGGCCTGCCTATCTGTCGCTGATTCCGACTCTGGTCGATCGCGAGGACATGCCGAACGCCATCGCGCTGAATTCCATCCAGTTCAATCTGGCGGTCACGATCGGTCCCGCCCTCGGTGGACTCACGCTGGCTCGATTGGGCGAGAAATGGTGCTTCGGGCTGAATGCGCTTTCGTTTCTCGCTCCCGTTATTTCGCTTTCGATCATTTCCGCACGATTTGTGCCGGAAGTCGCGAAGGAGTCGATGTACGCGAGCCTGAAGCAAGGAATGAAGTTCATCTGGCATCACGGATCGATGGTCGCGATCATCGTGCTGGCGTTCGCCATGACCTTCCTCAGTATGCCCATGCGGACTTACTTTCCCGTGTTCGTGAAAGATATCTTTCATCGTGGGCCGGAAACCTATGGAACCCTGCTCTCGCTGATGGGAGTCGGGTCGATCTGCGGATCGTTGGGCGTCGCGAGTCTGGGAAACATTTCGAGAAAAGGCCGATTCGCCCTGTCGATGCTGATCCTGCTGGGTGCCGGGATCGCCGGGTTCTCCCTGTCACAGGTCCTGCCGCTGAGCTACGCAATGCTGGTCGTGGTCGGCGCGTCCATGATGGCCGTGTTTGCCACGGTGACGTCGCTGGTGCAATTGATCGTCACCAACGAAATGCGAGGGCGCGTGATGAGCGTTTACAACTTCGCCTTCCGCGGCGGTATGCCCATCGGCAATCTCGTCTCCGGATGGCTGGTGCCGGTGTATACCGCTCCGCTTGTGCTCGGGGTCAACGGGTTCCTGCTGATCGTGGTTGCGCTATATTTCCTACTCGCACAGCGAAGGGTGGCGGCACTCTAGCGTTTTGGCGAGCGATTCGTATCAGGGCATCGCTTTAGTGATGCTGTTTGTTGAGTTCCTCACCAACGGTCTTCAGCCCTTGTGGCGCTTCAGCGGCCAAACGAGTGACTTCTCAGAAAATCCACAAAGAAGCTTGACAAGTCTGTTTGAGCCGGGTTATATTTAACCAATCAGTTATTTAACTGATTGGTTTATTACGATGCAGGATCAACTGAGCTCCACTTTCGCAGCACTCGCTGACCCCACCCGGCGTGCCATCCTAGCGCGGCTGCAACGGGGGGAAACTTCGGTGACCGATCTCGCCCAGCCATTCGAGATGTCCATGCCTGCGGTCTCGAAGCATCTAAAGGTGCTCGAGCGCGCCGGACTGATCTCACGCGGCCGGGAAGCGCAGTGGCGGCCCTGCCGCCTTGACGCCGGGCCCCTGAAGGACGCTGCTTCCTGGATCGAAGCGTACCGCCGCTTCTGGTCTGCTCACATCGATGCGCTCGAGCGCTACCTCGACCGCATGGGTCCATCAATGAAGGGTCCATCCACAGCAACGAAAGGGAAGACTAAAGAGAAAACGGCGCGGCCCACTCGCGAACGGAATAAAGGAGAAACGAAATGAAGATCAAACTTACCAGCATTTACGTCGATGATCAGGCAAAAGCCCTGCAGTTCTACACCGAGGTACTCGGCTTTGCCAAGAAGGCCGATTTCAGTCAAGGCCCATATCGCTGGCTGACCGTAGGCGCGCCCGAGGAACCGGATGGCACTCAGCTGCAGCTGGCTCTCAACAACCATCCCGCGGCCCAGGCGTTTCAGCAGGCTCTGTTTCAACAGAACCAGCCCGCTGCCATGTTCTTCACCGACGACGTCACAGCCGATTATGAGCGGATCAAGGCGCGCGGCGCCGAGTTCACTATGCCGCCCACGGCCGTGTCCGGCTCGACGATCGCGATGCTGAAAGACACCTGCGGTAACCTCATTCAGGTCACCCAACTTGCTCGCTGGTAAGCAGGAGAAGAATATGATTCATCGCGAGCATTACACACCTGATTCGGTCGATGCCGCGCAGTCCTGCCTGTTCTGGTCCGCGCGCGTGGAGGCTCTCGATCGCCACCTCTCGATCAACACGTGGGCTCTGAAGGCGGTTACGGTGGTGCTGATCGCGTATCCGATTGCACGCATCGCGATTCCCGCCCTGCTTCATGCCGTTGTGCCCGATGGGGTTCGGACCGTGCTGAATCTGATCTGAGTTCGACTTTGGTGCTGCGGCCGTCGTACGACCGTCGCTCGTGAGGCTCGTCAAGGTCAGCTCACCGGCGCGCCATTACTAAGGAGAAGAATGATGACCGATCTCGCACACTACTCACCGGGTCCGGCCGGCGGCGCGCAGATGCGAAGGGAAGAAGGAGAAAACTGGACGCTCATTCTCGTCAGAGAACTGCATCACGCGCCAGAGAAGGTCTGGGAGGCGCTCACCGATCCGGCGCATCTGCGCGAGTGGGCACCCTTTGACGCTGACGCGAGTCTGGCTACAGTCGGAAACACGGTGAAGCTCACCACGGTCGGAGCGCCCGCGCCGTTTGTTACAGAAACCACAGTGACGCGAGCCGACGCTCCCCGGGCCCTCGAATACAAATGGGGTGGCAACGATATGCGATGGGAACTCGAACCCCATGGTCGCGGCACGCGCCTGACGTTATGGACCGCCATCAATCGCCATTTCATCGCCATGGGTGCCGCCGGGTGGCACATCTGCTTCGATGTGCTGGACCGCCTTCTCGCCGGTCAGCCCATAGGACGCTTCGTCGGCCCCGCGACCAGGACGTTCGCCGGCTTCCAGCGACTGCACGCCGAGTACGCCAAGCTGTTCGGCATCGAAACCCCGAAATGGCCGTTTAAGCCGGAAAAAGAGTTGTGAGTCGATAACAACATTCAAGGAGTGACACCATGGCCGACCCAGCCAAAATAGCGAAACGCGGCCTCCCGCGTTGGATCTTTCGCTGGATACACATCATTGTGAGCATTCCGATCTACGGTTATATCTATAGCCCGTTTGACAAACTTCCGCAGTACGCGCGTCCTACGCGTGTTGTCTTTTTCCCTATCATGGTTCTTTCAGGACTTTGGATGTGGAAAGGCCACGTCGTTCGACGACTGCTTTCGAGACGATCGGCCTGAGAGGTAAGCTCATCTTATTTCGGAGGCGTCAACTGATGAAAAGTCAATCCATGAGTCGTCAATCCGAGAGCAAACGAAATCCCAAAGTCGATAGCGTTTTACGCCAAGCCGGAAAGTGGCAGGAAGAGTTTGAGACGCTGCGATCGATCGTCCTCGATTCTCCGTTGACCGAAGAATTGAAGTGGTATCAGCCTTGTTACACATTTCAGGACAAGAACATAGTTCTCATCCATGGATTCAAAGAATACTGCGCGCTCCTGTTTTTCAAAGGCGCCTTGTTAAGGGACCCCAACCGGATTCTGATCCAGCAAACCGAGAATGTGCAGGCGGCGCGTCAGATTCGCTTCACCAAAGTCCGAGAGATCGTCAAGATGAAACCCATCTTGAAAGCCTACATTCATGAAGCCATCGAAGTGGAAAAAGCAGGTCTGAAAGTAAAGCTCAAAAAGACATCCGACTTCGCAATTCCTGAAGAGTTTCAGCGCAAACTCGATGAAGTCCCTGCCTTAAGAACTGCCTTTCATGCATTAACGCCGGGGCGACAGAGAGGCTACATCTTTCACTTTTCTCAACCCAAACAATCCAAAACTCGGGAAGCCAGGGTGGAAAGATGTATGCAGCAGATCTTCAACGGCAAAGGATTTGATGACTAGCGTGACGGGTGGCCATTCAAGCGCGCTTTTGGCTTGCGTGGGGCAGCGAAGATTCCCTACGCGTCAGATGGAAAGAAGACGAAAATGAAAAGCTCAAAAACAAGAAAGGACTTGTCTCCAGAACAGCGCGAAGAACTACTCAGAGCATTACAAACCCGCTTTGAGGAAAATATGAACCGTCATGAGGGTCTCGAATGGACCAAGGTAAAAGCAAAGCTGGAAGCGAATCCCGAAAAACTCTGGTCACTCGGCGAAATGGAGAGTACTGGCGGGGAGCCGGATGTTGTTGGGCATGACCAAAAAACGGGAGAATACATGTTTTGTGATTGTTCATCGGAGAGTCCGAAAGGCCGCAGGAGTCTTTGCTACGACCGTGAAGCGCTGGATTCCCGGAAAGAAGCCAAACCGAAAAACAGCGCGCTGGATATGGCGGCGGACATGGGCGTTG
>Ga0335082_10006409_pt1 | contig 12834 bp, 7 predicted proteins | sample Lox_Sample_41_FD_206718 | JGI IMG/M metagenome (GOLD analysis project Ga0335082, IMG submission 206718) | Soil microbial communities from Loxahatchee National Wildlife Refuge, Florida, United States - Lox_Sample_4.1 | ecosystem: Environmental > Terrestrial > Soil > Wetlands | place: USA: Florida... | reverse complement strand
GCGCAAGCAGTCACCCCTGAAGGACGTTGCCGGCATGCTCCGATCCTTCTCCTACGTTGCACATGCGGGGCTGAGGCGATATCTCGACCTTGGATCGGGAGTGGGTGCGTCTGGGGAAGGCGACCGCCCGATTGCATGGGCGCGAGCCTGGCAGAATCTGGCTTCCGCGGAGTTTTTTGCGGCTTATCGGAATACCATGAGCGCCGATACGTCGCTTCTGCCTCCTCTGCCGCATGCTCAAATGCTTCTGGACGCGTATCTGCTCGAAAAGGCACTCTACGAGATGCTCTACGAACTGAACCATCGCCCCTCATGGCTGCAGATTCCAATAGCGGGTATCCTATCGTTGTTGAAGTGACTGGCATCAAACGATTAAGCCGCCGGGCATCCTCAAGCCGTCCAGCGCACAGGTCGTATTCTCCGGAAAGATATGGCGACTGCGAATACAGTTTCCGAGACGCAAACCCCATCCGCACCCTCGCGCGCGAGCCTGCTGGTTTTTATTGCTCCGATGGCCTCCGACCAGATGGAGAGCATTTTTACGGGGCTGACTGCGCTTTTTCCTGCGGATGAACTGCTGATTGCCACGCCGAACGATCCTGTCGGCAACTCTTTTTCGAATCTTCGCCTGGTTCCGACGTCTGCCTCCAATGCTGTGTGGCCGCTGGCTGCGGCGGATTTTGTGAATGTCTACCGGATCGCAAAGGAGCATGATGCGCGAGGTGTGCTGATGCTGGGACCCGGCGCCGACTCGCTCCGCGCGACTGCCTTGCGGGAGCTGGCCAATGCGGTGTTGGAATCACGATGCGACCTAGCCAACCCGTATTACACTCTGCCTCCACACACGGCCCTGGTCAATTCGGCGATTCTTTATCCGCTTACGCGTTCTCTCTTCGCATCGCGGTTACGGTTCCCGCTCTCGCTCGATATGGGGCTGTCTCTTCGCATGTTGGAACGGCTGGCGAACGCGGGGCAGCGGTTCGTTTCGCACAACCAGAATGACGCGATTCTGTGGCCAGTGAGTGAGGCATGTGCGGCCGGATGCACGACTGACGAGGTGAACGTGGGGCAGAGAATGCTGCCGCAACCCGCGGAGCCGAACGTTAATGCGATTCTGACGCTGGTGACGGGGTCGATCTTTTCGGATATCGAGGCGAAGGCAGCATATTGGCAACGGCCCCGCAGGCTGGTTCCAGAGCAGCACCGAGCCGCCGAAGCTCGAGCCGAGGATGGGGCGGTGGACGTTGTCTCGATGGTCGAGGGTTTTCGACTGGCGTTTACAAATCTGCAGGAGATCTGGTCCCTTGTTCTCGCGCCGAATTCCATGCTGGGCCTGAAGAGGCTCGCAGCAGTCGAGCCTGCGGCATTCCGAATGCCGGAGGGACTCTGGGCGCGCATTGTCTTTGACTTTCTGATTGCATACCGCCTGCGAACGATCAATCGCGGACACCTACTGGGTGCGCTGATTCCTCTATATCTGGGCTGGGTTGCGGGTCATATGAACGTGACGGCGGCGGGAACCAGCGCAGAGGCGCATATCGAAGCACAGACGGCAGCTTTTGAGGCGGACAAGCCGTATATCGTTTCGCGCTGGCGCTGGCCCGATCGTTTCAATCCGTAGTTGCTATCCGCTGGGCTCGTGGAGGTTCCGGGATAGAGCCATTCAAGGAGTGAATCCGATGCACATAATGCTTGCGACGATGCTCCAGACAGTACAAGAGAATCCGGCCTACAGCGATACGAGGACCGTCTGGCAACACATGTCAGACGCCCTCCATCAGTCGCTGTACAGAGTGCTTTCGCTGCTGATAGCGGTTCTTCCGGGGATTCTGGCTTTCATTGTTGCTCTCCTGCTTTTCGCTGCGATCGGCGTGGCGCTCTCTGCCGCATTACGACGGGCACTGACATTCGTGAAGTTCGATGAACGCATCAGCCGCAATCGCGGCAACGTCGAATGGGCGCCCACGAGTTCTCCAACGGCGCTTGTTGCACGGGTCTCCTTCTGGGGGTGCCTCCTGCTCGGATTAATTATCGGGGTCTCGGCCTTCGATGCCTCGTACGCAACAGGCGCGCCTCTTCCGGTTTCAATGCTGCCCTATCTGACACATGCTGTCGGCGCGATTCTGCTGCTGATTGCGGGCAACGTGATAGCGCGCTTTCTCGCACGCTCGGTGCTCATCGGAGCAGTGAACGCGCAGCTTCAATACGCGCGCTTCCTTTCGCTTGGCGTGAAATGGCTTGTACTGGTGCTGACCGCGGCCATGGTGCTCGACCACCTGCAGGTTGGCGGTCACATCGTGGAGCTGGCCTTTGGCATACTTTTCGGCGGGATTGTCTTGACCCTGGCGCTCGCGGTCGGACTTGGTTCGCGCGACCTCGTAAGCCGCTCCCTCGGAACCCACGTGGACCGCGTAGTTGATCGGGGAATTCCTCCGCAGAGTGAGCCGATGACGAGTGCGCCGGAGCCGATTCGGCACGAGACGATTCGTCATTTCTGATCTTCGGCCAGAAACGGAGCCATACGAATTACTGCTACGGCGTCAGGAGCGAGGTCCAGGCCTGCGCCGCGCGGTGTAATGGTCTCGCGCGAGCAGAGCAGCAGTTGATCCTCCGGGCCAAAGGGAAATGAAGATTCAGATTTGCCGAGGTTGCAGATCACTTTCACATCTCCGCGCTTCATGCAGAGCCAGCCCGCCGATTCGTCAAAGGAGACCGAGGTGTTTCCCGGCTCGCCGTTGTTCAAGGCGGGGATGGATTTGCGGAGACAGATCAGCCGCCGGTACCAGTCGAGCATCTCGAAGTGGTCGGGTTGCGCCAACTCGCTCCAGTCAAGCCTGGATCGATCAAACGTATTGCGTTTTGCTGGATCGGAGATCAACCTGGAATCCCAGCCGAAAGCTGCAAACTCTCTGCGGCGACCCTCTGAAACCGATCGTGCCAGTTCGGGATCCCTGTGGTCAGCAAAGAATAGGAAAGGTGTCGAGGCTGCCCACTCTTCCCCCTGAAAGAGCATCGGCACGAAGGGAGCGAGCAGGACGAGCGCGGCTGCGATCTTTGCGCGATCGATGCCGGCGACCTGGGCGATGCGGTCCCCTGCGGCTCGATTACCCACCTGGTCGTGGTTTTGAATGTAGCCGAGAAAGCGATGTTGCGAAAGGTGTGCGGCGGAACGACCGTGAGAGCGCCTGCGGTATCGCGAATAGATGCCATCGTAGACGAAGGTTTTCTCCAGAGCCTTTGCAAGATGTCGCAGCGAGCCGAAGTCTGCGTAGTAGCCTGATGGCCGGTTCGAATCCAGCACAGAAAAAAGGGAGCGCTGAAAGTCGTCGCTCCATTGAGCGTCAATGCCGAGGCCTCCCGATTCGCGTAGCGTAACAATTCGCGGATCGTTCAAGCTGCTTTCGGCAATCAGCACGAGGCGTCGTCGCAGAACACTCGCGAGAGAGGCGGTCTCCTGGGCAAGCTGCTCAAGAAAGTGGATTGCCGACCGGTCAACGAACGCGTGCACAGCATCAATCCGCAATCCATCTATGTGGAAGTCGCTCATCCACATGAGTGCGTTATCGCAGAAGAAGCGACGCACCTGGTGCGACCATGCCCCTTCGAGATTGACGGCTTCGCCCCAAGGTGTTCGGTGCGATTTCGTCATGTAAGGGCCGAACTTCCCTGTGTAGTTTCCGACCGGTCCGAAGTGGTTGTAGACGACGTCAAGCAGAACGGCGAGGCCTTTGGCATGAGCTGCGTTTACAAAGCGCTTGAGGGCATCTGGACCGCCATAAGGCTGGTGAACTGCGAAAAGTGCTGCGCCATCGTAGCCCCAACCGAACTCTCCGTCGAATGACGCGACGGGCATGAGTTCCACATGCGTAACGCCGAGTGAGGCCAGATGGTCGAGCTTATCGACCGCCGCATCGAGCGTGCCGCCGGGCGTGAACGTCCCGATGTGCAACTCATAGGCGATTGCATCAGGCAGAGGAGCAGGCTGAAACCCGGCGTCGGACCATTGAAATGCGTCATGGTCATAGACGCGGGAGAGTCCGTTGACCCCTTCGGGTTGCCAGAGCGAGCGCGGGTCAGGGCAGCATACGCTGTCGTCGTCGACGAGGAAGCCGTAGTTGGTTCCGGGTCCGGCATGGTCGAGCTCAGCGACCCACCAGCCCTGCTCGTCTGGTCCCTGCATCTCGTAGGTGGCGCCGTCTGCTTCGATCGCCATTTGTGTGGCAAATGGCGCCCAAAGCTCAAATCGATACATGGACTGAACCCCTTGATCGGCAAGCAAGGCAATTGGGAGACGCGCTCACATCCCGGATTGGTTCCTCCGATGGACTGGCAGTTTAGCCAGTGGTGCATCCAATGATCCTCTGCCGATACTTGCCAGTGCCCACATCCCCGCCTGTTTCGAGCGGAACCGTGGAAGGTGAACATGACTATCGAAAAGGATACCCCCGTGACGTCAACACCGGGCTCCATCCCAAACTTGCTGAGCAGCTTATCCGGAGTGGAGAAGCGCTTCCTCTCGGGTGAGCGTGACCACGGCGCAGATCTGGAAAGCGCCGTTCGGATCTTTCTGGAGTTCCTTCGCGGGTTTGAGTTCTTTGCTGATATCGATCGCCCGTGCGTGACGGTGTTTGGCTCGGCGCGATTCGCACCCGGACATCGCTATTACGAGATGGCGCGGCAGCTCGGCAGCCAGCTGGCAACAGCCGGCTACGCGGTGATGACGGGAGGCGGGCCGGGGATCATGGAAGCGGCTAATCGCGGCGCCCGGGAGGCCGGCGGGCCAAGCCTCGGCTGCAACATCCTTCTGCCGAAGGAACAGTTCGCCAATCCTTATCTTGATCGATTCATCGAAATGGATCACTTCTTCGTGCGGAAGGTGATGCTCGTCAAGTACTCGCGTGGGTTCGTCGTGATGCCCGGCGGATTCGGCACGCTCGATGAAGCATTCGAGACGCTCACGCTGATTCAGTGCAACAAGGTTGAGCGGTTCCCCATCGTGGCGATGGGATCGGACTTCTGGGACCACTTGGGGACGTTCGTACGTGGAGCGCTAGTGGAGGAGAGGACCATCAGTGCGGAGGATCTCGACCTGCTGCACGTCACCGACTCTCCTGAAGAGGCCGTCGCGTATCTCAGCAAAGGCGTGGAGCGCATGGCGATGGCGGGGACCGGGACCGGGATTGACTAGTCACTTCGGGAATTGGGGAGGAGAACGCAATGAGAGTGACGCTGTTTGGTGCTGGTGCAGGAGAGGTGACGGGGTCTGCTTATCTTGTTGAGTCAGGGAAGACCAAGGTCCTGATCGATTTCGGCATGTTTCAGGGGGTTCCCAACGTTGACCAGAAAAACCGAGTCTCGGAGCGATTCACGTTTCGCAATCTGGATGCGGTGCTGGTCACCCATGCACACCTCGACCATACGGGACGTCTCCCGATTCTCGCTCAACGCAAGTTCAGTGGCCCCATTTACTGCACCGATGCAACCGCAGAACTGACGGGCTTGATTCTACGTGACGCCGCTCGGATCCAGGAGAATGACATCCTGCGCGTCAACCGGCGGCGCCAGCGCGAAGCAAAGGAGCCCGCCAGGCCGCTATATTCCCCTGAAGATGTCGAGAATGTTCTCAGACGCTTTCGCAAAGTCGAATTTGACAAGCCGATCAGCGTGGCTCCAGGAATTGAAGCACGCTGGATCGAAGCCGGACATCTGCTGGGATCGGCGAGCATACAGCTCACCGTTCATGAAGGCGGGCGAAAGAAGACAGTCGTCTTTTCGGGCGATCTTGGACAGTCGGCGATTCCATTTACAAGGACCTCGGAGCCGATCGAGAAGGCGGAAGCCGTTTTTCTGGAATCCACGTATGGAGACCGCGATCATCGCTCGTTCAAGGAGACGGCCGCGGAGTTTGCCGAGGTAGTCCGTCGCGCTTCTCAGCAGGGCGGCAAGATTCTCGTGCCGACCTTCGCGATCGGCAGGGCCCAATTCCTGGCGGTGCTGCTGGCGTACCTCTTTCGCAGGAAAGAAGTCAAGCCGTTTCCGGTATACCTCGACAGTCCGATGGCGATTGAGGCCTCAAAGATCTACCTGAAGTTTCCCGAGTTGTGGCATGACCGGTTGAAAGAGATTGTGCGAGAGCGCCCGCTGCGCGAGGAACTGCTGGCAACCAGGTCGAAGGTCTGCGTCACTCCGGCGGAATCCCGAGCGCTCAATGAGAAGCAGGGTACCTGCATGATCCTCGCCGGAGCCGGAATGTGCAACGCCGGCCGCATCGTGCATCATCTGCGCAACAACCTGTGGAAGCCGGAGACGTCGGTGGTGATCGTGGGCTATCAAGGGCGTGCCACGATCGGGCGTGCGCTCGTGGAAGGTGCGAAAGAGGTGCGCATCTTTGGAGAAAAGATCGCCGTTCGCGGATCGGTCCATAGTCTAGGCGGCTTCAGCGCACACGCAGGCCAGTCTGACTTGCTGAACTGGCTTTCGGCGATGGCGCCATGCCGTCCCAGGGTCTTTCTGACCCATGGCGAGGACCGCGCGCGCGAACCGCTGGCGGCGTGCATTCAACAGCGGTTCAGAATCAAGCCGGAGTTACCGGGTTACCGAGACAGCATCGAATTGTGAGGCCGCATCGAAGGCCTGATCAGGGGGGCCGGAAGCAGATTTCAGGCTCGCAGGCCCCTATTTCTAACCGATTGAATGGGCACACGTTAACCTGCCCTTCAGGATCGCGAGTACGGTCAACTGACAAAACTGTCAGTTGTGACACCTGTGATTCCGCGATGAAATAAGAACAGCAATGCAACTCCCCCTGCATTGTGCGCGCGGGGGACTTTCGCTTGGGTCGAGCCGGTGAAGCACGTACAAAATCACAGACGGGTTATCGCGGCTTTTATATTTCTTTTTTCTTTCGCCGCGTCCTTCGCGTATCCCCAGGAGGCGCACGACGTCTCGGTTTGGGATGGTGAGGCGAGGCTGCACGTCCCTGGCGGGTTCAAGGATGCGGAAGAATCCAATCTCACCACTGCTATAACGCCTGTCAAGACAAACGCCATCGCCGCAGTCCCTCTGCCGACCGAGGAGACTGGAATTGACTGGCGCAGGGTCTTCACGGGTTCCGCCAACTTTCTGACACTGGAGCATACGTTTCGACTTGCTTCAGAGGACGCGACTCGATATTGGATTGGGAACTTTTCTGCTTCGGGCTATGCCGATTCTGTCGCCAGCCTCCATGGCTGGGCGGACGGCGACCCGTTTCTGGTGAACTACGTTGGTCACCCGATGCAGGGCGCGGTCAGCGGCTTTATGTGGCAGGAGAACGATCGTGCTTATAGGACGGTCGAGTTTGGCCGTAATCGCCAGTACTGGAAGGCGCGTCTGCGCGGGATGGCCTTCGCCTATGTGTACAGTGTTCAGTTTGAAATCGGCCCGGTGAGCGAGGCCTCCATGGGAAATATCCAGTCGAGATGGCCGCAATTTGGGTTTGTCGACCATGTCGTGACTCCCACCGTTGGAATGGGATGGGCTGTAACGGAAGATGCGCTCGACCGGCTCCTGATTCAACGGATGGAACTGCATGTAGCAAATCCGTGGATCAAGATGCTGGTACGAGGCGGGCTGAACCCATCGCGCTCATTTGCGAACGTCATGAATGGCAAGGTCCCGTGGCATCGTGATGACCGACCCGGATTGTTCAAGCCAGTTCCGGAAGGAACGTTCGGAACCGCCTACCTAGCGAAAGCGCCGCAGAGCAGTTTTCCTGTGGATCCGCCCCCAGGGGTCGCCCCGTTTGATTTTTCGTTCAACGTGATCGCTCGCCAATACCTTGGAAATACCAATGCCGGAACGTGCATAGGCGGCGGGGGTGAATCGGGCTTCAGGATGGGGAGCGAGTGGCAGGCCATGCTGAATGTTGGCGGATGCAAGATGCTCGAGTGGCGCGCTCATTGGAGCGGGGACACTCTGACGTATATGGCCGGCCCGCGTTGGACTCCGCAGGAGCCGAGCAAGTGGATCCCGCATATGGAACTGCTGGTTGGCGGCACCAAGGTCACGCAGGAGTATCGAGATCCGACGCTTGAGGCCGAGGCGGCCGGCATGCCTGTCAAGAATGAGCAGGAGGATATTGCGAAGCACAATTTCTACACCACGAGTTGGGACCGGAACGGTTTCACAATGCACATGGGCGGAGGATTGAATCTCCGCCTGAACAATGCTCTTGAACTGCGTATGGCGAACGTCAGCTACGAACACACCTGGATGGGCCCGTTAAATGGGGTCCAGTATCGCAATGCTGTGCAGGTCAGCGGCGGCCTTGTGATCCGCATGGGGACATGGTGAGACCTCATGCACAGGGCGGGCCTCAGAGCGAAATCGTCGGCTTCAGTGTGCGGCGATCAACTCAGTTGCGGTGTCGAAACCAGGACCACGACCGAGCGCGGACCTGCGTGGTAGACGCGATCGTGGTGGAGCGGCGCGTGGTTCCACTCTGTAATGTCGTTCGGTGATTCCAGCGAGGTGTCGATCCAGCGACGCCAGTTGGAGCCTTCCCCGAGCGGCGGGAGTTCGAAAGTCAGCGGCTCCCAATACGAATTAAGAATCAGGTGAAAGAAGATGCGCTCGCTCTCGATCTTAACGCTCAGCGCCAGGGAATGGGAGGGATCGCTCCAGTCGGGCTCGTTGAGTTGCGTGCCATGCCATGCCTTTTTTGCGGACTTCAGAAGCTCGTTGAGGCTCTGGCGTCTCAACTCCGGACCTACATCGCGCCGCATGCGGCGTTGAATCACCAGTCTGAGAAACCTGTGAACATCGGAATGTTTCTTGATCAGTGACCAGTCGAGCCAACTGAGGTCATTGTCCTGGCAGTAGGCGTTGTTGTTGCCGAGCTGCGTCTGCCTGACCTCGTCTCCCATAAGAATCATCGGGACGCCCAGGGACAACAGGGTGACCGCCAGGAAATTCTTCACCTGACGGTTGCGCAGTTGCTCGACCGCTTGATCATCGGTTGGTCCTTCGACACCGCAGTTCCAGCTGTGATTGTCGTTACAGCCATCGCGGTTGTCTTCGCGGTTTGCGTCATTGTGTTTGCTGTTATAGGAAACGAGATCATTGAGCGTAAAGCCGTCGTGGCAGGTCACGAAGTTGATGCTCTGCTCGGCCTCGCGATCTTCGAGGCCATAGATTTCGGGGCTGCCGAGGATCCGGTCGGCAATGCGCCTGACAGAACCGCTCTCGGATCGGAAGAAGTCCCTGACATCGTCGCGAAAACGTCCGTTCCATTCCTTCCAGATGTCTCCGATGAAAGTGCCGACCTGATAAAGCCCGGCTGCATCCCATGCTTCCGCAATGAATTTGGTGCCAGCCAATCGCGGGTCAGATTCGATGTCCCACAAAACGGGAGGGTTTGCGAGAAGTGAGCCTGTAGAGTCGCGGGCGAGGATCGACGCAAGATCGAAGCGGAAGCCGTCAACATGCATTTTGTTGACCCAATAGCAAAGGCTGTCGACGATCATGCGTCGGACGACAGGATGATTTGCGTTAAGAGTATTTCCCGTTCCGCTGTAGTTTGCATAACGCGCTGGATCGTTCTCAAGGATGTAATAAGTGGGGTTGTCCACTCCACGAAAGCACAGCGTCGGTCCGAGTTCCGATCCTTCGGCAGTGTGGTTGAAGACCACATCGAGGATGACCTCGATGCCGGCACGATGAAGCGCCTTCACCATCGCGCGGAATTCATTAACCGGACCCAGACAGCTCTGGTCAGAACTGTATGCGCGGTGCGGTGCGAAAAACGAGACTGGCGCATAGCCCCAGTAGTTCACCAGACCGGGAGGACAGTCCTGCGAATCGAACTGAAAGATGGGCAGCAGCTCGACCGCCGTGACACCGAGTTCCTTCAAATAGGGGATCTTCTCGATGACTCCGGCATAGGTACCGCGCAGTTGATCGCTCACCCCTGAACTGCTGTGTCGCGTAAAACCCCGCACGTGCATCTCATAAATGATCGTGCGGGTCGACGGAAGGTGCAGAGGGGCATCGCCTTCCCAGTCGAATGCCTCCGCACCGACTACGACGCTTTTCATTGAGTTGGATACGTCTGTTTCGCCTTGCGCCAGGGCATTACGGTCGTAGCCCGGAGGGACGAGGACCTCACGGCCATAGGGATCGAGGAGGATCGTCGAGGGGTCAAACCGCAGGCCGGCGCCCGGCTGAAACGGTCCGTGCATGCGGTAAGCGTAGATTTGGCCTTCCTGAAGATTCGGGACAAACGTGTGCCAGTAGTGATAGGTGCGGTTCCTTACAGGGTCAAGAGGGATGACACGAGAGGGCTGTCCATCGTCTTCGCGATCGAACAGCAGCAATTCAACGCCCGACGCTGAGCGCGAATAGATGCTGAAGTTCGCGCCCCCGGGCAGGAGAGTTGCACCCAGGGGTGAGGAACTTCCCGCTGACGAGGTGCGCAGAGCAGGATCTATTGCACCGGGCATGGCTTCGCATCCCAAATTTCGGAGGCATATTGAGCAATTGTTCGATCGCTTGAAAACGTGCCAGATCCGGAGATGTTCAGGATCACCTTGCGTGCCCAGTCCGCGCGATCCTTATACAACTTTGTGAGATCCTGGTCCGCCTCGAGATACGAACCGAGATCCGCAAGGTGCATGTAAAAGTCGCCATCTTCGAGAAGAAGCTTTCGAATGGGCTCAAAGACCCCTGGTTCGTTGTGGCTGAAGTGATTTGAGAAGATCAGATCGAGAGCGGCTTTTGTCTCGGGCTCGTTCTGATAGTGCCACCATGGGTTGTACCAGCTGCGGTTATTCGCGACCTCATCGGCGCTGAGACCGAAGAGGAAGAAATTCTCCTCGCCTGCCGCCTCAGCCATTTCGATGGTTGCGCCGTCGCGTGTGCCGATCGTCAATGCGCCGTTCATCATGAACTTCATATTGCTGGTCCCGCTCGCTTCGTAGCCTGCGGTCGAAATCTGGTTTGAAACATCGGTTGCAGGAATCAGCCGCTCAGCAAGCGAAACCGAGTAGTCGGGCAGGAACGCAACGCGAATCCGATTGCGGACCGCGGGATCGCCATCGATGGTTCCAGCGATATTGTTGATGAGCTTGATGATGAGCTTTGCAACGTGATAGGCCGGGGCAGCCTTTCCTGCGAAAAGGAATGTCCGCGGCGCCATCTCAAGGTTCGGATCGTTTTTCAGGCGGTTGTAGAGCACCACGATTCGAAGTGCATTGAGCAGTTGGCGCTTGTACTCGTGGATACGCTTGACCTGGCTGTCGAAGATCGTGTCGGGCGCCAGCACAATTCCCGAGGTCTGACGGAGCCAGGAAGAAAGGCGGAGCTTGGCTTCGTATTGCGACCGGTGAATCGCGTCCTGGAAGGGCTTATCGTCGGCGAGGGGCTTTAGCCGGCGAAGCTCTCCGAGATCACGAATCCAGCCGTCGCCGATGGCCTCAGTGATCACGCGGGAAAGCGCCGGATTGGCAAGGAGCAGCCAGCGGCGAGGCGTAACGCCATTGGTCTTGTTGTTGAAGCGCTCGGGGAACATCTCCGCGAAGTCTTTCAGCGTCGTGGTCTTCAGGAGTTCGGAGTGAAGGGCGGCGACACCATTTGTGCTGTGGGACCCGACGATTGCAAGACTTGCCATGCGGATCTGCGGTTCGCTTCCTTCTTCCACGAGACTCATGCGGGAGATTCGCCCCTCATCTCCCGGAAACGCCATTTGCACAGCATGCAGATGACGCCGATTCGTCTCAAGGATGATCTCAAGATGGCGGGGCAACATCGACCCGATCCAGTTTAGCGGCCATCTTTCGAGGGCCTCGGGCAGGAGGGTGTGATTGGTGTAAGCGAGCGTCCGCTGCGTGAGGTTCCACGCCACATCCCAATCGAGATGCGCATCATCGACCAGGATCCGCATCAATTCAGGAACAGCCAAGGCCGGATGAGTGTCGTTCAATTGAACGGCGACCTTGTCAGGAAGCGCATCCCAGTCCTCGTTGCGATGCCGGAAGCGACGGACCGCGTCGGCCAGTGAACACGCGGAAAGAAAGTACTCCTGGAGGAGTCGCAGCAGACGACCGCGGTGGGTAGAGTCGTCGGGGTACAGAACGCGTGTGGTGGTCTCCGCAGTCAGGGTCTCCGCCAGTGCTCCAATAAAATCGCCGCTGCTGAATTCGTGGAAATCAAAGTAGTCGGCTGAAGAGGCAGCCCAGAGCCGAAGAGTATTGATCGTCTTGCCGCCGTATCCAACCACGGGGCGATCATAGGGAATACCGATCAGGGTCGATGGATGATCCGGAATGTAGTTGAGCGCGCCCCCATGAACCTCGAACGAACAGTTCAGGTTGACCTCGACCTTTTCGTTGGGCCGGGCAACCTCCCATGGATCGTTGTGGCGTAGCCAGTTGTCTGCCGACTCGGTCTGCCAACCATCCTTCAGGCCCTGCTTGAAGATGCCGTACTCATAGCGAAGACCGTGACCCATCGCGGGAAGCTCCATGGTTGCCATGGAGTCGAGAAAGCAGGCTGCCAGACGTCCCAAGCCACCGTTCCCCAATCCTGCGTCCGGTTCCTGCTCCAGGAGTTCAAGCCAGTCCAGCCCCTTCAGCTTTTGAGAAGGGTTGATCACCGGATCCAGCATCATGTTGGTGACATTGTTTGCCAGAGACCGGCCGATGAGGAACTCCATCGAGAGGTAGTAGACGCGCTTCGCATTCTCGCGCATGTAGGTCTCTTCAGTCGCGACCCACCGCTGCGACATCACATCGCGGATGGAACGGGCGAACGCCTCAAAGCGATCGCGAGGACCAATCGCCCGGGGAGACAGAACGT